>MKWU01001891.1_pt1 | contig 33999 bp, 29 predicted proteins | sample 809101 | NCBI WGS metagenome assembly MKWU01 (sample SAMN05860141, study PRJNA318959) | sponge metagenome | host: Aplysina aerophoba | place: Slovenia: Piran, Adriatic Sea, Gulf of Piran | collected 2013-05-07
TGTGACGACTGCGCCACTTCCAACCTGCATATACAATCTCAGGCATTCTGCGTGGCTGGTGTCCCCCGAGCTTTTTATGGGCGGTCGGCCGCAAGAGGCCTCCCTTGTGCCGGGGCTGCGGCCCCGCAACGCCCCCCTACAAAACCATCGCCCACCGACCGTGTGTGCGCATTCCAGCAGCGTTTCTAGCCAACTGTGTCTCCCCCCCACTTGCCGCCTCAACCCACCGACCATCGACCGCTAATCTCCGGTGTTCCCCTGACGACTGGTGTTCCACTGAAAACTAAAAACTGAATACTAGAAACTGCAGTTCCGGGCGGTCGGCCGCAAGCGGCCTCCCTTGTGCAAGGGCTGCGCCCCCGCAACGCCCCGCCCTGGCTAGCGACCGTGCTAATTCTTCCCCAACATGATGTCTATAGCAAGGTGTCTAGAACAAAGTGTCTAGCCAACACTTTTTCCCCCTACCGATCCGGCAGAGGCAGGCGCCGCGCCTGCACTGTGCCTGCCCTGTGTCCCCCCCATACGACGGCCCTCCCGGAATGGCCAGGCCTTCTGCATGCCCTACGTCTCCCCAAGAGCCGGTAACTGATTCCAGTCACCGCCGGCATAATCTCCCCGCCAAACTGTCCCTACCCCAGAACCTGGGATGCATTCGTGCGAAAGCATCATCTCAAATTACCGCACGTTGCCGCTGGGAAATTCCCTTTCTGACACCGACTCCATGTCCTTTCGGCGCGTCGTCATCTGATAATTTCTGACTCAGCATCGCCTTGATCGGAACACGCCCATTGCCCGAATGACCCCTGCCCCGGCACGACGATTTCTGGACAAGAATCGGTAACACTGCTACGCTACAGGGAAAATCCCTTCGAGCTTTTTCACCATGCCAGAGGAGAGGGATGGAGGAAACCAGCCAGGCGGCGCTGATTCCAAAAGCAGTCTACCGCTTTGCCCGCACGCCCAACATTCGTTACTACCGGGCAGAGCGTACGCGCTCAGGAATCGACTTCCTCTACCCAATCAGCGTCAACGGCTCTCGCATTGTTGACACCAGCAACGGCGGCCGCGACTACGTCATCCTCTACCTGCTGACGAAGTGGGGCAAACTGGCCGCAGGCGGCTACTGGCTGAATCCAAGAAAAATCTTCGAGAAGGCCTACGTCACCGACGCTACGCTTGCCGACCTGGTGCTTGTAGCCGAGAAAATCGAAGACCTGCCGGACGCCCATCTCATCCTGGATGATGTACTCAATCGGGCGGAGGTAGAGGTAGACATGGATGTGTGGGGCAGCGCATTGGATTGAGTAAGCGCCAAGTACACGACATCAAAAATAGACGAGAATCCGCATGAAAAGTACCGAAAAGACAGCTACCTCTTTGCCCTCCCAGTTGGAGGAAGGATCAGCCTTAACCCTCGATTTCGCCAAGCTACAAGACATAGGCAAAGGAGTGGCCGCCGTCATCCCTGTGGCAGTACAGGACTTCGACACCAAGGAAGTACTCATTATCGCGTACGCCAATCAGGAGGCCCTGTCTTACTCGTTGACGCACGGCGTTGCCGCCTTCTGGAGTACATCACGAAACGAACTGTGGGTGAAAGGCGCGACCTCCGGCGATACGCTCGAGCTTGTCGACGTGCGCGTCAACTGCGAGCAGAACTCGCTGCTCTATCTGGTGCGCCCACTGGGAGCAGGAGCCTGCCACACCAAGGGCCCTGATGGCAAGGCGCGCGCCGGCTGCTACTATCGACGCATCGAAAAAGTTGCCGATTCCGCCAATGAACAAAGTGTGCCCTCCGAATTCACGGCGCATTTGAAGTTCGTTTAACCCAGGAACTGTCGTTTTGATTGGCTGCTGTCGTTGGCCGTCGGCACACTGCATTTGGACACTAGAAACAACCTACACATAGATAGAGGAACGAAATGAGTCGCCTTATTCTCGGAGTCCCGAAAGGAAGCCTGCAGGAATCCACCATCGCGCTTTTCGCCAAGGCCGGCTACCAGGTCTATGTAAGGGGTCGCTCCTACGCTCCCTATATCGATGACCCTGAAATCGGCTGTCTGATGTTCCGGGCCCAGGAAATCGCCCGGTACGTGGAACGTGGTGTGCTGGACGTTGGCCTTACAGGCAAGGACTGGGTACAGGAAAATGAGGCCGATGTGCGAGAGGTCGAAGACCTGGTGTACAGCAAGGCGACCAACCAGGCCTATCGCTGGGTACTGGCCGTTCCGGACGATTCCGATATTCACAGTCCGAAAGACCTGGAAGGCAAGCGAATCGCCACCGAGCTTGTGCAGGTCACACGCCGGTACCTGGAACGGCACGATGTGCGGGCCGAAGTTGAGTACTCTTGGGGCGCGACCGAAGTCAAAGCGCCCTTGCTGGTCGATGCCGTCGTCGAGGGCACAGAGACCGGCTCGTCGCTGCGGGCCAACCGGCTGCGCATCGTCGATACTGTGGCTGAATCCACGACCAAGCTGATAGCCAATCACGACGCCTGGGCCGACCCGTGGAAGCGGCAAAAGATCAAGAATCTGGCGATGCTCCTGAAGGGGGCGCTCCAGGCCGGCGCCAAAGTCGGCCTCAAGATGAATCTGCCCAGAACTTCCCTCAAGGACATCACGGCACAGCTTCCGGCGCTTCACACGCCTTCAATCACCAATCAGACCGACCCGGAGTGGGTTGCGCTGGAGGTGATCATCGACGAGAAGATCGTTCGCGACCTGATCCCCCATCTGAAGCAGGCCGGCGCCACCGGCATCATCGAGTATCCGTTGAACAAAGTAATTTACTAGTTCTCGGATTAAGAGGACCTTCAGGGACGAAGAGGAGCAAGAGCGGTAAAGGAGGGTGGCGATGCTTGAAGAGATCTGGATACGAAACTATCGCATCTTCAATGAACTCAGGATTGACCAGTTTGGCCGCATAAATCTAATTGCCGGCAACAACAACTCTGGAAAGACGAGCCTGCTGGAGGCAATTTTTCTGCTGGCTGGTGGGCGGGCTGAGCTGGCCCTCAACGGGCATATTTCACGTGTTGAACTAGAACCTGGTGCCCGGCTAATAGGTGACAATTTTTGGAAACCGTTCTTTTCCGACCTCGACATGGAGAATTCTATCCTAGTCGAAGGGTTGCATACGTCTCATGGCCATTTGTCCTTAGAAATCACTTCGGGGCGACAGCAATTTACGGATATTCTGCTAGATTCCACTGAGGGAGCAATCGCGACAAATTCGCCCAACGAACACACCCTCTTTTTCAAATATACCTTCCCTTCAGGCCAAACGGTAAAGAGCCACATACAGGAGATAGGGACAAGAATCACGGGTGAACAGCCAGATATAGATGTTCCCTTTAAGGCAGCGATAGTTCTGTCGCGTTTCCCAGATAGTCAAGAGGATGCAAGACGACTGTCAAACTTGAGAAAACAGAAACGCGAGCACTTTCTTTTGGAAGCCCTCAGAGTCATTGAACCGAAGCTGCAAAGTATCGAAGAGAATTCCGCCAGCGGTACACCTATGATTTGGGGCGACATCGGCCTGCCGGAGTTGATTCCCTTGGCAATAATGGGTGAAGGCATGAGCCGCATTGCTCGGCTGGTTCTTGCTGTTTCCGCCGTTGGAGACGGTATTGTAATGGTGGATGAGCTGGAAAATGGCCTTCACCACTCCGTTTTGCCGAGAGTTTGGCTTGTCCTTAATGAGGCGGCCAAACAATTCAATACACAGATTTTCGCTACGACCCATAGTTTTGAATGCGTCAGGGCGGCGCATAATTCTCTTGCCGGTGAGGACTTCCGGTTACACAGGTTAGAAGAGAGCGATGATGGAAACCGATGTATCACTTACGATCCTGAAACTATAGCTGCCGCGCTGGAATTCAACTTAGAGGTTCGGTAGGTATGAATCGACCGGAAAAGATAAAGTCGAAAACCCAGTTATTGGTTGAGGGCAATGATCAGAGGAATTTCTTCAGGGCATTCATCGGCCACCTCGCGATCGAAGATATTCAGATTCATAATTTCGGAGGAGTACCTGACCTCAAGAGGTTCTTGCGCGCCTTTGCCAATGGTCCAGGATTCCGGGAATCGGTTCAAAGTATCGGAATCGTCCGGGACGCCGAAAAATCTGCCGCAAGCGCGTTTGAAAGTGTTCAGTCTTCGTTGGAACAGGCTGGGCTATCGGTCCCGGAACATCCGGAAACGCCTAGCGCAGGCAAACCATCGGTTAACGTTTTGATTCTTCCTGGTCGCGGTGAGTCTGGCATGCTTGAGACTCTTCTGTGCAAGACCTTCGCAGGCACACCTGAAGACGATTGCGTCAACAGTTTTTTTGAATGCATAGCAGAAGCTGGAGTCGGGGAGTCAAGACGTCCCGCCAAAGCCCGCGCTTGGGCCTACCTGACAACGAAACCTGACCCGCACCATTCTGTAGGATACGCTACTGCAAAGGGGTACTGGGGAGACCTCGACCAGCCCGTGTTTAGTATCGTTCGAGACTTCCTGACTTCATTAGAACAGAGTGACGTACCAAGCAAATAAGAGCAATGAGTTCAAAGGAGTGATGCTTTGCCCATCAAACAGTCGGTCTGCATCCCAATCCTGCCTCAGGACGCCTTGCCCAGGGAAAAGCTTCTCGCCGAAATCGCATCCATCGGCTACCCCGCGATCGAGATTTGGGGCTGGGACGACGATTTCCCCGGCCTGTGCGAGGCCGCCGCACGTAATGGCCTGCGCATGGTCAGCATCAGCGGTCACGGTACGGGCACGGACGGCCTCAACAATCCGGCAAACCACGACCGCATTGAAGCCGAGCTACGCGACGCAATTGACGTTGCCGCCGCCCACGGCGTGGCCGGGCTGATCTGTTTCAGCGGCAACCGCATCCAAGGCATGGACGAAGAAGCCGCGATCGCCAACACAGCCACCGGTCTACGCCGCGCCGCCCCCTATGCCGAGGCCAACGGCATCACTCTCAACCTCGAGTTGCTCAACTCCAAAGTCGACCATCCCGGCTACCAGTGCGACCATACCGCCTGGGGCCTTGCCGTGCTTCAGCAGGTGAACAGTCCCAACGTCAAGCTCCTCTACGACATCTACCATATGCAGATCATGGAAGGTGACGTAATACGGACAATGACGGCAAACCTGGACTCCATCGGCCACGTCCATACTGCCGGCAACCCGGGACGAAACGAGCTGGATGACACTCAGGAGCTGAACTACCGCGGGATCTGCCGCGCCCTCAGCAGTGCCGGATACGAAGGCTACGTGGGCCACGAGTTTCGACCCCAGGGCGATGTAGTCGCATCTCTTCGCCAGGCATTCGAACTGTGTAACATCTGATGGCCCGCCTTCGTCCCTTCTTTCTGCTTTAGCAATAGCAGCGAACGCACTAAACACACCTTTCTATAGCCGCCTGCCAAGGAGCCGACATGCCCCGTCAACCTCACGTAATCTACATCCTTTCCGACGAGCATTTTGGCGGCGCAACCAGTCATATGGGCGACGCCAACGTGCGTACGCCCAACATCGACCGCTTGGCCGCCGAAGGGATCAGCTTCGACCGTGCCTACGCCAACTGCCCGATCTGCACACCTTCAAGGGGAACGATCTTCTCAGGCCGGCACGCGCATTCCGGGCCTGTACAGTATTTCTTCGATGTGTTCAAGGCCAGCGCCCCCAGCACAGCCACCGCTCTACGCGAAGCCGGCTACCACACAGCCTACTTCGGCAAATGGCATTGCGGCGTCGTTCACGATCAGGAGCCGCCTGCCGTGCGCGCAGAAAGGGAAGAGTACACCCGCTGGCCCCATCGTACCCCCGAATATCATCGCGCCGGATTCCAGGACTGGTACGGCTTCGAGATCAACAATGCCCCATTCAAAGGCTTTTACTATCACGAAGATGAGGCCAATCCCCGCAAGATGGATGGCTACCAGACCGACGTTTTGACAAATCTGGCCATCGACTATCTGCAGTCCTACGATCGAGATGAGCCGCTGTTTCTCGTTCTCAGCGTGGAACCGCCCCACTTCCCCCTCGAAGCCCCGGAGGCATTCGAAAGATTTGACCCGGCCGCGCTGGAGACACCGCCCAGCTTCGCCGACTCGCCAGAGATGCGCACACAGCTGGCCACCTACTACGCCATGGTCGAAAACCTGGACTGGAATATCGGTCGCCTGCGTGACGCCCTTGACAGCCTGCCGGAGTTCGAAAACGACCGTCTGACCGTCTATTTCTCCGACCATGGCGACTACATGGGCACACACGGGGCCATCAACCGCAAAGAGAACCCTCACGAAAACTCCGTCCGCATTCCCGCCGTCTTCCACTGGCCGGAGCAAATCCCAGCACAGGGCCGTCGAGATGGTCTTATGTTCAGCCTCGTCGATCTTTTTCCAACCACGATGGGGCTGCTTGGGCTGGATGTGCCTTCCCACTGCCAGGGCCTTGACTTCAGCGACGCGCTGCAGGGCAAGAATGATTTCGCCGGACCTGAAGCCGTCCTGATAGAAATGTCGGGCAATCCCCGCTGGAACCTGGACTTTCTGGACTGGCGCGGCCTTGTCACCTCTCGTTGGAAGTACACGTTCTACGAGACAGGGCACCAACTGCTCTTTGACCTCGAGAACGACCCCTTTGAAATGAACAATCTGGCCGACATCGACTCGCAGACCTGCAACGAAATGCGCGCCAAGCTCCTGGACCTCCTGGCAGTAAGTCGCGAACCCTATTTTGATGTGCTGATCGAACATGGGGTGCCCGTGGAGGGGCCTGCGCTCGACGTGGGTGAATCCCATACCAAGGGCAAGCTGGCGCCGATCTGGCCGGACCTCGTGCGCAGTCTTGATCAGTGAGCGACGCAATGCCGGAACTGCCGCCCGATCTCCCCGCCTGCCTTGAGGCATGGAAGACAGGCGCAACAGTAGCCTTCGCCCTGCTGGGCAGCTACGCCCGCGGCGACGCCGGACCATTCAGCGACGTGGATGTCCTACGTTTCGTGAACGACGACAAGCAAGAAGAGGAAGCCCAGAGCTTTCTGATTGGGGGCGAAAAGGGCGTTGAAGCAGGTGAGGACCGCCAGCAGGGTCGGAACATTCCCCATCAATGGTTGATTGTGCGTAGCACGATCACTCCCAGCCAGGTTGAAAGCTGGTTTACCGAACCAGGCCAGGCTCTCGGTATCATCGATGGCCTACGTCGCGGCAAGGAACTATGGGATCCGGATCAAGTATTCGCATCCATCCAGCAGCGGGCGCACCGGTTTGAATGGACCCCTGAGCACCAGGAGAAAGCCGACCAACTGGCTGGCAAGGAGCTGGTCGGTTGGATCGAAGAAGCCCACAAAGGGTTGGAGGGCCTGCGGCGCAACGACACCGGCCGCCTGCTGAACGCCCGCTTCGGACTGTCCTGGGGCCTGTCATGGGTGATGCGCCTACACAGGGGGGTTCTCACGACTAGCGATAATACATTTTACGACGATGTTATCAACGCTGTCGGCCCTGAGAGCAGGTGGGCTTTGCTTCTGCGCCGTGCCTTTGGCACAGAGAACCAGGGTGACAGAGGCCCACTATCTCTACGCGAAGTGGTGCAGTCTGGCCTGCTACTTTACTGCGAAACATTCCAAATCCTTAAGGAGTCTCTTCCTCGGCAAGACTACGCCCTCATTTCAGCCACGGTTCGCCTTATTCAAACCGAACTCGAAAGCAATGACTGGGCCGGCTGCGTTGAAGCTTAGTTCCTGCCTTTCCTTGGATGAATCCCACGACCGCGGTTGCATCATTCCCCCAACTTTCGGTACACTGTGCGAGAAGAAGCTATCCGGACCGGCTGTGCCACCAAAGTACTGTTGAAGGGCACTTTGCCCCAATCTATTCGTCGACATGGGCGGCGGCGGTTGTTATGCCTGCCAAAGCCCAAACCTCCGACCTCGCGGCCACTACAGTCACAGACTGTGAATTCCAGTAAGGAATGAACCCCAAGCACAAACTTACAGGAGATGACCCAATGCTGACTCAGCAACAGATCAACTTCTATCACGAGCACGGCTACCTCCGCATTCCCGAGGTGTTTACACCGGAAGAAACGCAAGAACTCTCGAACGAGATGGACCGCCTTGTCGAAGACTGGGCGTTCACCAGCCCTGGCTGGACCGGCCCCTGGCGCTTGGCTTATATGGACCCGGATACGGAAAAGAAAGCCAAACTGACAGCAATGCACGACCTGCACTTCTACTCGGTGGCCTGGATGCGCGCCGCCACCAACCCCAGGCTTGCCGAAGCTCTCAGCCAGCTTCTGGATAGCAGCGTGGAGCTGCATCATACAACCTTGCACATCAAGCCGCCTCAGGCCGGACAACCGTTCCCGATGCACCAGGACAACCCCTTCTACGGTCACCAGGACGGCCGCTTCATCGATGTCCTGGTCCACCTGGATGACACCTGCCACGAGAACGGAGAGATCCGATTCCTGGATGGCTCACACAAGATGGGCCACCTGGAACACATCACGGAAACCGAAGACGGCCCTTGTTCGCCCCATCTGCCGACGGATAAGTTCCACCTGGAGGACACAGTGGCGGTTCCCGCCAAGGCTGGCGATGTCGTGCTGTTCTGCATTGACACCGTCCACGGATCCTACATAAACCAGACGAAGAATCCCCGCCGACTTGTACGCATGGGATACCGTGACCCGCAGAACCGCCAGGAGTACGGCCAGAGTATGGGGAGGCCGGGCGTTATCGTCAGCGGATACCGCGAGCGTCAAGAGGGCGACGAGCTCCTGCCCATCGCCTGAGACAAGGCAGCATCAATTTGCGCCTGCCTCAAATTGGGCGCAACGCGCTGTCGCCTGGAATTGATTCGACTTGAACACGAGGCCGCACTGCGACCAATGGCGCAGCAACGCAACACACAAAAGGGAGATGACCCAGTGCTTACACAGCAACAGATCAGCTTCTATCACGAACATGGCTTTTTGCGCATCCCTCGCGTGTTTACGCCCGAACAGACCCAGGAACTTTCCGACGAGTTGGACCGGCTCGTAGAGGACTGGGCCTTCACCAACCCAGGCTGGACCGGCCCATGGCGGCAGGCCTACATGGACCCGGAAACAGAAAAGAAGTCCAAATTGACAGCGATGCAAGACCTGCACTATTACTCTGTAGCATGGATGCGGGCGGCTACCAATGCCAGGCTCGCGGAGGCTCTCAGCGATCTATTGGGCCCCAATGTCGAGCTGCATCATACCACCCTGCACATCAAGCCGCCGCAGACCGGCCATCCCTTCCCAATGCACCAGGATAACCCCTTCTACCCCCACCAGGACGGGCGCTTTATCGACGTGCTTGTACACCTCGACGATACCAGTCACGAAAATGGCGAAATCCGCTTCCTCGATGGCTCGCACAAAATGGGTCACCTCGATCATATCCTTGAGACCGAAGACGGCCCCTGCTCACCCCATCTTCCCACCGATAAGTTCCACCTCGAAGACACTGTAGCCGTTCCCGCCAACGCGGGCGACGTCGTTGTTTTCTGCATTGATACGGTTCATGGCTCCTACATCAACCAGACTAAGAATCCGCGCCGGCTGGTGCGCATGGGCTACCGCGACCCACAGAATCGCGAGGTTGCCGGTAAAAGGACAGAACGGGCCGGTATGATCGTCAGCGGCTATCGCGAACGCAAAGAGGGCGATGAGTTGCTGCCGACCCAGCCTGCAAATGCCTGATCCCAAGAGGCCGCTGCGGGGAGGAATTGCTGCTTGATTTATGACACGCTGATCGTAGGCGCCGGTTCGGCAGGAAACATCCTCGCCTCCCGCTTGACCGAAGACGAAACCCGCCAGGTGCTCCTGCTGGAAGCAGGTCCCGACTATCCGAAGACCGACAGCCTGCCTGCAGAAATCCGATTGGGTTACGGTACGTCCTCCGGTATCATCGCGAAAGGCCACGACTGGGGATACACTGCCCAGGCGACGCCGCAGCGTGAAGACATGGGTGTGCCGCGTGGCAAGGTCGTGGGTGGCTCCAGCGCCGTGAACGCGCAAATCTTTCTGCGCGGACTTCCTGAAGACTTCGCGGCTTGGGAGGCAATGGGCAACGACAGCTGGAGCTGGGAGCAAGTGTTGCCCTACTACTGCAAGCTCGAGAACGACCACGACTACGGCGACGCAGACTATCATGGCGACGCCGGCCCCATCGGCGTACGCCGCTACCCCGAGGATGAATGGGGCCCGGATCAGCAGGCCTGGGCTGAGGCCTGCCGGCAGGCCGGCTTCCCGGAATGCCCCGACGCCAACCTGCCTGGGTCAACCGGATTCGGCCCCTACCCCATCAATAACATTGCGGGAGTTCGCCAGAGTACAGCAGTGACCTACCTGGCCCAAGCCCGAAACCGCCCCAATCTTCATATTTTGGCGGAATGCAGTACCCGCCGAATCCTATTGGAAGATCGCCGAGCCGTCGGTGTGGAAGCGGTTCGCAGAGGTAAAGTAGAGCAGTTCTACGCCGCCGAAACCGTACTATGCGCCGGCGCGATAGGCACGCCGCAGATCATGATGCTGTCCGGCATCGGCCCGGAGTCCCATCTGCGAGAAGTAGGAGTGCAAGTCAGCCATCACCTGCCCGGAGTTGGAAGCAACCTGCGTGACCACCCGACGGTCAACCTGGACTGGGAGTTGCTATTCGATCCCTCGAACCGCTACCACTGGCACCAGGCCGGCCTTCGCTACACGGCCGACGGTTCGCACCTGGTCAACGACATGATCGTCTACCTCGCTGCTGTTCCCGAAGGCGCCATCGAATCCGGCAAAGTCCTCTTCGTTCGTCCGACGGTCAATCTTGCCGTCGGGCAGGGAGAGTTGCATCTGCGCAGCGCCGACATACAGGACCAACCTTTACTCAATTACCGCTACTACGAAGAATCGTTTGATCGTGAGCGCCAGAGGGAAGCAGTCCGGCTCTGTACCGAACTGATCGAAGAGCACCCAGCATTCCGCACAATTAGCGGGAAAGTCCTGCAGGGCCCGGGAAACGCGCTGCATAATAACGCGGCCCTTGACCAATGGATTCTAGCCAATGCCGATACGGGGCATCATTCTTCCAGTACTTGCAAGATGGGCCCGCCTGCCGACCCCTTGGCTGTCGCCGACCAGTCCGGCCGTGTACACGGTATCGACGGGCTGCGCATCGTCGATGCCTCACTCATGCCGGACAGCGTGCGCGCCAACATCAACGCCACAGTTATGATGATGGCAGAAAAAATCGCCGCGGAGATGGCCGGCGAGAGTTGAATGCCGTAACGGAAGTCTCGATTAATCGCCAAAATGAGGCCGCTGCCAAACCTGTGCCCGGCCTGATATCCCTCTCAGAATCAAGAATGGAGTCGCAGAAATGACCCGTCGAATTCTAATTACCGACATTGCATGGCCAGATCTCGAAATTGAAAAGGAGGTGCTGGCGGCAGTTGATGGCGAGGTCATGCTGGCCGGAGATGGTACGCCCGAAGAGATCATTGCCCTAGCGCCGCAAGCGGACGCGATCCTGACCTGCTGGAAGGATGTACCGGCGGAGGCACTTGACATTGCACCCCACTGCCAGATGGTCAGCCGCTATGGCATCGGGCTGGACAACATCCCCATCGGCCGCGCCACCGAGCTGGGCATGCTCGTCACCAACGTTCCGGATTTCTGCCTGGAGGAAGTGTCGGACCACGTCATGGCCCTGCTGCTGGCAACCGCCCGTCAACTATTTCCTCTCGCGCGCACGCCAGAGCGCAGCGGCTGGACCAGGGAAACGCCCCGCCCGATTCCCCGTGTAAAAGGACAGACGCTCGGCCTGATCGGGTTCGGCAACATCGCTCGCGCGCTTGTTCCCAAGGCCCTGGGGTTCGGACTGCGCGTGATCGCCTACACGCCGCGACTGCGGCCTCAGGACGCGCCGCAAGGCGTTGAGGTAACAAACGACCTCTCTGAAATGCTTGCCGCGTCCGATTACGTATCGATCCACTGCCCGCTAACGGAGGAAACGGCCCATCTCATCAACGATGCCGCGCTCGCACAGATGAAATCCGATGCATTATTGATAAACACAAGCCGCGGCGGCGTTATTGACGAAGAGGCGCTGACCAGAGCACTTAGAGACGGACGCATCGGAGGCGCTGCCCTGGATGTGACCGATCCGGAACCGCCTTCGGCAGATAATCCTCTATTGACGTTGGAAAATGTGATTGTGACGCCGCATGCTGCCTTCTACTCGGTCGCCGCCACAGCCGAGTTAGCGCGCAAAGCTGCTGAGAACGTGGTAACCGTGCTACGTGGGGAAGTGCCAAAAACAGTGGTAAATGCGAAGGTGCTGGACCAGGAGAACTGCCGGTTGGTCAGGTAGGGGATCCGTCTTCCAAACTTCTCAAGCGGGGCTGGCTTCGACACTCTGCTCCAGCTCGAGAGTCTCCAGTTCCGGAAACTGCAAAACGGCCAGAAAAGAATCGTTGAAGTCCCCTCGGCCCGAAAGCTCATGATACTCCACGATCTGGGGCAGCGACCGGGCCACCATTCGCTCCCGGAATGAGAGCAACGCTATCTTGGCGCCTTCGCCGGCGGCATTGCCCACCGCCTTGATCCGCTCAACCGGCACGGGCGGCACGAGCCCGATTATGCGTGCGCTCTGCGGGTTGATGTAGCTGCCAAATGAACCGGCCAGGTATATCTCGACAAGCGCATCCGCCCCGACCCCCAATTCCTGCATGACCACATCGATACCGCCTGCTATCGAGCCTTTGGCAAACTGAAGCTCGCGCACGTCGCGTTGGGTCAGAACTATCGGTCTGTCGCTGCCGGCTTCTTCCGGCCACGCCAAGACAAAGGAACGCCTGCCCTCGTCACCCGTGATGATGCGCCTTGCCAGGTCTGGCTCAACCAATTGAGTCGCATCCTCGGCCTTCACGAACCGTCCTGATGGAAGTAACAGCCCGGTCAATCGCAGTTGGGCCACCGCGTCCAGCAAGCCGGACCCGCACAGTCCAATCGGTGGAACATCCCCAATCACCTGGAGCTCTACCCCATCCCGGGTGATGGTCACAGCCTCAATCGCTCCTTCGCTGGCACGCATTCCGTCCTGGATCTGCGCGCCTTCAAAGGCAGGCCCGGCGGGCGCTGCGGTTGCCACGGTGCGCGCCGCAGACCCCAGAATGATCTCGCCGTTCGTTCCGACATCAACCAGCAGCCGAACACCCTCGTTTTGTGCCAGCCCGGTGGCCAACAACCCCGCCACCAGGTCGGCGCCGACATAGGCGCCAAGATAGGGCAGACAGTGTACCTGTGCCTGAGGATGTATGTTGAGTCCAATCTCGTGCGCCGAAGCCTGCACCATGTCTTCGACCGCCGGAATGAACGGTTCAAGCCCGATCGGTTCCGGGTCAACCCCCAAGAACAGATGCTGCATCGTGGCGTTGCCGGCGGTAACAACCTCATAAACCTCGTGCGCCGCCACCTGCCCTTCTTCCAAGAGTCGGGCGATAAGCCCGTTTAGCGTGCGCAGAATAACTTCATTCAGTTCGGCCAGCCCGCCCTCATTGAGCATCGTATAGCTGATTCTGGAAATAACGTCGGCGCCCTGTACCGCCTGTCCGTTGAGAGCGGATTGGACTGCAACCGGCGCCCCGCTGTTGAGATCGATCAACATGCCCACAACCGTTGTTGTGCCAATGTCGAAGGCCAGACCAAAGGAGCGGCTGCTGGTGTCGCCCTCCTCGACACTGACCAACTCGTGCCCGACAATCACAGCGGTAACCTGCCAATTGCTGCGCCGCAGCACGCCCGGCAACTGGCGCAACAGGTTCAGCGAGGCCTCAATCGCATACCCTTCCGGCTCCAATGCATCGCGGATGCGGCTGAAATCGCTGCGCTGGTCTTCCAGCGAGGGCGGTGTCAGCGTCAAGGGGATCTTATAGACGTTGGCATTCAGAATGACGTGGCGGTCAAATCCCATCAACGCCGCTTTGGGGTTACCCATCAGCCGCGGCACGTGGCAGACGACGTCCGAATTGGCTTCGCTGCGGCAGGAGAGCCGCCAGCCATCGGCGATCTCCTCTTCAGAGAAAATCCGCCGGTCAGCCGCGGTCGCGCCGTTTTGCCCGCGCAGTATACGAACCTTGCACTTACCGCAAGTTCCTTTAGCGCCGCAAGTGCTGTCAATCGGCAGACCTATCCAATTGGCGGCGTTGAAAATCGTCATTCCGGGTGGAACGCGGGTTACCTTATCGTGAGGTCGGAACTCTATGGAGACTTTGGTCGTTCCGGCGGGAACAGTATTTGTCATTGAAGCGAACGCATATGCGTTTCCGTTTGGAACGGAACAAAAGCTAATTCGACTCTTGCTGGCGCTTTCGTTCCGATCGGAATGCCTGTATCAGGTTGCCCGCATAGGCGTCGTGCCCCATGAGGAGGTCGGCGGCGTAAATTGTGTGGCGGATTTCCGTCTCTAGGGGATTTGTAATGGCCGAAGTCAGACCGGCCGCGATCGCCATGGAAAGGAAAGCAGCGTTTACAGTTGGCCTCCATGGAAGTCCAAAGGAAATATTGCTGGCCCCGCACGTCATGTTGACGCCCAGATTCTCGCGGATGAGGCGGATAGTCTCCAATGTGATCAGAGCTGCATTGTCATCCGCGCTGACTGTCAGAGCCAGTGGGTCAATCACCACGTCCTCGGCCGGTATGCCGTGGTCTGCGGCGCGCTCGACAATCATGGTCGCGATGCGAAGCCGTTCCTCCGGTTCGTTGGAAATGCCGGTATCGTCGTTGGCAACACCCACGACCGCCGCGCCGTACTTCTTGACCAGCGGCAATACCGTCTCCAGCCGCTCATCTTCATAGGTGACTGAATTGACGAGGGCTTTGCCTTCATAGGCCGCGAGGCCCTCTTCCAACGCTTCGACGACCGATGAATCGATTGAAATTGGCACGTCTACGGTCTGCTGCACGGCCTGAATCGCTTGTCGAAGAATCTCCGGCTCTACGCCGTCGACAGGGACGCCGGCGTTGATATCGAGCACATGCGCGTGCGCCTCCACCTGCCGTCGAGCGTCGCGACAGACCATGCTCATGTTGCGGTCAATCATCTGCTTGGTCAGAATTTTCCGGCCGGTGGGGTTGATACGTTCGCCGATAATAACAAAGGGGTGTTCTGGACCAATTACAACGGTCTTCTTCGCGGAGGAAATCACAGTATTCATGTCAGGCTACTCGTCATGTTGTCCAGCTTGGACCATGAGATCCTCAACGGCTTGCACCGCGCTTGCCAGAGCGGATGTGCCTTCGCCGTCATCGCCGCCGCCCATGCTGACGTCGTATCCCATTTCGACCATCAGTTGCTTGGCCAGGCGCACCGCCGCGCTGGCATCGGGCGCGAAACCGTCCGCGCCTACACTGTCAGCATACTCCTGCGTAACCGGCGCGCCGCCAACCATCACCCTGACTGAGTCCCGCAATCCGGCATCCGTCAGAGCTGCCAGATTTGACTTGAAAAAGGGCATGGTCGTGGTCAAAAAGGCAGAGAAGCCCAACAATTGAGGCTCGTGTTCCTGTACCGCCGCGACCACGTCTTCCGGCTTGACATTGACCCCCAAGTCTACGATGTCGAAGCCCTCGCCCTCCAACATGATGTTGCACAGATTCTTGCCGATATCGTGAACATCGCCCTTTACGGTCAACATCACCACCTTGCCAATTGGCTCTGCCCCCTTGTCGACCAGCAGTGGTCGCAGCAGAGCCATCGCCCCCTGCATGGCGCGCGCAGCAACCAGCATCTCGGGAACAAAGTATTCGCCAATCTCAAATAGACGGCCCACTTCCTGCAAAGATGGAATAAGCGCGCCGAACAGAATATCCAGCGGATCCATCCCCAGGTCGATACCCTCTTGCGTAAGCGCCACCACTTCCGGCGCCTCGCCGACTAGTGTGTGCTCGTACAGCCCTTTCTTGATCTCTTCTTCGCGGCTCATAGTAAGGGGCTCCTATTGGTAGCGATTGTCTTTGCAGGTTTCCACGATCGCCTGTAGGTTGGCGACGGGTGCCTGAAGTGGAACGGCGCACTCCGGTGCAATAATGTCCACGCCTGCGTCAATGGCGGCTTGCGCTTCAGCTCGCGCCTCAGCCGGGCCGCGCGAGTACAAGGTGATCGGATTGTTTACATTGCCGGTCAGCTTCATCTTGCCGGCAGCCTTCTCGACCATCAGATCCGGCGCGTTGGCCGACTCGAAATGATAGCAGGCAAAGCCGGCCTCGCTAAAGTACTCGACCCGGTCCAGCGTCCGGCCGCAACAGTGCAGAATAACGGGCGCGTCCACTTGAGGCACAAGCTCCTGATGGTGCGGCAACAGGAAGTCCCGGTACATGGTGTTTCGAACCAGGTCCCCGGTGGCGTGGTCGGCCCAGACGATAGCGTCGGCGCCGGCCTCTACTTGGGCCTGCGCAAACAAGAGCGGCACCGGCGCCAGAGTTTCCAACGATTTGCGTACACGGTCCGGGTCCATAATGGTATCGAACAGAAACTCCTGCGTGTTATAGCAGTGGTAGGAAAGTGTCCACGGCCCCATGACCTTGCCCAGAACCATGACCTCGTCGCCGAAATGCTGCTTGAGCAACCGGATGGCGTCTATGGCGCACTTGACGTATTTGTCTTCAAGAAACGCATCGGGAAAGCCGTCAGGCAGCTTGATTTCGACATCGCGATCCGCCCAGGGCGAGTCGGTCGGATTGGGCATCATGTCGGTATCCGACCAGTCCACCTCGCAGCCGAGCGCCATTGCCTCCTGGGCAATGCTGAAGATCGGCATGACGCTGTCGAATCCCATCACTTCATGCGCGCCGGCAGCGAGCGTCGCCATCGGCTCCGGCTCGATATTTGCATGTGGAAAGTGCGCGCCGGTAATGTCCATCAATTCGTAAGTGATAACGGACACAATGCTGGCTGCAGGTGGTCTGTCCACCGGGTCGCCGTTCAGCCCAGCCAAGAACCGTTGTTTTGGTGTCATCTGTTCCATTGCTTTCTCCCTTTGGCGCTGGTTTCAGATCGGTTCATGCGGCCGCGTTAGAGCCGCGAGCCCTGCGCGATTTCTACCAACTGTCCGGATCGAGCCCCAGAAGTCGTCCTTCCTGGCAAATGTGTTCCCAGGTGGTCTCGTCGATTTCGATGCCATCGCCCTCTTTGCGCTGTGCGCTGCGAAACTCCGGCTCTCCTGGCGCGAGAATCTCATCGAATCCGGGCGCGAGGCGGCTGGACTTGACGTGACGGAGGAGCGCCTCTACCTCTTCATAGTAGGTAGATAGCTCGGTAAAGTGTTCGATATTGTAAACTGTGAAGAGGACGCCGTTGCTCCTCATCGTCCGGGAACCGTCGGCACAGCCCTCGCCGCTTAGCGTGCCTCCCAGCAATTCTACCACAAGGCCCAGGGCATAGCCTTTGTGGGCTACGACACCCCCCATCGGCAGGATTGCTCCGGGCGGTTCGGCTCTGAAATCGTTTGGATCGGTCGTCGGGTTGCCGTTGGCGTCGATAAGCCAGCCCTCGGGCACATCCTTGCCCTGATTGATCGCGACCCGCACCTTGCCTTCGGCCACGACTGAAGTCGTCATGTCCACCAGAATCGGATCGGTGTTGGGCCGGGGCGCCGAGAATGCAATCGGGTTGGTGCTGAGTCTGCCCTCCAGCCCGCCGAAGGGGGCAATCTGATAGCCAAGATTCCCGGCATTCACGAACGCCAGCGCGATCAAGTTCCCTTGCCGCGCCGCCATCAGTGGATACGCGCCAGCGCGGCCCACGTGGCTCGTGTTGCGTAATGTAACGGTGGCCAGACCGTTTCGGCGGGCCTTTTCAATTGCCAGATTCATGGCGAAAGTTGCGCCGACCTGGCCAAGCGCTCCGCCGGCGTCCACGACTGCGGTGCTGGGATAGTCGCGAACAATTGTGGGTTTCGCCCGCGGCTGAAATCGACCTTCGCGGATGGCTCGCGTGTACTCGTAGTAACGAATCGCGCCATGCGAATCGTGTCCGAAAAGATTCGACTCCACCAAGTGGTCGACCACGGCGTGGGCGTCCTCGACAGTGCAGCCCGAGGCTTCGAACAGTTGATAACCGACTTCGCGCAAAGTAGAAGGTTGGATATTGGGCATGATTCTCCTTTGATATGTTCAAAATACTCTGTGTCGCTAAACTGTGCCCAATTGTTCCAACATGTGTTTCGTTAGAAGAAACTCAATTCACTTAGCGTCCGCTTCAAGTCCGATTGGAATCGTTGATATGCCGGTACTTGGGCCAAAAACTCAAGTTCGATTCTTCCAGCTAGAGGTTCGTACAATTGACTAATGCTCAGTTCCCGTCGCCGCCGCCTCGGGCGTGTACTTACGGCAGTGCTAATGACTTCCTTCAAACTCGATTTCGGATCAGCAATTCCCTCGACCAAACGAGGACGGGGAGGTAGTCCCAACTCAGCTGGCAAACCATTGAAGCCAATTGTTTCGATTAGTGCCTCTGGATCGGCCAACATCCAGGCTTCCGTCATTTGTACAGGGATCACAGGTACTACCTGTTCACAGACCTTCTCTCCTTTTTTTTTTGCATCGTGAATGAGCTGAAAGCCGGGTTCGATTCGGTCGGACCATGCGGATTCGCTTGTGCGAGAGTCAGCGTCTGCGTGAATAAGAATTAGGTGGAAACCAAATGCAGAATGCGCGACACCCAAGATTCTGTCAGCTTGCTTGCCCCCAGATTCCTCAAAAATAATTGGATCCAGTACTTCTGTGGTTACCGGACAGTTCAGGTTGAGTACGCGCTCCGCTGTACGTTGTGCAACAATACGAATAAACTGATGGTCCGTCTTCCCCTCTGCCAAGAGTGCCATTGCTAGTTGCTTCATTACTTGAAACCTACACCCATCGGGCGCCCATTGGCATGTGCCACAGTCATCTCTAGTTCACGCCTTGCGTCCTCCAGGTCCGCGCACTCCAGATAGTCTCGTACTTCGCTTAGAGTATAGCTCTGCAATTCTTCAGGGATAAGTTGCGGCTGCAACGGATCCGGAACTACGGAGACTATTCTGGTCAACCTCTGCGGCGGGATGTCTTCGGCAGGTTCAACGCGGGTTGCCATATGAGCAAAAAGCACATAAGGAAGGATATCCGTGTTGCTGATGAATATCGGTGAATGTGTATTTGAGATTATCTGACGTAAGGGAAGTCCAGTCTGATCGGGATCCGAAAAATTCGTTGCCAAATCTTGCAGCAAGTTAGTCATACTTACTAAACGAGAGGGGTGCACGCCATTCTCTGGTTCCTCAAAGCAAAGAAGCCCCTCGTGGTCCGGGTCGTTTGTCAATGTAACAAGTGCTAGCAGTCGGAGCGTTCCATCGGAAAGTACACGGGAGGAGAATCGCCTGCCATCCACTGTATGCGCCCAGATTACGTAGCGTTCCAGCTTTCGATCTTCTTCTACCTCGATCTGTAGAATTCCAGGAACGCGGTTTGCCAAATCCCTCGAAATGTCGGCCACTAGGGTTGGATCAGTGCCACTCATTCGGGCAAGCGCGTTAGGTAGGAATCTACCATCCGCTGCCATTATTGTAGTAGCAGTTAGTGGGCTCGGTTGGCGCAAAATTTCTGGATTGAGATGCAAAAAGCGCCATGTCCGCATCTCTTCGGCGACTGCATATGCATGTGGAAATTCTGTGTTGTGGATCCCGCTGAGTACAGTCCGCTCTGCCTGCTCGCCCACTATGTTTCGACGACCACCTCTCCCATCTTGATGCAGTGCAAGGGTGGGTTTGCCCAGTTCTTCATAGGTAGAGATAAAAGGAGAACGTCCACCTGTCACTGACGGAATCCAGGGTCCACCAGTCTTCAAATTGTATGATTTCGTCCACCTGTCCCCTTTGCGCGGAATCGCGGTCAAAAATTCATGGTCAACATAGAGCCGATCGAGACCCAAGTCATCGCGCCTTCGGGCAATCTCGAGTTCGTAACGCATTCGGGGGTATGTCAGTTCCTGTTGTACTCCCCAGTCGTCCTGCACAAGACGATTTACTAGCAGTTCGACTGCCAAACGGATCCGGCTGGCTGTATGGCCATCTGCTCGGATAGTGAAGAGTTCACCCACCTCACCCCTCATAGCCTGAAACGCCGTCCTAAGATCGGAGTCAGCCAGACGCGAGAGCAGTTGCAGAGCATCGAATAGGTTACTCTTGCCCACCCCGTTTGCGCCTACGATGACCTGCAAAGGCGACAGATCTAGCGCAAAGTCCTGGAAGGTCTTGAATCCATCGAGTTCGATTCGGGTAATCATGGCATCTCTCACACCAAGGGTTGGCGGTTCCTATTGTACCACAGTTCTTGCTGATTCAGGCTGTTGAGAATGTCGAATGTGCGTGTCACGAAATAGGGGCTTCTGCACGACTCAATAGTTAAACAGTGTATCAGCAGAGGACAGTCAGCGTTCTCGCGTGCAGTCGAGGGCCCAACCGATCCTTTGGCATGTGCTTACATGCAAGTTGGACCGCGGGTAACAGTCGCTGGGCCGATTGCGCCAACTCAATATGGATGCTCCTCTTTTGCTCAGAACACATACGTTTAGAGGCGATTGGGGAGTGCTGTGAGGATGTTCAAGTCAAGAACTCTAATTCCATTTTCGTCATTGTCAGCTACTGCAGTTCCTGTCCGTATACTGTCAGCTTTCTGGTCCCTTAGATGTCAAACGGTCTGCGCCTACCACAAGTAAAATGTGACATATTCCCCCCAGTAATCTGCAGACGAGATACCGAGACATGAAAGTACTCAAGCATAGGACATGTTCCCCCTACACATCTAAGTGAAAACACCTCACTTTCATTCCTCGAATCTGCCGCCGTTTGCATTTGCGGCGCATTCACCCAGGTGTACCTAGATTCCCCTAGTCTGAATTGCCTGTTGCCGAAGTCAATGTTGACTCAGTTGAAAAATCACACTGCTGCTCTCTCATAGAGGAAAGGAAAGGTTGCAATGCCTACCATTGACCGACCCAACAAGGATGCCCTAATCAAGGCAGTGGACATATTTCTAGACACAATGCGCCCTCTCTTCATTGAATGTCTTCACCTTGCACCGGGCGCTACTGTACAGGTTGTTCTGCAGCAATCTCTGAAGGGCAGCAGTGCAGACAGTCTTGACAGAAACCTGCGAAGAGGCACTGACTTGGAATCGACGATAGAGGTCAGTTTCTTTGAGGCGCTCGCAGAAAAATATTGGGAGGACATATTTTCAAAACGGTTCGGTGGCGACAAGAGAGTCCTTCGCAAATTCAGGAGAATCTCATGGGCTCGAAATAAGGCGTCTCATCCTCCACACCTGCGAGATTTGGACGAAGAGCTTACTAGGGGAAGCCTCAACCACATTGCCTACGTGCTCAAGAAAATCAGAGCCTGGGAAGAGCATCAAGCCGTGGTGCGCCTAAATGAAACACTGGGAGGGTCTACCTGGGCCTCTGCCGAGATTGATAGGGATGCAAGGAGGAAAGCAGAACAACGAGCTCAGGAGGCCGATGCAGCTCTCTCAGACGCGGAAGTAAGGGCACGAATCGCCGAATCGGCCATAAGGCAGGCCCAGGAGCAGGCCCAGTCCTCTGAGATTGCCCGAATTAAATTTGAGGAACTGGCAATTGCGGCAGGTGCTGCCAAGCTTGAGGCTGAGGAGTTAGCTCAAGGAAGAGAACATGCTCGAAGAGAAGCCGAAAAGCAGGCAACCAGAGCCGAAGCAGCCCAGCTTGAAGCCGAAAGAATAGCCCAGGCCGCGGTTGCCGAACTGGGAAAATTGGAACGAAGAGCGAAGGAGACTCAAACACAATTGCATCTGGCAGAAAGCCGGAAACCGGAATCCGCAGCCCCTTCGCCGGGTACCAAAGACGGCATTCGAAAAAACGGAAAAAGTCTTCCTTTTGCTCGTAAAACTACTAAGTACGAATATTGGCTCATTGGCGAAATAATGAGTGGGAATATCAGTCGTTCCAAGCTCAGTCAGTACGCAGGCGACACCCGAATTGACGGGCGCCTCGTGCACTACGTCCAAGCCGCATCTTCTGACATGAGCCCGGAAGCTTGGAACAATTACCTCGCAAGGCGACATGAGACGCTTATTCGCAGAAGCACAGTAGGGGCCAGACCACGGCAAGTGCTCCGAAATAATATCTGCCAAGTGGTGAGTCACTGACATTCCTCAGGCGTTTTGGCTCTGTGCAGTTTGCGTCCATTTGAGCCAGCACTTTGGAGAAACTCTGAGTGTCTTTGAGTGCGTGAATTTTCCCTTTTGCCGTAATGGGGGCCGAAAACCCGTTTCATTTCCTACGCTCCCAGGTTGTGTTCCCATTGGCAAGATTGTAGTAGAATCAGACAAATTGGAGAAGTTAGCAACCGAAACCTATGGTGCATAGTCCACATGCGGGATGTTGAAAACTCCCCACTGAAACAAAACGAGTCCGCACTAACCATGAAAAACGCGAAATTCGCCGCGCCCCGCCATGGCCTGACCGGCGCCGTCTTTATGATCGGCCTCGCCATCCTCTTCGCCACCGACTGGATTTGGCCCGGAATACTCGTCTTAGTCGGCGTCACCAGCCTCCTCGGGGCATACCTTGGACGCACAGAGCCCGATCCTGACGATATCCCTCTAAGAGTGGAGCGGCCGCTAGGCGGTGAATCCCCGCAAACAGTGCGCTATGAACCGCAGTGCGCATCGTGCGGCGCGGCGACACCGCCGGATCTTGTAGAAGGCGCCTCTATCACGCAGACCGCGGTATGCGACTTCTGCGGCACCCCACTTGTTCAGGAACAATGAATCGCACGCGTGTCCTTTTTGTCGCGATCCTATCGGCAGCCGCTCTGCTGGTCGTCGCGATATTGGTGTGGCGCACGATCGGCGGGGAATCCGTCAACCCTGGCTTTGCTGCCGGGCCCCCGCAGGTAGTACGAATTCAGGTGATCACAGCCCCGCCGGTGGAGCCGTGGGTCCGGGCCGCGGCGGAAGAGTTCATAGCGTTTGACCCCGGAACGGGAAGCGCGCCGGTTGAAGTCGAAGTAATCGCCATGGACGGCCTGGACGCGCTGGGAAGATGGGAACGGAACGAGTTCGGCGCGCTGCCAGCAGACATTCTCCCACATGACCTACCCCCAGAAATCCGCGCTGCTCTGGACGCCTTCCCCACAGCCTGGATAGCCGAAAGCCGCTACCTCGTCGAAATGGCCAACACCTCCAACAGGGATCGACTGGGGCGGGACCTGTTTCTGAGCGACGGGCAATACCGCGTGCGCTCCGTGGCAGAAACGCTTCTCACCTGGGGCTTGTTTCGAAGCCGCGGCGTCGCCCTCCTCGAAAACCTCGGGCCAGTCTCATGGTCCACAGTGCACGAGGCGGCCGTCGCGCCGACAGGCTGGAAAGAACTGGGCGGCGATCCCGCCTGGGGCAACTTCAAATTGGCGCTTGCCGCGCCTGGCAAGACCGTGGCCGGCCTGGCTGCCATAATCACCGCCGCCGGCGAATATTACGATCGAAATGACCTATCTGTCGAAGACGTAACCGACCCGGAATTCCTTATCTGGCTGGATGAGGCAATGGGCGCGGCGAACATCTCGAGCTGGAACAGATCAAGCGCGGCCGAAAATGTGGCACTGTTCGGCTTCACTGCAGGAGATGGCGGACAGTTCCTGGAAAGCGAGCTCCTGCGCAACATGGAAGGTATCCAGACCCGCTGGCAGGAGCCGATGATCGTCCACTATCCCGAAGTGACCGCCCGGTTCGACTTTCCATTCGCTATCTGGGTAGGCCCGGAAACGTCGGCAGTGCAGAAGAACGCCGCATTGGCGTTTCAGCGTTTTCTGCTCAGCGAAGCGCAACAGCGCAAGGCCCTTGCTTTCGGCCTGCGACCCATTGACCCCGGCCTGGCTGTAGACGCCTCCGACGACAGCCTCTTTGTGCGCTGGCAGAAGTTAGGTGTAAGAAGCGAAATCCAGCCTGCAATCACAATGCAACCTCCCAATCGAGACCTCCTGCCCAGTCTTTGGAGTTGGCAGGACACGAACGAAGCGCAATGAGCCTACCGCAGGAAGAGACAAGTCGAGACCCTGCAGAGCCGTCTGAAACAGGACGCCGACGCCTTTTGCCCGGCCAGCACCTCGCCGCCCTGGCAATAGCAGCCTGCTTCCTGCTATGCGCCTGTGCCGTGACGACGGTGCGCGTGGGCGCTTGGATCTCTGACAACCTGAACGGCGGCAGCATTGCCGCGTCCACCGGTGACGTCGCCCCTTTAGCAGACTGGCCCGCCAATAGCGCCCAGTTGACAGTGGCCGTCTCGCAACCCATCGCGGGACCACTGCAAGAGCGGGCCGACAGTTTCAACGACCTGAAACTCCGTACAGTCGACGGCGAGTTGATGCGGGTCGAACTTGTGAGGCTGTCGCCCCTGGAAATGGTGCAGGAGTCGCTGCGGCAACCCGGCTTTCAGGCCGTCGCGCCCGACAGTTCGCTCTGGCTGGATTTGATCGAACGACGCTGGGCCGAACTCTTTCCAATCGCGCCAGGCAGCTTAGGGGCCAGCCGGGTCGGTCCGACAACGCGATTCGCTGTCAGCCCAATCGTCATAGCCGCCCATCCAGAAGCAGCCCGGATTCTTGGCTGGCCCCAGCAGGCTGTCGGCTGGACTGAAGTCCAGGCCCGCGCGATCGCCTCTTTCACTGAGTTCACATGGGGTCACCCCAGCGTAAACAGCGCCGCAGGTGTGCTGGCGATTTTGTCGGAGTTTTACACCGGCGCCGGTGTAACTCGCGGTTTGACCCAAGAGATCGCCGCGCGGCCCGAAGTCATTGATTACGTTCGCAGCGTGGAAACCGCCGCGCATGTCCTCCCGGACGGCAATCAGTTGGGCGACGAAGGACGCCTGCTCCCCGCCGGGAATGCAGACAACGTCGTCCTGGATGCATTCGTCACCCAAGAGCAGACCGTCATTGCCTGGAACCACTCCTCCGCCCGCAATCGCCCGCGATTGCTAGGCTTGGACAACGACGACCGGCGCCTGCCTGAGGGTGAACTGGTCGCTATCTACCCGAAGGAAGGTACCCTTTGGGCTGACTATCCCCTGGCGCTGCTGGAATTGGACGGCCGCACCGGCCCTGCCCTGACCCGGAACCAACGCCGCACCTACCGTGCATTCGCCAGTTTTCTGCTGGAGGAGGAGAGTCAGTTTGCCTTTCTGCAGGCCGGTTTCCGACCTGTCGACCTGTCCATCGACCTGATGGCCGCGCCGAGCCCATTCGCCGGCAGCAGTGCAGTGAACCCACTTCTCCCACAGACCCTTTTGCCTCTGCCGCCTGCGCAGGTAATGGAAATGGTGCTGGACATTTGGCGCTACACAAAGCGGCCTGCCAATATCGTCTTGATCGTGGACACCAGCGAGTCGATGGAAGGCACAAAACTTGCCAGTTCGAAAGCCGCCCTGCACGGGTTCATCGACGAAATTCAGGGGGACCGCGACAGAGTCGGGCTGGTCGAGTTTGGCTCCGGGATCAAGCAGCACGGTCCTCTGCAACAGCTGGATGCAAACGGCCGCAACTACCTGTCACAGCTGATCGAAAACATGCAGGCGAGCGGCTACACCGACCTGATTGATGCCGTATGGGCAGCACATAGTGATCTGCAGAATGTGGGCGACACCGAAGCCATCAATGCCATCGTGGTGATGACCGACGGCCGCGATAACGACAGCGACTCCCGTTTGCAAGACTTGCAGCAGGCAGTGCAACAGGCCCAGTTGCCGGTGGCAATCCACACGATCGCATTCGGCCGCGATGCAGACGCATCACTATTGCGAAACCTTGCTCGCATCGGCGGAGGCAGGTTCCATCGCGCCGATGAGACCAACCTGGAAGAGCTGTATCGCCACATTTCAACCTACTTTCAGCCAACGCATTAGAATGATTCACAGCCTCATCCTGCGGGTCCAACGCAGGTTCCAGCATATTTATATATGAATCTTTCCATACGCCTTCGCCAAATGGCAGAAAATGTGCGACCACGCTCTAACAGCTTCATCGCACTGTTTGCAGTCTGCCTCATCGCCGCACTGACATCCGCCTGCAACGCGGCCAGCGCGCAACCCCTTGCCGGCGAGACAATAGTATACGTCGCGGTGCCACTAAGCGGATTCCGTGCCGATGCAGGACAATCTGCGCTTGGCGGTGTGCGCCTGGCAGCCGAGGAGATTAACAGTAACGGCGGGCTGTTGGGCCGCCGCATTGTCGTTCGCGCCCTCAATGACAGATCGGAAAACAGCGCAGCTCTCGAAAATGCAGAACGAATCAGACTGGCTCTCGCAGGCGGTGAACACATTGCAGGCTTGATCGGCCACCTGGACAGCGGCCCCACCTCCTCTGCCCTGCCCCTCTATGAAGAAATGGGAATCGTTCAGATCACACCTGCGGCCGGAATGCGCGCACTGACCCACCGCGGGCACACCATGTTTTTTCGCGTAAATGCCAACGACAGCACGCAGGCCGAAGCAGCCGCCCGTTTCCTGGTACATACGATGACCGCCCAGCGCGTTGCCGTTGTCCATTCAGAAACGGATTACGGCAGCAGCCTGGCCGCGTCAGTTGTTGAAAACCTGCAGGCGCTCGGCGCGACGACAGCGATCCAGTTGGCAGTTGCGGAAGGGCAGCCCGACTTTTCAGAAACCGCGCAGCAGATTCAAAGTGCAGGGGCTGACTCTATTTTCTTCGCCGGCGACGCAAGCGCGGCCCGCGACCTCCGCGCCAGCCTGTTGGAGGCGAAGCTGAACCTGCCGTTGCTTGCCGGCGACGGGGCATTCCTGGCAGCTGACGTCGACCAAGCGGAAGCCGCGGCCGGCGCGATGTACGTAAGCGCGCTCGCGCCCAGCCCCTTCAGTGTGGCCGGCGCCGGCTGGATTGAGGCCTACCGCGATACCGAATACCGCGATCCTGGCCCATTCTCAGTCAATGGATACATAGCGATGCAGGTGCTGGCGGCAGGGGTACGCGCGGGCGACTCGTTCCATGGACATGAGATCGCGCAAGCAATACGCGAGAGCGAATCCGAGACGCTCCTGGGGCCGCTGCACTTCAAAGCCAACGGCGATTTAGTTGATGCCAGCGTCTGGTTTTACAAAGTAGAGGATGGCGAGTTTCGCCCGATCGAATAGAAGGTTTGAGGTAACTACCAAGCCACAACGCTTGACCAGCCAGTCATCCTTGGAACCATTCAGGCTCTTGGTGACGCGACTGGTGTACAGTCGCCATGCTCGCCAGCCGACACGTTGCGAAGAAGGCACACGGTCGGTGAGGGATGGTTTTGGAGGGGGGCGTTGCGGGGGCGCAGCCCCTGCACAAGGGAGGCCGCTTGCGGCCGACCGCCCAAAATACAACAATAAGGGGAGAATAAACACCGTTGCTCGCCTCGTTCAGGATCGTAGATTAGTTGTGGCTGAGTAGCTTCGGTTTGAGAAGTAAGTGCACTACGAGCCCGGTCTCCGGACCCCGCTTCAACACACCCCATTGCCCTCCGATATCACGTAGATTCCTATAATGTAGCCAACATAGATTGCCAGCATCAGGGCCCCCTTCCAGCGATTGGCAATGTGCGGCGAAGGTAGCACAAGGAGAAACGGCAGAACTGCCACCACCAGCATGACCGGGAAGTCAACGCAGCGCATACTCAGAGGGGCGGGCAATGGTCGGACGCTGGCGGTAATGCCAACAACGGCCATCATATTGAAGAGATTGCTGCCGACGAGGTTTCCCAGGGCGATGTCCCCGCGCCTATACAGGATCGCCACAACCGACGCCGCAAGTTCAGGCAGGCTCGTTCCAAGGGCAACGAGACTCAGGCCAATCACAAGCTCGCTCACACCAAAGTAGGTCGCGATGAAGGTGGCCGAATCGACGAGCCAGTCGGCGCCCAGAACAAGGACCGAAATGCCCAGAACCACCATGCCAATGTCGCGCAGCAGCAGGGACCTGAACAGACCCGATATGGCAGCTGGCAAGAGGGGATTCCTGGCAGCGCGCGCGATTCGCTCCTGAGATTGGGCCAGCGTGTCAGCGGAGCCAACCTCAACCTCTTCCTGGTCATCCAAGCCCTCTGCCTGGGTGGAGCTGTCTGCAGCCTCCCCACCAATGTACTCAAGCGCCTCGCTTTCTTTTTCTTCGGCCAGCGAGCGGCTGGCTGCGTAGCTCCAGTAAACAAAACCGAGTAGCCCCAAAAAGAGTAGCACACCCTCCCATTGGGCTATCTGTCCATCCCAGGCCATCCAGGTAAAAACCAGCGAGATACCGATCATCAGCGGGTATTCGCGTTGCAGAACTTGCCGCTCAACCATGAGCGGGCGCAGCACCGCCACAACGCCCAGGATCAGGGCAAGGTTTGCAATATTGCTGCCGACCACGTTGCCGATTGCCAGCTCGGCCCTGCTGCCGCCCTGGAGGTTTGCAATCAGGCTGACGACCAGCTCCGGCAGACTTGTGCCAAACGCCACCACGGTCAGCCCGATCACAACCAGCGGCACATTGAGGCGCACTGCCAAACGGCTTGCCCCGCGCACAAGAAAATCGGCTCCGCCGGTAAGGAGAACAAAGCCGACCAGAAAGAGAAGAATATTGAGTAAGAGTGGATTCATAGGGGAGACAGTCGATCGGGTCGCAACCCGCTTGAAGGTTTCATCTCAGCCCGCGCGCATCGCCTGCCCTTCCGTGCGCTCAGGCCTCGACCGGGAATCTTTCTTGCACGTAACGGCCCTGCATACTCCAGGGACCTGTCCACGTGATCTGTGCTTCGACTAGGCGTCCGCGCAGATCGCCTGCCCGGTCCTCAGGATTGACAAACACCAGCTTGTTCTGCCTCGTGCGGCCGCGCCACTTGCCCTTATGTTGCCCTTCGATCAGCAGTTCGACCGTCTCGCCCAGCAGCCGCGCATTGATTTCGCCGCAGACCTGCTCCTGCAGTTGCTCGAGCGCCTTGTGGCGGCGGACCTTTTCGGCTTCCGGCACATCATCCGCCATCCGCCGCTCGCTGACCGTGCCCGGCCGCGGACTGTAGCGCGCCAGGTGGGCCTTGTCCAACTTCAAATCGGCCAGCAACTGGTAGGTCTCTTCGAACTGCGCATCCGACTCTCCGCAGAAGCCGACAATAATGTCGGTATTGATAGCGACTCGGGGCACCGTCGTCCGAATGTGGTCGACTAGCTCGCGATACTGGGCCTGTGTATATCCCCGTTTCATTCGCGCCAGCACCTCGTCATTCCCGGCCTGCGTCGGGACCTCGATATGCTCACAAACCTTGGGCAGGTCCCGCACCGCTTCAAGAATTCTGTCCGACATGTAGTTGGGGTGGCTTGTCAGAAAACGAATGCGCCACAGCCCCTCAACCTCGTGGACAGCATGCAGCAGGTCGGCCAGATCAGGCTGCCTACCCGGTAACGAGCCATTCTCGGTTCCATTGCGCCAGTCGTGGCCATAACGGTCGACAATCTGACCCAGAAGTGTCACCTCACGCACACCCTGGGCGACCAGACCGCGCACTTCGCTCACAACCTCGTCAACAGGGCGGCTGCGCTCGATGCCGCGCCGGAAGGGAATAATACAAAAGGTGCAGGCATGGCTACAGCCGTAGACCACCGGCACATGGGCAGTCACCGCGGCCTCGCCGTTCACAGCCAGATGTCGAATCGACTGGCCGGAACCGGCCGGTTGTACGTTATCCTGCACTGAGTGGCGATGAGCTATCTGCTCCATCTCAAGCAGCGTGGAATCGGCCGCAATCTGATCCTGCTGCAGGTGGGTGATCAACGGTCCCGGCTCGCTGGGAGGCATGAACACGTCCACATGAGGAAAGCGAGCACGTAGCTGCGGGCTGGGCTTGACGCCCACCATACAGCCCATCAACGCCAAGGTACGGTTCGACCTGTCCCGCTTCCACGGCTTGAGGTTGCTGGCCTTTCCGACGCCCTTGTCTTCCGCGCTCTGCCGCACTACGCACGTGTTGAGTACAACGATATCAGCTTCGTCCATTGCTTCGGTTGGTCGATAGCCGATCCTCTCCAGTTCCGCGGCCACATGGTTGGAGTCGGCAACATTCATCTGACAGCCGATGGTCCAGATGTGATAGGCGCCTCTGTCTGCGCTCGCCTGCAAAGTGTCCTGCACCGCGTCATGCCGCGGAACGCCCCCCTGTTGCAGGACAATCGTATCCGCATCCGCCTCCGGTTTGCGGGTCGTTGTCAGCTCAAAGATTTCGGGATCTGGATTGGGATTGCGCTTCGTCATGGGCACACCTTTGCCGCACGTTATCAGCGGCAGACCGCCGCCAGCCGGTCCAAAAGCGGTTCTACCTCAGCGTCAAACAATAGCCATCAACACAGCATTCTAGCTAGGAAAGGCCGGTTGGTCAAGAACCGGGGTCAGTCCTTTGGGTTGAGAGAGAACTCAGCAGCTTCTCCTGCAGTGCCCACAACTGCTCGCTGACAGACACATGATACAGTTGTGGATTGATAAGTCGGCGTACGCCATTATCCAGCCTGGCCACGTCCTCTCGGCGCAAAGTCCGGCTCTGCTCAATAGTGGGCCTGTCACACACCACCCGGCCGTCAGTCATCACATTCAACAGTAACGGTTCGATGTGGGAGATGCTCTCTACCGGCAGAGTCCGGCGGTTGGCACGTACACGCGGATCGCAAAGTGTCAGGGCCAGCTTGTCATGATCACTCTTGTCATGATCACTGTTAAAGCCGCTCTGAGACCGGGCATTTTGCCATAACTGCTCCGGGTCTTCCTCTTCAAGTGTCAACAGGTCGGCCGTAGCCCGGCCGCGCATATCGTATATGCGCCAGGCCCGCTTACTCCCGGGAATCGCCGTCTTACCGGGATCCTCCGAGACCTTGATCGCCGGCTGCCAGCCCGGGTCGCCCTGCAAACCGACCAGCTTATAGACGCCCCCCAGCGAACTGTCCCCGGCAGATGTAATCAGCCGCGTGCCCACTCCGTACACAAGGCGGCCGATAATGCTGTCCGCATCCAACCCGTAGTGCGCCGCCTCCTGGGCGATCTGCGACTTAATCTCCCGTATTATCAACTCGTCCAGCTCATTCGACAGCACGATCGACGCGTCGGGAAACCCGGCAGCGTCCAGCATCTGCGCAACATGCGTACTCAAAAATGCCAGGTCGCCGGAATCCAAACGCACGCCCACAGGTGCATACCCCTTCTTCCGCAGCCTCTCAAAGACGCGTATCGCATTGGGCACGCCGCTCGACAGCGTATCAATCGTATCGACCAGGAGCAGACATTCGTCCGGATAAATGTCTGCATATGCCTGGAACGCGTCCAGCTCCGTCATACCCTGGGCCAGGAAGGCCTGTACCATAGAATGCGCGTGCGTTCCCTTCGGTGGGTAGCCCAGCAGGTGCGAGATGCCGGCATTGGAGGAAAAGTCCGCGCCCCCAATCAGTGCCGCCCGTGTACCCGCATTGCCGCCGCGGTCGTGGGCGCGACGCGCGCCGAACTCAAGCACCAGCGCCTCGCCCGCGCTCTCACGCAGACGGGCCGCTTTGGTGGCGATGAGAGTCTGGTAATTGAGAATGTTCAGCAGCGGCGTTTCCAGAATCTGGGCCATGGCAAACGGGCCCCGCACCACCGTCAGCGGCACCCGTGCGTGCACCACCCTCCCTTCGGGGATCGCTTGCAGGGAGATGCCGCAGAAGTCGCCGTTTGCCCCCAGCCAGGACAGGAAGTCGTCAGCAAACAACCTGCGCCCCGTGCGGGATGTCATCCCCCGCATCAGTTCGAGCTCCTTCTCGCCAAAATGGGCGGACTCCATCCAGTCGAGGAGCCAGTCCAGCCCTGCATTTACACAGAATCCGGCCTGGTGCGCGCCGTAATCAGGGTAGTGGCGAAAGAAGTGGTCAAACTGGGCCTGCTTCTCATGCATTCCCAGACGAAAGTACAATTGCGCCATCGTCAGCTGATACTGATCGGTGAACAGAATGCCTTCAGCTGTGGTTCGTTGATTCATGCGCTCAGCTCAGCCGGCCAACTGGTCGGCAGTGGGCTCCGCTCAGCAAAACCAGTGCTCGGTAAGGCGCGGCGGCCGGGGAAGATACGAAGAGGAATTAACCAGCTCAGGCAAGAGGCTGCCTGCAGCTTGATAGGCGGCCTGCTCTATTCGACGAAAGACGGCAAACGGATTGCTGGCTGCTTCGGTAGGCGATGGCATGTCCCCGCCACTTGCGCCAGCAGAGGATTCAGCTTCGGTCTGGCCTGCCAGTTCCGCGATCCGGGCTACCTGCCGTTGAAGCGAGTCCATGCGGGGATCCGGATGCAGCCAGCGATAAGTAAAATTGGCTGCGTCGAGCGTCCCCTGCCATTCATGGGCGTCATCGTCGCCAAGCAGGGCGCTCCCCGGCGGGACCAACATCCGAATCGAGAGTTGCACAGCCGGCACGTGCGGTATCAGACCCTGCTCCCGGATCCAGCGCAGCATCAAGAGGTAGTAGTCCAGGCTTGTCCAGGGCGTGAATGGCATCCAGGTCGGCTGGATTGAGATGCCGGCCTCGTTCACGACAGCAACCGCATCCTCCATCTGCTGCCGTGTGTGGCCCTTCTGCAGGCGGGTAAGCACGCGGTCACTGGTTGATTCAAAGGCCGAGACAACGAAAGAGGCCCCGCACTCGGCGAGTTCCGGCAACAGCAGCCGGTGTTCCAACAAATGCTCAACCTTTGCCGTAAAGTCGAAGCTGACATGGGGGAAGGCGTCATGCAGCGCCCTTGCCACCTTGCGCGCATGTCCCGGCCCATTGAGGAAATCGGGGTCCCCAAATGTGATGTGCCGGGCGCCCTTCTCAACCTGTTGGGCGATATCGGCCAGTACCGTTTCGACCGGCACAACGAAGAATCGACCATTGTAGACCGGTACAACCGGACAGTGCCGGCATGTGTGCAGACAGCCGCGGCTGGCCTCTACATACCCGGCCGGATAGGCGACCGGCTCTTCCGCTGCCCCGTGGCCTTCGCTTGCGTGGTCGCCCGGCGGCAGGTCAGACCCCGGTACGTAATGGGCGTACCTGTCCAGCGAAGGCAGGGTCGTTCGGTCGGGCAGCGGCAGCGTGAGCCGGGCCAGACTCGGCGCGGACGCACTCTTCTGGGTGGTAAGACCTGGCACATCCGACGCAGCCTTGCCTGCCCCAAGGGCCTGCGCCAGCGCGACAAGCACCGGCTCAGCTTCACCCGCCGCAACTGAATCGGCAACTGCCCCCTCGCCGTTCCTGTCCTGCAGCATATAGCCGCGGTTGAGCCAGGCGTACAGTCCGAAAAAGCATATGTGTGCTGTTGAATTTACGGCCCGCGCCTGCCGGGCGGCATCTACGCCGATACGCAGCGCCGTATGCATCGGCACCGAAATGGCAATCAGATCGGCGCCGGAAGAGCGTTGCGCGGGAAAATCTTCCACCGCCAGGTCCGCGGTTGAGGCGTCAAATCCGGCCGCGCGCAGCGCCGCCAGCGGCCATGCCAGGCTGAGTGGCTGATGACCGAGTTCATAGCAGGAAAGCAACAGAATTGAAGTTTTCATCGGCGCCATGTCGATTGCGGTCAGCGGGGGCCGCGACCAGAGACAACAATGTCAGTTTCGCCTTTCGATTCGACCGCGCTTCGATTATATCCTACACGCACCAGTTCGCACTAGAGTCATACCCCGTCACCCGCCATCGCGCTGCCTGGCCCCGCTATTCCCGCTAAACGTGGCCGCGCCTACGCAGTCATTTCGCGACGCTGAACGCGTGACAGAAACTGGATTCACCCTCCTCGATAACTTTCCTTTTGCTTATGGGCGGTCGGCCGCAAGCGGCCTCCCTTGTGCAGGGGCTGCGCCCCCGCAACGCCCCCCCACAAAACCATCGCCCACCCACCGTGCTTCCTCTTCCCCC
>MKWU01001892.1_pt1 | contig 33983 bp, 28 predicted proteins | sample 809101 | NCBI WGS metagenome assembly MKWU01 (sample SAMN05860141, study PRJNA318959) | sponge metagenome | host: Aplysina aerophoba | place: Slovenia: Piran, Adriatic Sea, Gulf of Piran | collected 2013-05-07
CGCTGAACGAGCTGGCGGCGCGCTCCTACGAAGGCGCCTTGCTGTGGGCGGAGGCGGTCAGGCAGGCGGGCACCGCGGAGCGGATTCCGGTCATCGAGGCGTTGCGCGCAGGGCTCGGGATCGACGGCCCCTCGGGCCGGGTCACGATCGAGCCGAAGACGAACCACGCGCTCCAGACCGTCTACCTCGCGGAACTCCAGGACCAGGCGTTCAACATCATCGAGACCCACGAGGCGCAGCCGCCGACAGACACCCTGCTGGTGTGCGACCTGGTGGCCGACCCGAGCCAGTCGGTCTTCAAGTTCGAGAACGGACTGGAGGCGGCCGGAATCGAGATGTAGGTGGCGGATCGGATCGTCGCAAGGTAGCCGGACCGAACGCGGGCGCCGTCCGATGGATCAGGTGGTCGCCTTCGGGCTGCAGATCGTCTACGGGATCGCCAACCTGGCGCTGATCAGCCTCGGGTTGGCGGTCATCTTCGGCATGATGCGGGTCATCAACCTGGCCCACGGCGAGTTCCTCATGCTGGGCGGCTACACCGTGGTGGTCGCGACCAACGCGGGGGTCGACATCTGGGTCGCGATGCTGATCCTCGCGCCCCTGGTGGTGGGGCTGATCGGAGTGGTGGTGGAGCGGCTGCTCATCCGCTGGCTCTACGGCCGGATGATCGACACCCTGCTCGCCACCTGGGGTCTGAGCCTGCTATTCATCGGGCTCGTGACCTCGATCTTCGGGGCCTCCACCGCGACCACCATCTCCCCGCCCCTCGGGGTGCTCACCATCGGCGAGTACACCTCCTCCGCCTACGAGCTGCTGCTCATCGGGATCACCGTGGCGCTTTGCATCGCGGTCTACGCGGTGCTGAAGGGGACGAGGCTCGGACTGGTCGCGCGAGGGACCATGCAGAACGCGGAGATGGCCTCCGCGCTGGGCGTCTCCACCTCCCGGATTTACATGGTGACGTTCGGGATCGGCGCCGCGATCTCCGGTCTCGCCGGCGGGCTGCTCGCACCCGTCACCGGCGTGCTGCCGACCATCGGGGCGGTGTACATCGCCAAGGCCTTCATCACCGTCATCTCCGGCGGGACCGCGATCCTGGCCGGCACCGTGTCCGCGTCGGCGCTGCTCGGCGGCGTGAACGGCGTGGCTTCGTTCCTGACCGGACCCACCATCGGCGAGGTTGCGCTCCTCCTGACCGCCATCGTGCTGCTGCGCCTGATGCCGCGCGGCATCACCGGCACCATCTTCAAGAAGAGCCTGTGACGCTCGCGCGGGACGTGCCGAGTACGGTGCTCGTCGCCGGAGTCGGCGTGCTGTTCACGCTCGTCGCGCCGTCGGTGCTGGAGCTGTTCACGATCATCAACCTGACCACCGCGATCGCGCTCGCCGTGCTCGCCCTCAGCCTGGCGCTGGTCTGGGGCTACGGCGGGATCCTCTGCTTCGGTCAGACCGCGTTCTTCGGTCTCGGCGCCTACGCCTACACCATTGCGGCGATCAACTTCGGGGGATCGAGCTGGGCAATCCTCGTCGCGGTGCTCGTCGCGGTCGCCTTCGCCGCGGTGCTCGGCTACGTCATGTTCTACGGTCGGGTGAGCGACGTGTACCTCGCGGTCATCACCCTGACCGTCTCGCTCATCCTCTACAGCCTCATCCGGCGGACCTCGGGTCCCGACTACCGAATCGGCAAGTCCCTGCTCGGCGGGTTCAACGGCATCACCTCGCCGCCGTTGAACGTCCCTTGGGACCCCTCGTCCATCCTGCTCCCCCAGCACGTGTTCTACGTCGCGATGGCCACGCTGATCGTGGCCTACGTCCTCACGAGCTGGCTCACGCGCACCCATTTCGGCCGGGTCTGCGTCTCCATCCGGGAGAACGAGCTCCGGGCGGAGCTCCTCGGCTACGACGCGCGGCTCTACAAGCTCGGGATCTTCGCGGTGGGCGCGGGCATCGCGGGCATCGCCGGGGTGCTGTTCTGCAACGGCGTCGGGCGGGTGACGCCGGACGTATTCAACCTCTACAACGCGGCGCTCACCATCATCTGGGTGATCGTCGGGGGAAGGGGGACGCTCGTCGGACCGGTCCTCGGTGCGTTCGGTCTCTTCTATCTCACCTCCGCACTCGGCACCCAGTCGACCATCAACAACAACCTCGTGCTGGGAATCATCCTCGTGGTGTTCGTGCTCGCGGTGCCGAAGGGGGTGGTTCCGACCCTTGGCGACTGGTTCACCACCCGGCGAAGCCGTCGCTCGTTCCGGGCCCGCGAACGGCGGATGCGGCTGCGGCCGGCGGCGCGGGGGGGCACCCGGGACGGGGGGGACGGCGGGGAACGGAGTGGCGGCCGGGAACGGAGTGGCGGCCGGGAACGGAGTGGCGGCCGGGAGCCGGAAGGCACCATGAGAAGGGGAGAAGTGGTCCTCGAGACGCGTGGCCTTTCGATGCACTTCGGGGGCGTGCGGGCGGTCGACCGGGTGGACTTCGCGCTCCGGGAGAAGGAGCTTCGCTGTCTCATCGGCCCCAACGGCGCCGGCAAGTCGACATTCTTCAAGTGCCTCACCGGGCAGCTCCGTCCGAGCGCCGGCGAGGTGGTGATCCGCGACGCGCACGTGGCGGGGCGGGAGCCGCACGAGGTCGCGGCGCTGGGCGTCGGGATCAAGACGCAGGTGCCGAGCGTCTTCGACGGGCTCGACGTGGAAGAGAACATCCGGCTCTCGGCGCGTCGATGGCACGGGCCTGCGCGCGCGCGGAGCCTGACCGCGGAGACGCTCGAGCGGCTCCGGCTCGGCGACATCCGAAGAGAGCCGGTCGGCCGGCTCGCGCACGGGCAACGCCAGTGGGTGGAGCTCGGGATGGTGGTCGCGGCCGAGCCCTGGCTCGTGCTCCTCGACGAGCCCGCCGCCGGCATGACCCACGAGGAGACGGTGCGCACCGCGCAGCTCATCCGGGAGATCAACCGGACCGCGACCCTGATCGTGGTGGAGCACGACATGCAGTTCATCCGCATGGTCTCGGCCCTGGTGACCCTGTTCCACGAGGGGCGGATCCTGATGGAGGACACCATGGAGGCGATCTCCGCCGACCCGAAGGCCCGCGAGATCTACCTGGGGCACCGGGCATGAGGCCGGCGACATGAGAATCGCACCGTGAGCGTGCTGCTCGAGGTGAAGGCGCTCCGGGCCGGCTACGGAAGGGTGCCGGTCCTGCACGGCGTGGATTTCGAGGTGGCGGAAGGCGAGATCGTGGGCGTGCTCGGCCACAACGGCATGGGCAAGACCACGCTGCTGAAGGCGATCATGGGCATCGTCCCCGCCGCCGGGGGGGTGATCGGCTACGCGGGTCTCGACCTCACCCGTGCGAGGGCGAGCGAGCGGGCCAGGAACGGCATCGGATACGTGCCGCAGGGGCGGGGCATCTTCCCGAGCCTGAGTGTGCGCGACAACATCCGCATGGGGCTCGCCGCTCACCACGACGACGAGGAGGAGGCGGCGATTCGGCGCGTCCTCGTGGAGTTCCCGCTGCTCGAGCCCCTGCTGGATCGGGACGGCGGCGCGCTGTCCGGCGGCGAGCAGCAGCTTCTCGCCATCGCCCGCTGCCTCATCTCCGAGCCCGACCTGATCCTGCTCGACGAGCCGACGGAGGGCATCCAGCCTTCGATCGTCGACCGGATCATCGAGCTGTTGCGGGATCTGAACCACCGGCACGGCGTCACCGTGGTGATGGTGGAGCAGAACCTCGACTTCATCACCGAGCTGTCCCACCGAGTGCTGCTGCTGCAAAAGGGCGTGATCACCGGTGAGGTCAAGGGCTCGGACGCGGCCGACCCCGCCCTGATCGAGGAGTTCACCGGCTTCGGCGGTGGGGCGGGAACGGCGGCGGCTCCGCTTGCCGCGAGCCGGGCAGCGACGGCGGAATCCCCGGCGCCACGCGGCCCGGCTCCCGTCCTCAACGAGAGGCTTTCCTACATGACCGCCCAGCGACCCACCCACGCCCAGCTCAGGGAGATTGTCGCCGAGCTCGGCATGCACATGTCCGACGCGAGGATCCAGGAGTTTCTCGAAGTGATGCAGGGGACTCTCGATGCGTACGACGTCGTCGATGCGCTGCCGGACTACCTGCCGCCGGTGCTGTATCCGCGCACCGCGGGCCACCGCCCTTCGCCCGAGGAGAACCCGCTGAACGCGTGGCACGTGAAGACCGAGGTACGCGGCGCACCGCGCGGGCCGCTGCACGGACGCACGGTCGCGCTGAAGGACAACGTATGCCTCGCGGGGGTGCCGATGATGAACGGAGCCTCGACGCTGAAGGGCTATACCCCGGACGTGGACGCGACTGTCGTCACCCGGCTCCTCGACGCCGGCGCGACCATCGTCGGCAAGGCCCACTGCGAGTACTTCTGTCTCTCCGGCGGCAGCCACACCAACGCGACGGGGCCGGTGGAGAACCCGCACAAGGCCGGCTACTCGGCGGGCGGCTCCTCTTCGGGCTCGGGCGCCCTCGTCGGCGGCGGCTTCGTGGACATGGCGATCGGTGGCGACCAGGGCGGCTCGATTCGGATTCCGGCGTCGTACTGCGGCTGCTACGGGATGAAGCCGACCCACGGGCTCGTCCCCTACACCGGCGTCATGCCCATCGAGACGACCATCGACCACACCGGGCCGATGACGCGGAACGTGCTCGACAACGCGATCATGCTGCAGGCGATCGCGGGGGAGGACGGACTCGACCCGCGCCAGTACCACCCGCAGGTGGACGACTACGTCGCGGCAGTGGGGCGGGGCGCAGGCGGGCTGCGCATCGCGGTAGTGAAGGAGGGATTCGGCCACCCCGTGTCGGAGCCGGACGTGGACACCAAGGTCCGGGCCGGGGCGGAACTCCTCAAGCGCCTCGGCGCGACGGTCGACGAGATCTCGATCCCCGCCCACCTCCAGGGACCCGCGATCTGGACGCCGATCGCCCTGGAGGGGCTGACCAACCAGATGATGCACGGCAATGGCATGGGCACCGGCTGGGAGGGGATGTACACCACGTCGCTCCTCGACTTCCACGCCCACTGGCGAAGCCGGGCGGACGAGCTCTCCGACACCCTCAAGATCAGCATGTTCATCGGCCAGTACTACCTGAAGCACCACCGCGGGCACTACTACGCCAAGGCGCAGAACCTCTCCCGGCAGCTCCGGGAGGAGTACGACCGGGTGCTCGGTGCCTATGACCTCCTGCTCATGCCCACTCTGCCGATGAAAGCCACCCCGCTGCCGCCGCGCGACACCTCCCTCGCGCTGTACTGCCAGCGGGCCTTCGAGATGCTGCCGAACACCGCACCCTTCGACGTGACCGGCCATCCCGCCATGTCCGTTCCCTGCGGCATGAGCGACGGTCTGCCGGTGGGGATGATGCTGGTGGGCGGGAAGTGGCGGGAGGCCGTCATCTACCGCGCCGCAAGCGCCTTCGAGCAGGCCGGCAACTGGCGGCATTGGTGATTGGACAAGGCGGAAATCGGAAAGGAAACAACGATTCAGTACAGGTTGCAGCCGCTGGCCGGATCAGGGCTTGACAGATCCGTAGGTCGGATTAGCGCAGCGCAATCCGACATGAAACATGGTCTGCGACGTGGGTCGGATGTCGGATTACGCCTTCGGCTGATCCGACCTACGGAACTACGGAACCTACGGAACCACGGAACCGTGTTGACCGAACACGAATGCGTTTGGCGGGAGAAATGATGGTGAACCAGGGAATGAGAGGCCGGGGAGTCGCCCCCGTCGACGGCCTCTCCCACGTCAGGGGATCCACCGCCCGACCGCTCGTCGACGTGACCCTTCCCGCGTTCCTCGCCGAGGTCGTGCGCCGGCACGGCGAGCGCACCGCGGCGGTGTTCCGGGCCGCCGGCGAGCGCTGGACCTACGAGCAGCTCGCGCGGCGGGTGGACCGATTCGCGGCCGGACTCCTGAGTCTCGGCCTGTACAAGGGAGACCGCGTCGGAATCTGGGCGCCGAACCGGCCCGAGTGGCTGATCACCCAGTTCGCCACCGCTCGCATCGGGCTGATCCTCGTCAACATCAACCCCGCCTACCGGACCGCAGAGCTCGAATACGCCCTCAACCGGGTCGACGCGAAGGCGCTCATCACCGCGCGGCAGTTCAAGACCTCCGCCTATGTCGAGATGATCCGGGAGCTCGCCCCGGAGCTCGATCATTGCCGGCCCGGCCGCTTGCGCGCCGAGCGTCTGCCGAGGCTCCGCACCGTGATCCAGCTCGGCCCCGATCCGCCGCCGGGATGCTTCGGTTTCGACGAGGTCATGGATCGGGGCGGCGGCAGCCAGCGTTGGCGCCTCGACGCGGTCTCCGGCGGTCTCAAGCCACGCGACCCGATCAACGTCCAGTTCACCTCCGGCACCACCGGCGCGCCGAAGGGCGCAACGCTCACCCACCACAACATCGTCAACAACGCCGTCGCCTGCGCGCGGGCGATGCGGCTGAAGCCCGGGGAAGCGCTCTGCATACCGGTGCCGCTCTACCACTGCTTCGGCATGGTGCTCGGGAACCTGGCGGCGGCCTCGTACGGCGTGACCATGGTCTTTCCCGGCGAGGGATTCGATGCGCATGAGACGCTCGCGGCGCTGGAGGCGGAGCGCTGCACGGCGGTGCACGGGGTGCCGACGATGTTCGCGGCGATGCTGGATCACCCGGAGTTCCCGCGCTTCGACCTCTCCGCCATGCGAACCGGGATCATGGCCGGCGCGCCCTGTCCGGTGTCGCTGATGCGCCGCGTGATTCGGGACATGCATTGCCGTGAGATCACCATCGCGTACGGCATGACCGAGACGAGCCCGATCTCCTTCCAGTCGGACGTGGACGACAGCATCGAGCGCCGGGTCTCCACCGTCGGTCGGATTCTGCCGCACGTCGAAGTGAAGGTCGTCGACGAGGCCGGCCGCACCACCTCGGTGGGCGTCCAGGGCGAGCTGCTGACCCGCGGGTACTCGGTGATGCAGGGCTACTGGGGCGATGCCCGGGCGACGCGCGAGTCGATCGTCGACGACTGGATGCACACCGGCGACCTCGCGACCATCGATGCGCAGGGCTATTGCCGCATCGTCGGCCGCGTCAAGGACATGCTGATCCGGGGCGGCGAGAACGTCTACCCGGCGGAGATCGAGGACTTCCTGCTCACCCATCCCGACGTCGCCGCGGTGCAGGTCTTCGGCGTGCCGGACGAGAAGTACGGCGAGGAGGTCTGCGCCTGGATCGTGCTGCGTGCGGGCCACAGCCTCACCGAAGAGGCGTTGCGCGAGTTCTGCCGCGGGCGAATCGCCCACTACAAGATCCCGCGCCATGTCCGGTTCGTCACCGACATGCCGCTTACCGCGACTGGCAAGCCACAGAAGTTCAGGATGCGGGAGCGGATGATTGAGGAGCTGGGACCGGATTCCGGCTGATCCGCGCCGACGGAGTCGCACGGTATCGGGTATGGAGGCAACGCGCCGGTCACGGAATCGATTGACGCGGGTTGTGCTACGCTTTCGATTGCTGGACAGGACCATCTCCGAAAATGTCCACCGATCAACAATCACTACAGAGGTGACCTATGAAACGAATGGGCACGTTCTTCATTGCAGTCGCGTTCACCATGGCATTCGCATTCACTGCGCCATCGGCCAATGCCCAGAATTCAACCAAGTTCAGCGTCCAGACGGCTCTCACATCGGGGAGCATGTACTTCAACATTCTTCAAGGCTTTTCCGCGAAACTCAAGGCCATGTCCGGCGGTCGCCTTGAGGCCGAAATGCTGCCGGCGGGCGCCGTCGTCAAGACAAATGAAATCCACGATGCCGTCAGCTCCGGCGTGGTCGAGGCCGGGTTTACGTGGCCGCACTTCGCGTCCGGCAAGCATCCCGCGGCGTACCTGTTCTCCGACCAGCCGAGCGTCAACGGCATGGACCAGCTCGGCTTCCTCTCGTGGTACTACGAAGGCGAGGGCTACGAGCTCTACCAGGAACTCTACGACGACCACATGAAGGTCAACGTCAAGGGAATCATCATCCTCGCTTCCGGCGGCCAGCCTCTCGGCTGGTTCAAGGAGCCGATCGAGAGCCTCGCGGACTTCCAGAAGATCAAGTACCGCGCGCCTCCGGGCCTGACGGGCAAGATTTTCCACGAAATGGGTATCGCCGCCGTCGCGCTACCGGGCGGAGAAATCGTGCCTGCCGCCCAGAAGGGCGTCATCGACGCGGCCGAGTGGATCAACCCCGGCGAGGACATCAAGCTCGGCCTGCAGCAGATCTGGAAGAACTACTACCTGCAAGGCGTCCACCAGGCGTCGGATCTTGGTGAAATCATCATCAACAAGGATTTCTGGAACGGACTCTCTCCCGAGCTTCAGGCCATCGTTGAAGGCGCGGCGCAGGCGACCGTCATGCAGTCCCTCGCGGCCCACATCTACCGCAACGCCGTAGCCCTCGACGAGCTGAAATCGAAGTACGGAGTCACGGTTCGGGATACGCCCGCCGACCTGTATCCGGAATTCCTGCGGGCCGCGGCGAAAGTTTCCGAAGACGCCGCCAGGGACAACGCCTTTTTCGCAAAGGTGCTGGCCTCGCAACGGGAATTCGCCGACACCGTCGTGCCGTACTGGACCAAGCAACTCGACCTGTACCATTCGCTCGGCAACGCGACTCTCGGAAAGTAACCTTCACAGGACCTGCCGACACGCCGGTGAGAGGTAAGCCCACGAACGGGCCTGCCTCTCACCGGTGTCTTGCCATCGCGGTATCGATCGAGCGGCAAGCGCAATTCCCTACATGAGTCAAGTCCAGGGCCATGGTTGATCCGTCGCCTCCGCAGGATGCAGCGCCGAGGTCCACGCTTCGCTTGTGGATCGAGCGTATCGACAGCATCAGCATCTGGAGCGGAAAGCTGTTCGCGTGGCTGATCGCCCCGATGATCGGCGTGCTTGTCTACGAGGTGTTCGCGCGCTACGGGTTCGATGCGCCAACCATGTGGGCCTACGATTCGACCTTCATGCTCTATGGGTCACATTTCATGCTGGGCGCCGCCTTTACCCTGGCCAAGGGAGCCCATATTCGGACGGATTTTTTCTATCGAATGTGGTCGGACCGCGTGCAGGCGACTGTCGACTTGGTGATTTACCTGTTCTTCTTTTTCCCTGGATTCGCCTTTTTCCTGTGGGTATCGATTGAATTCGCGGCGAAGTCGTGGGAGCAGTCCGAGCTCATCATCACCAGCCCGTGGCTGCCGATCGTCTATCCGTTCAAGACGGTAATCCCGGTGACGGCGGCCCTCCTGATGATCCAGGGCCTCTCCGAATCGCTCAAGTGCATTGAAACCATCAAGCAGGGGCGGTGGACGTGAGTTCGGAACATCTGGGCCTCCTGTCCCTCGCGGCCCTGTTCATTTTCATCTTCGTCGGCTTTCCCATCTCTCTCACCCTGATATTTCTGGGCATCGTGTTCGGCTATATCGGCTTCGGCAAGGTGGTCTTCTACCTGATGACCTATCAGGTGTTCGGCACCATGACCGAGACGCTTCTGGCTGCGGTGCCGCTGTTCCTGTTCATGGGGTACGTCCTTGAACGGGCCGGGCTCATGAACCGGCTTTTTCATGGATTTCAGCTTCTGCTGGCCCCGGTCAAGGGATCTCTCTACATCGTGGTGCTGGCGGTGGCTACCTTGTTTGCCGCGGCGACGGGAATCGTTGGCGCCGCGGTTACCATCCTCGGCGTCATGGCGGCGCCGATCATGATGAAAAGCGGTTACAGCGCACGGCTCAGCGCCGGTTCCATCGCTGCCGGCGGCACGCTGGGAATGCTGATTCCGCCGAGCGTCATGCTGGTGGTCATGGGCCCGGTGGTCGGCGCCCCGATTACGGAACTGTTTGCGGCCGCCGTGATCCCGGGCTTCCTTCTTGCCGTCCTCTATGCACTCTACGCCGTCGGCAGGTGCTACCTGAACCCTTCCCTGGGACCGGTTCTTCCCATGGACCAGCGGGCGGAGTCCGTTGGAGAAGTGGTTCGCGAGCTCTTTTTCGGCATCATCCCGCTGGTGTTCCTGATCTTTGCGGTTCTGGGAAGCATTCTGGCCGGTCTGGCAACGCCGACCGATGCCGCTGCCATGGGCGCCCTGGGATCGTTGATACTGGCCGTCGTCTATCGGCAATTGACATGGGAGAATCTCAAGAAGGCCGTCTTCTCGACGGTGATCACGTCCAGCATGATCCTGTTGCTGGTGGCGGCCTCCAACTTCTATGGCGCCGTATTTGCCCGCCTCGGCACCGCAACCATGATTGCCCAGACGCTGCTCGAATTGCAGCTCCCGCCGACCATGATCCTGCTGATGATCCTGGCACTGGTCTTCCTCCTCGGTTGGCCGTTGGAATGGGTGCCCATTGTGCTCATCGTCATTCCAATATTCATGCCCCTGATCGAGGAATTGCAGATCGACCTGGTCTGGTTCTGCGCGCTGGTCGCCATTTGCCTTCAGACCGCCTGGCTGTCACCGCCGGTGGCGCTGTCGGCCTACTACATCAAGGGCGTGGTGCCTGCATGGAGCCTGATCGACATCTATGCGGGCATGATGCAATTCATGGTCATTCAGGTGATCGGACTGCTGCTTGTATTGTTCTTCCCGGCGATCGCGTTGTGGCTTCCGGAGGTTCTTTTCAGAGGGGGATAACGGGCATCGGCTTGCAGTTCCGGCCACGCTCACCCCCTTCCGGCGGAATCGCCGTGGGGAGTTCTGCCTCGTGCGGATCGCCCACTACAAGGTCACGCGCCATGTCCGCTTCGTCACCGGGCCGCCGCTGGGTCTTGATCCATTACAACCCCTCGTCGCACGCCAGAGTCAGCCCGACGGCTTCCGCTCTCTCGTGAATCCGGAACCGGGTGTGCCCGGGGAAGACCGTGAACAGCCGGTCGAGCTTCAGGTCGGACAACGCCGAGTGCATCGAGCGCGTCATCGCCGGCGCACTGGAGCGCTTGAACTCGAATCCGATCCGACGGCCGCCGTCGTGCACCAGGAGGTCGAGCTCCGCGCCCCGTTGCGTCGCCCAGTAGTGGCATCGATCCCAGTCGACTCCGAGGAGTCGTACGATCTCGTGCATCGCGAACCCCTCCCAGGACGCGCCGGACTTGGGATGGCCCAGGAGCGCGGACTCGGTCTCCACCCCGAGCAGCGCATGCAGCATGCCGGTATCGGCCACGTAGACCTTCGGCGCCTTGACCTGGCGCTTCTTGAGATTCTCGTACCAGGGAGGAAGCCGGCGGACCACGAGCGAGCCGACCAGCGCGTCCAGGTAGGCTCCGACGGTCGGAGCGGAGACGCCCATGGCGCGGGCGATCTCCGCGGCGTTCCAGCGATTCCCGTGGTAGTGGGCGACCATGGTCCAGAAACGGCGCATCGTCGCCGCGGGCACCGCGACCCCCAGTTGTGGAAGGTCCCGCTCGAGAAACGTGCGAACGAACGCGGATCGCCACGCAAGGCTCTGCCCGTTGTCGGGAGCAAGAAACGATGGTGGAAAGCCGCCGCGCGACCAGAGGCGGTGTGCTGCCTCGGTGCCGATTTCACCGAGGCCGAAGGGCGGAAGCTCGTAGTAGGCGATGCGTCCCGCGAGCGTTTCCGAAGACTGCCGGAGCAGTTCCGGTCCGGCGCTGCCCAGAACGAGAAAGCGCGCGGCGTTGCCGGGCCGGTCCACGAGGACCCGCAGCAGGCGAAAGAGCCCTTCCTTGCGCTGGACCTCGTCGATGACCACGAGCCCCTGCAGAGACTCGAGCGCGAGCTTGGGATCGGCAAGCGTCGCCTCGTCCGTCGGGTCTTCGAGGTCGAAGAAGGTGACCGGCCGCCGCTCGCCGCGGATCAGGGCGCGGGCGAGCGTCGTCTTTCCGACCTGCCTCGCGCCGATGAGACCGACGACCGGAAACATCCGCAGCAGGTCCCGGACGGATGCTTCGTGTCGGACACGAGGGAGCATGGGTGGCAGTATACGGGAAAATCGAAAGAGAAATTTTTGATTTTCCTGTTTTAGGCTTCGCGCAGGGACCGCGGCAATGACAGATTGCGCGGCCGTCGACCGACACTCGCCGGCGCACTAACTCGCGGTGGACGCGATCGCGCACGATCCGGTTTCGGTGGACGGAGCGGCAGAAGTGCATGCGGTCGTGCTCTGGGATGCAGACAAGCTGCTGACGCGACTGACGCTTGGCGAGGACAGTCGCGTCAGGTTCATGGATGTCGACTTCACGGACGGCTGCGTTCGCGAGCCTCACCGCCACAGGATCGCAGACGAACTGGCCGCGCTCGGCAACACGTTGGGCGGCGCTCTGGTCTGCAGCGTATCGGACGCCGCCGAAGTGCGTCCCATGACCAGGGAGATGATGGATGCCCTGGAGGCGTACGTCGGCGAGATTTGCGCAGACAGCATCGATCCGCCGCTCGGGTTCACGACGCAACGACTGGCGCTACCGGACGACGCATCCGCCTTGGTCGTCGACGTGGAGCGAAGCCCGCTCGTGCACAGGAGCCCCGGCGGGTACTTTTCCCGGCAGGGCAGCTCCGCGCGCGAGCTGTCTCCGGAAGCGCTGCGTCGCCTTTTTCAGCGGCGTGGTCGTTCCGGTCTGCTCGGCCCGGACGAGGAGATCGTCACCGACACGGGGCTCAACACGCTGGAAGCGGCACTCGTCGATCGGTTCATCAGCTCGCGCACCAGACAGGCCGACGAGACACAGCTCGCCAAGCTCGGGCTGGTTCGGGAAGACGATAGCGGCGTTCCCCGCGCAACCGTCGCCGGAGTCCTGCTCTGCACGGAGCGCCCCGACGCATACATCAAAGGTGCCGTAATCGAAGCGGTTCGCTACTCAGGCAACGTGCTCGGCCGTGCAGCCCAGCACGACGCCGCGACGATCACCGGACCCCTGGACCGGCAGATCCGCGACGCGGTCAACTTCGCCAGGCGCAATACGCGAGTCGCGGCACGCAAGTCGCCGGGGCGCGTGGACATACCTCAATTCAATCCGCGCGCGGTGTTCGAGGGCGTAGTCAACGCCGCCGTACATCGCGACTACTCGATCGCCGAAGCGAAGATTCGCCTGTTCCTCTTCGACGACAGGCTGGAGCTGTACTCGCCGGGCGCGCTTCCCAACACGCTGCCCATCGAAGCCATGCGCCAGCGTCAGGCTACCCGTAACGAAACCCTCGCTTCCCTGCTGCGCATGCTGGAGGTCGGAGATGTCCAGGGCGCAGGCGACCGGCAGTACTACCTGGAGCAACGTGGCGAGGGCGTACCCATCATCTACGAAGAGACGCGGGCGCTGACGGGAAGCGAGCCGGTCTACGAACTGATCGGCGGCGCCGAGCTCCGGCTGACCATGCCGTCCGCGCGGCCGCCGGTCCCCGGCATCCAGGGCGAGGTTTCGGTCACTGCCGGGGGTCGTCCCCTCGGTGGGGCGACGGTGCTCGCGCTGTATCCGAACAAGACGTGGATGATGGAGGAGACCGACTCGTTCGGCCGTGTCCGATTCGGCTTCCACTCCGAGGTGCCTATCACCGTCTTCTGCGCGGCGCCGGCCCACCGCGCGCATGTCGAACGGGGCTGGCGTCCGCCGACGCCCCTGTTGGTGGAGATGGAGGCGTTGGCGAACGGCGGGTCGATGGTGATTCCCGAGCGAACCGGGCACCTGCCCGGACTGACCGGGCGACTCAACCCAATCCTGGACAACCTCGATCGCATGTACCTGTACGCCACCAACGTCGCCATCGACGAAGGCCGGCCGCAGCCGGTGCACTTCAAGCTGGGCGAGGCGATGCGACTGACGGACGTGCATGGCGCGAAATGGCTGGTGCGGTTTGTGGAGATGATGGGCAATTCGTCCGTGCTGGAGTACGAACCGCCACCGGCGCGTTTGCGATGACACGGAGCAAGGCCGTCCCGGTGCAGGCATAGCGTTCGTTCCGCGCGGAAGCGGAGCAGCCGGGGGCGGCCCGGCCCCGTGGCGAGTTGCACGTAATCCGCGACCCTGCACGGCACGCGACAAGTTCCTGTGCCGTCGAATTCCGATTGGAGGCCACTGCCCGAGTTGACCTACGACGGATTCCAGTCTCCGGCCGCCGGTCCCGCCTCCGGGCGGGTGTCGCCCGAGTCCCACGACGCCATCGCGACCATCAGCGCATGGTCGTAGTCGATGCGCTCGCCGTGCCAGTGCGCGGTCGCGGTCTCGCAGTCGATGGCGAGGCCGAGGGATTCGTTCCGGAGGACGATGGTGTCGGGCGACGAGGTCTCGCACCGTCGCGGGGGACGGATGGCCACTCCGTAGGGGTTGGTGAACCGGAATGCGCCGTCGTCGAGGCGCTTCACGTCGAATCCGCCCTCGTGCACGAGGCGATGGTGCGTCGGGCAGAGCAGGACGAGGTTGTCAATCGAGGTCTCGCCGCCCTCGGCCCAGTGCCGGACGTGGTGGCCGTGCAGGCGCTGGGTGGCGCGACAGCCGGGGAAGCGGCATCCGCGGTCGCGGTTCGAGAGGGCGCGGCGGACCGCGGGTGGGATGCTGCGGGTGCGACGCCCGACGCTCAGCGGCTCGCCGTTGGGACCGTCGACGACGGGGACGATTCCGGCGTCGCAGCACAGCCTGCGGGCGGTCTCCGCCGCGATTGCCGTGCGGTGCTCGATTTCGCAGCGCCCGGCGCCTCCGTTCGAGAGCACTTCGGCCTCGACATGGACCACGATTTCGTGGCGGTCCGGCGACAGTGCCGGCGCATCGCCCGATTCGAACACCCGCTCGGCCATCCACGCCAGCGCATCGGCGCGGCGCACCGTGCGCGACGGGCCCCGCATGAACGTCCCACGTGGGACGTCGGAGGGTGATACCTCGGTGTCGCTTCCCCTTTGGCCGGTGGTCGGTTCCCCAGCACCGACTCCGTTCACGACACCGGCGGAGAATGCATCGTGTCGAGACGTCCCACGTGGGACGTCCTCCGGTGCGGAGCCTTCATCGTCCCACCCCGACGCCGGCTGCTCTTCGGCATGCGCGGCCATCGCCGCATCGAGCGCGCCGAGGATGCGCGCGCCCATCTCGGGCGGGAACCGCCCGTGCAGCACCACGGTGCCGTCGTCCTCGTGCCAGAAGGTCAAGCCCCGGTTCTCGTGCTGGGCATCAGCCCGCTCGGTCTCCTCCGCGCGTTTCGCCCGGCGGTACAGGCGCACGAACTTCTCTACGTGCTGTGCGGTGCCGTGCAGCCCGATGTTGAGGAGGTCGGCCTCGTTCCCCGAGGAGGCGATGCGGGTGAGCGCCCGGACCTTGGAGTATCCCAGCTCCCCTTTGGCGAGCGCCTTGGAAAGCAGCGGCAACTCCCCCAACGCCCGTGCGACGCGCACCTTCTCCCGAGCGGTGTGGGTATCGATGCCGCAGGCCCAGGAGAGCCAGTGGGCGCACGACAGCGCCCCTTGGGCGGCCCAGACTTCGCGGCGGTCGAGCTCGGCGATGAGGACGAGCAGGCGGTACGTGGCGGCGTGGATGTGGGCGGCGAGGGTGGAAACGGCGGCGGCGAGAGCGTCGTCGTCCATGGTGGAGAAATCGTTCGCGATAGCCGGTTGAGAAACAGACATTGAACTATAACTCTGATTGCGATGAGTCATGTTCAAATTATATGTCTTCTGATCAATCCAGGCAATGAAATGCCCCAATATTCTATATTTGAAAGATGACGATCCTTAAAGACCTATCGATCTCCAGGTCACGACCATACGGCGTCGCTACTTCGAATTTCATACTTGCGAAAGCCAACAGGCGACTTGATAATCCGTGAAGAATATTGTCACCATTTCATCTGTATCAGAAATCGTGAGTTCCACACGTCGTCCCCTTACTCTCGAGTCCATTCCGAATTCTACATATATCTCCCTTGAGTTGCCTTGCAGGGCGGAGGTTACGGCGGCGCGCGAGAGTCGACGACCATAGTTGTCGTGATGCAGTTTACACAGCAGAACAGGAATCCGTCGCGGATCCCCTGCTTCAACGAGTAGGTGTATACCGGCGGACCGAAGTAGTCGATGTTGGAGACGTAGCGGGTTTCCTTGGGCGTAGCGGTCAGCCCAATCTGCGTGGCCGACGAGAAGTACTCCAGCTGAGCCGTTGGCCTCATTCCTCGCTGACAGGCGACATCAGGGAAGGCGCCGCCGGTGTTCAACGGCGACGACGCTTGACATCAAGTGGTGAGTCTCGACCTTGACGTCCTCTTCTTGTACGTATGTAATCCGTACATCAATTCGAATCCCTGGAGACGTTCATGCCGACGACCACCGTCGCCTCGCGCACTGACCGAATAGAGCTTCGGGCGACCAAGGAGGAAAAGCGCCTCCTGGCTGCCGCTGCCGCCCTCGAGAGACTGGACGTCACCAGCTTCATCCTGCGCAATGCGCTGCCCGCTGCCCGCGAGGTGGTCGATCGATCCGAACGCATCGTGCTGTCCGAGCGCGATACCGAACGGGTGCTGGAACTGCTGGAAAATCCGCCGAAGCCGACACCTGCGTTGCTGGCTGCCGCCCGACGTCGGTTTGCCCGGACGTAGTCCTGTTGCTCGACTGGCGGGAAGAGCCGATCGGGCGGCATCACGATCGCAAGGCCTTCGATTGCGGCGACGCCGTCCTCGACGAATACCTGAGGCGGTACGCGCGTCAGAACCACGAATCGGGAGGCGCCAAGACCTTCGTAGCCGCTTCCACTTCGGAACCGAGCCGCATTCTCGGGTTCTACACGATCAGTCCAGGGGCCATCGAGTTTGCCCGCGTCCCGTCCGACATGACCAGAAAGTTCGGTCGATATGACGTACCGGTCTTTCGCCTGGGGCGTCTGGCTGTCGATCGATCGGCACAGGGCCAGCGGCTCGGCAGCGACCTGCTGCTTGCGGCAGGCGCACGGGCGTTGGCGGTGGCAGCGGAAGTCGGCGGTGTGGCCCTCGCAATCGACGCCAGGAACGACGATGTAGTCCGCTGGTACGGACGGTTTGGCGCACAGCCCCTGCGCGACGACCCGTTGAAGCTGATTCTCCCTCTCGCCGTGGTTGCCGATGCACTGGCTTCGTCCGGATCACGACTGTAACGCGAACGAGGGATTGCACACCCCGACCGCCGGTGCTGGAGGGCCGTCAGGCACGGGGGCGACACGCAGTCCGACCCGACACCGATCTCCCTGTCAGAAGTGCACCGCCACCGCCACGTAAGGGCCGTCCAGAGAGACGTCCGTTCGCGAATCGTCGTCCAGCTCAAGGGCAAGACGGCGGTACCCCAGCTCGACTCCGACGTCCACGGCCGAGTCGAATCCATAGGCGACATGTGCGGAAAGATCCTGGAGCGAATTCCCGCTGTAACCGATGAAGTTCGCCGTCGCGCTGAGGGACAGGCCCGCCGGCAGCTCGATCAGCGCCCGGCCGTATGCCATGGGCACGACGAGATCGATGCCCACGCTCTCGCTGAGCGTCCCGCTCCGACTCGCCACCCTCGCGTGGCCGTCGAACACCCGCAACGTCGCTCCGAGGTCGAGACTGAGCACGTTGTCCAGCACTTCGTAGTACATCACGACGTCGGTGTGCGTGAGATCCAGGTCGGTGGAAACCGTCTCTCCCGCGGAGAATTCCACGTCATCGAGCCGGAACTGTCTCGTCAGGAGCCCTTCTCCCCTGGTGCCAAGCCTGGTGTGCTGCAGCTTGACGTTGGGCAACGTCGGGATCGGGTGTTCGAGGGCGACGTAAACGAACCCATTGGTCTCGCTCGACAGTCCGAGCGCGTCGACATCCGCCGCAGTGCCTCCGATGCTTCCACCGGGTCCCGCCCGCCAGATTCCCGCCCCGGCGTACACGCCGGCAATGGTGTCTGCCGCCGCCGGAGTCGAAAACGCGGCAAGGCACGCCGCAGCCATCCATCCTGTCATCCATTGCTTCACGTCGTTCTCCCATGAATCGGCCATGAAGGTGAGCCCGCACCATCCGCAAGCTGTTTGCGTCCCGGGGCGGGGCGTACGAGACGTTGGCCTGAAGTGCATCTCCGAACGCGGCTCTCCGGATTTCCGACCCGCGGCACCGTTTCTCACCCGGCCGCAGGCAACGGCCGGCCCGCCGGCGTCTCGAACCTCGTCGCCACCGACTCGTGCAGCGTCAGCAGCGCGGGCACGAGCAGCAGGACCAGCAAGGTGGCGAACGCGAGTCCGAAGGCGATCGACACCGCCATCGGGATCAGGAACTGCGCCTGGATCGAGGTCTCGAACAACAGCGGGGTGAGGCCGCCGATGGTGGTGAGCGAGGTGAGCAGCACCGCCCGCAGCCGGAAGCAGGCCGCGTCCACCACCGAGTTCCGCCACGGATAGCCGCGCCGCTTCATTTCCTTGTAGAAGCTGACCAGGATGATCGAGTCGTTCACGACGATGCCCGACAGCCCGAAGAAGCCGAACATCGACAGGATGGTGAGATTGATCCCCATCACCCAGTGTCCGAAGACCGCACCGACCAGGCCGAACGGAATCACCGACATCACCACCAGCGGCCAGCCGTAGGAGGCGAAGACGAAGGCGAGCACCAGGTAGATCAGCGCCAGCGCGAGCCCCGCGCCCCAGGCCATGTCGCCCAGCGTCTCCGCCTGGTCCTCCTGGCGGCCCTTGAACGACCAGTCGATCCCGTGGCGCCCGGCGATCGCGGGCAGCGGCCCCGCGGCCAGGTCCGCGACCACGGCGTTGGCATTGGTGACGGCGGGGTCCACGTCCGCCGAGACCTTGACCGCCAGACGACCGTTCTCGTGGCGCAGGATGTCGAATCCGCGCCTGGTATCGATGTCGACCGCGGTGAGCAGCGGCATCACCCCCCCTCCGGGCAGCGCGACGGAAAGGTTGTCGAGGCTCGCGATGTCGTGCCGCTCGCGGTCGGGCAGGACCACCCGAACCTCGATCTCCTCGCCCTCGTGCTGGAAGATCTGGGCGACGCGCCCGTCGTACGCCGAACGCAACTGCTCGCCCACGTCGGTCACGGTCAGCCCGAGAGCGCTCGCCTGGGGGGTGAGGCGAACGATGAACTGCTCCTGGCCGAACGGCATGTCGTCCTCGATGCCGCTCACGCCCGGCACCGTCACCAGCACCGACGCGAGTTCCAGCGCCGCCGCCTTCAGCGTAGCCGCGTCGTTGCCGGTGAGGCTGACCTCGACGTCCCGGCCGGGCGGCCCGCCGCGCACTTCGGTCAGGGACAGGGATTCCAGGCCCGGTGCGAGCACGATGCGCTCGCGCCACGCGGCGATGAACTCGGAGTTGCGCGTCTCGCGGCCATCGGGCTCGGCGAGCTGCACCCGGAGGCTCGCGAACTGGTCACCCCGCGAGCCCTGCTGGCTGGACGCGCGCTCCTGCTCGCCGAGGCGGGCGACCGCGAGCTCCACCAGATTCTCGCCGAAGTGCGCCTCGGTCGCTTTCAGGGTGTGCTCCAGGTGGCCGATGAAACGATCCACCCGCTCGGGCGGCGTGCCGGCCGCGAAGCTCACGCTGGCGAACAGGATCTGCCCCTCCGGGGTGGGGAAGAAGTTGAAGGCGAGCCGGTCGCCCCGGACCAGGCCGACGGTGAGCAGCAGGGCGGCCAGCGCACAGCTCAGCGTGGTCCAGGGCCGGCGGACCGCGGCGGTCACCAGCCGCCGGAAGGCGCGATCGCGGAACCGTTCGAACGCGTCGTCGAACCAGCGCCGGAACGCGCTGACCCGCGCGCCTTCGCTTCTGCGAAACGTGTGGTGCAGGTGGCCCGGCAGAATCAGGAAGCTCTCGATGACGGAGGCGATGATCACGCAGATCACCACGAGCGGGATATCGAACAGGATCTTGCCGATGATGCCGCCCACCAGCATCAGCGGCATGAACGCGGCCACCGTGGTCAGCGACGAGGCGAGCACCGGCGCGAGCATGCGCCTTGCGCCGTCGCGCGCGGAGGCCAGAGGCGCGCCACCCGCCTGGCGCTTCGACAGCGCATCCTCGCCGACCACGATCGCGTCGTCGACGATGATTCCGAAGGCCATGATGAGGGCGAACAGGCTCACCATGTTGATGCTGCCGCCGAGCCCCCAGAGCACCCCGAGCGCGGCCATGAACGACACCGGGATTCCGACCGCGACCCAGAACGCGACCCGGGCGTTGAGAAACAGGTACAGCACCGCGACCACCAGGACCAGGCCCCCCGCGCCGTTCTTGAGCAGCAGCATGGTCCGATCGCGGATCAGCTCCCACGACTCGTCGTAGGCGTCGACCTCCACGCCGGGCGGCCACCCGCCGCGCCGTTCGTCGAGCCACTCGTGGAGAATGCGGGCGGATTCGAGACTGTCCGACTTCTCCGCACGGCTGAGCTGCAGGCTGACCGAGGGCCGGCCCTCGAAGGTGGTGCGGATCTCGCCCTTGCGGGCACGGCGCTCCACCGTCGCGACGTCGCCGAGGGCGAGGAAGCGCCCGTCGTCGCCGGAGCGCAGCGCCAGGCGCTCGAAGCCGGCTTCGTTGCGCTTCTGATCGAGCGTGCGAAGCTGCTTCGCGGTCTCGTCGCGGCCGATACTGCCGGCGGGCAGGTCCACGCTCGTCGCAGCGACCCGCCGGGCGACGTCGGAGAGCGACATGTCGAGCTCGCGCAGCGCGGCGGAAGGCACCTGGATGGCGATCTCCTCGAGCGGCAGGCCGAAGATGTCGACCTTGGCGATTCCGAGCTCGATCAGCTCGCGCTCGATCTCGCGCACGACCGGGCGAAGGTCCTGTCCGTCGCGGCCGGTCACGAGCAGCCGCGCCACCGGCTCGTAGTTGATGATCCGCTTGATGACCGGTTCGTCCGCCGCGCCGGGCAGATTGCGGATGGACGCAACCCGCTCCTTCACCTGATCGAGGGCGACGTCCATGTCGCTGCCCTCCTCGTACTCCAGGGTGATCACGGCATGCCCGCGACTCGAGCTCGAGGTCATCTCGCTGACCGTGTCGAGACCGAGCAGCTCGCGCTCGATCGGCTCGGTGATCGCGGCCTCCACGTCCTCCGCGGAAGCGCCCGTCCACTTCACCGTGACGGTGATGAACTCGATGTCGAACGTCGGGAAGAACTGCGTGTTGAGCCGGGTGAGGGACCATGCTCCGGCGAGCAGCATGATCGCCATCAGCAGGTTGCATGCGACCGGGTGGCCCGCGAACACCGCGATGAGGCCCGCCGAGCGGTCGGGCGCGGGAGGGGCACTGGCGGAGGGTGTGGTCATGGTCGAGCCGGGGTCGGCAGTGGGTGCGGATTCATCGCTGCCCGGAGACTCAGGAGCGATGCCAGGCTCATCCCGGAGGCGGCCCGGCGACCTTGACCTTCAGACCGTCGATCGCGTTCGGCAGGTGCGTCACGATGAGACGGTCGTCCGGGCTCAGCTCGGGGCTGCGCACGATCACCCGGTCGCTCCCGTCGTCCCCACGGGACTCGCCGAGCCGCTCCACCTCGACGCTCTTCATGCGCTCGCCCTCCAGCACGAACACGCGGTCGGTGCCGTAGAGCGCCTCTCGCGGCACCGTCACCGCGTCCGCCACCACCGGCAGGTCCAGGACGAGTTCCACCGTGCGGCCGAGCTGCAGCCACGCGTTGCCCTCGGTCACCCGGAACAGGCCGTCGGCGCCTCCCGAGCCGCGGTCCACCCGTGCGGTCAGCCGGTGCAGCGCGGCGTGCACCTCCTGCCCGTCGACCAGCGCCCGCGCACCCAGGCGCTCGTCCCGCTCCAGGGCGGCGCGCACCGCCGGCAGGTAGCGAAGCGGAATCTGGGCGCGGAACTCCAGCATGTCGCTGTCGAACATCGCGACGAGGCGGTCCCCGGACCGCACCCGATCGCCCGGGGACACGAACACCTCGGTGATCCTTCCGGTAAACGGCGGATACACCCGGGTTCGCTCCAGGTCGAGCATCGCCTGGGACTGCTGGGCCGTGGCCCGGGCGAGCTTCGCCTCGATCTGCATCCGGCGGCTCTCGTGCTCCCGGATGGCGAGCCTGCGCTGCTCGACTGCGAGCATCTGGCGTTCCTCGTCGCGGCGTACCTTGTCCAGGCTCGCCTGCGATCCCACCTTGCGTTCGGCGAGATTCCTCGCCCGCGCGACCTCGCGCCGGGCGAGCACGAGAAGCTCCTCCTCGTGCTTCAGCGCGGTGACATTGTTCCGATGCCGCAGCGTCTCGTGCTGCAGGTCGGCTTCGAACCCGGCCATCTCGGCGTCGCGCTGGGCGAGAACGAGCCGGATCTCGCGATCGTCGAGCGCGAGCAGCCGGTCGTCGAGACCCACCCGCTGCCCTTCGAGCACGTCGACCGCCTTCACGTCGGCGGTCACCGCCGAGGACAGGTGCGTGACGCGGGGGGAGTCGACCAGGGCGAAGAGCAGGAGCCGAGGCGTCACCGTTCCCGGCTCGACCGCCGCGACCGCCACCGGCCACGATCGCTCCTCGGCGCCGAGCGGCTCGCGCTCGGGCTTGCTCTTGACCAGCGCCGCCATGCCGCCGATGCCAGCGGCGACGATCAGCAGCGGCAGAGCGATTCGGACGATTCGGGAGACCATGCGATTCGAGGCGACCTCACCGGTGACGGATGATCGACTCCGGAAGGACATGGTAGTTCAACTACCGGTGCCGGTTCACCGGTGGGACGTCGCATCGATGGACGGATCCACCGGCCGCGGGACAGAGTGGGGGCAGGCTTGCCGAATTCCCGCCGCACCGGCCGCTTCCTCGTCGCGACGGTCGCGAGGGCCATGTCGCGGCGTGGCACGGAGTTGCACCGCGGCGACGTTCCGCGACAACGCATCGCCCGGTTCGACGGAGCGGATCGCGGGGATCGAACCGCTTGCCCGACACGCTCCCATGACCCTCGTCCTGGCCAACATACTCGCAGTCGTCTCGGGGTTGCTGGGCGCCCTGTTCCTGCTCGGCGTCGTCCGTCCGCACAGGTTGGTCGCGGTGGCCCGCAACCTCCTCGGGGGTACCGGTGTCGCGGGCGCGGTGGCCGTTCGCCTCCTGCTCGCCGCACTTCTCTGGTTCTCCGCCCCGGTGTCGTCGGCTCCGGGCGCATTCCGGATCCTGGCGTCGGTGATGCTCGTGGCCGCCCTCTCCGCTCTCGTTCTCGGGACGGACCGCCTCGCAAGGCTCGCCGATCGCATGGACGGCTGGTCACCCGCCGTCATCCGGCTTCCCATCGCGATCGGGTTGGCGTTCAGCGCGTTCGTGCTATGGTCGATATCGCCGGTCATCGGCGAATTCTGAGCGAGCATCCGCTTGCCCTCTCACCGCTCCCGCGGTGCGCAAGTCATCCGGAGGACGTCACGACCATGGTGACCTCGATCATCCTCATGAACGTCGAGCGGGCGCTCGTCAACGATGTCGCGGAGCATCTCGCCGACAGGTCCGAAATCTCCGAGGTGTACTCGGTCAGCGGCACCTACGACCTGGTTGCCATCGTCCGCGTGCCGCACAACGACGACCTGGCGAAGCTGGTGACGGAGCACCTCACGCGGATCGAAGGCATCATCCACACCGAGACCATGCTCGCGTTTCGCGCCTACTCGCGGCACGACCTGGAGGAGATGTTCGCGATCGGGGTGTAATGCGGGGTGTGATGCGCGCTGTGCGTGTTCAGACTAACGGGACAACAAGGCGCCGTTTTCGGACAGAAATTCGCCGTAGGTCGGATTGGCGCAGCGTAATCCGACATGGCGCATCGCCCAACTCGGGCCATGATGTCGGCTTACGCCTTCGGCCAAGCCGACCTGCAGTGTCTGCCCACATCGACCGGGTCACGGAGTCCGCGCCGGTTGCTCAGAAGCGGTCCGGCCGGTAGGGCGACAGGTCGAAATTCGCAGCGCGACCCACGGCGAGCTCTCCCGCGATTTCCGCCGTGACCGCCGAAAGAGTAAGGCCAAGCTGTCCGTGCCCCGTCGCAAACAGTACGTCGGGATGCGCCGGATGCGCTCCGATGATCGGCACGGTGTCCGGGGTCGAGGGGCGGGAACCCATCCAGCGCGTAGCCTCCGCGTCGTTCAGATTCTGGAAGAGTGCCCTGCTCCCTTCGATGATCACGTCGCGCCGAGCCCACTTCGGCGCCGCATCCGCATCCGCGAGCTCCGCGCCGCTTGACACTCGAAGACCGCCGGACATCGGCGTCATCGAGATCAGCCGGTCGCCGTAGTGCACCGCGGTCGTCAGGCCGACGCCGGACCGCGGCAGCATCGCGTGGTAGCCGCGCTCCGCGATGACGAGGAGACGCACGCCGAGCTGCGACGCGAGCCGGGGCGACCACGCACCGGCCGCGACGACGACCTTGTCGGCCTCGTAGCTCTCGCCGCGGCAGCGCACGCGCGGGGTGCGCCCCGCCCGCGCCTCGAGCCCGACAACCTCGTCGCGCACCAGGACGCCGCCGGCCGCGGTGAATGCCGCCACGACCTTCGTCGTGAGCTCCAGCGGGCTGCGCACGAACCGCTCCTCGGGCTTGTGGAACCCGCAGGTCACCGATGCGGGGATCGCCGGCTCGATGTCGCGGATCCGGTCGCCGGTCACGTACCGCACGGGGGTGCCTCGCCGGTCACTCTCGGCCATCGCGTCGCGCGACGCCTCCGCCAGCGCCGGGTCCTGGTACACGTAGAGCACGCCGTCGGTACGGATGAGGTCCGTCGCGCCGGCGGCCGACGCCAGCCGATCGATGGCCGCATCCGCACGAGACAGGAGGGCATGCAGCGCATCGGTGATGCGGGCGGCCTCGGCGGTGGTTCCGGCCCGCGCGAAGCGCAGGCACCAGGCGAGGTTGCGCAGCACGAATCCGGCGCTCGTCGTCAGCGGGTGGCGTCGATCGAGCAGCATCCCCGGGACCTTGCGCAGCAGGCCCGGCACCGACTTCGGAGTGACCAGCGAGGTCGCGATGCGGCCGGCGTTGCCGAACGAGCACGCGTGTCCGGGCGCGTCGCGGTCGATGAGCACGACGTCGAAGCCGAGGGCGCGCAGGCGATGCGCGCACGCCGCACCGACGATGCCCGCGCCGATGACGACGACGCTCGCGCCGTTCGACGGTCGGGCCGTGGAGCGGTGCGCCGTCATCGGGCGGAGGTCGATCGGCTCGCCGAGCGTGACGCGCGGCGTCCGCGGCCCGGCGCGACGCGCACCGGGTGCTCGGCCGGACTCAGCCGCGCGCCGCGGCGCGGGCCTCGCGGTGGCGCTCCCAGCGCGGCTGGCGGCAGATGTTTCCGAGGAACTCCAGCACGGTGTGCGCGGCGAGGTAGGAGGTGACGCCGGTCCCCACGTCCAGCGTCGGGTTCACCTCCACGAGGTCGAGTCCGACCACGTTGCAGTGCTCGGCGATGGCGACGAGGGTGTCACGCAGCTCCGCGTAGGTCATCCCGTTCGGCTCGGCCGACACGCAGCCGGGAATGAGCGGCAGGTCGAGCACGTCGATGTCGATGCTGACGTAGGTGCGCGCGTCGCGCGGGACCACCTCGGCGACGCCCGTCGGGCCGACGTCGTGGAACTCGCCCATCGTCATCACCCGGTTGCCGTCGTCGATCGAGTCCTGGATGTGCGCCTCGGCGCTCCTGAGGCTGCGGATGCCGACCTGGGTGAGGCTCAGCACGTGGTCCATCGGGGCGATGTGGCGGAACGCGTGGCCGTTGGTGAAGCGGAGATCGTGGATGAAGGGCGCGTAGTCGATGTGGGCGTCGAAGTGGATGACGTGCAGCGGCTCCTCGTCCTCGTACCCCTTCACGATCGGGTAGGTGACCGAGTGATCGCCGCCGAGCACCACCGGCAGCGCCCCCTTTGCGAGCACCGCCCTGGTGAGGTCGGTCGCGTTGTCGAACGTGCTCTTCACGTCGGTGGGCCAGACGTCGACGTCGCCGACGTCCGCGATGGTCTTGTTGGTCAGCTCGTGGGCGAGGTAGGTGCGACCGGTCTCCGGGTCGTAAAGCCCGAGGTCGGTCGCCGCGAAGCGCAGCGAGTGCTCGCGGATGGAACGCGGTCCCATGCGTGAGCCGGCGAGGAAGGGCGAGCCTTCGTCGAACGGGACCCCGTAGACCGCGATGTCGGCGTCCAGGGCGTCGAGGTCGGTCTCGATGGGCGCGCGCAGGAACGACGGAATCCCGACGAACGGGCGGTTGAGCTTGATTCCGGATCGCCTGCTGCTCGATGTCATGACGGGCTCTCCTCGTGGCCGGACGGGACGTTGCGGGCAAGCGTTGCCGAAATGCCCGGTGCGCGCAACCGCGGCCGGACGCGCAAGCCACGGAGCCCGGAATCGTCGGCGCGCGACCGGCGTTGCGCAAAGCCCGCCGCCTCCTACAATGCCCGGCGGCTGGTACTGCGGAGAGGACTGCGATGGTGGAGGCACGCCGGCTGTGCGGCGCCCTCGGCGCGGAGGTGACCGGGGTCGACCTCTCGAAACCCCTGGACGAGGACACCGCGCGGGACATCGTCGATGCGTTCCACGAGCATCTGGTGCTGGTGTTCCGCGGCCAGTCGCTCGACCCCGCCGCCCAGATCGCGTTCACCCGATTCTTCGGCGAGCCGCACGAGCATCCGTTGCGCACTCGCGCGAGCGTCGACGGTTTTCCCGAGGTGCTCGTCATCGAAACGCGTCCCGGCCGCATGGGCGCGCGCAACGACTACTGGCACTCCGACATCTCGCACCTGGAGTGTCCGCCGGCCGCGTCGATCCTGCACGCGCTCGCGGTCCCCGACGGACTCGGCGACACCATGTTCTGCAACATGTACCGGGCGCTCGACACCCTCTCGCCCGGGTTGCGGCGAGTGCTCGACGGCATGGAGGCGATGCACAGCGCCGAGGTCACGATGCGCCGGGCGAAGGAGAAGGGGACGGACGCGTTCCCCATCGATTCGGTGCCCCCGGCGCAGGCACATCCGGTGCTGCGTACCCACCCCGGCACCGGTCGCCGGGCGTTGTTCGTGAATCCTCACTTCACGGTGGCGTTCGAAGGGATGACAGCGGAGGAGAGCGCACCGCTCCTGGGCTGGCTCGCCGGGCACTCGACTCGTCCAGAGAACGTCTACCGGCACCGGTGGGCGGTCGGGGACGTGCTCATCTGGGACAACCGCTGCACCATGCACTACGCGGTCCGCGACTACGACGACACCGTCCATCGCAAGCACCACCGCACGACGGCGAGCGGGGGACGTCCGGTGTGAGCAGGGCCGAATGGGGCCGTCGTCCGGCGGGTCAGCCCAGTGACGTGGCCGGGCGTCACTCGATTCGCCGCTGCGTGGCAGCGACCCTCTCAGTTCGGGCGTCCGAGCCCGAACAACGCGAGAGCAGTCGGGAATCCTTTCGGAGAGGGCTCCAATCGGACAGAACGCGCGTTCTCGCTCAATGCCAACAGGAATTTTGCCAATATATCCATTGCCAAAATTCGTGTTGGCATAGTCCCTCACGTTCCGTCAGCACCTTCGAATCGAGCAACGTGAATGCAGAATCTCACCGGTCAAGCCAAACGACGAGTTCTACGGACGAGACTGCGTTCCAGCCCGAATCGGGAAACGGCGGGCGCAAGCCAAGCAACCGTCATTGACGGAGCCCGAGAGGCGCTCTCCGCGGCAAAGCACAAAGCGACGCCGCAGTGTCGCCCCTCTCACTCCGACGACACGTCGTCGAGCCGTTCCCGGATCGAGGCGACGAATGCCTCAATGTCTTCGAGCCTGCGCTCCAGCACGTCGCGAACGATAGACGAATCCACGGCGAGGTATCCGTGGACCAGGATGTTGCGGAAACCAGCCATCTTGCGAAGCTCCAACGCGAGCTTGGGCGTCACCCACCCGGCGCGTTCGAGCATCTCGAAGAGCGCCTGATTGGAGCCTGGTTCACCGAGTCGCTCACTTGCGACCACGTGGGAAGCGATGTCGAGAGTGGCCTGAATCGCGATCTGGAGGGTGTGCTCGACAAACCGGCGCTCACGGACGTCATGCTCGACTCGCTCGGAGTCGGCGATTTCGGCGAGCTCGCGCAGGCATGTCTCGATGAACGCGAGTCGCTTGCGTACCAGGTCGGGGTCGGTCAACGCGGGACACCCGGAGATTGGCGGTACTCGTCCAGATACGGCTTGAGGTCCCAGTACTCGTTTCTCGCCCGCACCTCGAAGCGCACCCGGGCCGAGGGATCGGGCTCGATGATCAGCACCGCGTCGCGCAGTACCCGGTGCGCGAGATCCGGCGGCGCATGGTTGAGCACTACGAGGTCGACGTCCCGGCCGAGGTCGGATTCGAGCTCGGCTCGCAGATCGAGGCGGAGCGATTCGAACGTGCCGCGCTCGGGCGCCGGCTCGAGCAGCACCGCGACGTCGAGGTCGCTGTCGGGCCGCCGCTCGCCACGCGCAACGCTGCCGAACAGGTAGACCGCCGCGACGCCCTGCTCCCGGCCCCGGAACGCCCGCCGGAGCCGCTCGACTGCACTGGGTGCGTCCATGGCCCGAATCATGCGCGACGCGGGGTCGCTTTGCATCCGGCACGCACGTCCCGAGCCGCGAGATGGTCCCCGCGGCTCGGGATGCGCCGGTCCGACGTCATCCGAGGTCGCGCAGCACCTCGTCGGGGTGGTCGCCCGGAACCACCTTGCCGTATACCTTCGCCACCTTCCCCTCCGGGTCGATCAGGTAGCTGATGCGCGCCGGATGCGAGACGCTCGCATCGCCGGCGGCCCCGTAGGCGATGCCCATGGACTTGCCGGTGTCGCACAGCAGGTCGTAGGGGAAGTTGAACTTGTCCCTGAACGCCCGGTTCTCCTCCGGGGAGTCGAAGCTTGCGCCCAGGATTACGGCGTTCCTTGCCTGGAAGTCATGGGATCGATCACGGAACCCTTGGCCTTCCCTGGTTCAGCCCGGTGTGTCGGCTTTCGGATACCACCACAGGACGAGCCACTTGCCGGCGAACTGGTCGAGCGAAACGGTCGCGCCGTCCTGATTGGATACCGAGAACGCCGGCGCCGGGTTGCCTTCGGTCAGCAGCGGCATCGCATTCTCCTCGTCGATGGAATCGTTGCGGCCGGGCACCACGTCGTCCCACCACATCACGTCGAGCCCGAACCGCGCGCAATGATACCGCCCCGCATCCTGCGCCGGACACGCATCGACGCAGCCGCACCCCGAACTCCGGCCGTCGTTCCCGCCGCCGTCGAGGATCCGGTACCTCCCGGCCGGCTACAGCAGCCCGCGCGCGACGGACTCCTTCCATCTCAGGGAGACGGCGACCGCGCCGCCCTCCCGGGCCGTGACCGCGCGTTCGAGGTGGAAGCTCTCCTCGTCCGAGGTCATGACGCTCTCGGAGTCGATCCGCACCGACCAGTCTCCGCGCCTGAACTCGTAGCGCCAGCGCGCCTCGAGGCGAGCCGACAGCGGATCGTCCGGGTGAATCGAGTAGCGCTGCTCCACGTGGCTGCCGGACTCGAGCCCGTGCTCCAGGTCCCGGCTTGCGCCGAAATCGTCGAACGTCTCCAGCACGTGCGTACCGTCGGAATCGATCCGGCGCTCGGTGCGGTTCGCCGGTGCGCGCAGCGTCTCGGCGGCATGGACCGGGAAGTCCGAGGGGGCACCCGGAGCCACCGGATCGATTTCGTCCGCGGCCCGGCGCTCGGGCAGGATCAGGCGGCACCCCGCCAGTTTCAGGGTCACCGTCGCCGCAACCGGCGCCGGCCACACCACCGGCCAGTAGCTCGTCGAGACCGCGAGGCGCAACCGGTGCCCGGCGCGCACCCGGTGAGCGCATTCGTTGAGCTCGACGCGGGCGCGGTAGATTCGCCCGATCTGCAGCGCAGCGGGAGCTTCGGGTCCCGCATGGTGGGTCAGGTTGAAGGCCCGCCAGGTGATCCGTTGCGACGCTCCATCCGGCGCCACGTCGCACAGCCTGAAGCAGAGCTGCGCCACCGGCCGGTCCGCCGAGAACGCGAACTCCATCACCGCCCTGCCCAGAAGCTCCATCGAGGCCGTCAGCGGCCTGGTGTCGAAACACACCGACGCCGCGTCGTCCGGGGCCTGGTCTGCGGCCAGCTCGCTGTCGATCCGCATCCCGGGACAGAAGCAGGATGCGCCGATTCCCACGTGATGCGGCGTGGCCACGACGCACTCGCCGGTGCCCGGCACTCCCGACAATCTCCCCGGCGCCGGTCCCGGGCTCCGCTCTTCGGAGGACGAAGGCGGCTCCCGTCGTTGCGGCGACGGGTCGGACGAGACCCCCGGATGCAGGGTTCGCGACACCACCCTCGGCGAAGGCCACTCCGCCTCTGCGACCCAGCGGCCGGACCTCGGCCCGTACCGCGCCGAAGGCGCTTCACCGTGTTCCTGCATGAACGCACGGTAGGCGGGCAAATCCCCGGCGCCGTTGCCCCCGCCGTCGCCCCCGCCGTTGCCCCCGCCGTCGCCCTCGCCGTCGCCCTTGAGCCAGCGGTCGAACCAGCCGACGACCTCGCCGTGAAAGTCGGCGGCGTTGATCCGGGCGATGTGGGGGTACTTGTGCTCCCACGGCCCCATCAGCGCCTTCGCGGGCGCGGAGAGGTTCGCGGCGAGCGCCGGGGGCGCGTTCACGTAGGCGTCCGCCCAGCCGCCGATGGCGAGAACCGCCGCCTCGATGGCCTGCCAGTCCTCGCAGACCGAGCCGTGGCGCCAGTAGGCATCCCGGGCCGGATGCTCCATCCACCGCGCGGCGAGGAAGGGCAGCGTCTCGATCCGCTCGGCCCAGCGCTCGCGCCAGTCGTCGCGCAGCGCCGGGTCGGGGGGGCGGGACTGGTACCCCAGCATCTGCGCGCTCCAGTTGAAGTTGTCTGTCAGCAGGCAGCCGCCCATGTAGTGGATGTCGTCCGCGTAGCGATCGACCGTCGAGCAGCAGGTGACGATCGCCTTCAGCGCCGGCGGGCGGCGGAAGGCGAGCTGCAGGCCGTTGAACCCGCCCCAGGAGATCCCGATCATCCCGACGCTGCCGTCGCACCAGGGCTGGCGCGCGATCCAGGCGATCACCGCCTCCCCGTCGGAGAGCTCCTGCTCCGAGTACTCGTCGTCGAAGACCCCGTCCGAGTCTCCGGTGCCGGCGATGTCGACCCGCACGCAGGCGTAGCCCGCGGCGGCGAACACCGCATGGGTGGTGGCGTCGCGCGGCGCGGTGCCGTCGCGCTTGCGGTACGGCAGGGACGCGCGGGTGGCGGGGGGGGGGCGAAGCCGGGATGGGTGGTGGCGTCGCGCGGCGCGGTGCCGTCGCGCTTGCGGTACGGCAGGTACTCCAGGATGGCGGGGACGGGCGCACCGGTCGCCGGCTGCCACAGCCTCGCGGCGAGGCGCCGTCCGTCCGGGAGCTCGATCCAGGTGTCGGCCGGCGGCGGGTGACTCATCGGACCGATCCCCTCGATTTGCACTCGGCGTGACATTCCTCGAGCGCGTGACGCTCGCGGATCAGCCCGTCAGCGACGTCGCGATCACTTCCGGACGGCGATGCGGCGATTCCGTGAATCTCGTCGAATCGCCATGTGAACGACGAGCGGCGCGAGCGCGAGCCGCGCGCCCGAACTCCTCGAAGAGCTTGCGCGAGAGATCGTGCTCCTCGGGCTTCCACTCCGCGTGCCACTGCACGCCGACGGTGAACGTGCGGTCGTCCTTGAGCCGCACCCCCTCGATGACACCGTCCGGAGTGATTGCCTCGACCTCCAGCACGTCGGCAAGCTCGTCGATCCCCTGGCCGTGCAGGGAGTTCACCATCACCTCGGAGGCGCCCGCGAGCCGCTTGAGCAGGCCGCCCGGGGCAAGCCGCACCGGATGGCGCAGCCTGAAGATCTCCTCCACAGTCACGTCGTCGTGCCTGGGCATCCGGTGGTCGTCCTTGTCTTCGAGCAGGTGCAACCGGTAGTGCAGCGAGCCGCCGAGGGCGACGTTCATCTCCTGGATACCGCGGCAGATTCCGAACACCGGCACCTGCGCCGCCACGCAGGCCCGGACCATGGCCAGCGCGGTCGCGTCACGCTCCGGATCGATGGGTTCGTCGTCCGGAAAGGGCGGGCCGTCGTAGTGTTGGGGCTCGACGTTCGCGCGCCCGCCCGTCAGCACGAGCCCGTCGATGCGCTCGACGAAGGACTCGACGTCGAGGCGCTCGCCGAGCGCCGGCAGCATCACCGGCACGCAGCCGGCGAACCGCTCCACCGCGTCGATATTCTTCGCCCCGGTGCCGTGGACGAGATGGCGCCGGTTCTCGAGCTCCATCATGCTCGCGGACACGCACACGAGCGGCCTGGGGTGAGGAGGACTTGCGGACTCGGACTGGTTCACGGGAGCGAAAAGTAGCCCACATTTCGCACCAAGTCACGGCGGCGGACGCGGATCCGGCCGAGCTTCCGGTTGCCTGGCAAGCCTGATGTGCACTCGCGCCGCCGCCGCGCGCCGTCCGTGGCGCGCCCCCCTTCGCGCGCGCGGCGGACAAGTCGTCCGGCAGGCCCGAAGTTTAGTAGACAAGCCCCGGCGTCTTGCTAAACTCAACTCCGCCGCCGCGACGGCGGCTCCCCCGGTCACGAGGAAGAGGTACAGAGATGAACAAGCGAATCACCACCGCGATCGCCGGCGGCCTCGCCACCCTGGCGATCGCCATGACTCCGGCCAAGGCGCAGGACGAGCTCACGCTGTGCTGGGCGGCCTGGGATCCGGCCAACGCCCTGGTCGAGCTGTCGAAGGACTTCACCGCCGAGACCGGCATCCCGATGAAGTTCGAGTTCGTGCCCTGGACGAACTTCGCCGATCGGTTCCTCAACGAGCTGAACTCCGGCGGAAAGCTCTGTGACCTGCTGATCGGCGACAGCCAGTGGATCGGCGGCTCCGCCGAGAACGGCCACTACGTGAAGCTCAACGATTTCTTCGACGCCGAAGGGATCTCCATGGACGATTTCCTGCCCGCCACCGTCTACGCCTACTCGACCTGGCCGAAGGGCTCGCCCAACTACTGGGCGCTGCCGGCCATGGGCGACGCGCTCGGATGGGTCTATCGCAAGGACTGGTTCGGGCGTCCCGAGCTGCAGGCCGAGTTCAAGGAGAAGCACGGCCGGGATCTGGCGCCGCCGAAGACCTGGACCGAGCTCCGCGAGGTCAGCGAGTTCTTCCAGGAGCGGGAGATCGACGGGAAGAAGGTCTATGGCGCCGCCATCTATACCGAGCGCGGCTCCGAAGGGATCACCATGGGCGTGACCGCGGCGATGTACTCGTGGGGCTTCCAGTACGAGAACCCGGACAAGCCCTACGACATGCAGGGCTACGTGAACAGTCCCGCCGCGGCGGACGCGCTGGAGTTCTACAAGGGCATGTACGAGTGCTGCTCCCCGCCTGGGCACTCCGACGCCTACATGGTCGCCAACCTCGACGCGTACAAGTCCGGCCAGGTGGCGATGCAGATGAACTGGTTCGCGTTCTTCCCCGGCATCGCCAAGGATCCCGAGGTCGGCGGTGAGAAGTCCGGGTTCTTCGTCAACCCGAGCCAGACCGTCGAGGCATCGACGCTCGGCGGCCAGGGGATCTCCGTGGTCTCCTACTCCGACCAGAAGGACCAGGCGCTCCAGTACATCAAGTGGTTCGCCAAGCCGGACGTCCAGAAGAAGTGGTGGTCGCTGGGCGGGTACTCGTGCCACAACGCCGTTCTCGGGGATCCGGGCTTCGCCGACACCGCGCCGTTCGCCTCCGACTTCCTCAAGGCGATGTCGGGCGTGAAGGACTTCTGGCAGGAGCCTGCCTACGCCTCCCTGATGCAGTCGATGCAGAAGCGCGTCCACGACTTCGTCGTCGCGGACAAGGGCACCGCCCAGGAGGCCCTCGACAAGATGATCGAGGACTGGACCGAGACCTTCGAGGACGAAGGGAAGCTTTGAGCTTCGGGCCGCATCGGGCACTTTCGGGCGGGCGCGCGCACCCGCGCCGCCCGTCCGAATCTTCCGGGACACCGCAAGGGTGCCGGCGGGTCGAACCTGTGCCGGCGCTCGTGCCGGTAA
>MKWU01001894.1_pt1 | contig 33911 bp, 31 predicted proteins | sample 809101 | NCBI WGS metagenome assembly MKWU01 (sample SAMN05860141, study PRJNA318959) | sponge metagenome | host: Aplysina aerophoba | place: Slovenia: Piran, Adriatic Sea, Gulf of Piran | collected 2013-05-07
TTGACAGCGTGGCGCCGGCGGACGATCATGAGGCACACCAGATGTAGCGGTCGGAGAAGGGAGGAGACACAATGCCTGCAAGGCGTTTCAACGAAACGGATATCGACTTCGAGGCCATCGACGGCGACCTGGCGAAACTGGCGCCTCCGAAGCTGACGCTGAAAGACGTCCTGGACCGCTTGCGAGAGCGCATGCTTGAGCAACGGGCCAAGGGCGTCACGGTCTCGCAGATACACGAAGTGCTGAAAGCACGAGGCGTCGAGATCGGGGAGAGGAGCCTGAAGGCGTTCCTCGACAAGGGCGAGCTGCCGGGACGCAAGGCGGCGAAGTCCGTGGCGAATGCCACGGCTTCTGAGGAAGGCGGCGATCCGTTCTGAGCGATGCGGCGCGAAGCTCCGGGCGCGAAGGGGGCGATATCGCTCGAAGAGCGATGAGCCGTGGCCGATACGCGATGCGGCCGATCTGGGAAGAGATCACGAGCAACGGTGGCGGTGATACGGGGTCTTTCTGTCCACACCGGCAAGCGGACTCCTCACCATTTTGCAAGGGGGGTAGTCCTATGGATTTGTGGACGAGCCCTTCGGGCCGGCGCGAGCCCTACGGGCCGTATGGACAAGCCCGTGGACAACGCTCACGCGTTGACCACCGCCTTGCCCACACTCTCGCGCCTCTCGCCCACAAGCTCCACAGGACCAACAACAACAAGGGTTTCAATTGAAGTTTTTTTGACCGCTTCGCGGTCTGAATCCGGAGCGGCGCCAGCGTGCCGCGGGTCGAACAGGGTCTGGTCGCGAAGCATGGCGCAGGCGACATTGAGGAGGCGGTCCGCGACGGAGCGCAGCGACCGAGCGTGACCGTGGCCTCGGGAGCGAAGCACCTGGTACTTGGCTTTGCAGACGGGATCCTTCTGCATGGCCACGCGCGCCCAATGGTAGGTGGCATTTCGCAGGCGACGATGCGCGGCGCGCCGGAGAGAGACGCGCATGCTCTTGCCGGAGCGCCTGGTGACGGGCGCGACGCCGCACAGGCAGCGGAGAGCGTGGTAGTCTCGGCGTTGCAGAGCGTCGTCAGCCTCTGCGAACAGCGTGGCGAGGACCCCCGTGCCGACTCCAGGCAGAGAACGCAGGATGGCCGCGTCACGTTGTTCCCTTTGTTGCCCGGCTTCAGATTCCTCGTCCCGATCGGGGCCTGCTTCGGCGAGCTGGGTGACGAGCGCCTCGAGACGTGAGTTGGCCTCGGCCAGCTGCTTGTTCACGAGCGTAAGCTGCTTCGCGATGATGCGGGCGTGAGTCACGGCGGCGCGTACCGCGCTGGGGTCGATGTCCATGGTGCGCGTGGTGAGCCGGTCGCGGAGCTCCTCGGCGGTGATACGCCGGACCCGGTGTTTTTTCAGGAGCTTATCGAGCGTGGAAAGCCGGACGCTGCGCACCGCCGCGGGCGTTGGCACACGGTTCCAAACGGCCATTGCCCATTGGACATTGAGGTCCTCGACGACATCGAGGAACTCGGGGTAGTAGCGCCAGAGCTGGTCGCGGAAGCGATTGGTCAGGCGCACCCGCTCGCGCGTCAGGCTCTCGGCGATGCGGGACCACTCGCGCAGCTCGATGACTTCGGGAGCGGTTGGTTCAACCCGTAGCATCCGGTGCGGATCGGTGCGTAGCGCCGACGCCAGCACCATGGCGTCGCGACGATCGTCCTTGGAGCCCGCGTGCGAGTATCGGTCTCGGTATCGGTCCATTTGCCTGGGGTTGATGGAATGAACGGCGAGGCCGCGGGCGAGCAATATCTCGACCACGGGTCCGCGGGGCGTCTCGATGGCAACGCCGACCTGGTCCGCCGGCGCCCCCTCGGTGCCGGACAGTATCCAGTCCGTCAACGCGGCGAAGCCGGCGCCGCTGTGAGTGAACGCTTCCTCGGCCCGAACCTCCCCGTTCGTGTCGAGGATGCAGGCCTGGTGGGTCTGGGACCCCCAATCGATTCCGACAAACCACTTGAGATCTGGCAATCCGTTGTCCTCCTGAATCGGTTCGATGATGGTTGGGCTGCCACAACGCTTGCCTACTCCTGTACGAGGCGCTCGAGGCGCAAACTCCTCACGGGGCATCCGTCGTGGCAGACCGGCCGGGGCACCTGTCCGCTTGAGGTGCTGATGGCACTGAGCGCGCAAGGGTTGCTCCCGGCGGCCTGCCCAACTCCGAGCTATTGAAGCCCGAAGTCGCTCAAAGAGGTACAGGAGCGCGCAGCGAGCTTGCGAGCGGAGGCGCGAGGGATACCCGCCCGCAGGGTCGAGACCGCGCAGCGGGCTCGGCAGGGTAGCCCGGTCGCGAAGCGACGCGCCCAATCTTCCCCTTGCATGCGGCACCGCCCGCCGAGCATCGGATGACGAACAAGAACCACCGCCTTCACGCCGCATCGGTGCGGTAGAGGTCCTCGTCGGAAGACGCGAGGATGGTCTCGTCGGGCATGGTGTCGCGCAGCACGATGATGTCGTTGCCCACGCGTTTCGGGACGGCCTCGTAGAACGCGGTCCAGGCGTCGTCCTTCTCCTTGTGCGCGGAGAGCACGTCACCGGAAACCGACAGGTCCGTCGCGAGCGCGTAGAACACGGTGGCGTCGACGGCGAGGACCTCGTAGCGCGCCGGGACGTCGGGGTCGCTCTGCCACAGCGTGGCGCCGGTGTGGCGGTCGAGGACGACGGTCTTGAGCTCGGGATAGGCGCGGACGCGGCGCTTTGCCTCGACCCACGCCGTGCGCCTGTCGTCGATGCGCGACGGTGGGTCGAAGAGGTCTATCCAGTCCTCGTCGATGGTGCGGATGACGTAGCGGGGCGCCATCCGGATGGTGCTCGGGTTCGCGGGGGCGTTCATGGACTCTCCCTCCTCTCTCCATGTGGGCTTGCCCACCCTCCCGCTCTCCTCTTCCTCCCGCGAAGCGGACGCGGCGGGGCATCAGCGGACTCGCGCGGCGAGCGCGGCGGCATCGAGCGGCGCGCCGCCGCGGCGAGCGGCGCGGATGCCCTCCAGCATCCGGCCGAGCCGGTTGGCGCCGGCGCCGTCGCGGCCGATGCCCCAGAATGGGTCGCCGTGCGCGCCCCAGGGCGTGGCGTGGCGGAGCGCGCGCTCGCCGGTGGCGAGCAGCCGCGCGGTGTCGGGGCGCTGCGGAGCGAAGCGGAGCAGCAGGCCCGAGGCCATGCGCGGGAGCTTCGCGTCGTCCCAGTCGGCGCGGCAGGGCGCGCCACGCCCGAGGCGCAGCGCCGCCCGCGGCGTAGCCGCGAGGCGGATGCGCTCGGCGGAGGCCGGGTCGAGGGTCTTGCCGGCCTGGTACCAGTGCTCGACGGTGGGCCAGAGCGCGCCGCCGGGACCGGCGAAGCCGGCGGCGGCGAAGTTCGAGAGCCACCCCCACTGCGGGCAGCGCGACCAGAACAGAATCGGTTCGGTCGACGCGGCACGAGCGCGAAGCTCGGCGGCGGCCCAGGCCGCCGCGCGAGCGAGCACCGTGCCGTGGCACCTGGAGGGCCAGCACCAGCAAGCGAGGTCGCGGGATTCGAGCGCGGCGAGATCCGCAAGGGCGATTTCGCCCGAGCGGATCCGGCGCCAGAGGTGGGCGCGGTAGCGCGCAATCACCTCGTCGCGCGTTCCGTCCTTTCCCACGACAAACGGATTCCCCCAGGGCGTGCGGCGGTCGATGCGCACCGCGCCACGCGCGACGGCGTCGGGCTCGTGCTTCATGTTCACGATGCGGGCCATGCTCCCTCTCCCTTCGCTGCTCTCGCCCTCAAACAGCCGAACACTCCCACTCGCGCGAGCCGGTGCGGAGCGGAACGCGAAGCAGCGGCGAGAGACGCGCGGCGAGCGCGTCACGGCCGAGTGCAACGAGGTCGTCGTTGAAGTCGTCGCCTTCGGGCACGAGACACAGGGCGGCGACGCGAGCCCGCGCGCAGCGCCGGGCGAGGCGCATCGCCGCCCGCTCCCCTTCCTCGTCGTTGTCGCGCGCGATGAGGAGCCGCGTCAGCCCAGGCGGAGGCGCGAACGCGCCGAGGCTTCCGGCGGAGAGCGCGGCGGCGGCCGTAATCTCCGGCACGGCGGTGACGAGGGAGAGCACCGTCTCGATGCCCTCGCCGACAAGGAGCGAAGCGCCGTCGGCGGGGCGCCCGAAGCGCACGGCGCGGCCGTAGATGCGCCCGAGCGCCTTCCTCGGCGAAGCGACGCCCGCCTTGGCGGGCGAGCGGGGGTCGAGCCAGGTGCGCTGCACGCCGGTGACGGCGCCGTCGTCGCCGGTCACGGCGGCGACCAGCGCCGGCAGGCGGCGCACCGTCGAGCCTTCGCGGTAGCGAAGCTCGGGGTGGAAGCGCAGCGCCGCGAAGCGGCAGCGCGCGAGACCCCGGGCGTGGAGATAGCGTTCGGCGTGGGTGCCGTCGATGGCGCGGCAACGCGTCCAGAGACGGCGCGCGGCTTGCGTCGCGTCGTAGGAATCGCCCAGGCCCTCGCCCGCGGCCGGCGCAGCCGGCAGGGCGAGGAAGGCGCGGGCCTCGTCGAGCGCCGCGCGAAGCGTCGGCGCGTTGACGCGGTGGCGGATGAGGTCGAGCAGGTCGCCGTGCGACCCATCGGCCGCATCGGTCCACTTCCCCGGTGTGCCCGGGCCGCGCAGGCGAACGAAGAGCGAGCGCCCGCGGGCGCCGTCGAGGTCGCCCGCGACCCAGTAGCGGCCCTGGCGCCGGCCGTGCGGCAGGTACTGGCGGCAGACGGCCTCGGCGCGCTCGGCCAGAGCGGCGGCGATGGCGGCGGCGTTCACGGCGCGGCTCCGGCGGGTGTGAAGCACGAACGGGGCATGACGGGACTCCTCCGGCGGTGGACGGGACGCCCCGATACCGGCCAGGCCCGGCTCTCGCCGGCGCCGGAGGACGAGGGGCCAGCGCGAAGCGCGGCCGCGAGGCCGCGACGGGAGCGGGCGCGAAGCGCCGCTCAAGGAGCGAGCGTGCGGAAGGTGGCGGAGGTGCGCGTCGCGGTCTCGCGCGCGCTCGTGCGCCGGTCGATGCCGTGCATCCACCGATGGCGGGCATCGCCCGCGAGCACCAGCACCGAGCGGCGCGGGAGCACCGCGACCTCGTCGCCGGGCAGCGCGCCGGCGGCGTAGGGACGGGTGGCGCGCGGGCGGAAGCGCATCGGCCAGTCGGCGCCTAGTGATGACGAGGCGACGACGGGACCGAAGTCGCGGTGGTCGGCGTGCATGCCGATGCCCTGGCCGGGGCGGTACTCGTTCACGATGCACTGCACCGGGAGCGCGCCGCCGAAGTGCGGCCGGAGCCGCTCGGCCATGCACTCCGCCCAGCGGAGGAAGGGCGGCGCGGGCTCGCGCGAGCCCTCGCCGCGATAGCTGTAGCGGTAGCCGTAGTGCTGCACCCGGCGGCTGAGCTCGGTGAGCCAGGGCGCCTCTGCGATGCGAAGGAGGATGCGCGCCTCCTCCGCCGGGGTGACGAAATCGGGGACGATGACGGCCCCGCGGGCGAAGATGCCGGTGTCGCGCGCCATGCTCTCTCTCCTGTCCGGTGGAAACGTCCCCTTACGAAGCTCCGCTCGGACTCCGGAGCCATTGGGGGACTCGAAGCCGGCAGCAAAAGGGGGGACCGACGCCGAAGCGCCGGTCCCCGAGTCGGGAGGGAGGAGCAAGCGGAGACGTCCCTAGAACGGGATGTCGTCGTCCAGGTCCGGGGCCGCCGGGCCGTCGCCGGCCGGCATCGCCGGGCCGCTGGCGGGCTCCGCCGCGGGCTGGCCGGAGCCGTTGCCGTTCGCCCCGTTCGGCTTGTCGAGGAACTGGATCCGTCCGCCGGGGACCAGCAGGATCTCGGTCGAGAACCGGTCGCCGTCCTCGCCGGGCTTCGACCAGCGCCGGGTCTGGAGCTTGCCCGCGACGTAGACCAGGCGGCCCTTCACGGCGTGCTTCTCGAGCATGTCGATGAGGCCGTCCTGGAAGGTCACGATGCGGTGCCACTCGGTCTTGTCCACCCGCTCGCCGGTCTGGCGATTCAGATAGCTCTCGTCGGTCGCAACCGACAAATTGGCGACGCGCCCGCCGCTGGTGAGGTGGTTGACGGTGACGTCGGCGCCGAGGCGCCCGATGATTTCCGCGCGATTCAATCCGAAGGCCATTGCGGTACTCCTTCAAGGTCTGGTTGATGACGATGGGTTGCGAAGCGGTCGGGGACCGGGGTTCACTCCCCCCGGCCCCTTCCCGTTCACCCTTCCCTCGCTTCCCTCCTACTCGCGGTCGTCGCCCCGGGGGTCGAAGGGAGCCGGTTCTTCGAGAATGGTGCGGATGGCACGGCCATCGAGGCCGAGAAGTTGAAGCAGGTCCGCGCCGCCCGTTGGCGCGTTGGTGTCGGAATCGAACATGGGACGGTCACCTCCGCCGGTTGCCCCGTCCGGCATCGGGAGCGAGGGAGCCCATCTCCCTCTCCCTGCCGGGCGTTCGCCCGGCGCGAGGCAACCCTCGGGCTCGAACGCGGGAGGCTCAGGCGGCGCGGCGGATGGCCAGCAGGCGCTCGCAGGCTTCGCGGGGCGTGACGGCGGCGAGGTTCAGCACCGGGATCCCGTACTCGGCGGCGATGCGGAGTCCGAGGCCCGTGCCGCCCGTAATCGCCGCGCCGGGAGTCCACGCCACCACCGCATCGACGGGACGGTCCAGAGTCGGGCCGAGCAGGATGGCCGAGTTCCTTCCGTGGAGGCGTCTGGCCCCGGACGAGCAGCGGTGCCAGGCGGGGTGCAGGCGGGCGGCGAGGTCGATACAGGCCGCAAGCTCGGACCGGCCCGGAACAACGCAGTCCGGCCCCGCGTGCCCGTTATAGCCAGGCCACGGCAGGTAGAACGTCCGCTGGCCGGCCGGCGCGCCCCCGGCGAACGCGGTGTCCGCCCCGTCGGCGCCGCCGGACGCGAGATGCCATCCGGTGCGTGCGAGCCAGGCCGCCATCACGCCCATGTCGCGGAGCACGGACGGGGGTGTCCTGCGCGAGCCGATGCCGGCATAGGTGAGAGTCGTCATGTCGCGGTCCCTCCGGGTGACGATGGCGCCGCCCCCTCTCTCGGCGAGCGGCATTCGCCCTCCCCCGGCTGTCCTCCAACCCGGGGATACGCGACGTCGGCTCCGGTGGCGTTACAGGAGACCGCTTTCGGCAAAAGAGACGAGTTCCCCGTCGCCGACGACGAAGTGGTCGATGAGGCGGATCTCGACCAGGGCGAGCGCGTCGAGAAGGCGCTTCGTGATGGCGCGGTCGGCGCGGCTGGGCTCGGCCACGCCCGAGGGGTGCGAATGGGCCGCGATGCAGGCCGCGGCGTTGTGCATGAGCGCCCGGCGCACGACGACGCGGGGATGGACGGTCGTGCCGTCGACGGTGCCGGCGAAGGTCTCCTCGAACGCGATGACGCGATTGCGGCAGTCGAGGTAGAGCATCGCGAACACCTCGTTGCGGTAGCCCCGGAGCCGCGCCTCGATGTAGCGCCGCGTGTGGGCCGGCGAGGTGAGCGGCCCCCCGTCGCGGAGGAGGCGGGCCTCCATCCAGCGGGCGTGCACGTCGAGGAGCGCGTGGATGCGGGCCCGGTCCTCGGCGGGAAGGACGACGGTGCGCCAGAGATCGTCGGGGTCGTCGAGGAGTCCCCGGAGCCCCCCGGCGGCGGCGAGGGTTCGGGCGTCGACGGCGATGCCGAGGAGCGCGAGCAGTTCGTGGTCCTCGAGGGCGGCGGGTCCTCCCCGCGCGATGCGGGCGAGGATGGGCGCGGGCGGCGGAAGCGCGGCGCGGGACTGAGCCGCAGGGGGCGCGGCGGCGAGAGCGGGTTCGGCGGGCATGTCGCCTCCTCGTTCGGCAGCGATGGGGCGCGGCCGGGAGGCTCTTCACTGCCCTACCGGTCCGCGCCCCCGCCCGCGCCGGACTCCGCCTCCTTGCGGTGCGCGCGGCGGGCCGGGGCCGGGTTGCCCGAGGGCGGCGGGCCGGCGGCACGTGCCCCGCGCGGCCGGAGGCGGGCCGGCGGGGGGGCCCCCCCCGGGGGGGCGTGGGGGGGGGCCGGGGTGGCCGGAGGGCGGCGGCGCGGCGCCGGGGCCCCCGCGCGGCCGGAGGCGGGCCGGCGGGACGCCCCGTACGGGGCGGCTTGGAGGGAGGCGGCGGACGTCGGGCCGGCTGCGCAGCGGCAGTCGGCGAAACCGGCGGGGCGGTCAGGCGGGTTCGGCGGCGGCGATGCGCAGCCGTGCGCCGTCGGCGGAACGGGGCTGGCGGATGACGATGTCGATATCGCGCCCGAGCGCGTTTAACAGGCGGAACAGGCGCTCCAGCGAATACTCGCGGAAGTCGCCCCGCAGCAGGCGCGAGACGTCGGGCTGGGACAGGCCCATCAGTCGCGCGGCCTCCGTCTGGGTGATGCCGCGATCGCGCACGATGTCGTCGATGCGGCTGACGAGCTCCGCCTTGACGAGGTGAGCGTCGGCGTCGGGGAAGCCGAGATCGGCGAAGACGTTGCCGCTGCCGCGCTCCACGGCGGTGTCGGTGGGTTTCATGGCGTCACTCTCCACGATGCGTGTCACGGTAGTGCCGCTCGGCGGCCTGCAATCGGCGGCGGACCAGGTCGAGCTCCTGCTTCGGGGTCGCGATGCCCCGTCGCGCCTTCTTCTGGAAGGCGTGCAGGACATAGACGGCGGTCTCGAACCGGACCGTGTAGACGGCCCGGTAGGTGTCGCCGTCGTGGCGCGCGACGACCTCCACGACGCCCGAGCCGAATCCCTTCAGCGGCTTGGCGTCGCGGTGGCGGCGTCCGAGCTGGGCGCGGTAGATCGCGAAGCCCATGCGCCCCTGCACCGGGTCGGGGAAGCGCTTCAGATCCGCCTTGCTCGAACCCATCCATTCGACTGGCTTCAACATGTCACTGTCGATTCCGCACTATAGGGGTTTCACTATAGAGGAGCAATGTGGACGGCGCTGGGCCGGCTGCGCAGCAGAGAATCGGCCGCGGTCCGCAGGGTCAGCGACCGAAGACGATGTCTTCCCACACGGGATCCTGCCCGGAACGGAGGCGCTTCAAGATGGCCAGCCTGCATATTTCCTGGCCGTCACTGAGGAGCCCTGCTTCTGTGCTCTTCACGCGGCCGGAATGAACCGCGGCCGATGCGGCCGCGTAAACCTTCCTGAGGACATCGTAACGCTGCCGCCTTTCGGCGCTGTTGCGGCCGGTATACCAGGCGCCGTTCGTAGCGAGGCGAAATGTCAATTCCGCGCGGTTGCCGCGATCAAGGAAAAGCGCCTCTAGGGCGGTCCTGAGAGACACCATGCAGTCGGCCCAATCCGGACGGCGCGACTTGGATTTCAGCCAGTACCGGAAGGCGGTCTGAACACTGGCGGACGGGTTCAGGAGTCTGGGTTGAAGGCGAATGGCTTGCTTCAAGTCATCTGCCGTCAACGTCGACTCGCTGGATGTTCGAGGAGGCGGCTCACCGCTGCCGGAGTTGGAAGAGCCGAATCGCTGGCCGAAATGGGAATGGTCGCCGTAGTCGGTCCAGATCATGGGCGTCTCGACCGCGACGTCGCAGACGAGGGACAAGGCGCGTGTGAGCTCGTGGACGCCGCCTGGCTGCAATGGCCAGGCTGCTTCGATGTTGGCCGAGAACCTCCAAGACTCGACGGAATTGCCATCCCGGTGTTCGATGACTTTGCTTGGCTTCGACAGGACAGGACCGATTCTGCACGGGATGCGGAGTATTGTGCGATTCAAATAGCCCGACAACGCGACACCAAAGCCGGTGGGAAACCAACCGTTTAGGTGCGTGCTGTCAATTGGCAGTCGATCGGCGGCGAGGCCGTTTGCGAGGGTGAAGGAAGAGGCTGCGTTCAATCGGCCGAGGAGAACGCGTGTCTCGAAGGCAAGCGGGGCGCCGAGCACCCAGCGGAGCACCTTGTTTGCCGTGCGTCCGGGCGTGGCGAGGCAGGCGTCGACGAGAAGGTAGCTCCACAGGTCCGCAGTTGTGGAGACGCCGATGGACTTTTCCGGGTAATCGGATTGGGTAGTCGAATGCTGGTATCCGGGGAGAAGTGGGCCGAGGGCGTGGGCGATGTGACCTTCGGACAGAACGCCGAAATCGTCGAGCAGGCGTTCGAAATCTTCTCGGCGGGCAGCGCTTTCCAGGCCTCGGCAGAGAGTTTCCACCCGGATCTTGGATTGGAATAATTCCTGCTTCCAGACGCCTCGCTGGTGCAGGGCCTTGAGGCCTCTGGCGTCAAGTTCCTTCCTGGTGGGTTCCTGGGGCGTGTTCCTCTCGCTACCGGTGTAAGTGTCCATAAGGAACTGAATATGGGCGTGTGCGAGATGGGTCACGGAAAAGCGGGCGTCGCGGAGTTCGGCGCGCAGGAGATTCGTCAACGCGGAAGCGTTTTTCTTGTGATTGGCTGAATTCACGTTCCGATCTCGCGGTGAATACGGAGTTTGCTCATTTTGGGTTCGGTGGAGATTGTCTCAATGCCAGCCGTCGCTGTCGGGGTCCTCGTCCCGGCCGCGCATGGACGCGGCGGCCATCGCGGTCCAGGCATCACGGTCCAGGCCGAGACGCCGGTTCAGCTTGTCGCAGATCGAGAGCGCGTCGTCGAGATGAAGCGCGATCAGGGCGGTCGGGACGTGCCCGTCGAGGCCCTCGATGACGATGCGGATCTGCTGCACCTCGGTCTCGATGTCGTAGGCCGGCACGAAGCAGAAGTTGGGTTCGTCGGGCAGGGTCTGCGCGGTCATTGCTGGGCTCCTCCTGATGGAGTCGGTGCGGCGGCCGGCGGGCCGGCGGTACGTACCCGCGCGTCGGAGGCGCAGGCGATGGTAGCGGACGGGGCGGGGCCGCCGGGGGGGGGCGGGGGGGGGGACGGCATAGGGCGGGGGCGGGGGGACGCGCAGGCGATGGGAGCGGACGGGCCGGCGCCGCCGGAGAGCGGCGGGCCGGCAATACGTATAGCGCGGGCGCGGTTCATGCGGCGAGCGGCCAGCGTTCGAGGATGCGGACGAGCACGTGCGCGCCGGGGGCGAAGGCGCGCGCCCGCCACGACACGATCTCGACGGTGCAGCCCATGCGCTTGAGCGCATCGGTGTCGCCGTCGGCCGGTCCCTCGATCTCGACGCGGTCGGCGCCCATGATGCGCCGGCGCGCGAGCCGCCAGCCGTTTGCGAGGGCGAGCGCGGTGCCGCGTGCCATGACCGCCTCGAACGCTTCGGCGCCGGTCATGGCGAATTCGCCCCCCAATCCGAAGCTGGTGCGCACGGCGCGGACCTGTTCGGCGTCGAGCACGCGGCCGATGAGCGCCTCGCCGGCGTCGGTGGTGAGCCGGCGCACCCGCATGTTCTCGAAGGGCAGCCGGTCCCAGATGGGAAGCAGCAGGCCGGCGGCGAGCCAGAAGCGCGATTCCCGGTGGGTCGGCAGCTCGGCAATCTCGTGCTCCCAGAGTGCGCGCCAGGTCGCCTCGTCGGCCGGGCGCCAGTTGGAGGCGTCGAGCTCGGCTCGCGCCATGGTCTCGCGGGTCGCGGGCCGCACGAGGCGCGTCCGCTCCTGCACCCCGCCATCGTCGAACAGGCGCGACGGCGCGGGCAGCAGGACGGCGGCGCGCTTCGAGCGGGCGTTGACGACCAGCTGGGGCTTCCCGTCCGGCCCGGGGTCGCGGGCGCCGATGTCGAGCCCGGTATCGGCGGTGGTGGGCTCCAGCCGGTCGTGGCGGACGATCTCGACCAGATCGGTGACGGCCCCGGTGCGGGGATGTTCATAGAGCGTCTCGCGACCGGCGGTCGAGAGCGAGTCCGCGCGCACCGTCTCGACGCCGACCTCGTAGCTGCCGGCCTCCATGGCCTGCTCGATGTTCGACTCGATGCGGGTCTCCAGTGCCGCGAAGAGCTGGTTCTGCTCGGCGATGGGGAGCGCGAGCAGGCGGTTCAGGAACCGGGACATCGGCGGCAGGTCTTCCTTGAGGGCGCCCTCGTAGACGAGCTTGAGGCCGGTGGCCTCCTCGAAGTCGGCGAGCGACCAGCCCTCGATGGCGCCGCGATGGAGCGCCATGTAGAACTGGCGGAGCGCCGCCTTGGCGTACAGGCTCTCCAGGTTGTCGCTCTCGCGGAACAGCGCCTGGTCGCCGCCCATCGCGGTCTGCGAATCGCGCTGGCCACGGGTGATCGCGCCGAGCGAGTCGAGCCGCCGCGCGATGGTCGCGATGAACCGCCGCTCGCCCTTCACGTCGGTCGCCACGGGGCGGAAGAGCGGCGCCGACGCCTGGTGCGTGCGGTGGGTGCGGCCCAGCCCCTGGATGGCCTGGTCGGCCCGCCATCCGGGCTCCAGCAGGTAGTGGATGCGCCGCTCGATGTTGCCGCACGAGAGGTCCGCGTGATAGCTCCGGCCGGTGCCGCCCGCCATCGAGAACACCAGAATGCGTTTCTCACCATCCATGAACGCGGCGGTCTCGGCGAGGTTGGCCGAGGCAGGCCGGCCGCGAAGCGCGAGACGCTCGCCGCGCGCGTCGGTCACTTTCAGCACCCGGCGGGACCGTCCCGTCACCTCCGCGACCGCGTCGTGCCCGAAGTGCTGCACGATCTGGTCGAGGGCGGAAGGGACCGGCGGGAGCGAGGCGAGCTTCTCGATGAGCGCGTCGCGGCGCTGGGCGGCCTCCTGGCAGATGACGGGGTTGCCGTCCTCGTCGAACACCGGCCGGCTCATGACGTTGCCGTCGTCGTCGGTGAACGGTTCCTGGAGCTGCACCGGGAAGGCGTGGGCCAGGAACTCGATGACGGTCTCGCGCGGCGTGAGATCGACGTTGATGTCGTCCCATTCGGACGCGGGAATCTCGGCGATGCGCCGCTCCATCAGGGCCTCGCCGGTCGAGACGAGCTGCACGACGGGCGAGCGGCCGGAATCGAGGTCGGTCTCGATCGCGCGGATGAGTGAGGGGCACTTCATGCTGGTCAGCAGATGCCCGAAGAAGCGCTGCTTCGCGCCCTCGAAGGCCGACATCGCGGCGGACTTGGCGTTCTTGTTGAGGGTGGACTCGCCCTCGGTGATGCCGGTCGCCTTCAGCGCCTCCTGGATGTTGTGGTGGATGACCTTGAAGGCGCCGGCGTAAGCATCGTAGATGCGCCGCTGGGCGTCGCTGAGCGGGTGCTCCAGGATTTCGACCTCGACGCCGTCGTAGGAGAGCGCGCGGGCCTGGTAGAGCCCGAGGGCCTTCAGGTCCCTCGCGACCACCTCCAGCGCCGCGACCCCGCCCGCCTCCATCGCGGAGACGAAATCGGTGCGCTTCTCGAACGGCGTCTCGCCGGCCGCCCAGAGCCCCAGCCTTCCGGCGTAGGCGAGACCGGGAACGGTGGTGGCGCCGGTCGCCGAGACGTAGGCGATGCGCGCATCGGGCAGCGCGTTCTGGAGGCGCAGTCCGGCGCGGCCCTGCTGCGACGGCGCGACCTCGCCGCGGTTGCCCTTCGACCCCGCCGCGTTCGCCATCGCGTGCGCCTCGTCGAACACGATGACGCCGTCGAAGCCGTGGCGGTCGTCCTCGTCGAGCGACCCCGCGAGCCAGCCGACGATCTGGTCGAGGCGCGACGCCTTCCCCTGCCGGGCCGGCGAGCGCAGCGTCGCGTAGGTCGCAAACAGGATGCCTTCGGAGAGCGGTATCTCCGCGCCCTGGCGGAACTTGGCCAAAGGGATGACGTCGTCGTCGCGTCCCCCGAGCGCGGTCCAGTCGCGCCGCGCGTCCTCGACCAGCTTGTCGGACTGCGAGAGCCAGAGGGCGCGTTTCCGGCCCTGGAGCCAGTTGTCGAGCACGATGGCGGCGACCTGCCGTCCCTTGCCCGCCCCGGTGCCGTCGCCCAGCATCCAGCCCCGGCGGAACCGGACCGGGGCCGAGAGCGTTTCGCCTTCGTCGATGACGAAGGACGTGTCGATGTCCTCCCCGTCCTCGCCTCGGCAGCGGTGGACGGTTTCCCAGCCCGAGCCGATGCGGTAGTCGGCGGCGAGGTGGCGCGAATGGGCCTCCCCCGCCAGCACCACGCTCTCGAGCTGGGCGTCGGACAGCAACCCGTCGGTCACCACGCGCTCGGGACAAGTGGGGCGGTAGGCCGGCACGGGATGGGACACGGCGGCCATCGCGCCGGACTGCACGAGCGGGGTCGGGTGCTCGATGGTGCCGGGCACCCGCGCGACGCTCGGGCGCCACGGCTCGTAGGGGCCGGCGGTGGACGCGGCGGCGGCGCCTGCGCCGGTCTCCGGCGCCGCCGTCTCGATGGCGAGCTCGACGACCGGACCCCAGTCACGGGCGGACTTCGGCGACGGGGCGGCGGGCTTCCCGGTCTTCGGCGGCGCGACCGCATTGCCGAAGAGGTCGCGGCCGGCGACGGCGGCGGGCGCGGGCCGGACCGGCACGGACTCGATGGGGAGGCGCGGCGGCACGTGGGCGATGACCGCGTCGAGCAGCTCGGCGGGTGTGGCGGCGCGGGCCTGGCCGTCCACCCCGGATCGGGTCCGGGGCAGGCTCTCGATGCCGGGCCCGGCGCTCCGCTCGATGACGGTGAGCCGGGTGTCGAAGCCGGTGCCGCGCCGGGCATAGGCGCGCCCGTCGATGGCCATGGTGAACACGGTGCGGACGGCACGGTCGGCGAAGGCGCCGCGCCAGGCCGCATCGCCCGGCACGCAGTGGGCCGAGGTGATGGCGGCGAGCCGGCCGCCCGGCGGCAGCATCGAGAAGGCCGAGCGGAGGTGGCGCAGATCGGCGTCGTGGCGGATGCGCTCGATCCCCGGCGTTGCCGAGAAGGGCGGGTTCATCAGCACGACGCTCGGCCGGACGCCCGGCAGGAAGTCGGCGAGGGCTTCGGCGTTGTGGCGGGTGACGGCCGTGCCCGGAAAGAGCCCCGCGAGAAGCCCGGCGCGGACCGCTGCGATCTCGTTCAGATGCAGCCGCCCGGACGCGCCCTTGCCGAGCGCGCACTCCGCCATCACCGCGAGCATGCCGGTGCCGGCGCTGGGCTCCAGCACGACGTCGCCCGGCCGGATCGCGGCGGCCTGCAATGCGGCGTAGGCGAGCGGCAGCGGCGTCGAGAACTGCTGGAGCCGGACCTGCGCCTCGGAGCGCTTGGTGTGCGAGGGCTCCAGCGCGGCGACGGCCGCGAGCATGTCCAGCATCCTGCGGGGGCCGTCCGCGCCCGCCCCGGCCCGCCGGCGCATGGCGCGTCCGTAGCGGCGGACGAACATCACCACGGCGGCCTCGGCCGCCTCGTAGGCGTCCTTCCAGACCCAGGCGCCGTCGGCGTCGCTCGCGCCATAGGCGCGGGTCATGGCGTCACGCAGCGTCGGCGCGTCGAGGGGCCGGCCGGCTTCGAGCACCGGGAGCAGGCTCCGGGCGGCGTCGAGGAGCGGAGCGGAGACGTCCGGGGTGCTGCGCTTCGAGGCGGAGGCCGGAACGGATACGGGAGGAAGCTGCGGGCGCGCGGACGCACCCGGCGCCGGATGGGCGTCGAGCATGGCGTTCTCCGAAGTGGAAGGACGTGGAAGAGCCGGCCGGGCGGCGCAAGCGAGGACTCGCGCGCCGCTTCGCCGGGCCTGCCCCCGGCCGGCTGCCTCGCCTCGGGACGGCGCGGGCCGGGGACGAGCGGAATCAGGCGGTGGCGGCGTACGGGCGCCCGGCGGTGCGGGCGCGGCGCGGTGCTATCGGGAGGGTGTGCGCGGCGGAGTCGTCGAGGCCGCCATGCCGGGGACGGCCGGCCGGATCAGCCGAAGCGGCGGCCTTCCGCCGTGAACGTGTATCCGTTGATGGCGATGGACTCGTCGACCGCGGTGTCGGAGGTGAGGTAGTCGTACTCGCGTTCGAGCTGGCGGTAGAACCAGCGCGCGAGATCGCGCAGGGCCTCGATCACGGCGTCCTCGGTGCCGTCCGTCATCGGCTGCCAGGTCGGGCTGTCGCGCTCGACCTCGATCGCCATGCTGTGCTCGTGGCAGTAGTTGCCGCGCGTCCGGATGGAACCGCCGAGCTGGTAGAAGTTGCGCTTCTGGACCGCCTGGAGTTCGTCCGCGATGCGGTGCAGTTCCTCGTCCTTGGGTGCATGGGCGCGGATGGCACGGGCCGCGCCTTTGGCATGGCAGTACTGGCCTTCGAACGACGCGCCATCTCCTTGCGAGGAAAACCCGCGAAAGAACAAATGAGGCTTCTCCCGCGTGCCGCCGCCCATGAGCCTCACGGGGCTGGTCCGGAGCGTCACGCCGAGGATCCGGCAGATCGTCTCGAAATCCTCGAACACGGCGTCGTACCACTCGTGTTCGAGACAGGTCTCGCGATACCAGGCGCGGGCCGTTTCCTTGGCCGCGTCGGAAAGTTCGTCGATCGTGTAGACCGTGATCTCGATGACACGGGGCATGGCTCAGCTCCCTTCCGGTGCGGGGTTCGGCCGGGAGGCCGGGACTACCAGCGCTGGGCGTCGAGGTGGCGCAGCACGGCGGTGGTGAGCTCGCGGATGTCCTCGAAGGAACGTTCGTCGGAGTCGTTCCATTCGATGAGGCTGTTGAGGTGAGGCTCGAAATCCGCCGCGTCCTGTTCCCGGGCGCTGGTGTCGATGCCGGCGAGTCGGGTGTAGACCGCGGATATGGTCTCGGTCGCCTCGCCGGTATGGGACGGGTCGTGGGAAAGGACCGAACCGGCGTGGATCCGGATGGCGGCGCCGAGGCAGAAGCAGCGCGGGCTCTCGGGCGTGGCCAGGCGGAAGGCGGGACGGTGACGGACCTCGTCGTTGTCGACGACGTGGAAGCCGCCGTCGAACTCGATGACGTCGCCGTCGTCGTCGCGGCCCCAACCGCCCTGGTGCCAGCGCTTGGGGCGGTCGAAGCTCTCGTGGACGCGGCGGGCGATCTCGAGCTTCTGCTCGGGGCTGGGGGTCTGCATGGGCGTTGCTCCCTGGCATGGGTGAGGACGGTGGGGAGGCGCGGCGGCGTGCTCAGTCGTCCTCGGGGAACATCACGGTGATGACGGGCTCGCCTTCGTCGCCGGCGCCGATCGCCACGATGGGGAAGTGCTTGCGGGGCGGCCGGTTGCTGTCGCGCAGGTCCTTGCGGATGTCGCGCACCAGCACGCACATCCTCACGCGGTCGCTGTCGGAGGCGCGGAGCGCGTAGTGGCGCGCCATCCAGAGGACGTCCCAGAGGCGCCCGCCCTCGTCCTGGAACCCTTGGTAGCCCTCGGGCACGGCGATGAGCCGGTTCCAGACGGTGCGCGTGACCGCGACGGGGATGTTGAATCCTGCTTCGCGCGCGGTGTCGGAGACGTCCACGAGGATGCCGTCCTCGATCGCCTGGGCGCGGGTGTAGGCGTGGATCACGGGACCGAATGCGGTGGAGATGGCGGGCTGGGGCATGGTCGGGTTCCTCTGCGGGGAAGAGGGGGAGGCGCTCGCTCCGTCCGGGGGGACGGGCGGAACGGGTGACGGCGTGGCAGCGCAAGGAGTCGGCGCCGCGTCGCCGGACGGGAGCGTCCTCGTCGAAGCTGTCGCGCCGGGTCAGTGGGCGGCGGGCCGGCCGCCCGTGCGGGGCGGGCCGAACGCGACGCGGATGTCGTCGCCGTCGACGGCGATGGTCACGGCGCGGTCGGCCGGCATCAGCCAGTGGATCTCGGTCCAGAGCGCCCGGGCGATGGCGCGCTTCCTGGCCTCGTCGGCGCATTCGGGCGGCGCGGCGGGGATGCCGGCGGGCGCCGGGCGGGGTTCGGCGTGGGTCTTCATGGTCGGACCTCCAGTGAGACGGGAACGGGACGCGAAGGGACGGGACGCTCCCGCGCCCCGCCCCCGCTCGTCCGGACGGACGCCGGCCGGGCTCCAGGCGGCCGGGGGCTGGCGGTGGCGGAGGATGGGATGCCGGCGGCGGACGGGCAGGCGGCTCAGCCGTCCACGATCCGCACGCGCGCCCTGCCGTGCCGGACCTGCACGTGAGGCTTGCCGCGGGGATCGAGCGAGACGGTGACGAGCGGTGCGTTCCCCGGAGGCGGCGGGGGGTCCGTCACTTCGGTGGTGACGGTGCCCGTGGGGTCCACGAACCGGAGACGCACGGCGCCACCCGAGACCTCGATGCTCCCCGGCGGTGCGGGACCGGTCAGCGTCACCACCGGCGGCGCGCCCCGCTCGGAGAACCGGTCCGGGATGGGAAGCGCCGATACCGGTCCTTCCCAGGGGTCGGCGCCGGCGCCCTCGCGGGCGGCGACGCAGCACGGATCGGAGGCATGGTCGCTATCCTCCCATTGCCCGGACTCGTCCGCGTCGCGGATGGCGGCCGGAATCGCGTCCTCGAGCGACTCCGCGTCCACGGTGACGGTGGCGCCCCGGTAGCGGGCACAGGCGAGCGCGATCGTCCACGGCCTCTTCATGACGCGGCCCCGGCGACGGGTTCGCCGAGGGTGACGGTGACCTTTCGGTCACGCACCGCGATGTCGGCGCCCCGGTCGTGCGGGATGAGCCAGAACAGCTCGCGCGTGACCGCATCGGCGATGGAGCTGCGCCTTGCGGCGTCGTCCGAGACCAGCAGCCGGGTCGCGATGTGGAGGGCTTCGTGCTCGAAGACGTCGCGCTGGCGTTCCCAGGAATCGGCGTCCGCGTCGTCCGAAGCCGAGAAGAACGCCGCGCGCAGCAGCTCCATGAGCTGGAACGGCTCGATGCCGCTGGCGGCGGTCACCAGCGGCAGGGCGTCGCCGACCCAGGACCAGGCCTCGCCCGCGAAGGCGACGTCGGCGTCGAGGTCGAGGATGCGTCCCACGCCCCTTCCGGGCCGGACGGTGAGGCTCATGCGGATGGCATCCGGGCGTTGCGCAAGCGGGGCCCCGGGCGCGCCGGTACGCTCGGGCGCCGGATACCTGTCGAGCGCGTAGGGGCGGCGGCCGACGATTGCCTCGGTGTGGATGTGGACGATGCGCTCGATCGCGTCGTACCAGGCATAGCCCTCCAATCGATGATCGGGCTCGAACATCCGGCCGGCGATGCCGGCGCGCTCGGCGGCTCGCCACAGCGCCTGCGCCTCGGGCGGCTCGGGGTCGCACGCCATCAGCAGCGCGTCGGAGCCGACGGGCTCGCGCTTCGGCGGCTCGCGCCAGTCGTCGACGTCGGCGAGGCCGGGGCGCCAGGGCAGGAGCTCGGGCGGCGGCGGGGCGATGTCGATATCGGCCTCGTGCGCGCGCTTGCGGTCCGCGAAGGACGGGCGCGGGTCCGGATCGGCGGCCATGGCGCGGTAGATGGCAAGCCTTGCGGCCTCGCGCATCTCCTCGAGGAAGGGGGTCTCGACGGGCTCCTTCCGCGCGGGCAGCACCAGCTCCAGCTCGGGGCAGGCGACGATGTCGGCGCCCACCGTCCAGCACTCGCCGGTGACCGACTCGACCCTGGGAAGCTGCGCGGAGACGGTGAGGCCGTGGAAGTTGACGTCGGGGTCGTTGCGGCCGAAGCCGAACCAGCGGTCCTTGAACGCACCGAACACGAGGCCGCGCCAGCGCTCGACGTGGAGCGCGCCGTCGAGGAAGGCGCGGCGGTCGAGCCGCTCGCCTCCGGCCGGGGTGTCGGGGACGGCCTCGAACATGACAGGGAGCGGATAGTGCCGTGCCGCCTGCTCGATGGCCCGGCGGATGCGCTCGGCGTCCTCGGACCCGGAGGCCTGGAACGTGACGGCGGTGCCGTGCGGCCAGGGCGCGCCATCGGCCGGATGAACCTCGGCCTCGGCCTCGCCGAGAAAATGCGCGGGCAAGAGCTCGACGCGCCACCCGGGCGCGGGGTCGCCGCTCGGGGCGCGCGGCCGGGAGGAGACCGTGCAGCCGCGCCGCGCGAGGCTCAGCATGCCCATGCCGGCGGCGTCCTCGCGGCGCACCAGGTCCTCGCTCCAGCCGTTCTCGCCGAACGACAGTAGGACGGCGGGGTCCACGATGCCGGCGCCGTCGTCGGTCACGGTGACGGTGATGTTGCCGTCGGAACCGGAAACGGCGACGCGGACCCGCGTGGCGCCGGCCCTGCGGCCGTTCTGCAGGGTCTCGGTGAAGATGTCCGGGAGCCCGGCGGCGAACGTCCGGGTGACGCGCTTGATGGCGCTGTCGTGAATGCGGGCGCGGATGGTCGCGGTGTCGTTCATGTGCGCTCTCCGTGATGGATGCGGAAAAGGAAGCGCCCCGCCCGGCGATGGTCCGGACGGGGCGCTCAACCCGGGGCGGGCGGTCAGTGGACGCGGCGCAGGAACTCCGGGATGTCTAGCGGGTCGGAGTCGGGCGCCTCGCCGTTGACCGGGCCGACCGTCTGCACGATGACGCGGGGCCCGCCGTCGGCGGTCGGAACCGCGTTCATCGCGTCGATGGCGTCGGCGATGGAGGATTCGGCCTGTCCGTCCTCCGAGCCCTCGCCGTTCACCGTCTCCGGGCCGGCCTCGGTCTCGTCCTGCACCGGGCCGGCGTGGCCGTTGCCGTTCGCGCGGGTGTCCGCTTCGGCGGCGGCCTCGCCGGCATCCGGGGCGGCGGCGGATTCGGCGTCGCCGTTCCGGGCCTGGGCTTCCGCACGGGCGGCGGCGCGGCGCTCGGCCACGCCCGGAGACTCGATGCTCTCGACCACCGACGTGGTGCGCGGCTTCTGCGCAGGCGCGGCATCGGCCCCGGCATCCCCGGATGCGTCCGGGGTGTTCGCGGGCTTCCCGGCGGGCGCCGTTTCCGCCGCGTCGCCCTCGTCGGCGCCGCCCGCATCGAACGCCGCGAACCCCGGCATGGTCCAGGCGAGCGCGGCGGCGTGCGCCGTGGCGCCGATGCCGACCGGCGGCGTGCCGGACGCGAACGCCTCCTCCATCGCCTTGGCGAGACCGGCCTTCTTGTACTTCGACCGCGCCGAGGCCCAGGCGGCGCCCAGCGTATGGCGGGCGATGTCGAGGATGCGGTCCTTGCGGATGCGCGACCACAGCATCTCGGCCGTCGGCCGGACATGCTTCGCGAAGTCGATGTCGAGGCGTGCCACGGTGGCCTCCAGCTCGGGCCGCGCGTCGTGCTCGAAGGCGAGCTGGCCCTTCACCGTGCGCGCGACCGCGGCCGCGAACAGCTTCTCCTTGTCGGCCCGGGGCAGTGCCCTGAGCGCCGCGAAGCAGGCCGCGTCGTCGTCGCCCTCCATCCACTCGAACGGCAGGTGCGACCAGTCCGCGAGCATCGCCTCGCCGGGGTTCCACGCCGCGAAGCCGTCGTCGTTCGTCCGGCTGGTCGGCCGGTCGGCGGTCTCGTTGAAGGCGATGTCGAGCGAATGCCACGAGGCGGTGTAGCCCCTGGCGAACACCGCGCGCACCATCTGGAACACCGTCAGGTCGAACGCGGCCTCGAAGTCCCCGGCGAGATGCGCCTTCACCAGCGCGGTGCGGATCGCGCGCAGGTCGTCGGCGAGCCCGATGCCGACGCCGGCCTCCTTGCGCGCCTCGGCCTCGCGGTCCTTCGGCTGCTGCATCGGCGTGGACACGGCCGGTCCGGCGATGCGGCCGGCATCGGTGGCGCCATCGCTGTCGTCGCCATCCGCGGACTGCGTGGCGGCGCCGGCGGTATCGGACTCGGCCGGCTTCGGCATGTCCTCCGGCTTCACCAGCCCCTGGATGACCTGGAGCGAGCCGTCGCGCCCGATGGTGGCGATGCACCCGGCCATCGCGAAATCCTCGCGCTTGAAGCGGGCGCGGGCTTCGACCTGGGCCTCGATCTCGTCGAGGCGCGGCTCGATCGCTTCGGCCTCCTCGACCAGCGCGTCCGTCCACTGGTCCTCGTCCATGTTGACGAGCTCGTCGTGGCGGGCGCGGAGCTTCTCGATCTCGGCCTTCTCCTCGTCGGTCGGCTCGCCGGGCTCGGGATGGATGCGTCCGAAGCGCGCGGTGGCGCTCCAGTCGAGGTCCACCATCGGCTCGGCCCACTTCCAGCGGGTCGCGAGCTCATCGGCGGCCGACTGGAGCTTCTTCATGGCGAGCTCGATGAGCAGCGCCGGGTCCTCCAGCCACACCCCGTGCTCGTGCTCGTCGGCGAAGAGGTCGCGCAGCACCGGGCCGCCCGCCGCCTCATAGGCGTCGACGCCGACGAAGCGCGCCATGGGCGAGCCGGCCGGCACGCGCTCCTCGGTCAGCATGCGCTTCACCTGCCAGGCCGAGGGCCGGTAGCCCTGTCCCGAGACCTGCTCCCACACCGCGCGCTGGCGGTGGTGATCGGTGGTGACCGAGAACGCCTTCAGCGTCTCGAGGTCGATCTCGTCGGCGCGGTAGGCGTCGAGCAGCTCGGGCGCGGCGTTGCCGAGGCGGAGCCGCTGCTCCACCAGGCGCTCGGTGACGCCGAAGCGCGCGGCGATCGCGGCGACGGTGGCGCCGTCCTGCGCGAGCCGGCTGAATGCGACCACCTGGTCGGCCGGGTGCATCGCGATGCGGATGACGTTCTCCGCGAGCGACAGCTCGCCCGCGTTGCCGTTCGCGGCGATCTTGCAGGGCACCGGATGGTCGGCGTCGAGCGCGCCGTCCTCGGCGAGCGCCTTCAACGCCGCGAGGCGGCGCCCACCGGCCACGACGGCATAGCGCTCGGCGCCGTCCTCGGCGGGATCGTCGGCGCGGGCGACGAGGTTCTCCAGCAGGCCGTGCGACTTGATGGAGGCGATGAGCTGGGTGTCGGCGGCCTCGTCGGGCGGGGTCTTGCGCACGTTCTCGGGCGCAAGCGCGAGCCGGCAAAGCGGGATGTCCCGGATCGCCGGCTCGGGCGGGGGTGCGATGTGGTTCATGCGAATCTCCGTCGATGGATGGACGGACGCGCGGGAGACGGCCCTCTCCGGCCGGCACGCGCCCGCCCGGTCCGGGCTCGGCTCCGCCTCGGGTTGCTGTTGCTGCGCTGCCGGGGCGTCGGCGGCGCGTCGGCCGGCGCCGCCCCCGGAGGTGTCGTCGGGGGCGGTGCCGGAGAGGGACGCAGACGCCCGCCGGACGGTGTCGGGCGGCGGGTCGGCCCGGTCGGCGGCCTCGTCGAGCAGGCGGGCGGCGTTGCGCAGCGCCTTCGCGGCGTCTCGCATGCACCGCGCGCTGACGACGGGTTCGGGCGCGAGGTCGGGGTCCGAGGTCCAGGAAATCCAGAACGAGAGGCCGGCCAGGGCTTGGAGCGCCTGCCGCAGCGCTTCGGCCGGCGCGCCGTGAATCGCGCGCTTCATGGCGAGCCCCTCCGGTCGGGGCCGATGTCGATGCGCTCTCCCCAGGGCTCGCGGTTCCACTCCGACGGGGCGCTGGAATGATTCACCCAAATCGTGGGGAACCCGGGCTCGGCCTCGGGGTAGTCGGAGCACAGCATGTCCGTGAAGTAGAGGCAGACGCCCGGCTGTATCCCGTGCTCGTCGAGCCATTCGAAGCCCGGCCGGAAGTCGGTGCCGCCGCGCCCCTTGAGCGCGATCTCGTAGGGGAGGTCGTCGGGGGCGTACTCGGCCGCGTCCTGAACCGCCGCATCGACCTGGAGGACGTGGACGCTCTCCGGCTGGATCTCGGTCGCGACCTCGCGGAGCTCGGCCCAGAAGTCGGCAAGGGTTTGGGCCGGGAGCGAGCCCGAGGTGTCGATGATGACGGCGATCGCGTCCATGCCCTCGGAGCGGATGGAGGGGAGATAGAGGCCGCTGTCGATGAAGCGCCGGTTGGGGAGGCTCCAGCTATAGTCGCGGCGCGCGGCGTCGGTCATGTAGCGGCGCAGCAGGCTCCGCCAGTCGAGCGTGCTCGCGTGGGCGTTTCGCACCGTCTCCTCGACCCCGCCCGGCAGCTTGCCCTCGGCCCTCGCGAGGTTCATGGCCTGGTGCATGGCCTCGTCCCATGTCTGCTCCTCGGCGGTGACGTCCACCGGCGATTCACCCTCACCGTCGCCCCCGTCGCCGCGGGCGCCCGCGTCCATGATCTCGCCGGTGCCGGAGGGATCGTGGCTCGCCGGGGCATCGGAATGGCCATCCGGGCCCTGGCCGTCGCCGCCCGGTTGGCCCTCGTCCTGGCGGTCATCTCCCCGGGCGTCATCGGCCGAACCGTCCTGCTCCTGTCCGCCTTTGTCATCGGGCTTGCCGGAGTCGTCGTCATTGGCGGGGCTGTCGGGCGTGTCCGCGGTGCCGTCGGACGAATCGCCATCGTTATCGCTGGCAGTGGATGGCTGGCCGGCCGCGGCGGCGGCCATCGCGCCGCCAGCCGGAGGCGACTCTCCGTCGCCGCAGGAATCGTCCTCTTGCGGTTCGGGCAGGCGGTCGTACGCTTCCTCCACGCTCACCCCGTCCCATGCCTCGGCGTCGGGCGGCAGGGTGAATCCCGCGTCGCGAATGAGCGCGTGGGTGACGAGCTGCGAGGCGAGCTGCCAGCGCTCGGGGTCGCGCTCGCCACGGCGGGTGTGGTGCTTCAGGGCGCACGCCATGACCACGCGCGCCATCGCGGTCTCGATGACGTGCGCGTCGGTGGCCGCTACCCACCGGGGCGAGTAGCGGATCTCGTGGCCGTCGCTCGCGAGCGTCTCCCGGCTCGGATCGGCCCTGAGCGGGAGCCTCAGGGCGAGGCTCCCGAAGAAGGGCTGCTTGCGCAGGAGCTCGGTCACGCCGTCGCTGACGCGCTGCGCGGATTCCTGGAGCACACGGGTGGCCATCACGCGGCCTCCCGCGCCGGCTCCGCGGGCGCCCCGAAGTAGCCCGCGAACTTCTCCATCAGCTCGTCGGCGTGGCGCTTCACCCGCGCCCGGGCGATGGGGTCGAAGGACTTCGACGGGCGGAGCGCATCCGGCTCGACGCCCGCGATCTTCTCCTTCACCTGCTCGCAGAGCCGCGCGAGCTCGTCGTCGCCGAAGATGTTGAGGCGCGGCACGACGTCGACCAGATCGCGGATGTTCGAGATCATCGAATCCCGGAAGACCAGCGGCTTGCCGTTCTCGTCCTCCTGCAACCGCTCCGAGACCCGCTCCACGGCCTCGCCGAAGCGCCGGTAGAGGTCGCCCACGGCATCGTGCAGGCGCTCCTCGATCTGGTGCTCGATGTCGCGCCTGACCCGGTCCACGTCGTCGGTCGCGAGCTTCGCCATGAACTGCTCGGCGTCCTGGACCGCGGTGATGCGGTAGCGGATGGAGAACTTGCCCTGGAGCGCTTCCTTGGACGGATAGTCCTCGATACGGAAGAGCTTGCCGAGGTCGAGCCGGGCCTGGTCGACGTTGTCGTCGTAGTCCTCGATGAAGCGGGCGCGCTCGCGCACCATGCGCTCGCGGAACCCGTCCATCAGCGCGGTGTAGTGGTCGTAGTTGGCGACCGTGAGCAGCCGCGAACCCTGGTCGTCCCACGGCAGGGTCTGCTCATAGTGCGCGGTCCTGCATGCGCTGACCGCCGCGGTGAGCGCGGCGAAGGCGGCCTTGGGCAGCAGGCGCTTGTTGTAGCGCCCGGCGCTGGTCGCCGCGTCGTGGTGGACGGCCACGTGGTTGCTCGCCTGACGGTCGTAGAGTCGGCCGGACCAGGCGGTGATGCGCAAGGACACCTGCATGGCGTCGTCGGTGAGGTTCATGAGTTGTGTTCTCCCTGGTTGTGCTACCGGAGCGTCCACAGGGGGACGTCGAGGGCGGCGGCGAGCTTGCGCTTCGCCGCATCGAGGCTGGGCGCCTGGACCGCGTAGTCGCGCGAGGGCGCGGCGCCGGCCGGGTAGTGGCTGATGCGCCAGGTCATGGACCCCTCCATCACTGGGTCTTGGCCGCGGCCCAGCGGATGAAGCCGGGCGAACGCTGGAGCCCCGGCTCGCGGCGCACGCACGAGCCGACGAGGAACTCGCCGACCTCGCGCCGCAGCCGCGCCGAGTAGGTCACGATGGCGTCGAAGTTGACGTCGCTCGCCATGCGGTAGAGCGACCCGCAGAGCGCCATCAGCGCACTCGCGTTCTCCGGGATGTCGGCGTTCTCCGGGTCGCCGATGACGGCCCGGGGATGGGGCAGCTCGCGCCAGACCTTGAGGAACGCGGCGAACTCGACCGCCGCGGCCTCCCCGATGGTGCCCCGGAACAGCGCGCGCTCGACGCCTGCGTCGAGGCCGTTGCGCCGGTGCACGATGTTGCTCGTGAAATGCCACGTCCTGGGACAGGGAAACGCCTTCTCCTTCGACTGCGGATCGAACTGGTGCAGCAGCGCCGGTTCGAGCTGGATGAAGAACAGCACTTCGGCCGCGATTCCGTTGGCCGCGCCCCAGGCGAGCCAGTCCTCGGCGTCGACCCGGATCTCCAGGTGGACGAAGCGCGAGGCCAACGGGGTCGGCATGCGGTGGACCACGCCGCGGTCGCCCTCGCGGTTGCCGCAGGCGATGAGCGAGGCGCCCTCGGGCAGCGCGTACTCGCCGACCTTGCGTTCGAGGGCGAGCTGATAGAGCGCCGCCTGCACCATCGGCACGCAGGACGGCAGCTCTTCGAGGTTGATGAGCCAGAGGCCGGCATCGTCGGTCGGCGGCAGGAACACCGGCGGCGCCCAGCGGGTGCGCCCGTCGCTGTCGCGCCAGGGGATGCCGCGGAGATCGACGGGGTCTAGCAGGAGCGCGCGGACGTCGACATACTGGCGGTTGCCGGCGTCCGCGACCTGCTGGGCGATCATCGACTTGGCGGTTCCCGGCCCACCCCAGAGCATGGCCGGCTGGCGGGCTTCGACGAGAAGGGCGAGGGTCGCGGCGACTTCGCTCGGGCGGAGCGTGTAGTCCGCGGAGATGGTTGCGGGTTGGGTCATGGACAGGAACTCCGGAAAGGCGGGGACGCGGCGCGGGCACCCTCCGGGCGCCCGGCCTTCGCCCCGGTCCGGGCTTCCACTCCTGCTCCTGCTGCCTCGGAGCGGCCGGCCGGTGCGGCCCGTCGGGTTCGGGCGTAACCGAGGTCAGCCGGCTGCACGGGCGGCGCACGGAACGGCGGAGGCGCCGGCCGCCGTGCCGAGGAAAGCCTGGAAGGGTGCGGCGGAGCGCCGCGCTTCGGCGGGGAGGTCGGCCCTGCGGTCAGGCCAGCGGGAAGGCGGAACGCTCGAAACGGCGGCCGCCAGGGTCGGGCTCAATCCCCACGCCGGTCAGAACCGGCAACGGCACTCCGCTCGGGGAGAGCGTGTGGCCGATGCGGCGCTCGGTCTGCGCATAGCGCCGGTAGAGACCGGGACGAAGCTCGGCCGCCGTCCGCAAGTCCCGGGGCGAGGAGAAAATGCAGAACGAGCAGCTACACCGCGACAGGTGACGGTAGATCCAGTGCGGCGACTGACCGGCGTCGCGGATGATGCGGAACACGTCCGCCGTCGAGAGGCCGAAGATCGGCAGCCAGTCGAACACCTCGCGCCCGGCAACGCTCATGCGCTCGTTGCGCCGCCAGGGGACCCGTTTCGCGCGCGCGGCGCTCTCGTCGCGGCGGATGCCGAGGCAGTTGATGAGGCGCCCGCCGAAGCGGGGATGGGCCTTCAGGTAGCGGCGCAGCTCGCGCTCGATGGGGCCGCGTTTGTTAGACGCCGTGCACCATCTCTGCCGAACTCCGGGAAACTTGCCGCGTTCCTCGACCTGGTCGAGCAGCGACTTGCCCGACGAAACAGGCGCGAAAATCAGCGGCACGCCGTCGGGAAGCGTGCTCTCTACGTGCTCCACCGTGCCTGGCCATTCCATTTCGCCGAGCGGCGCATGGACGACGAGAAGTTGCTCTCGGGGAACGAAGCGGGACAGCAGAATCGTCATTGCCTGGCTGTCCTTGCCGCCTGACGAATTGATTGTGACCAGGGCACTGGCGCGGATCATTTGCTCGCACCGAGGTGGCACGGCAACATCGGCGAGGTTGACGGGCATGGTTCGGTCTCCCGGGTGGCGGCGCGGAGACCGCTCTCCGGCCCCGCAATTCGCCCGGAAGACGTCGGCCTCCGCCTCCTGCCGTCCCTTGGCACCATTCGTTGGTGCTGGGCTCGGCGCCGTCCCTACCCGGATCGCGAAACGACCACGACGTTCCCGGCGACGACGCCGGTCGCGCTCAAGGAGAACGTGGCGGACTGCGCGGCCACGCCACGGTGCACTGACGCGGCTAGGGCTCGACCGCCGAGAGGCGGCAATCACGCATCGCCGCCGTCGATGTGCCTGCAATGGCTCGCGGTCCACGATTTCGTTCCGCTGGCTGACCGTCACCACCGTGTGGCTCACGGTGAGACTGCGAAGTCACGGCGGCGCGAATCGGATCGGAGGTGGTCGCGCAATTGACCCTTCCGGCAGGTATGATTAAGGGTCGGGAACGGGCCTCGGCGGAGGCGAACCTGTCGCAAGCCGCGGCTGCCGCGGCTTGCGAAACAGGGGAGTCAGGGGAATGAAGAAGCGGGATATCGTTAATCGAATCGCCGGCGAGGCTGGGGTTACGAAGCAGGAAGCGGAAGTCGCGGTCGGAGGCGTGTTCGCATCAATCGCCGAGGCGCTTGCACGTGGCGACGACGTCACCATCGCGGGCTTCGGCAGGTTCGCACGGACCGAGCGAGCGGCGCACGAGGGCAGAAACCCGCGCACCGGCGAGCGCATCGCCATCGGCCCGTCGTCCGGGGTATCGTTCAGGGCCAGCAAGGCGCTTAAGGACGCGCTGAATTGACCGGGGCCGGAGTCGCGGCGATGGCGAACGGGGGCCGGGGTCGTGAGAGCGCTTGTCGGCCCCGCCACCGATGCCCGAGCCGTTGGGCAAGGCCCCGATGAGTGCGTTCGGGGTGGGATGCGTCGGCGGTTGCGGCACGTTCGGCGATGGGCGGCAGTCTGGCCGGTCACGCGCTGCGGGGTGAGATGGACGAAGAGATGCCGGAAACCGGTCCGGACGGCGCGATCGCCGTTTACGAGAGCGCCGAAGGCGAGGTCCGGATTGACGTGCGTCTTGAGCGGGAGACGGTTTGCCTGACCCAGCGGCAGATGGCGCAGGTGTTCGACGCCACTCCCGAGAACGTGCCGATGCACCTGCGCAACGTGTTCGCTTCCCGGGAGTTGGAAGCGGATGCAACCACTAAGGAATTCTTGGTAGTTCGGACCGAGAGCACTCGCCGGGTCCAGCGCACGCTGAAGCACTACAAGCTCGACGCCATCGTCTCGGTCGGCTACCGGATCAATAGCCGGCGCAGCGTGCGCTTCCGCCAATCGGCGACCCGCACGCTCCGCGACCATCTGGTGCGTGGCTATAGGCTGAATGAGCCCCGGCTGGCCGAGCGCGCCTGCGGGAAGCGAGGGAGAGCCTCGAACTGCTGGCTCGGACACTTCGCAACCAGGCCCTGGTGGGCGATACCGGGCAGGCGGTGCTGGACCTTGTCGCCGGTTACGCTAAGACATGGCAACTGCTGCTGGAGTTCGACGAGGATCGGCTGTTGATGCCGCCCGGAGTGCAGCCGTCCGCGGGCGTGCCCGATCATGACCGCGCGGTTGGAGCAATCGCGGAATTCCGGCGCGAACTGATAGCGCGCAACGAGGCTTCGGCTCTGGTCGAGATTGGGAGAGGAGGAAATCGGTAAGTGAGCGAAGAGGCATTCCGGATATACAATGATGCCGAGACGGAACAACACTCTCGGAACGAAGCGCGAAGGATTCTCACGCGCGTTGACCAAGCGAGAAAGGGCACGCATTCCGCCGGCATCCGGTGGCCGTTCGAGTTGTTGCAGAACGCGCTTGATGCTGGCCCTCGAGACGGCCAGTCAACCGTTAAGGTTGGAGTACGTGACGATGGCACCACCATGGTTTTCGAACATGACGGTGCACCGTTTTTGCCCAACGAACTCGCGGCGCTGGTGTCAGGAGGTTCCAGCAAAGAGTACGAGTCCGAGGAGACGACAGGAAGGTTCGGAACAGGCTTTCTTGTAACGCATGTCTTGGCAGAACATGTGCGACTGCGGGGTTTGCTTGCGCTGGACTCGGGTTATGAAGCATTTGACCTGACGCTCGATCGGTCTGGAGACGAGGATTCCATTCTCGCCAATATGGACAAGTCGCGCGAGGCTATTCGCAAAGCCGAGTCGGTCTCCGATCTTGCGTCAGAGCAGTCAGCAGTAATCGAGTACGCGCATGGAGGAAAGGACGTCTTCGCGCGGGGTTTGGATGAGCTTCGGCGTGCGTTGCCGTACGTCTACGGTACGCGTGGAACTCTGGGTTCATTGGAGCTTCGAACGAACGATGGTCAGTATGAACGTTGGACGCCATCGGCGATAGAGAAGGTCGAGATAGACGGCGGGTACTTGGAGTGTCGCAAAATTGCGGTTGTTCTACCGAACTCGTCAAAACGCGATCTTCGCGTGTATCGGTTTGCCCGAGAGCAGCAAACGGCCGCTGCAGCGCTTGTATTGGTCGAGGAGATCTCGTCCGGCATAGAGGTTCGCCTTCCAGACCGGGACGCGCCCAGAGTGTTTCGGGAATATCCATTACGATCTTCCGGGTTTCTTCCCGTGAATCTCGTCTTTGATGGGAAGTTCGATCCCGAACAAGAGCGGGGCGGGCTGTTGATGCATGATCATGACAAGTCTCTGCTTGGTGATGCGTTCGAAGCGGGAGTCGTGGCCGTACGGTATGCCGTTGAGCAGAAGTGGCGGAACGCACATTGGCTCGCGTACGCCACTTGCCCGGAAAGGGGGTTCGTAGCGGAAAACGCGGAGGAAACAGCGTGGTGGGTGGAGGCGTTGGGAACGTTTGTGCAGCGTCTCGCGAGCGCTCCCATCGTCGAGTGCGAGTCGCGGATGCTCCCTGCATTCGCCGAGGATGGCCCTTACGTGGACTTTATTGTTCCAAGGCTGTTGGAGGAGGCGAGCGAGGACGAAACGGAGGTGGAACGGCTGTGGCCACTTGTAGCTGTCACGAAGCATCTTGTACCGCCGACCTTGGGATTGGCGAAGGATTGGACCTCGATCGCGGAGGGCTGGCGCTCCCTGGGAGCGGCCGTCAGCCTCGTATCTGTAGAGAGGTTGGCGGGTTGCGTTCGCGCTGACGCGGAAACGCTTGGCCAACTTGGGGTCAGAGCGGAGCCGAAACGCTGGCTGGCTACTTTCGTCGATGTTGTTGGAGAATGCTGGTCGAGTCGCGCTGGTGTCAAATCAACTGCCCTCGAAGGCTTGATGCCGAATCAGAACCTGCGCCTGTGTTCACCGTCCGAGCTGAAACGGGACTTGGGCGTATCAGAGTCGCTCAAGTCTATCTGTACGAGCATAGAGTACGATGTCCGTGAACAGCTCTTGCTTGATGGCTTAGACGAGGGGGGCTCCGATAGGGAACTGCATTATGCGGCATCTGCGTTGACTAAAGCGGTTCCCGAGGAAGTCAAGGAAGAGAATGTTATTGCAGAAGCGGTCAAGCGGTTGGGGCACCTGCTACCTGACGGTAAAGTGTGCGATACCGTAGCGCCCGAGGTGAAACGTGCTTCAGCTCTACTATTGGCGCATCTGTGGGAGACCAAGGGGGAGGCGGCGGCATCTGTCGCGAGGCAATTGCCGCTGTTGACAAGCGGCCATCGATCCGTGCGATGGGGCCAGGATCGCCTCTTGATGGCTCCGGTCGGTAGGTGGCGGAGGTCCGCTCAGGAATTTGAGAAAGCCTATCCGCCGGATCGAGTACTGGGCGAGCTTTACACTGGATTTTCTGAAGAAGGCGCCCCTGACATCACGGAGCCTCTCGTTAACTGGGGCATAGCGTACGCCGACCCGATCATCGAAAGCACGGTGGAATTACGAGAACCTCGTCTTGGGAAACTGAGTGTCACCGACAACACCGAGGGGCTCGTTGTGCAGCAACAGCGGATGAGTCAGATTGCGTTGTTAACGCCGGAAGTACTCAACCGTTGTCAGGAGAATCCGGATGACGCGCGGGCTCTTCTTGGTCTGGTACTGTGCTGTGTGGCGAGGCACGACCCAGCCTGGAAGGAACAGAGGTTCGTCAAGGGCAGGCGGGCGGGTGAGGATGTGGAGTTATCCATTAGTGGAGCGCTATGGCTGGCTGACCTAAAGGTGCGCGCTTGGGTTCCAGTTCCTGGGGAAGATGACAGGCCTCAGAAGATGGTTGCGAATGCGGCAACCCTGACGGGGCTACTTGATCCGACATGGTTGCAGGACAACGACGACGCAATCAGGCTCCTAAGCGATTGGTTCGGCTTTGACCGCCTCGAATTGCGCCTTCTGGGAATTGCTCAAGACGAGCAAGATCGTCGGGAGTTGCGCAATAGCCTTGCCGAGTTGGTCGAGAGCGGGGGTGCGGATCCGCAATTCTACAAAGATCTGGCCGAGGAAGTCGAAGCAAGGGAACACCGAAGACGTGATGTTGATCGGTGTCGGAGACTGGGCATCGCCGTCCAGGAAGCGGTGGCCGCAGCCTTACGCCGTCGCGATCTTAAAGTAACGTTGGTGGACAGAGGATTCGACTACGAGGTGGACCTTCAAAGCGACGACATTTATCATGATGCGGGGAGCGCGTTTGAACTTGGGCCCTACCTCGTCGAAGTGAAGGCGACGACGACAGGCCAAGCGCGGTTGACGCCGAAGCAAGCCGAGACTTCCGCAAGTGAGCGAGACCGGTACGTTCTTTGTGTCGTCGATTTACGCCAAATGGATGAACTGGATGCTACAGACTCCGACGGAAATTGGACTGCCGATCGTGTGGAAGAACTGGCGAAGCTTGTTCCAAATATCGGAGATACAGTTGGGGAGACTTACGACTGGGTGGAGTTGGCTACAACTCTTGACGTGAGCATTCGGAACGAACGGGCGCTACGGTATGAGGTAGCGCCCGAAATCTGGGAGTCGGGGCTGACGATCGACGAATGGGTCAGTCGGATAATGGAGACTCTGCGGTAGGGCATCGACGAGGGGTGGTGCGCCGGATCGACGCTGCGGCTCGGACAGGATCGCGCGCGAGGTGGCGTTCATTTCAAAGAACCCGGTCCGGCAGCGACGTGCAGCCGAAGACGCGGTGTTCGCTCGTGCCGGACCCGCAGCTACCGCTCGCGCGCTCACCATCCTATGGCCACGAACTGGGCGTTGATTGGGTACACTGCGGATAGCGTTGCTTGCGCAGGAGGCGGTTGATGAGTCTCCGGTAGGTTGGGCGGTGGATAGCCCAGCGCTACAGAGTGGAGGTCCGTTCGCCGGTACACGGGCACTGGGACACGGATTGCCAGCAGTTTCGTGCTGCATTATGCTGTTCGCATGGCCCGACCCAAAGGACGCACCAAACCGGCAAGACTCACGGTCAATCTCGACCGTGCAACCTATTGCGCCCTGAACGAACTCGCCCAGCGCGAGGATGTATCGGTTTCGTGGGTGATCCGGCGTGCGATCGAGGCGCTTCTAAGTCAGGACCGGGCGACCGGTATCGGGCCGACGGTCGGCGCGTCGAAGCTGCAAATCAACCGGACGCACGCCAGCGAGACGGCGTTACGATGAGCATCGAGCGTCGATTCGACGTTCCGTTCATTGCCCGGATGGCGCTCCGCGAGAAGCAGATCCAGCAGAATTACCGGCCTATCATCGCGGTCCACAAGTGGTTCGCGCGTCGGCCGGGCACTCTCTTTCGCGGCCTTCTCCTGTCGGAGTACGGCGAGGATCGGCTTCGACAGTCGTTCTTCCGATCGAACAGTTTCCCCGGCCTCAAGATCGCCGATCCCTTCATGGGCGGCGGCACGCCCCTGGTCGAGGCGAACCGCGTCGGCTGCGATGTCGAAGGGTTCGACGTCAACCCGATGTCGGCCTGGATTGTCCGTGAGGAGATCCGGCAGCTGGATATCGACGCCTACGAACGGGCCGCAACAGTTCTGGTGGAAGCGCTCCGCGTCGAGGTCGACCGCCACTATCGCACCGCTTGCCCGCTTCATGGCGACAAGGACGTACCTGTCAAATCGTTCCTCTGGGTCAAGGTGCTCGCCTGCGAGGCTTGCGGCAGACCATTCGACCTCTTTCCCGGTTATGTGCTTGCCGAGAACAGGCG
>MKWU01001897.1_pt1 | contig 33847 bp, 32 predicted proteins | sample 809101 | NCBI WGS metagenome assembly MKWU01 (sample SAMN05860141, study PRJNA318959) | sponge metagenome | host: Aplysina aerophoba | place: Slovenia: Piran, Adriatic Sea, Gulf of Piran | collected 2013-05-07
GTCCGCCCGAGGATTACCTCCGCTTCAAGTACGGCCCTGATTGGGCCACCCCGAAGCAAATCGGCTACGAGAAGGACGTCCTCGACAACATGCCGGAGGGGACCGTGCCCGGTCGTGCCGGGCGGCTCCGACAGTTTCTTGCGGTTCACCTCTTCACACGTCAGGCCGCGAGACTGCTCGTGCTCGACGGCGGCGGCAATCCCGTTCCCGGAGCAGAGGTGGTCGTCGCGGGTTTGAACCGATCGCAGACCAATCGCAGGGGCGTCGCGAAATTCTATTTGCCCGGAGCGGACACCTACGCGCTTGCCGTTACCGCCGGTGGCCGCGAGGAAGTGCTCTACGAAGAGGCGCTGGCCCCTGGTCGGATGTACGTCTATCGACCGGATCCGGCCAGGCCAGCCGGGCGGTACTTCGCGCTCACCGAGGAGTAGTCCGGGCGCGCGGGCAGTAGCGTCGGGGCACGCGTCCCCCCGCTCAGACGGCTCGTCGGCCTCACTGATCAACACAGCTTGGGGGGGTGAAGGGCGACACTCCCGTTGGGCCAGCGACTACAGGGCGAACAGCACCTCGAAGGTGGTACTGCCTACCGTCAAGTTAGGTCCACCATTTCCGGCCCAACTTGACGGTAGGCAGTACCCGAGCCGGCGAGGGCTACCTCCTCGGCCTCGCCGCCCCGCAGGCGACTGTCCTCTGGCATCGGGATCGTGTAGCGGATCGTGGCGGCGCCCGGGGGCGACGGCGATCTCCTTTCCGCCGCGAGCCCTATGGCTCGAAGCCGGCCTCGCGGATCAGCTCGATGGTGCGTTCCAGACTGGTGCCGAGACGGTCGAACTCGCCGAGATCGACCGGTCCGGGCGACTGCGCGACTCCTTCAAGCTCGACGCCCGTGGCGAGCGGGTACTCGAAGTTGGCCTGCCCGAAGTACTCCTGCGCGACCTTGCTGGTGAGGAAGCGGATGAGCTCCTGGGCGACGTCCTTGTCGCCGGAGGTCGTGGCGCCGATGGCCGTGGCGATGGTCACACCGCCAGGGTCGCCCTCCTGGAAGCGGTGGTTCTCGCTGGGGGTGGAGGGGTCCTCCACCTTGATGCGCAGGTTGTAGTAGTGGTTGACGAGCCCCAGCTCGATCTCGCCGCGGGCCACCGCCTGCACGATGGAGACATTGTTGGGATAGACGGGCGCCCCGCCGTCGTGCAGAGCGGTCAGCCAGGCGAGGGCGACGTCGTCGCCGTGGGAGATGCGGAAGAGGGTGAAGAAGTCCTGGAACGAGCCGTTCGTGGGGGCGAGGGCGACGCGTCCGAGCCACTTCTCCTCGGTGAGTTCGTGGATAGAGGTGGGGAGGTCGGCCGGGTCGAACAGCTCCTTGTTGTAGACGAGCACCCGCTGACGCCCGGTCAGCGCAACCCAGTAGCCGGAGGGGCTGGAGGGGGCCAGCCCGAGCACTTCGTCGTCCAGTTCGGCCAGCAGGTCTCGTTCGGCGAGGAAGCCGATGGGGCCGGGGCTCCTGGAGATGAACACGTCGGCGGGGGTCCTGTCGCCTTCCTCCTGCAGGAGCAGGGCGAGGTCGGTCGAGCCGCCGTAGCGCACCTGGACATCGATGCCGGTGTCCTCCGCGAACCGCTCAAGCAGGGGTCCGATCAGGTTCTGGCTGCGCCCGGAGTAGACCGTGATGGTTTCCTCGTTATCGCTACAGGCCCAGCCAGTGGCAGCAGCGATAGCAAGAGCAATCGCCAGGGCGAGCACGGTCAGGACATGTCGCAGCCGGGCAGGGCGGAACGCGGACGGGGAAGTGCTCTCCACAGTCGCTCCCATGCGGGTTGATTAGGAGACCCTAATCTCTTCCAGTAGGTGAAGCGCAATAGTGGCCTATGTGCGCACGCTGTGCAAGGGCCTGTCAGAACGAAAGCGCGATGCAGATATGCGTCTGCTCGCCGGCCACGACCTTCATGTGGAAGGAGAGAACGGTGGAGGCGGCGTCTTTGAGGCCCGCTGAGGTGGGTGCGGGCCCTGGTCCTTCGCGTCCGATCGCAACGGCCCCGCCCGTTCGCCCAGCGGTAGCTGGGCCGACGGTGGAATCGCGCTCGTGTGCTTGCTAGAGGCTGAACAGCAACTCGAAGGTGGTACTGCCTAGGCCGCCAGGTCCGGTCCACCGGCGGCGCCCCCTCGTAGGCTTGGGATACCTGTGGTCGATCGGCGGTGAGTGCATCCGCACCGGGATGCGGGCGTGTTCTCAACAGAACACACGAAACAACCACGGATAAGACTAGTATTTTCACGTATATCACATAACTAACACGTTGATTTCGAGGTAGTATCCCCGCGACACTATAAAGCGGATATTCGCTTCGCCGATATCCGCGGTCTTCCTTCCACAATGAAAGTGATGGTCGGAAGTGGGGAATGCAGGAGTCGCAAGCAGATTGAAGTCCACCCGGCGGCGGGTGAAGCGCGTGGCCGTGCCGCTTCTGGTCGCTCTTGCCGCCCTCGCGCTTCTGCTCTCGTTCGCGATGCGGGACTTCGAGACCGCGAGCGCCGACCCACCGCCGCAGCTCAATGCGCAATCGGCTGCCGAGTGCACGGGACCGGGATGGCAGTGGGATCCGGGGTCTAACACGTGCAACGACGTTGGTGCGTGGGTTGATGGAGAGTTCAGGGACAATAGTCCCGGCGCCTACCTTGCGCGCTGCGATTCCCCCGAGGCACTCACCTACAGGGACACCGACATAGGCGTCCCTACCGGGCACACCTTGCTTGACGGGTCGCCGGTCTGCCACACATGGGACAGCTGGACCGAGAGAAGGCCGCACCGCGCTCAGCCGTATCACCCCGAAACGCTGCGCGAGAGGCACGCCGTGCCGCCGACGCCGACCCCGTCGCCCACCCGGCCCAGGCCGCTGCCAATTCCCGTCAGTCTGCGTGATGACCTGGAGCAACGAGCGTCGGAATGCGGAGGGCAGCGCAAGCCGGCGCTGCAGAGTAAGGACGAGTATTTCGCCGGGCTCGACTACTTCTGCGACACGGCTGAGGGGGAGTGGGTTCTGGTCCAGTGGGGGAGGGCCGCCGGGGACAACGAAGTCGACTGGTACACGACGGGGCCTTGCGACAGGCAGATATCCGGCATGGACCCGTTCCGAAACCGGCTCCTGACCAGAGCGAACAACAATTTCAGTCAGACGGCGTGCGACACCTGGTTGCTTGAGGAGCTCCGGAGCGAGTTTGCGAAACGAACGGCGGCGAATGGCGGCGACCCGCCCGACCCTTACTGTTACATCGTCGGGGTAGGCAGGTTCCTGGGCGGCGCCTTTGCCTACGGCCAGGTGTTCCTGAACAAGCCCGACGAGAACGGTGAGTGCGCCAGCACCCCCATCTACTGGGGTTCCTGGAACGAGGCGATCGCCTTCGCCAGTGAGAGCTCCAAGTGTGCATCCGTGTCTCGCGCTCCGAGCCCCGTACCGGTCGACACCAACCAGGCCTCCCCGGCGGTGCCTCAGGGGGCCGTTCTCACCCAGAAGAATGTGGTCACCATCACCTTCAGTGCCGATCTGGACGCGACGACGACGCCGGCGGCCTACAGTTTCGGAGTCAGGTACCACAGCAACGGCCTCAGCTGGCCCGCGAACGGCGTCACCATCCAGGGAAGGCAAGTTACCGTGAACTTCGGGGTCGACCTGAGCGCCGCCACGCTGCAGGTCTACTTCGTCAAGCCGTCTACCAATCCGCTCACTGACACGGACGGCCACACCGTCCAGGCCTTCGACCACTATGCCGTGACCAAGAGCGCAGGAGTGCAGTCAGAGCAGCAGGCGAAGTCGGTGCCGGGGACGAGGTCGGTGCCGGGGGCCAGGTCGGCGCAGCGGTCGACGCAGCGGTCCACGACACCAGTGACACCCACGCCAGCGGCCCAGTCATCCTCCTCCGCTTCCACCGCAACCCCATCGAGTCCCGCCGACGAGGCGCCTGACTACTACGAGTTGACCGCTTCCGACCCGTGTGATCAGCCCTGGCAGGTGCCCGGCTCCTGGAACCGACTGACGGGCTGCCAGGAGCGCTGAGCAGGCGCCGACGAACAGAGGCCCCCGCCGACGGACGTGCCTGACCCGGCGCAACGGCTATCCGCCGCGGCGCTGGGTGGCGGCGGCGGTCCTGTGCTGGCTACGGAGCGAATAGCCGGTCGAAGGTAGTACTGCCTACGTCGAGCCAGGCCCACCAGCCTGGACAGGATCGAAAGGCCCGCGTTCCTGCATTCCGGTTCGCCCCGTAGGAGCTGACTGGCTCCTCCACACGGGCGGCGTCCGGGGCGCCGGCGCCCGCTACTGCTCTCTCCCGATCAGCGTCAGGTAGGCCTCCTCCAGCGAGGACGTGCGTGTGGTCATGTGGTCGACGTGTTCGGCGCCGATGTGGGCGACGATGGGTCCGGCGTCCTGGTCGGAGGGGATGTGAACGCGGACCGTCTGGAGCATGCCGTCCACCCCGAACTCCACGTGCTGGACCTGGGGCAGCTCTCCCAGGGCAGCATCGAGCCCCTCCCGGGGCTCGCGCAGGGAGATCTCGACGACTGTCGCGCTGCCGAACTGCCGCTTGATCGCGGCGGGGCTGCCCTGGGCGACGACCTCGCCGCGGTCGATCACGATGAGCTCGTCGCAGAGTTCGTCCGCTTCGAGCATGAAGTGGGTCGTGAGGAGGATCGTGCGGCCTCGCTCCTTCAGCTCGCCGACGAGCTGCCGGAACTCGAAGGCCCCCAGCGGGTCGAGGCCGGATGTGGGCTCGTCGAGGAAGAGCACGTCGGGCTCGGTGAGCAGGGCCCGGGCAAGGTGGAGCCGTTGCTTCATGCCGCGCGAGTACTCGAACACCTTCGAGCCCCGGCGTTCTCCCAGGCCGACGAGTTCGAGCAGCTCGTCGGAGCGGCGATTCGCCTCGCGGGGCGAAAGGTGGTTGATGGCGCCGAAGTACTGCATGTTCTGCTCGCCCGTGAGCCGGCCGAACAGCCCCCGGTCGCCGCCCAGCGCGAGACCCGTGCGACGGCGAACCTCGCGCGGCTGCGAGGCGACGTCGAAGCCGGCAACACGAGCGCTGCCCTCGGTCGGGAGCAGCAGGGTCGAGAGCATGCGCACGGTCGTGGTCTTGCCTGCTCCGTTCGGCCCGAGCAGGCCGAAGATCGTGCCCGGGCGCACATCGAACGAGATGTCGCTGACCGCCACAATCTCGCTGCCCCGGCGAAGGGGACCGCCGCGCTGGAACGTCCGCCGCAGATTGCGGCACTCGATCATGGGGGCGTCACTGGTCATTCCTCACCTCCTGCAAGGATGCCGCGCCGCCTCGCGGCCCGGTCGATGAGCGTGAAGACGGCAAGTCCGACCAGCGCGTAGGCGCCGGCGACCGCCAGTTCGAGCAGGAGGTCAGTGGACACACTCGCCACCGACTCTCCGGCGAAAGCCCCGCGCAATGCCTGAAGCCCGTGCGTGATGGGAAGCCCCTGGGCTACTCCCTCGAGCACGGTGGGAAGACGATCGACTGGGATGATCACCCCGGTCAGTCCAAGCAACCCTCCATACCCGATCGACAGGAAGAGGAACCAGTCCTGGTACAACGCGGCAAAGTTCCCGAGGAGCAGGGAGAACATCAGGACCCCGATAGAGACCACGACTATCGCCACCGCGTAGGTGAGGTAGTTCAGGTCGCCGGCGTTCAGGTCGATCACGAGCACGGCCAGGAGCGTCGTGCTGACCGCGGTCAGGGGACCGTTGTAGAAGTGCCCCACACCGCGGGCGAAGTAGGCGGAGGCCCTGCTGGCGGGGGAGCCAAAGAGCAGGTGCAGCGTCCCTCCCGATCGGTCGTTGGAGAACGACTGCGTCACCCCACCCACGTAGATCCAGGCGATGGCGTACACGACCATCCCGATGCCGAAGCGGTCGACATCCCCAACCGAGGCGAAGCGCCCGATGAGGATGAAGTTGAGCAGGGTCAGGAAGGGCGCAAGCACGATGTTGCTGAAGTAGGGGAACGGCGTCAGCCAGTGGAAGAGGCCCCGGTACGAGAGGTACGCCTGCAGGTAGAAGTTCTGGACCCTGTCCACGTCTCTACCCCTCCGTCAGCCCGCCGGAGAGGCGCGCGCGCTTCTCGGCTCGAAGGAAGAGGGCGACTTCGATGATGGCGAAGGCCACCAGGAGTCCGACGGCCGGCACCCAGTTCAGCGCCACGCGACCGATGTCCTCCTTGCCGTTGATGGACCAGATCAGCGCCTCCATGGCCCAGGCTGTCGGCAGCAGGCGGGCCAGCCACTCAAACCAGTTGGGAAGCAGGGAGATGGGGTAGAAGAAACCACTCAGGACAACGCCCAGGGGCATGATCGCGTTGAAGAACCCGCCCTGGGCGCCGACGAGGAAGCTGAGGGGCGCGAACAGGAACTGGAGCGCCACGACCGCAAGTACGACCAGCGTGAGGGAGAGGGCGAAGGAGACGGTGTGCTCGATGCTGGCGACCTCGTTGGCCACGAGCAGGGCGGCCGCGAAGGACAGCAGCCCCACCATCGCAAAGAACGCGACGAAGGCGAGCGACTTCCCCAGCATCACCAGCGTGAGGGGTGACCGGGACAGCAGGTTCAGCTCCAGCGTGCCCGCCCAGCGCTCGTCGAGGAGGGAGAAGCCGGTCCGGAACACGCATACGTTCCAGACGACGACAAAGGCGGCGCCGACGGCTATCGCGAGCGAGATGCCCTGTTCCGCGCTGGCGCGGGCGATCCAGGCAGCCGCAGCCGCGGTCGGGACCTGGCTGATCGCGATGAGCAGTATCTGGTAACGGCTCGCGGTCACACGCCACTGCTGCAGGAAGGCCCCTTGGAGTGCATACAGGTGGCCCATCACCGCTCCTCTCGAGAGAGACGCATAGCCCGGTTCCCCAGGGTGAGGAACCACGAGTCCCGCCGTGCGAGGACGGCTCCTCGACGGCAGGGAACAGTTCAGAAAGGACTACTGACCCGGCGCTTCAACCAGATTTGCAGGAGTGCGCAGTAGGGTCTAGCCGGAGCCGCGAGCCTCAAGTGCTAGAGGTTGCGGACGTACCTCGCCATCCCCGCGTCGAGGTTGTAGCCAACCGCGTCCCAGAAGCCAGTGGCCCACGGATCGTCCTCTCGACGAGGGCAGTGATTCGCTTCGCGCCCATCTCGGCGAGGCGTCCGTCAATGTCAGACACCAGTCTGCGAGCGATTCCCTGCCGTTGGTGTTTCGGGTGAACCGCCAGCCTGTAGATGTTGCCGCGCCAGCCGTCGAAACCTCCGATGACGGTTCCGACGATGCGCCCCTCCTCCTCGGCAACCAGCAGCACCGAAGTGCTCCCCCTCGCCGCCTGCAGGACATCGTCGAGGGAGTCTGTCACGCCCACCGTTCCATAGGCCTCTCGCCACAGGGCTAGGACCGCCTCCAACTCATAATCACGTACTTCTCTCACGTAGGCGTGACCAGCTATGCCCCTACGCCTCCCAATCCTCTCGAAGGATGGAGTAGAGAACCTCGTCAACGCGGTCGCCGTGAACGACGCGGTTGCTGCGCAGAATGCCCTCGCGCCTCATCCCCACCTTCTCCAGCACCCGCGCCGAAGGGTCGTTGCCGACAATCGCGAAGGAATAGATCCGAGCCAGCTTGCGGTCCTCGAAACCGTGGACGACCACTGCGCGTGCTGCTTCAGTCATCAGTCCACGCCCCCAGAGTGGCCTGGCGAGGGAGTATCCGAGTGTGGCGGAGCCAGGACTCTCCCCGCGCAGGTAGATGCTGCCAGCACACCGCCCCTCATGGACGATTGCCCACATGGAGACGGCCTTGGGGTCACACAGCATGGCCTTCGCTACGAACTCCTCGGCGTCGCGACGGGAGTAGGGTTCAGGGAGTCCAAGAAAGCGGTTCCACTCGGCGTCGTCCGCGTACCTGTGCACGTCTTCGACATCGCCCGCTTGGAACCTTCGCAGGACGAGCCGCGGGGTAGTCAACTCGGGGGGCTGGTTGCGATCGGTCGTCTCGTATTCTCCGGATGGCAGGGTGACGGAGGGCAGTATTCCGCCAGGGCTGCTCCAGTCGCTTCTCAATGTCGCGTAGCGGGCAATTTCGCGTTCTCCTCGCTCGATCTGGTCCCTCCGGTGAACGCCCTCGCGAGTCATTCCGAGTCGCTCCATGACGCGCAGCGAACGCCCATTGCGGGCGTCCGCTTCCGCGAAGATTCTCGCTAGCCCGTACTCCCGGAATCCCCAGTCGACCACGGCGCTGGCTGCTTCCGTCGCGAGACCCTGCCCCCACACATCTCTGGCGAGGTCGTATCCCAACTCAGCCGTCCGGGACTCTTGAGCCACCTCGAGACTCACCAGGCCTACCACGCGACCATCGGCCTCTATCGCAAACACCGCTTCCTTGTCCCACGAGATCACGACGGACCGAGCAACCATGTGTTCGGTGACCCCCCGGTCGTAGGCCCGGAGATAGAACGCTGCCCACTCGGGGTCACTGGCGTAGCGGAGAACATCGTCGATGTCCGAGAGTCGAAACGGCCTGAGGAGAAGGCGTTCGGTCGGCAGTTCGGTGGGCTTGGTCACGCTTGGTGCTCCTCTTCGCCGGCTGAGCCGCCGCTCTCCACCGACAACCCGAGTCACCGGTTAATGCCGCAGCTACCTCACTGCTCAAGCCTCCCCCCATCCGCCGCCGCAGCGAGGAAGGGCGGGGGCCGGGATCCGCCGGTGTTCGTCAAAGCAGGCCTCGACGAACCACGTGCAAGAGCCGACTCGGAATATTCGGATGTGCAGGGCCTGGCGTTCCGCTTCTGCGGAGGCAACCCCAGGTCCGCGACACTGCAAGACGCAGCACGTCTCCCGGTAGGGAGACCGGGGAGCGGAAGTAGCCTGACCTGGGGCTGCTACTGGAGAGCGGCGTGGTTCGCGAGCACCTTGGCGGTCACCGTCTGGAGCGTTTCCTTCTCCTCGGCGCTCACACCTTCCAGGAGCCTGGCCTCGTGCGCTGTCACGCGCTCGTGGAGGTCCGCGATCAGCTCTTGACCATCGCGGGTGAGCCTCAGCTCGACCACGCGCCGGTCATCCGTCCGGCGCCGCCGTCGCAGCAGGCCTCGCTCCACCATCCTGGTCACCACACGGCTGATGCGTGGAGCATCGGCCGGCAGCACTTCCGCCAGTCCGGTGACTGTCCATTCGTTTTTCTCGAGGAAGGTCTTCAGGAGGGCGAATTCCATGTTGGTCAGGCCGAGGGGTGAAATCTGTCGCTCAACGCCTTTCACAAACGCGTTGACGAGGCTCACCACCCCCTCTGCCAGATCGGCAGGCTTTACGCCCTCTCCTGAGGGTCCCTCTTGCACGGCTTCAGGTATGTTGTTAGGCACGAGTCGCTCCCACAATAGGTGCGTTGCACAGTATGTACTATTCTGCGGCTCTGATGCGGGAGTTTACGCTGTTTCCTGTGAGCGTGCTGACGATCGAGGCTCTACAGGCCCGGCCGGGATAGCGCGAACGTGCTAGCTCGCGCTCCGTTTTGCAGGCTCCCGCCCGGCAAATTCGGGAAAAACGGCGCAATTGAGCCAGCGTCCCGGTCTCGATCCCGCCCCTATCTGCTGCACGGAACCCACGTCCCCTCCATGATCGCCCTCGCCGATGTTCTCGGAGTGGTGGAGCCATTTCCTGCTGGACGCGCTGGCCTTGCTGGTGGCGTTGGCGCTCGACCGCCTGCTGCCCGAACCCCCGAACGCGATTCATCCGGTCGTCTGGATGGGGCGCGCCACGAGCTGGCTCGCCAGGTTCGCGCCGAAGCCGCCCGCGGGCGCCTTCCTCTACGGCTGCGCGGTTGTCGTCCTTCTGGTGGGGGCTTCGGGTTTCCTGGCCTGGCTGGCCATGACCGGGCTGGTGGCGCTCGGTCCTGTCCCCTACGTGCTGCTGGGGGCTCTCATCCTCCGCACCACCTTCACCGTGCGTGGCCTTTCTGCAGCCGGGGCAGCGACGCGTCGCGCTCTGGAGGGGAATCGCCTCGACGACGCTCGCGAGAGCCTCAGGAGCCTCGTCAGCCGCGATGCCGCCACGCTGACCCCGCACCTCGTTGCCGCTGCCGCCGTCGAGTCCGTTGCAGAGAACACGACCGACAGCTACATCAGCCCCTGGCTGGCCTTCGCGATCCTGGGCGTCCCGGGCGCGGTAGCCTACCGGGCCGTGAACACCCTCGACAGCATGCTCGGGTACCGCGGCCCCAACGAATACTTCGGCAAGGCCGCCGCCCGCCTCGACGACGTGGTCAACTTCGTACCCGCTCGCATCAGTGCCTTCCTCCTCCTCGTGAGCGGCGCCCTGATGCGTCTCCCGGCCGCCCGCGCCTGGAGGGGCATGCTGCGCGACCGCCATCTCACCGCCAGCCCCAACGCAGGATTGACCATGGGCGCGGCGGCCCACCTGCTCGGGACCGAGCTGGAGAAGCCCGGCCACTACCGCCTCGGCGAGGGTCTCCGCCAGCCCGAACCTGGCGACATCCGTCTGGCCGTGCGCCTCTCCGAGCACACGGCCGTCCTCGCCGTGCTCGCCGCCCTCGCCCTTCTGGCCGCGCGACACGCGGTCATGGCCTGATGGAGTCGTGATGGGCAACGCAAGAACGGTTCACGGCGGCCTCGACGCAGCCGAGCTGCGATCCCTCGGCCTGCGCCCCGAAGAGGTGCTGGACTTCAGCGCCAACATCAACCCCCTCGGCCCATCTCCCCGCGTAAGGCAGGCCGTCGCCGAGGCGGACCTGTCCGCCTACCCCGACCGCGACAGCCTCGTGTTGCGCGAAGCCCTCGCTGCCCGCCTCGGCATCGGCGCGGGCAACATCCTCGTCGGGAACGGCTCCACCGAGCTCATCCATCTGCTGGCCCGCTCCCGCCTCCGGCCGGGCCAGCGCTGCGCCATCTTCACCCCGACCTTCGGCGAGTACGAACCCGCCGCCACTGCTGCCGGTGCGGAGGTCCACGAGCTCCCGGCGAGCGAAGCCGAGCATTTCCGCTGGTCCATCGACGAAGCGGCGGACACGATCCGCGACCTGCGCCCCGCAGTCGTCTTCCTCTGCAACCCGAACAACCCGACCGGCCTGTATCTCGATCGCGACGCACTGGAGCAGGTGGCCGCCGCCGTGGGCGAGCACGGCCTGCTCGTGCTGGACGATGCCTACGCGCCCCTCGCCGACTGCCCGTGGGAGTCGCTTCCCCTCCTGGGCTCGGGGAACGTCGCCATCCTGCGCTCGATGACCAAGGACCACGCCCTCGCGGGGGTCCGGCTCGGCTACCTGGTGGCCCAGCCGGAGGTCGTCGAGGGAGCCCGTGGGCTCCAGCACGCCTGGAGCGTGAACGCCCCCGCGCAGGCCGCCGGCCTCGCTGCCCTGGACGACGACGCACACGTCGATGCCGCGAGGGCCGTCATCCGCGAGGCGAAAGCGCAGCTCTGCGCCGACCTGGACGCCCTCGGTCTGGCCCCGACACCGTCCGCCGCCAACTTCGTGCTGGTCAGGGTCGGCGATGCCGCGAGCGTGCGGAGCGCTCTCCTCCGCCGGGGCATCGCCGTGCGGAACTGCGCCTCCTTCGGCCTGCCCATGCACATCCGCATCGCCATCCGCACGACCGCCGACTGCGCCCGGCTCGTCGAGGCGCTCCGCGAGGTGCTGGCCGGTGAGTAGCCGCGAACCCGCGAAGGTCATCATGGTCCAGGGCACGTCGTCCCACGCGGGCAAGTCCATCCTGACCGCCGCCCTCTGCCGCATCTTCGCCCGGGACGGTTACGAGGTCGCTCCGTTCAAGGCCCAGAACATGTCCCTCAACTCGTACGTCACCCCCGATGGCGGCGAGATTGGCCGCTCACAGGCGGTCCAGGCCGCCGCCGCCATGGTCGAACCCCGGGTCGAGATGAACCCCGTCCTGCTCAAGCCCGAGGCCGAGGCCCGTTCGCAGGTCGTCGTCATGGGTCGCCCCCGCGCCGTCCGCTCTGCTCGTGAGTACCACGAGATGAAGCCGGGCATCTGGGGGGAAGTGACCGCCGCCCTCGACTCCCTCCGCGCCGAATACGACGTCGTCGTCATCGAGGGCGCCGGCAGTCCTGCCGAAATCAACCTGAAGCAGTCCGACATCGTCAACATGCGCGTCGCCCTTTACGCGCAGGCGCCCGTGCTACTCGTCGGCGATATCGACAGGGGCGGGGTCTTCGCCCAGCTCGTCGGCACCATGGTCCTCCTCGACCCCGAGGAGCAGGCGCTGGTGAAGGGCCACGTCATCAACAAGTTCCGCGGCGACCCCTCCCTTCTGACCTCGGGCCTGGAATTCCTGGAGGAACGCACGGGCGTGCCCGTCGCCGGCGTGCTGCCCTGGTTCTTCGATATCCACATCCCCGAAGAGGACTCCCTCGGTATCGAGCCCGGGTCCGAGAGCGCCGCTGGCACGGTCGTCGACATCGCCGTCCTGCGCCTCCCCCACATCGCCAACTTCGACGACTTCGACCCGCTCCGTCACGAGCCCGGTGTGCGCGTTCGCTACGTTGCCTCCGCCGAAGCGTTCGGCGCCCCCGACCTCGTCGTCATCCCCGGCAGTAAGACGACCGCCGACGACCTCGCCTGGCTGCGGGCACAGGGTCTCGCCGGCCGCGTCGTCGAGGCGCGTCGCGAAGGGACTCCTATCATCGGCATCTGCGCCGGCTACCAGATGCTCGGTCGCGAGCTGCACGACCCCGACGGCGTCGAATCGCGACGGCCCGTCACCGAGGGGCTCGGCCTCCTGCCGACCTCCACCACCTTCCTGCGGGAGAAGGTCACCCACCAGGCGAAGGGACGCGTGTCCGAGGGTCGCGGCCTTCTCAGAGGCTGCGAGGGCGCGGAGCTCACCGCCTACGAGATCCACATGGGCGTCTCGCCCCGGGAGGACGCGGCCTCCCCGTTCCTCATCGACACGCGCTCGGGTCGGCGCGTGGACTCGCCCGACGGCGCCCTCGACGAGGAAGGGCTGACGCTGGGCACCTACCTCCACGGCCTCTTCCACAACCGCGACCTCCGCCGGGCCGTCCTGGAGTTCGTCGCGAGCCGCAAGGGCGCCGCCCTGCCCCCTCCCACCGACGACATCGACCCCGACGCCGAGTACGACAAGCTGGCCGCGCTCGTGCGCGACAACCTCGACATGGAGTTGGTGTCCCGCGTGATGGGCCTGGATCGTTGAAGGCGGCGCCTACTCCCGGCTCAGCGCCTTCAGGTTGAGCGGCAGCCCCGCCGCCATGAAGTACGCGTCGTCCGCTGCCGCCGCCACGATCTGGTTCGCCCGCCCGAGCTCGTCCGCGTAGCGCCGCCCCAGCTCGGTCGGAGGCACCACACCCAGCCCCACCTCGTTGCTGACCACGACCCAGGAGGCAGACCCCTCCTCGTACGCTGCCAGCAGCCGTCCCACCTCCTCCGGAATGTCGACCGGTTCGGCCTCCGAGCCCTGCAGCAGCAGGTTGCTTACCCAGAGGGTCAGGCAGTCCAGCAGGACCGTGTCGTAGCGATCCGCCACCGGCGCCAGCGACCCGACGAGGTCGAGGGGCTCCTCGAGCGTGTCCCACGCCGCCGGCCGGCTCGCTTGATGCGCGGCGATGCGCGCCTCCATGTCCCGGTCGCCCGCCTCCGCCGTCGCCACGAACAGGACGCGTTCGGCGCTCGCCGCCAGCTGCTGCGCGTACGTGCTCTTCCCCGCCCGTGCGCCTCCCAGGACCAGCGTCAGTCGCTTGCTCACATGGTGCTCCTCACGACTCTGTGTCTACCAGAGCGGCGCTCCGAAGATCTCCGGAATCGCCGAAAACAACGCGATCCCCAGGACCAGCACGGCCACCTCCCCCACCTCGTTGACCGCCCCGTAGGTGTCGCCCGTCATCCCGCCGAGCATCCCCGTTATCCACCGCCCCAGCCCCAGCGACACCACGACCACGATGCCCAGCAGGATCGCCCCCCCGCCCCCGAGGAACAGCACGCCGGCCGCCACTGCGGTGGCCAGTCCGAACCCCACCTGCCACCGGGTGCGTCCCTCCTGGAACGATGTGCCCAGCCCCCGTTCCCGCGCGTATGGGAACAGCGCCATCGTCGCGACCATGCCGAGTCGCGACAGGCACGGGAACACCAGCAGCAGTCCCGTGCGCGCCTCGTCCGGGATGCCGGCGAGGGCGCTCCACTTCAGCAGCAGCAGGGCGGCCCCGCCGATGACCGCGAACGCCCCGACGTGCGTGTCCCGCAGGATGCGCAGCCGCTCCTCGCGCGCGTAGCCGCCGAACAGCCCGTCGCAGCAGTCGAGGAAGCCCTCCGTGTGAATCGCTCGCGTCAGCACGAGCAGGGCCGCCACGAGGATCGCCCCCACCACCAGCGCCGGCAGCCCCTCCCGCGCCGCCACATCGAGCCCCAGCAGGATCCCTCCCAGCCCCAGCCCCACCAGCGGGAACCACGCCCGCGCCGGACCCATCCGCGCCTCTCCCGCCGGCGCCACCGGAAGCACCGTCAGGAAGCCGATGGCCAGCCGCAGGCTCGTCACCCCATCCCTCCGCCTCAGTCTCCGGAATCCGCGCCGGAGACCCCCGCCTCGTCGAACGTCGCCATCTCCGTCAGGCACGAAGCCGCCGCCTCGACCAGCCCTATGGCCAGCACCGCTCCCGTGCCCTCCCCCAGCCGCATCCCCAGGTCCAGCAGCGGCCGCAGCCCCAGGTGCGAGAGCACGACCCCGTGCCATGCCTCCGCCGAGAGGTGTGAGGCCACGAGGTAGTCGGCGACCGTCGGGCAGAGGCTGTGCGCTACCAGCGCTGCCGCCCCCGAAATGAACCCGTCGAGCACCACGACGCGGCGCGTGAGCGCCCCGCCCAGCACCACCCCCGCCAGCACGCCGATCTCGAAGCCACCCACTTTCGCGAGCACGTCCAGCCCGTCCCCCGCGTCGGGCTGGTTCACCGCCAGCGCCCGCTCGACCACCGCCACCTTGTGCTCCAACTCCTCGTCGTTCCGGCCCGTCCCCCGACCGGTCGTCTGGCGCGCGGGCCTGCCCGTGAGCGCCGCCGTGATGGCGCTCGAGGCCGTCGTATTCCCGATACCCATGTCCCCTGTCCCGACGACCTCCGCCCCCTCATCCGCCAGCTCTCGCGCAATCCCGACGCCGGCCAGCACGCAGGCCTCCGCCTCTTCCCGCGACATCGCCGGCCCCTGCGTCATGTCGGCCGTGCCAGGCCCGATGCCCAGCGCGCGGAGCTCCGGGTGCGGCGCCAGTGGCGTGGCCACCCCCGCATCGACCACGACAAGCCGTACGCCCTGGCGCCGGGCCAGCACGCTCACGGCCGCCCCGCCCGCCAGGAAGTTCAGCACCATCTGCGCGGTGACTTCCTGCGGATACCCCGTGACGCCCTGCGCCACCACCCCGTGGTCAGCCGCCGCCACCACGACCGCCTTCCCCCGGACGACCGGGCACTCCGTCCCCTGGATCGCCGCTACCTGCAGCGACAGCTCCTCCAGCCTCCCGAGGCTCCCCGGCGGCTTCGTCAAACGTGCCTGTCTCAGCCGCGCGGCCTCTCGCGCGACCGGGTCCGCCGGTCCGATCCCTGCCACCACGTCCGCCACCGACATCGCTAGAACTCCAGCCCCGGCTGGGCGCGGATGCCCTGCTCCTCGTACGGGTGCTTGATCAGCTTCATTTCCGTCACGAGGTCCGCGTACTCGACCAACTCCTCGGGCGCGTACCTGCCGGTGATGATGACGTGCATCCCCTCCGGCCTCCGCCGCAGCGTCTCGATCACGTCGGCGACCTCCACCCAGCCGTAGTGCATGGCGTAGGTGAACTCGTCGAGGATGATGATGTCCTCGCCGCCCGCCAGGATCGCCTCCTTGCAGCGCTCCCACTGGGCCACGGCCAGCGCCGTCGTCTGGTCCATGTCCTTCGAGAGCCAGGTGAAGCCGTCCCCCATCGCCTCGATTCGAATGTCGAGCTTCTTCGCCGCTCGATGCTCCCCGAAACGCGCGGTCGAGTGCTTGATGAACTGGAACATCCGCACCCGATAGTCCCGCCCCCACGCCCGGAACAGGACGCCCAGCGCAGCGGTCGTCTTCCCCTTGCCCTCGCCCGTGTTGACGACGACCAGGCCGTGCCGCACCCGCCGGGACCCTGTTGCCGGGGCGTCCCCCTCGACGGTGCCTGCGTCTACCGCGTCATCCTCGGATGGCACTGGCCACACCGTTCCCGCCGGCTGGAGTCCGGCCGTTCTCACCCTCGCTGCCGGTGTGCGCGACGGCATCCGCCCCCGCTGCCGGCTCGATCAGGCTGATGGCGAGGGCGCCCGTCACCGGCTCGCGGTAGATTGCCGACCGCACCCCGAACGCCGACTCGATCGTCTCCGGCGTCAGCACGTCCTCCGGCTCCCCCTCGGTGACCACCCCGCCGTTGCTCAGCAGCACCAGCCGGTCGCAGTAGCGCGCCGCGAGATTCAGGTCGTGGATGGCCGCGATCGCCGTCAGGCCGTTGTCCACCAGCTGCCGGACCAGCCCGAGGATCGTGAGCTGGTGCAGGATGTCGAGGTTCGAGGTCGGTTCGTCCAGCAGCAGCACGCGCGGCTGCTGCGCCAGCGCCCGCGCCAGGAACACCCGCTGGCGCTCCCCACCCGAGAGCGTGTCCAGCGTTCGCGGGGCGAAGTGATCGGTCTCGGTCAGGAGCATCGCATCGCGGGCGATACGGTCGTCCGCCTGCCCCTCCACCGCGAACCGCCCCAGGTGGGGATAGCGCCCCATGAGCACGAGCTCGAAGGCCGTGAAGCCCTGCGTGTAGGGCGCGATCTGCGGGACCAGCGCGAGCATCGCGGCCACGTCCCTGGCTGGCATTGCCCCCAGGTCCGAGCCCTCCAGCCAGACCGCCCCCTGCTGGTGCCGCAGCACTCCCGAGAGCGTCCGCAGCAGGGTCGACTTGCCCGCCCCGTTCGGGCCGATCAGTCCGACGAATTGGCCCCGCTCCGCGCGCATGTCGACCCGGTCCAGCAGCGTCTTCGCCTCGACGCTGAAGGAGACGGCCTGCGCGTCGACCCGTGCCAGTGCGGGAGTGTGTCCGTTCGTGCTCATATCGCCACCTACTCGGCCAGGCTGAAGGATTCCGCCGGCGGATCGGGGAAGTCGTCCGGCCACAGCATGCGCGCCAGGTCCTCCGCTCCGCGAATGTTCCAGTACGACAGCGTCGTGAAGTGCTTGCTCTCCACGACGAAGACCGCGCCGTTCTTGATCGCCGGCAGCTCGGCCAGCGCCTCGTGCTCCAGCAGGCTCTGCCGGAACTCCTCCGCGCCGAACGCAACCGGCTGCGGAATGATGATGATGTCCGGGGCCATTGCGATCACGCCCTCGAGGCTCGTCGTCTGGTTCCCGGTGATTCCCGCTTCCTCGGCGGCGTTCAGACCGCCCGCTGCGGTGATCACACCGCCCTCGGTCGACCGACCGCCCGCGACCCAGAGCGTGTCCGAGTACTGCGTCAGGGCGAGGACCCGCGGCTTTGGCTCCTGCACGCTGGTGACTGCCACGAGTGCGTCGTAGCGCGCCTGCACCTCGTCGGCGAACTCCCAGGCGCGCTCCTCTTCGCCGTAGATGTAGCCCATCAACAGGATCGCTTCGATGCGCGACTCCGGGCCCTGCTCCAGCTCCGTCTGGATGACGGGGATACCCGCTCGCATGAGCGCTTCGACCACCTCGATTGGGAAGAACGGACTGGTCACGACCACATCTGGAGACTGCGCGATGATGACCTCCGGGTCTCGCGAGATCTCCGCCTTCTCCTGCACCAGGTGGGCCACGTTCGAGTAGGTCTCGTTCTTCGTCGCCCCGCCGATGGCCACCAACCGGTCGCTCGGCACGATCGCCAGCGTCATCTCGTCATGCCCGACCGAGGCCGTGATGATGCGCAGCGGCTTCGCGGGAATGCTGACGACGCCGTTCAGCCCCTCGACCTCGCGCGGCCAGCCCATGTTCGTATGGTCGACGATTCCCTTCACGCCCTTGAGCGACCGCGTCGCCGCCGTCGGTTCCGGCGTCGGCTCTGGTGTGGCCGCCTCCGTGGGAGCGGCCGTCGCCGTTGCCGCTTCCGTCGGCGCCTCGGTCGGTTCAGCGGTAGCGGTCGCCGTTGGAGCAGGCGTCGCCGCCGCCGGGGGATCCGGCGTCGCGGGCGACTCCTCGTTGGAGGAGCAGGCGGCCAGCGCCAGCCCCAGCGCGAGCAGGGCCAGCGGCACAACAAGTAGACGGAATGGCTTAAGGGACACCTTGACTCCTTTGCAGCAGGCCCACGCTCATAGCGCGTAGACCTGCCGTTTGTTCTTGATGAGAAGGGCGATGAAGAACGGCGCTCCCACGAACGCCGTGAGAATTCCGACCCGCAGTTCGGCCGGCTCGATGACCATCCGCGCGACGGTGTCCGCCACCATCACGAAGACGGCGCCCCCCAGGGCGCTCATCGGGATGAGCACGCGGTTGTCGGGGCCCATCAGGAGCCGCAGCACGTGCGGCGTGACCAGGCCGACGAAGGCGATGGTCCCGCTCACGGCGACCGCCGCGCCCGTGGCCAGCGCCGCGATCGCGAGCAGGGCCACGCGCGTCACGCCCACGCGCACGCCCATCGAGCGCGCTTCGTCGTCGCCGAGCATCAGCAGGTTCAGGTCGCGCGACATGATCAGGAGCAGGGCGGTGCTCCCCAGGATCAGGGGCGTGGCGATGCGAACGTGCTCCCAGGCGCGCGCGTCCAGCCCGCCCGCGAGCCAGAACAGGATCTCCCGCAGCGCCTCGTTGTCGGGCAGGAAGATGATGATCGCGGAGACGATCGCCCCCAGGAAGGCGTTCACGGCGACGCCCGCCAGCAGCAGAGTCGCCATCGAGAAGTGCCCCCCGGCCACGGCGATGCCGTACACGAGGAACGCCGCCGCAATCGCCCCCGCGAAGGCGAAGACCGGGAGCGCCAGGAAGAACAGCCCCGTCAGCCCCGCCGCGATCGCCACCACCGCCCCCAGCGCCCCTCCCGCCGATACGCCGATGATGCCGGGGTCGGCCATTGGATTGCGGAACAGCCCCTGCATCGTCGCCCCCGCCACCCCCAGCGCCATGCCCACCGAGGCGCCCACGATGATGCGCGGCAGCCGGATCTGCTCGATCACGAGCTGCTCCGTGCGCCCGAACTCGGGCGTGTCCAACCCGATGGCGGAGAGCACGATCCAGGCCACGTCGCCGGCGGAGATGTCGACCGGGCCGAGGCTCAGCGAGATCAGGCCGACGACCAGCACGAGCGCCAGCAGGACCGTCCCGCCGATGGCCAGGCGGGCGCTGATGCCCATCCGCCGATAGCCGCGCAGTGTCGAGAGTCCGACGGCCTGCAACAGAAAACCTCCAGCGTCTCCGCTGGAGGTACCTTGTTCGACCTGCCCGGATCGGTGCCCGGAGATCGAGGGCACCTCTCTATAGCGGAGAAGTGACACCTCTCGTCCAGGCAGGTCTCCTGGCTTACGGGATGGTTAGTGCCGGGCCCTTCCCATCGGCTTGCCGACAGTGGGCTTCGGCTCCGTCTTCCCGATTACAGTGGCGCTACCGCGGCGGATTCTCACCGCCTTCCCTATTCTCCCTGGGACGGGCACCCGGACGAAAAAAGCCGTCGCGAGCGTATGGCTCCCCCTCCCCCACTGTCAAGGATGAAAGGAAGGGAGCCGGTCTAGCGCTCGCCGAACTCCAGGTTCAGCTCCAGCAGGCCGAGCATCACCCCCGGCTGGTGCCGCAGGTTGTTCTTGCCCGGCGCCAGCCGCAGGTCGTCCAGCCGGTCGAGGATGACGTTCGTGGCGATGTTCTGCTCGAGCCGCGAGAGCCCCGCCCCCGGACACGAGCGCGGTCCCTGCCCGAACGTCACGTGCCTTCCCGGGCTGGGACGCGTCAGGTCGATCTCCTCCGCGTTCGGGTACTCGTCCTCGTCGCGGTTCCCCGCCCCGTAACGCAGGTGGATCGTCGACCCCGCCGGGATCGTCACCCCCTGCACCTCGATGTCGTGGATCGGGCGCCGCCCGGAGAGACCCTGCGTGGGCGCGTACAGGCGCAGGCACTCCTCCACGAAGAAGCGCACCTTCGAGCGGTCCGCCCGCAGCTCCTCAGCCAGCTCCGGCTTTTGCGCGAGCACCATCGCTTCCGCCGTGAGCGCGTACTGCGTCGTCTCGTTGCCGCCGATGTGCATCCCGTAGGCGACGCTCACCACCTCCGCGTCCGTGAGCGGGCGCTTCGTGTCGCCGTACTCCACCTGCGTCAGGTAGGAGATCATGTCGTCCTTCGGGTTCTGTCGCTTCTCCCGCACGTGCTTCCCGATGTACTCGTGGAAGGCCGCCAGCGTGCGCGCGTTCTCCGCCTCGTCCTCCGGCGGCAACAGGTTCCGGTGCGTCGATCCGAAGACGAAGCGCCGCACCTGCGCCTCCTCCCACTTCCGCAGCGTCGGCATGTCCTCCAGCGGGAAGCCGAGGATCGTCGTGATCACCATCTGCGGCAGCGGCGCCGCGAACTCGGTCACGTACTCCACCGAACCACGGTCGATCCAGCGGTCGATGAGCTCGTTCACGAAGTCCGTGATCATGTCCCGGTTGCGGTCCGCCCCCACGGCCCCCACCCAGGGGTTCGTGAGCTGCTCGCGGTGCCACCGGTGCTCCACCATGGTGGGGCGAAGCGACAGGCCCGCGTCGATGGCGTCCCCGTGGCCCTCCTTCTGCAGGATCTCCCGCTCCACCTCCTGCCCGGCAGCGCGCTGGCCGTAGTTGAGAGGGAACGTCTCCGTGTCCCGCACGATGCGGGCGACATCCTCGTACTTCGTGAGGATGAAGCCGTCCTTGTCGGGCGTGTCACCCCCGCCCGGGATGCGCAGCACGGGCGCGTCCTGGTGCAGGATGCGGTACGCATCGAACCAGTACTCCTGCGAGCCCGGCGCGAAGAGGTCGACGTCCTCCACGCTGAACGGGCACTGCCCCTCCGCCTCCATCATCGCCACGTCATGCTTCGACATTGAATCAATAGACATCAGAACCCCCGCCGGGCCCGACTCGGCGGCCACACGCAACCCATCACGGCCCGGAATTGCGTCTATCCTACGCCGCCCCGCAACCCCCGTGCGCTACGCTGGACCAATGGACGCCGACCCCAAACCCAAGCAGCCCCCCGAACCCCGCCCCATCGGCCTGGGGAAGGGCCTCGTCGAGATACCTGACTCCTTCTTCGAGCCCCGGACGGAGGATCTGCTCCGCCTGTTTGAGGGCAGGGAGCCTGACGACGACTTCCCAACTATTCCAGAAAGGGGTTGAGTACCCCGTTCCTACGGCCGCGGTGACCCGTACACCGACTCGATCGACTCGCCCGCGTCGAAGCGATCCTGGATGTCGCCCATCGTCGCGATCGCTTCCTCCGTGCCGACGACCGTCTGGAAGAGGCGCTGCTCGTTCGTGAGCGCTTCCGAGAGCCCCAGGTCGTCGTTGTCGATCAGGATCTGCTTCAGCGTCGCCAGCGCCTGCGCGGGGCGGTCGGCCAGGCGGCTGGCCCAGTCCAGTGCCACCTCCACCGACGTGCCCTCCGGCACCACCCGGTTCACCCCGCCCAGCTCGTAGATGCGCTGGGCCGTCATCGGTGTGCCGTCGAGCACCATCTCCGCCGTCGCCGTGCGCCCGATGATGCGCGCCAGCCGGCTCGTGCCGCCGATGCCCGTCGTCAGCGCGATCTGGATCTCCGGCTGCCCGAAGCGCGCCTGCTCCTCCGCGATGCGCAGGTCGCAGGCCCACCCCAGCTCCGCTCCGCCCCCGGAGCAGTCCCCGGAGATCGCCGCGATCGTCACGACCGGCGTCTTCGCCAGCTCCTGCAGGCAGGCGCCCCAGCCCCCGCCCGTCCCCGTCGTCGGCTCGCCGGTGACGGTGTTGCGCAGGTCGCGCAGCCAGGCGTGCTCGTACCAGTGCCCCGGCGTCCCCGCCGCCAGCACCGACACACGCGCCCCGCCCTCGCGCGCCTCCACCAGCGCATCCCCGAGCTGCCCCACGCCCTCCCACGAGCCGTGGTTGTTGATGTCCGGGTTCGACATCGTGATGAGCGCGACGCCCTCGCGCGGTCGTTCCAGCGTGACGATATCGGGCATGACAGAGCCTCCTCCTGCGAGTTCGGGAACGATACAGCCCAACTGCCCCGGCGGGTCAGGTGAGCCACTGGGTCGGGTACACCCTGCGGTGGGACCGGCTACGAACGCTCCTGCTCTACGAACGCTCCTGCTGAGTCCCCCAGGTATCGAAGTGCACGACCTCCTCGACCGGCATCCGCCGCGGCTGCGAGAAGCGCCCGCGAACCGGGTACCCCAGCGGGATGATCGCGACTCCGGTCGAGCCCGCCGGCAGTTCCAGCAGCTCGTCGAGCTTGGGACCCGTCCCGAAGGTCGTCAGCGGTGCGCCGATGCCGTGGGCCCGGGCCGCCAGCGCCAGGTTCTGGATGGCCCCGAAGATGAAGCCGCCGTAGGTAATCCCGGTGCGCGTCGACTCCGGCCCCCCGGCCACGCCCGTGAGCACGGGCACGAGCAGCACGGGCGCCTCGCCGATGTGGTTCGCGAGGTACGTCACCGACCGCAGTCCCGAGGCGTCGAGCCCCGTCTCCGACTCGACCACCTTGTCGAAGTCGGAGAACTGGACGCGACCGCCCTGCTCCAACGCAGCGGGGTCGGCGCGCCCGTAGGTCGCCTCGAACACGCCCTTCCACCACTCGGCGATCTGAGCCTTCTTCGCCTCGTCGCGTACGACCACCCAGCCCCAAATCTGCGAGTTACCCCCTGTTGGTCCGCGGATGGCCGCATCCAGCAGCTCCCACAGGACCTCGTCGGGGATCGGGTCGGATCCGAGGAAGCGTCGCGCTGGGGTCGAGTGGATCGCCTCCAGCACGTCGAGTGGTTCTCGTTCTGCCATCTGTTTACTCCTGTCGTGTCGGACCGGGCTAGGCCCGGCGCAGTTCCATGTAGTTGGCCGCGGGGTCGTGCCCCACGAATGTCTTGCCCAGGTCCTCGTAGTGCCGCCAGGAGATCAGCGCGTGCGTCGCCGCCTGCTGCGCGTCCCGGAGGTGGCGCTCCAGCGGGCTCTCCATGCGGCTGCCCGTCGTGCCCGCCGTGTTGTTGATAATCCCGACGACGTGCCGCACGGCCTGCGCCGAGTGCGCGCAGGCCAGGTAGGCCGGCCAGAACACGTCCCAGTCCGGCTCGAGCCGCCCGCCTTCCGACGGCTTCTTCGGCCCGAGGTTCGCTTCGAGCGCGTCCTGCGTGTCGAGCACGAAGGTACGCGCCGCCATGTAGGTCGCCATCGCCTCGCCGATCCGGTAGTGAACCTGCGGCATGTCCTTCAGCGCCGTCGCCAGGCCCCAGGGCACCTTGTTCATGGCCAGGTCGGTGAACGACTCAATGGCGCCCTTGCAAACCCCCAGGGCCACCGCCGACTTGTTGTAGACGGCGTGGCACGGGTTCCGGAACGTGGGGTTGTCCCACTGCTCGCTCGGCGCAAGCGGACGGGCCGGGAGCAGGTGCTCGGGCGGCACGTAGGTACCGTCCATGCGCACGTCGTGACTGCCGCTCCCGCGCATCCCCGCCGTGTCCCACGTGTCGACGACCTCGAACTCGCCCTTCGGCACCATGAAGGAGTTCTCCGCCCCCTCCTCCGTCGCCTCGTCGATGACCACCGGCGACATCACGAAGTTCCACGTCGCGTTGTGGCAGCCGCTCGCAAACGAGCCCTGGTAGCTCAGCCGCCAGCCGTCGCCCTCGCGGCGGGCGGTGCGGCCGGGGTTGGGGCCATTCGGCGGACCCAGCCCGGAGCAGACCAGCGCGTCCCAGTCGTCGAAGATCTCGTCGCAGAGGGCGCGGTCCATGCGCCGCACGATCAGCCCGTTGATCTCCGAGTTGATGTGCGCGCACCACCCCACCGACCCGTCGATCGACGACACCAGTTCCACGTTCTCGATCTGCTCGCGGGGGGTCCCCTCCCCCCCCCCCCCCCCCCCCCCCCCCGCCCACCGCGAGAGGGCGCTCCCGGCCCCCTCCCTCTCCCCCCCCCCCCCCCCCCCCCAGCCCCGCCGGCAGCGCGAACCGGTAGAGGCCGTTCGCGGCCATCTCCTTGGCCGCCCAGGCCGGCAGGTGGCGCAGTTCCTGCGCCTCGTCTCCCGCCGCGCGCAGCATCTCGCGCATGCTCTCGATGCGCTCCAGCATCGGCGTCTGCTTGATCTCGTTCTGCCGTTCGATTATCTCGGGGCGCACCATGCCGCCACCTCCGGTCCGTGAATGCCGCGCGATGATACCGGAGCGGTCGGGCCGTGCGCCGCCCGCGGCTAGGCGCGTCGCAGCTCCATGTAGGTGGGCGAGGGCTCGTGTCCCACGAACGACTTGCCGATGTCCTCGTAGTGCCGCCACGAGATCAGAGCATGCGTCGCCGCTTGCTGGGCGTCGCGCAGGTGCCGTTCCAGGGGACTCTCCATGCGGCTGCCCGTCGTGCCCGCCGTGTTGTTGATGATGCCCACGATGTGGCGCGCCGCCTGTGCAGCATGGGCGCAGGCCAGGTAGGCCGGCCAGAACACGTCCCACTCCGGCTCCAGACGCCCGCCCTCCGATGGCTTCGGTCCCAGGTGCGCTTCGAGCGCGTCCTCCGTTTCCAGCACCCACGTGCGCGCCGCCATCAGCGTCGCCTGAGCCTCGCCCAGGCGGTAGTGCACCTGCGGCATGTCCTTCAGCGGCGAGGCCAGCCCCCACGGCGTCTTGATCTGGGCCAGTTCGACGAACGAATCGATCGCCCCCCGGCAGACGCCCAGCGCAACCGCCGCCTTGTTGTAGACGGCGTGGCAGGGGTTCCGGAACGTGGGGTTGTCCCACTGCTCGCTGGGGGCAAGCGGTCGCGCCGGAAGCAGGTGCTCCGGGGGAACGTAGGTGCCGTCCATGCGTACGTCGTGGCTGCCGCTCCCACGCATCCCCGCCGTGTCCCACGTGTCGACGATCTCGAACTCGCCGCGCGGGATCATGAAGGACGCGGTCGTCCCCTCACCGGTGGTTTCGTCGGTGACGATCGGCGACATGAGGAAGTTCCAGGTGGCGTTGTGGCAGCCGCTCGCGAACGAACCCTGGTAGTGCAGCCGCCACCCCTCGCCCTCCTGGCGCGCCGTCGTGCCCGGGTTCGGTCCGTTCGGCGGCCCGTGTCCCGAACAGACGAGCGCGTCCCAGTCGTCGAAGATCTTGTCGCAGAGGGCGCGGTCCATGCGACGCACGATCAGTCCGTTGATCTCCGAGTTGATGTGCGTGCACCACCCCATCGACCCGTCGATGGCGGAGACCGCCTCGACGTTCTCGATCTGCTCGCGGGCGGTCACGTCCTCGCCGCCCAAATCCGCCGGCAGGGCGAAGCGGTAGAACCCCTGGGCGGCCATCTCCCTGGCCGCCCAGGCGGGCAGGTGGCGCAACTCCTGCGCCTCATCCCCAGCCTGCCGCAGCATCTCCCGCATGCCCGCGATGCGCTCCAGCATCGGCGTCTGCTTGATCTCGTTCTGCCGTTCGATGATCTCGGCGCGCACCATGCCACCACCTCCGGTCCGTGAGTGCGGCGCGATGATAGCGGAGCCGTTCGAGGAGGGTGGCTACTGGGGCAGGAGCGTCACGGTGCCCGTGCCCTGTTCCAGCTCGATGCGGAAACGGCGGAGAAGATCCCACCCCATCAGTGAGGGCAGTTGCTGCGAGTCCACGGCTCCCAGCTCGATCGTCTCGGCAATGGTCTGGAGAGAGCCGTCGTCGTGCGTGAACTCGAACGTCGCTTCCATCTGGCGACTGAGTGCGACTCCGGCAACACCGCGGCGCCGCACGGTCTCCTCAGGTGTCCACGCGGCGGGCTCCATCGCATCCGTGGCCAGATTGAGGCGCACTCTGGCGTCCTTCGCGTGGACGATGCTCGTGGAAGATCCGGTGTCGATCAGGAAGGGCACTGGCTGAGGGGGCCTGCCCGGGATTGCCAGTCGCGTCCAGACGAATGGGCAGCCCCACCGGGCGCTGAAATAGCCGGAGATCACAGACGCCAGTGCCGGTTGGCCGTGATGAACTCCGCGTCGACGTCCTTGCCGAACGCCAACCCCTTCGCGTCCATGGCATCGCTGAGATCGGGGAGGCAGTGAAACGAGGCGACGACCTCCCGGTCCTTGTTGATGGCGACGAACTGCTCCGGATACTGGGCCAGCAGCTCTTCGTAGTGCTCTTCCCACCACCGCCAGGTCGCCTTTGCCTCTTCGAGCTCTCGAAGTTCCTCTGACACGTCACGGGTGACCACGTGGCACTCCTGGGGTCCGCTTCAACGGCAACAGTTGTGCGGACAACTCCCACCGTACCCGCACCGGGCTGCCATATCAAGCATTCTTGTGAAACTCCACCCCCGCCTCCCCTGCGAAGCGCTCCCGCATCACCCCGACCGCCTCCTCCGAGCAGTCCGCCAACACGAAGCGCCGCCCCAGCTCCAGCGCCGCCGCCCCAGCCGTCCCGCTCCCCGCCACCAGGTCGACCACCAGCCCCCCCGGCGGCGACGACGCGCTCACGATGCGTTTCAGCACCCCCAGCGGCTTCTGCGTCGGGTACCCTGTCTTCTCCCTGCCCGTGGGGCTCACGATCGTGTGCCACCACGTATCCGTTGGGAGCTTTCCCCGCGCCGCCTTCTCCGCCCCCGCCAGCTCCGGCGCCATGTACGGGATGCGCTCCACCTCGTCCGTGTTGAACAGGTACCGCGCCGCGTCCTTCGCGTAGAAGAGGATGGTGTCGTGCTTCGGCGGCCAGCGCTTCTTCGTTCGTCCGCCGTAGTCGTATGCCCAGATGATCTCGTTGACAAAGCACTCCCGCCCGAAGACCTGGTCGAGCAGCACCTTCGCGTAGTGCGCCTCGCGATAGTCCAGGTGCAGGTAGAGCGACCCGCTCGGCTTAAGCAGCCGCCGCGACTCCACCAGGAACGGCTCGAGGAACCCGAGGTAGTCGTCGAACACATCGTCGAACGAACGTGACCCCAGCCTGACCGTTTCGTACCGCCGCCCCCCGAACCCGGTGCGGTCGCCCCCGCCTTCCGCCACCCGCCGTGTCCGAATCTGGTTCAGCTCCTGCCGCTTGCCCGTGTTGAAGGGCGGGTCGAGGTACACCAGGTCCACCGCCTCGTCCGCCAGCCCCCGCGCCACCTCCACCCCGTCGGCGCAATGCACAATGCCGCGTGGTTCGGGAGCGCTCATCCTCCGCAGATGTCCACGTCTTTCCCCAACTCGGCCTCCAGCGTGTCCCGCAAGTAGTAGCAGGCCTCGTTGAATGAATCGGCCGGCGAATCGGCCGGCCCCAAACCGGCAAATGTCTCCATGAGGTTGAGCTCGAGCAGGAAGGCCGCAAGTTCTTCGTGGCTCTCGATGTCCGTATCGAGGTTTTCCAGGGCTTTCTTGGCCCCTTCGGAGGGGGCGAGGATCTCCTTGAGCGCCTCGACCAGGGTGTTGTGGGGCTCTGCAAGGTGGCCCGGCGGGGTCAGGCCAGCGACCCTGTCCATGTAGGGTTGGAGGTACTGAGGTGGGCCTTCGAATAGCTCTAGCATCACCCCGACGAGTTCTTCTGCAGATTCGCCGGCCTGTTTCCGTTCGTCGTCGGACCACTCAGGAGATTCGAGCAGGTCCTGAGTATCTCGGATGGCCTCGTCCAAATCGGCGGTCCACTCGACGGCAAACTCGCTTCCCCTCTCCTTCAGTTCAACCTCGGCCTCGACAAGCGCATCCGCGTATTCCTGCGTCGTTAGGGGTTCGGAGGCACCTCCGCACCCTCCCAGAACCAGCAGGCCCAGGACCGCTACGCCGATGACACCCGGCAGTCGCGCTCGCATGCAGACCTCCGTCCCCGTCCCTCGAGACTACACGGGCGTTGGCGGAGTTACGCTACCCGGCCACCATTGGGCCATGCGCTCCGATGGAGGTGCGTCGCCTACCCCGTGACCCCCGGGGGAATGGCGCCCTCGCCGGCTGGACGCGGCGGCGCCACGCTCACCTCGAGCAGCTCAGCGATGTCGAACGCCTGGATCGAGCGCGTGTCCTCGTCCGGCTGCACCGCGGGAATGCCGTCCTCGAACATCTGGATGCAGAACGGGCAGGCCGTCGCCACGATGCTTGCGCCCGTGTTCGCCGCCTCCGCCGTGCGCAGGTGGTTCACCCGCGTGCCCGACTCTTCCATCCACATGTTGCCGCCGCCTGCGCCGCAGCACATGCCCTGCTCGCGGCTGCGCGGCATCTCCACCAGCTCCGCCCCGGGGATGTTCTCCAGCACCTCGCGCGGCGCGTCCATGATGCCGTTGCCCCGGCCCAGGTAGCACGAGTCGTGGTACGTGATCGTCTGCCCGTCCATCTCCTTCGGCTGCAGCTTGCCCTGCGCCAGCAGTAGCTGGAGGAACTCCGCGTGATGCGTGACCTCCCACTGCCCGTCGAAGTCCGGGTACTCGTTCTTGAAGGTGTTGAAGCAGTGCGGACAGGCCGTGATCACGCGCCGCACGCCGATCTCGTTCATCGAGGCGACGTTCGTCTCCGCCAGGGTCGCGTAGAGGAACTCGCTGCCGAGGCGCCGGGCGGGGTCGCCCGTGCAAGTCTCCTGCTGGCCCAGCACGCCGAAGCTCACGCCCGCCTCGATCAGCAGCCGCACCACCGACTTCGTGATCGGCATGTTGCGCTCAACCAGCGCCCCCGAGCAGCCCACCCAGTACAGGTACTCCTGCGACCCGTCGAAGATGGGCACCTCGATGCCCTCCTCGCGGAGCTGCTCCATCCACGTCTCGCGAGTGAGCTGCGTGCCCCGCCAGGGGTGGCCGCGCTGCTCGATGTTCTGCAGCGTCTCCTGCGCCGTCCCCGGGATGCGAGCCTGCTCCATCACCAGGTAGCGGCGCATGTCGACAATCGTGGGCACGTGCTCGATCAGCACCGGGCACTCCTGCACGCAGGCCATGCACGTGCGGCAGGCCCACAGCGACTCGTCCTTCACGTAGTCGCCCACCAGTTCGCCACCGACCTTCTCGGCCGGATCCTTGCCCGCGATCAGGAGAGGCCCGGCGTGGTTCATGTACGACTTCAGGTCCTGGACGATCGCCATCGGCGAAAGGGGCTGGCCCGCCGTGTAGGCCGGACAGGCATCCGTGCAGCGCCCGCAGCGCACGCACGTGTCGGCGTCGAAGAGCTGCTTCCAGGAGAGGTCCTGGACCTTGCCTGCCCCGAGGCTCGCGCCCTCCTCGATCAGCTTCTCGAAGTCGCCCATCGGGGCCAGGTACGAAGGTACTGCCGGACGCTTCAGGAACGCGTTCACGGGCGCGAAGATGATGTGCCGGAACTTCGTCAGGGACATCAGCGTCAGTAGGCTGAAAGCGCCTACCACGTGGATCCACCAGAACACCTGGTGCGCGGTCAGCAGCGCGCTCGCGCTCGCTCCGCCCACGATCTTGGCGATCACCCAGCCGCCCGGCGACCAGTACGACCAGTTCTCGTTCCCGAGGGGAATCTCGTGCCCCCCGATGCGCAGCCCCTCCACCAGGAAACCCGTGAACAGCACGAATCCCAGCAGCCCGACGACGATCGCGTCTTCCGACTGCCGCCGGTCCCAGGTCAGCTTCGCCGGCGCCGGGCCGAAGCGGCGGAACACTGCCATGCCGATGCCCACCAGCCCGATAATCCCGAACAGGTCGCCCACGAAGCTGTAGGCCAGATAGACGCCCCCTTCGAGGAAGGCGTGCTCGCCGCCGACCTGGAAGATCAGGTCGAAGTAGTCGTCGATTGCCAGCAGGATCGTCACCAGCGTCAGGACCGCGAAGCTCGAGTAGATGCACCAGTGCATCACGCCCGCGTAGCGGTCGTTCGTGACGCGTCCAGTGCCCGCTCCCAGCGTCAGCGCGTTCGTGAGCCGCGCCCCCAGGTCGTTGAAGACGTTGTGGCTGCGTCCCAGCCGCCACACCCGCAGGCGCTGCACGAATGCTCCCACGATCACGGCCACGGCGATGCCGAAGATGAAGTACATCACGGCGAAGCCCTGGATGTTGAAGAACACCTCGCGGCTGGCGCGCTCCGTCTGCGCCGTCTCCAGCGCACCGATGGCGGCGATCACCGCTACGGGCACTGCGATGCCCAACACGCTCACGTTGAAGCGGGAGCCCTTCTTCTCAGGCGTGTCCGTCACGGCCGGTGGCTTCTCCGGGGAGGCTGACTGCGCGCTCATGCGTTGTCGTTCGTGGGCGAGCCGTACAGCTTGCGAAGGTCGTTCTTGAGTACCTTGCCCATGGCGTTGCGCGGCAGCTCGTCCACCACCGCGATGTACTGCGGCGCCTTGAACGAGGCGATCCGGCTCTTGCAGTAGGCGTTCACGTCCTCCGGCGTGAGCGTGGCTCCCGGCTTCGGCACGAGCACCGCCTTCACCACCTCACCCCAGTCGACATCCGGAACGCCGATAACGGCGGCCTCGTCGATGCCCTCGTGGTCCTCGAGGCAGTTCTCCACCTCGCCCGACGAGATGTTCTCCCCGCCGCGGATGATGAGGTCCTTCTTTCGTCCCGTGATGAACAGGTAGCCGCCTTCGTCCACGCGGCCAACGTCGCCGGTGTGCAGCCAGCCGTCGATGATGGCCGTGCTGGTCGCGTCCTCCTGCTCGTAGTAGCCCTTCATCACGCGGTCGGAGCGGACGCAGATCTCGCCCTCGTCGCCGGGCTCGAGCAGCACGTTGCGGTCGTCCATGATGCCAATCTCGACATCGTCCATCGGCCGGCCCACCGAGCGCAGGCGCGCCTCCCGCACGTCCATGTCGACGCTCAGGTCGTGGTCCTCCGGCCCCAGGTAGGTCAGCGTGGAGGTCGACTCCGTCTGCCCGTAGGCGTTCATCAGGCCCACGCCCTGCTGCGGGAAGATGTCGCACGCCTTGCGCACCACCTCGTACGGCATGGGCGCCGCACCGTAGGTGATGAGCTGCAGGGTATCGAGGCTCGTTTGTTCCAGGGCGTCATGCTCCATGATGCGTTTCAGCATCGTGGGCACGACCATCGAGTGCGTCGCTCCCTCGTCGCCCACCGCCGACAGCCATCCCTCCGGCGTGAACTGCGGCAGCACCAGCAACGTGCGCCCACCCCAGATCGAGGAGAGCATCGCCGTCGCCCCCGCGATGTGGAAGAACGGCACCGAGACGACCGTCTTGTCGTGTACATCGGGGTCGGCCGGATTCATCGTGTTCGTCACGTAGGCGGTCATGTCGAGGAACGTGATCATCACGCCCTTGGGCAGGGCCGTGGTGCCGCTCGTGAAGATGAGAACAGTGGGCTGCTCGTCGTCCACCTCCACCCAGATGTCCTCCGCCACTGCCCCCGCCACCAGTCCGGCGAAGTCGCGGTAGCCCTCAGCCGGGCCGTCGTAGCTCACGAACGTCTTCGTGTGGGTCAGCCCTGGCCGGATGCGATTGACCAGCTCCAGGTAGCGCTCCGAGACGAACAGCACCTCCGCCTGGCTCACGTTGAGCATGTGCGTCAGCTCTTCGTCCTTGGAGCGGTAGTTCAGCGGGACGAGGGTCACGCCCAGCATCGCGCAGGCGTAGTACGTCAGCACGAAGTCCACGCTGTTCTGCGCCATCACGGCGACCTTCTGGCCCTGCTCCACGCCCAGGCCCCGGATGGCGTTCGCCAGGCGGGTCACCTGCTCCTGCATCTCGGCGTAGTTGAGGCGGCGGCCGGCCCCGCCCACCTCCACCAGCGCCTCCCGGTCGGGCACGACGGCGGCGGAGATCTGAAGGAACTCGATCGTGTTCATGCTCCCTCCAAGGAGCGGGTTTGCGCCTATGTGCGGCGCCACGGGATTCTACCGGCGCCCCGTTCGGGGCGCGAATCAGGGCTGGTGGCTGGTGGTTGGTGACTGGTGACTCGTGGGGTCCAAGGCGTCCCCGTGCATCCCCGCAGCGGTTCCTGGATAGGGAGCCGTCCCCGGCCCGTCGGTACCCACTATTCACAAACCACTAACCACTACAACCGGGGCGGCTTTGGCGCGAACGGCTCCGCCAGCACCCGCCCCAGCTCCTCCTCCACCGCCTCGTCCAGCTCCGCCGCCGGGACCGCCTTCGTGATCAGCCCCCAGCGCAGCGCTTCCTCCGTCCCCACCGGTTCACCCGTCAGGATGAGGTCGGCGGCGGCGCCGGGGGGAATCGTGCGCGGCAGCGTCTGCGTGCCGCCCGCGCTCGGGATGTACCCCAGCGTCACCTCCGGCAACGCGAATTGCGTCCCCTCCTCCGCCACCCGCACGTCGCAGCAGAGGGGCAGTTCCAGACCCGCGCCGAAGCAGAAGCCGTGCATGCGCGCCACCAGTGGCACCGGCAGCGAGAGCATCAGCCCCCAGACGTCACGCTCGTGCCGCGCCCGTCGCGCCTCCAACAGGCTTGGCGCCGTCCCGAACTCCGAGATGTCGGCCCCCGCGCTGAAGGCCCGCCCCTCCCCCCGGAAGCACACTGCTCGCACATCGGGATGGTCGCGGCAGGCCTGCAGGAATTCCCACAGCAGGTCGCGCATGGCCATGTTGATCGCGTTCAGGCGCTCGGGCCGGTTGAGCGTGATCGTCGCCACGCCCCGATCATCGATGGCGAACAGGACCGCATCGGCCATGGAGCCAGTTTACGGCGACTGCAACGGCGAGCGCGGAGCCCAACAGAACGCGCCGGCCACGCGGACCGGCGCGGATGCTTCCCGGAAGGAAGCGTGCTGGCGGTCTATTGCCGCCAGTCGGGCCTGCGGATAGCGCTCTTCTCGCGCATCGAGACGTTCTGGGCGAGGTCCTCGTTCGCCTTCCGCACGAGGTCGTCCAGTTCGTCGCTGCCGAGCTTCATCTCCGAAGAGCGCCAGCGCTTCAGCATCGCCCGGTCCTTGGCGCTCAACTCGGCCTCGCTCGCCATGCGGTTCACGAGCTCGATGAGCATCTCGTTGATTTCGTCGTCGCTGTACGTTACCTGCGCCATCCCCTACCTCCGAACCGTCTCGTAGCGTCCCTTGCTCTTCACGCGACGCATCAGCTTAGCATCGATGGCCCCGTTCAAGCGGTCGTTCAGGGCCTCGGTCAGGCCGTCCAGTTCGGGCGAGCCCTCCTGGTGGTCCGAGCGCCACCGGCGGATGGCCTCCTTCCCCTCAACGGAGATCTCGGCATTGTCGATCGCGACCGCGCTGACAAGCATCATCAGCGACCACGACTCAGGTTCTTCGAGCAAAACAATCATGTGCTATTCCCCAGTGAAGTCTGGCGGGCGCTTCTCAAGGAACGCGCGCACCCCTTCAGCCCGATCTTTGGTCGCTTGCAGGAGCAAGGTCAAATCGGTTTCGAATCGCAGGGCCTGTTCGAGGGGCTGATCGAGCCCCCTCCAGACCGCTTCCTTGGCCAGCCGCGTCGCGATCGGACCCCGCGCCGCGACCGCCTCCGCCGCCCCCCGCGCCGCCTCCCCCGCGCTCCCCGCCGGCGCCACCCGCGACACAAGGCCCCGCTCCAGCGCCTCCGTTGCCGCGAATCTCGCGGGCATTACTTCCTCCGCCTCCAGCCCCAGCAACGTGCGGGCCCGACGAGCCGTCAGGTCGTCCATCGCCACGCCCTCCAGCTCGAAAGATGCCCCCTCCCCGCACACGCGGATATCGCAGCCGAGGGCGAACGCCGCCCCCGCCCCCGCACCGCCCCCCCCCCGCGCCGGCGGCCCCCCCCCCCCCCCCACCCCCCCCCCCCCCCCGGCCCCCCCCGGAGGCCCCCCCCCCCCGCCTCGACCACCGCCACGCGCGCTCCCCTCTCCGCAAGCCCCTTGAGCGCTTCCA
>MKWU01001898.1_pt1 | contig 33830 bp, 29 predicted proteins | sample 809101 | NCBI WGS metagenome assembly MKWU01 (sample SAMN05860141, study PRJNA318959) | sponge metagenome | host: Aplysina aerophoba | place: Slovenia: Piran, Adriatic Sea, Gulf of Piran | collected 2013-05-07
GGCCAGCACTCGTCCACGCATGATTCTCTGGGTTCCCCCGCCAGTTCCCCTTGACGACCGCGCTGAGTGTAGCATAGTCGTATAGCCTGTGGCGCCCGCCGCGGGCACCCTCAGGCCGGGGTCCGGCGCACGCTGAACTCGCCGTCTTCGTCACGCAACACCACCGCCTCGCCGGGCGGCTCTCCGGCGTTCAAACGGTCCAGCACGTACTCGGCGATTTTCGGCCGGATGGCGCCGGCGATCACGCCGTCCAGAAAGCGCGCGCCCTGCGGCGTTGTCTTGACCCGTTCAGCCAGCCAGCCGCGGACATCGTCGTTGAACGCGAGGCGCGCGCGGTGGGAAGCGAGGTACGTGGCGGACAGGCGGTCCAGCCGCATCCCGGCGATTCTGGCGAGGGTGTCCTCGCCGAGGGGCCAGTAGGGCACGAGTTGCAGCCGGCCGATGAAGGCGGCGGGGAAGTGCTGCGCGAGCGCCTGTGTCAGGGATTGATGGAACTCGTCCTCGTATGGCGGCGGGTCGGACATGGCCGCCTTCTCCACCACCTTGTCGCCGGCATTTGAGGTCAGGATGATCAGGGCGTTGGAGAAATCCGCCTCGATGCCCTCGGCGTCCTCCATCCAGCCCCGGTCGAGCACCTGGTAGAGCATCTCGATCACGTCCTTGTGGGCCTTCTCGATTTCGTCGAGCAGCACCACGCAGAATGGCGTGCGGCGAATGCCCTCGGTCAGCACGCCTCCCTCGCCGTAGCCGACATAGCCGGCCGGGGCGCCCTTCAGGCCCGAGACGGTGTGCGCTTCCTGGTACTCCGACATGTTGATCGTCAGCAGCCGCCCGCCGAACAGAACGTCGGCGATCGCGTGCGCCGTCTCCGTCTTGCCGACGCCCGAGGGTCCGCAGAACATCAGCGCGCCGACGGGCTTGCGCCGGTCCGACAGCCCCGCGAGATAGGCGCGCGCCTGCGCCGCGCAGCGCGCCAGCGCGTCGTCCTGCCCGAGCACCCGCTCGCCCAGTGTCCGTTCGAGGTCCGCGGCCGTCTTGCTGACATCCGAAAGGATGCCCCCGATCGGCACGCCGGTGAGATCGGAGACCACCGCGGCCACGTCGTTTTCGCTGACCGTGACCGGGTCGCCTTCGGATTCCTCGGCCACGCCGTTCTCACTGGCCGTGACCGGATCGCCTTCAGACTCTGCGGCCGCATCGTTCTCGCTGGCCGTGACCGGGCCGCCTTCCGATTCCCCGGCCGCCTCCGAATCGTCCGGCGCGTCGTCCATCCGCGCCCGGGCGGCCGCGGAGTCGAGCACGGCGATCGCCTTGTCGGGGAGTTGCCGGCCGACGATGTAGCGGCGCGACAGCGCCACGGCCGCGTCGAAGACGTTCTCCCCGAAGCTCACGCCGTGATGCCCGGCCAGCGCCGGCGCCAGGCCCTCGACGATGCGCAGCGCCTCTTCGTCGTCGGGTTCCTGGATCCGCACCGGCGCGACGCGCCGGGCGAGCCCCGTGTCCGGTTCGATGTGACGCCGCCACTCGCGCCAGCCGCAGGTGCCGAGGATGCGGACATCGCCCGACAGGACACTGCGCAGCGCGTCGCCGCCGCGGCCCTGATCCCCGAACAGCAGATGAATGTCGTCGAAGTACAGAATGGTGCCGGTGCCCTCGATTTCCTTGACGATCGCCCGCAGCCGCTCCTCGAGGGCGCCGCGCACGCTCGCCCCCGCGCGCAGCGCCGACAGGTCCACCGACCAGACCGGCGTGTCGTGCAGGATGGAGTCGGCCGCGTCGCGGCCATTGGCGAGGGCGTCGATGTAGCCGAGGGCGCAGGCGGTCTTGCCCACGCCGGCCTCGCCGACGACGATCACCGAGTTCTGCCGCCGGCGCAGGAGAATCGAGGAGATCGCCCGCATCGGCCCGCGCATGCCCACCACGGGATCGAGGCCGTCGGTGTGCGCCAGGGCGACCATGTCCTGGCCGTACCTGGACAGTTCCGGGTAGTCCGGGTCGGTTGCGGGCGGAGCGAGGCCGCCATCGCCGCTCACTGCCCGGCCCGGCCGCGCTGACGCAAGGGTGGCGACATCGAGCCGGTTGAAGCCGGGCAGTCTGGCCACAAGCCGCGGCCACGCCTCGCCGCGCCGCGCGATCGTCTCGAAGAACTGCACGGGGGAAACCGCAGAGTCCCCGTACTCGTCGAATGCCAGCGACCACGCCTCGCGCAGCAGTTGGGCCAGGGACTCCTCGAACGAGGGCGTTCGCCCCGCGGCGGTGCGCGGCATGGCGGCGACCGCCGACGCAAGCACGGATTCCACGCCTGCAGCGTCCGCCCCGGCGCGCTCCAGGGCGGCCATGACGCCGTCGCCCGTCTCCGGGTCGCGAAGCAGGGCCAGCAGGAATTGCTCGACGCCGATGCTGGCGCGGCCCTCGCGCGCGGCCTGCTCGGCCGTTTCGTGAAGCGCCCGGCGGGCGTTCGGGTCCAGGTGATCGTAGAGTCTTCTCAGGTTCATTTGCGATCCATTCCTCGTTTGAAAGTCTATGCGGCCAGCGGCAGCGTCACCGGGCCGTCGGACTGCCCGAGTACGGCCAGTCCACCCAGAGCCGTGCTCCCGTCGAGCGCGGCGGGGGGCACCCTGCCGGCGTCGAGGCGCAGCGCGATGCGCGCGATGGGCGAGGGCGATCCTATATAACAGCGGGCAAGCAGGTATAGCGATTCCCGCCGCCGGGCCTCCTTCGCCCACGGCGGTCCTTCCGGGCGGTCGCCGCCTTCGACGACGATCTCGATTCCGGCGTCCGGCAGGTTGCAACTCGTGCCCAGCATCGAACCGAATCCCCCGCCGACGCGAGCCGGCCGGAGTATCGGCACCTCGGCGCCGGCAAACTCCGTGACGCGAACCGGCAAACCGGTATAGGCGTGCAACAGATCGGTCAGGCCGACCGCGGAGACCGGGCCGAAGACCGGGGCGGCGAGGCCCGTGGCTCCCTCCCGGTCCTGCCGCGGGGCGCGCCCGGCGGCGCCGCTGCCGGCTGCAAGAAACAGCGACGGGCGCCCCGCCAGGACAGTCGCGCTGTCGATGGCGCCGATGCGCCCGCCGGTGGCCAGGCTGAACGCCGCCTGGGACCGGGCCCGGGCCATTACGGCCGCCTGCATGAAACGGTCGACCGGCGCGTCAAGCCACGTGCTGAGCGCGCCGCCCCGGCGATGATCGTCGACGATGCGCTCGATGTCCGACGATGGCAACAGCGAGCCGTGACCGGCCAGGCCGGGCGCCTCCAGCGTGAGGAGAATTCCGCGCGACGTCATGGCAACGTCGGAGATCTCGGACCCGGAGAACGTCAGGGAAGGGGTGGACCGGTACACGATGCCCCGGCCGCTCCTTGCGTAGTTGGATAACAGCCAATTGCCGAACGGCGTCCGCGTGTCCCGCCGCCAGTTGTCCCTGGCGCCCGTGGAAAGCAGCCACCACAGCGCGGCGACCGCGGGCCAGATCGACCAGCGGGTGGGGTTCAGAAACAGGTCCTGGATCAACGGATGACTGTAGCTCGGTTTCCCGGGCGGGTTCTCCTCCGCGCCGCCCGCGCCCTCGCCGCCGGGGCGTTCGATCGCGGCCGCCGGCGCCGCCCTGGCTGCGTCCCCGTTCACAGTTTCGTGACCGCGACGTTCTGGACGCGGTTGATCCCGCGCTGGCTTTCGAAAAGCAGCCCGAGCACGCGTTTCAGAACCGCGGCGCTCGTGGCCCGGTGGTTGCCCTGATCGAACCGCAGCCTGACCTCCATGGCGGCCCGCGGATTGCCGAGACGGACGGAGGCCACGGGCCGCAGCGACGCGCCCTTGACGCCGTTGATCCAGGTCGCGTCCGCTGCTCCGGGAAAATCGGAAAGGTACTGCTTCAGGTAGGTCGGGTTCTCGGCAAGACTCGTCATGCTGCTGCGCAGAAACCCGAGCAGGCTCTCCATCTCCGTCCCGACGGTCATGGGCTGGCGGTATGCCGAGGGCGCGATCGCAACCGAGCAGCGCCAGTCGCCAAGCGCCGCGACCGGCTGCAGCGACTGGCGTGTCGGCACGCGCGGAGCGAGATCGCGGTTGTTCGCCAGCACCGACGGTGCGGCAAGGTACCGCTCGTGTCCAAGCTGGCCGAAATCGAGGCCCTGGAACAGCAGCAGCACCCTCGCGATGCCGCGGTTGACATGCCTGCGCACGGCCCAGCGGATGGACGTTCCGCGGGTGTTGCCGTAGGCGACGACGGGATCGATCTGCTCCGGCTCGCCCCCCGGGCCGTAAAGACTCACGGACTCCACGGAATGGCATTCGGTCGAGCGGTAGCGCAGCGCGTCCACCCGCACGGGGTATTCGAGCTGGCGCCCGGTGATGTTGACGGGATCCGCCGACGCCCTCCAGAGGTTGACCGCCGGGACGTGGTTCACCATGAGCAGGTCGCTGGACGTGGATTCGGGGAGTTGCAGCGGGTGAGAAAACCCGAATTGCACCTCGCTGCCCGGTTGCAGGGACAGCCCGGCCAGGGACACGAACCGGAACTTGTCGGGAAACACCAGGAATTCGGTGACCACGCGGTGCGCCCGGTGCACGGCCGGACGAACCGGCAAGGCCGCCTCCGACGAGCCGAAGCCGAGCAGGCGCAGGTTCGCCGTCGGCACGAAGGTGGCGTCTCCGCCGTCCGGCGGGACGACCTTGATCCAGGCGAGATCGTCGTCGAGGGCGTCGAGCAGCGTCGCGGCGTTGACGCGGTTGCTGCCGACAAACAGGAGCAGCCGGTCCTCGGGCGGCGCGCCGAGCACCCGCATGCCGATGCCGTCCGGAGCGCCGGGCGACGGGGCGAGCCGCCGCAGCCTGAGCGACATGGGGTGGGCGTGGATGTCCATGGTGGTGGTGAAACAGGCCAGCGCCTGATTCTCCACTTCGTAATCGAAACGCGTGCCCCGGGGGATGGTCTGGGGCTCGCTGCCGTCCCGAATCCGCAACACGGTCATGGAGGGGATCGGCTCGGCCAGCGCCGGCGCGATAAGGGACAGCATGGTCAGGGGAACCTCCGCGGCGCCCTCCTCGATCATCAGGCGAAGGCGCGCCGCGAGAAAGGCGGCGCTCTCGATCACGCGTTCGACATGCGGGTCCCGGGAGCGCATCGCGCCGATGTCGAGTTGCCCGGCCACATCGGGAAACGCCGCGGCGAACTCCCGTCCGTGGTCGCGCAACGCCTCGAGTTCCGCGGTGTATGCCTGCAGGAGTTGCTGGTCGATCACGGCTCGGCGCCCACCATGACTACATCGGCGCCCAGGCCGCCTCCCCGGCGCGGCGTGATGACGCGCAGGACAAGCCGTTCGTGTTCCTCGTCAACCACATGGGCCTGGATCACGAACGCAAATTCCCCGGCGTCGTGCACGGGCATCACGCGCACGTTCTGCAAGCGCGGCTCGAATCGCCGCAACTGGTCGGCAATCTGGCTCGCGATCTTGTCCCGGTCCGCTGCCGAACTCGGCGCGAGGCCGACGGTATTGCTCAGCCCCCACGCCATCAGGCCGGAGACGGCGCCGGTGTGGAGGCGCCGCGCGCCGAGCAGGTCCGTGACGTCCCGCAGCAGCGCGGCCATTCCGTGGCCCGGATTGGCCGCGAATCGGTCGAACAGTGCCAGGTGCCGGTTTGACACGGCGTCTCTTTCGGGCTTCATGTCGTTGACATCGGGAAGCGATGATTACAATATTACCGTCATTGCTCCGAGACGGGGAACCCAGAATGGCACAGTCGAGCCAGAAGAAGGTCGGTCGGGTGCGTCCGCCGCGCGTTCAGATAACCTACGATGTTGAAGACGGCGGCGCAACCGTGGAGCGTGAACTTCCGATGGTGGCCGGCGTGGTTTCCGACCTGTCCGGAGACTCCGACGACCCGACACCTTACGAGCAGCGAAATTTCCTGGAGGTCGAGCAGGGAGGCGTGGACCGCCTGATGAAGCGGATTGCGCCGACGGTCGAGCTCACGGTTCCGGACGAAATCTCCGGTGACGGCGAGGACTCGGAAATCGCCGCGCGACTCCGCTTCGGGTCGATCGACGACTTCTCCCCGATGGGCGTTGCCGCGCAGCTCCCGCAGACGGCGAAGTTGCTGGAATTGCGCCAGCAGCTATCCGACCTGTACGGCAAGGTCGAGGCCAACGACAAGCTCGACGGCATTCTCGGCAAAGTCCTTGCCGACTCCGACAAGCAGGCCCAGTTGCTCTCCGAACTAGGCGGCGACGGCAGCGGGCCGAACGAGGAGGATAACTGATGGTCGACGGCCGACAGACTGCCGGATCGAGTGCGGCGGAAGCTGCGCCGGACTCGATTCTCGGCCAGATTTTCGAGGAGGGACGGCTCGTCCGGGACGCCAACCAGGCCGACAGCGCCCGGAACATGCTCCAGGGATTCCTGGGGGAGGCGGCCAAGGCGGGTACGCGTGTCGATGGCGGAGCGAAGCGGCTGCTTGCGGAGCGCCTGGTCGCGCTTGACCGCCTGATCACGGCGCAGGTCAATCATGTGCTGCACCACGAAAAATTCCAGAAACTCGAGGCGAGTTGGCGCAATCTCGACAAGCTCGTGTCCGAGAACGAGCTGTCGCAGAGTCTGATCGTGCGCGTATTCAACTGTAACCGGCGGGAAATCGAGCGCGACTTCGCAAGAGCGGCCGGATTCGACCAGTCGCACTTCTTCAAGAACGTTTACGAGAGCGAGTTCGGCACCCTTGGCGGTCTGCCCTATACGTTCCTCATTGGCGACCTGGAGTTCGGGCGCTCACCGCGGGACATCCAGTTCCTGCGCTCCATGTCGTCGGTCGCCGCCATGGCGCACGCGCCATTCATCGCTTCGGCCGACCCGAGGCTCTTCGACCTCGACAGCTACACCGAACTGGATCGGCCGATCGACATCGCGAAGCTCTTTTCCACCTCCGAGATGGCCGCGTGGAACTCGCTGCGCGACAGCCCCGATTCACGCTATCTCGTGCTGACCGCGCCCCGCACGCTGGTGCGCCCGCCCTGGGGCGCGGATTCCGCGCCCGTGGAGGAAATGGACTTCGAGGAAGACGTCACAGGCGACGATCACGGCAAGTACCTGTGGGGCCCGTCATCGTGGGCCGTCGGCGGGCTGATCATGAAATCCTTCGCCGAATACGGCTGGGCGTCGGCCATTCGGGGCACCGAAACGGGCGGCAAGGTGGCGGACCTTCCCCTGCACTCCTTTGCTTCGCTGTCCGGAACGAGGATCAGCAAGTGCCCGACGGAGATCATCATCACCGACCGGCGCGAAAAGGAGCTGTCCGACCAGGGAATTATTTCGCTTTGCCATGCGCGCAACACGGACTACGCCGTCGTGTTCTCCGGTTCCACCGTCAACCGGCCGAAGAAGTACGTGGAAGACGCCGCGAGCGCCAACGCCCGTCTCTCGGCCAGTTTGCCGTACATCCTTGCGTGTTCGCGATTCGCTCACTATCTCAAGGCGATCATCCGCGACAAGGTGGGGGGGTTCACCAGCCGTGAAGAAATCGAACGCTTCCTCAACAGGTGGATCGCGCAGTATGTCACCACGGACGATACGGCAAGCCACGCCGCCAAGGCCCGATTTCCGTTGCGGGAAGCGAAAGTGGCGGTGCAGGAAGTACCCGGCAAGCCGGGCGTATACACGGCTGTCGCGCACCTGCGCCCGCACTTCCAGCTCGAGGAGTTGACCGCGTCGCTGCGGCTGGTGGCCGAACTGCCGTCGACAAGCGGCTAGGACCCGGCGCGATAGGGACGGCGGCGCCGGCACGACCGGTTGTCGTCATGCCGATTGACCAGCACATCGTCAACGGGCGCCTCGCCCGTACCGCCCGCCACCGCGGGGTGGACATGCTGCTGGATGCCTGGCTGGATACCCCCCCGGACACCCGCGCCGCGATGGCGCTGGCCACCGGCGACCTGCCTCTGGCCGCCGGCTTCGGCGACGGCTGGCAGCGACTCGCCGAGCGTGACCTCGTCGGCGCGCTGGGGATCGCGCGCAACGGCCCCAATGCCGGAACCGCGCCCATGAGGCTGCTCGAGGCCGAGGCCCTCATAGAGGCCGGCGGCATCGTCGCCGGGCTGCAACGCCTCCGGCCGTTGCACGACTCGGGCGACCCGGCGGCGACGGCGGCGCTTGCGCGCCACCGCTACCGCCTCGGCGACCCCGCGGGCGCCGAGGCCGTTGCCCGCGCGCTGCCCATGCACTCGGCCACCGCCCTGATCGGCGCCCGTGCGGCGCTCGTGCAGGACAACCCGGCCGGTGCATTCGCATTCCTCGAACCGTTCCTGACCGGCAGCGCTCCCTTGCCGGAGCCCATGACGGCCGGCGCGGTGGCCGTGCTGACCGCTTCGAGCATGGTGCGCGGCGGCCTGGACCGGCGCCTGAAGCGCTTTGCCGGGAGGCTGGCCAACGCCCCGGGTCTTGCGGACGAGATGATGCCGACGGTGGCTCGCGTGGCCTGGACCGCCGGTATGGCGGCGGACGCCTGGGAGCGCTTCTCCGGCGATGCTCCCTGGTTGGCGGCGGCGCGCCTGGAGTTGGCGGTGCTGGCCGGCGATGCCGTGCTGGCCACCCAGTTGATGGCGAGGGCGGGCGCCGTGGGCGCGCCGTCCGGGGGGTCCATGATGTTGTTGCGCGGCGACGCGGGCGGACAATCCCCGTCCGGCCTGGAGCGGACCTTCGCCGCCGGTGCGACCGTCCATATCTGGCGGACACATCCGCATCGCTGGCAGCCCTGGATCGATGCCGCGTTGCGCACTCCGGCGCAAGTCGGCGTATTCGACCTCGCCAATGGCCGTCTGCCGGCGGCCGGCGACATCCCACAGGCCGTGTTCGACGACGGCTCCCTTCTCGGCGTCCTGGACCCGGTCCCGGTGGAGGCTCGCAAGTGTTCGGGCCGCTCGCTCTGGATCGACGAGCCCCTTTGCCGGGGCGTGGCCCTCGGCCGGGACTGGCCGGACGAAGAGACGCGGGCGATACGCGAGGGGGCGCCGCTGGCCAGGCGCCCGGAAGACGCCGCCGTGCTTGTGGTCGGCGGCGACGGTGCATTCGAGCGCGCGCGAGAGGGCCGTGCGACGGTCGCCGTTGCGCCGCCGGGCGACCCGTTCTGGGCCGGACCGTTGCCGGAGCGTGTCTGGCCGTCGTTGCGCGTCGTCCGCGCCGATGCCCGCAAGGGCTGGGCGGGCGCGGGCAAGCGTATCGTCGAGGCGGCAAATTCTCTGACCGGACAGGCGGCCTGACACGGATGCAATACCGGGACCCCCTGGGCGCGCACCGCAACGCGGGAATCCCCGTTTCGGGCTACTTGTGGAGCGACCAGCGGATCGCGGGGGAAGACGTGGCCGGTGTCATTTACCACGATTGCGCGTTCGAGAGGGTCCATTTCGCGGAAATGAACTTCGAAAGGACGATGTTCGTGAACTGCCGGTTCGAGGACTGCGTGCTCGAAGGCTGCACGATCAACGAGACCATCTGGAACGAATGCCGCGGCAGCCGGTTGCGAGTCTTCGGCGGAACGCTCGCGGGCGGAATTTTCGCCAAGGTCGGGATCCGGCGCATCGATATCGGGCAATCCGGGGAGCGCGTCGCGTTTTCGGACTGCAGCCTCGACACACTGGCCTTCGAGGGGGACGGCCGCACGCAGCGCTACCTTACGGTGACGGATTGCACGCTCGGGGAGGTGCTCGCCGAGAGCGCGGTCTGGCACGGCGCCAGCGCCGTGGAGGCGGATCTTGCCGCGTGGCGCATGGACAACGCGGTGTTCACGAATTGCAGTTTCATCCGCGCCAGGGGGGTGGGAGTCGACTTCTCAAGGGTGCGCTTCGAGTCCTGCAACCTCTACCAGGGCGCCTTCGAAGGGGCGTGCATTCGCTGGGCGGAGCGTTCCCTGTTTGCCGAGTGCGCCCTTGCGGAGGCGGATTTCCGCGAGGCGTCGTTGGCGGGCGCCCTGTTCGCGAAGTCCTGTGCGAGTGGCGCCGTATTCGAGGGCGCCATGCTGGACGGTGCGCTTTTTCCGCAGGCGAAACTGGCCGGTGCCCGCTTCGCCGCCGCCAGCGCGAAAATGAGCGTCTGGACCGAAGCCGATCTATCCGGCGCGAACCTGGAAGGCGTGAACGCATTCCAGTCCACGTTCCGCAACGCCAACCTCAGGGACGCAACGGTGACCAACGCGCGGTTCGTCGAAGCGGACCTCCACGGCGTCGAGGAAACGTTGGCCGGCGCGGACCTTCGCCGCTCGCGCGGGACCATCGCGTGGCGCGCGGAACTGGAAGCCCGGTCGCGCGCGGCGTCCGGTTGAGGGGGGCGCCGTCACGAATGCGGGCGGCGCGCGGCGTTCGGGCGCGCCAGCAGGATGCCGCGCCCCTGGGGGGCCAAAGCGGCTCCCAGCAGCCGGAGCATGGAGGCGCCGAGCACCTCGTGGTTGTCCACGAGAAGGAAGGTGATGCCGCGATCGGCAAGCAGTCGCTCCAGCCTCGGCAGGGGACCGTCGGGAACGCGGGCGATCTCGGTGACGGACGTGAAAACGTCGTGGTGCCTTTCTATCGCCCACTGCGCCATGAATGCCGATTGTTCATTGATGATGGCGAGTTGGTCGGGACCCGGATCGGCTCGCGCGTAGATGGCGATCCGCCCGAGATTGGGTTCTGGCACCAGCACATACCAGCGTCCGGTCGGCGAGCGCTCGTAGGGGACGGGCAGAATGCCGCGCCGGAGCATCCGGTAGGCCGTGATTCGCGATACGCCCTCCCGGCGGGCCCACTCCGAGAGCCTAATGCGCTCCCAACCCTGGCGCCGGTGCCCGGCCAAGGCGTCGTTTCGACTGTTTGCCATCTGATTCCCGCGGGTCAGTCGCCGCTCTCGTTCATCGCCTCGTCGATCTCGTCGTGTGGCCGGAACAGCAATCCCGACCAGCGGTCGCCCTGGTGACGCACCACGAGCCCGCTGGTCGCATCTGTCAATTTCGCACCGATGCGGCGATCCTCGCGATAGCCGAAACCGGCGATTTCGGCAAACATCGGATGATGCACCATGATGCGGCATGTGTCGCCCTGGCGGTGCGCCCCAAGAAATCCATGATCCCTGCCTCCAGCGAGGCTGACCACCGGAAGCGGGATCGGAGCCGACCATTCCACGTTGTCCAGGACCGCGGCCGGCGCGCTGTCGGCCTCATCGGGCGCGGAGGACGGCGGTTCGCGGCGGGGCAACGCGGCCAGGGACACCGGAACGCGCCCCTCGCGGTCGCGCTCCACGGATGCTCCCGGCGCCGAGGCGCCGTCGTCCACGGTGCCGGACACGAGCATCGGGCCGGTATCGGCGGGGGGGGGGGGGGGGCCGCCACGGCGCGTCGCCCTTCTGCAGCATCACCCGGTTCACGTAGATGTCCCTTGCGTGGGAGTGGATGACATCGCCGACCTGCCAGATAGCCGAATCGTCCACGGTCCGGTTGGTGAATTCCAGGCGAATGCCGGGCCGCATCAGGGGCTGCGCGGAGGCGATCGTGAACAGTCTCGAGCCCAGTTCCGCGCGTTGCCCGCCGAAGCCGCTGCGCAGCGTGGCCTCGTCCAGGTCCGTGCCGGCGGCAGTTAGCACCTCTCCGGCAGCCCCCGCCAACCCGATGCGGCGCGGGTCGCCGATAATCTGATTGTCCAGCAGCGTCGCTCGCCCCGTGGCCTGGGGAAATGCCCGCATCTCTTCGGGAAGCGCGTAAACGTCGCTCGTCTCGGCAACTTCGTCAAAGGACATCGGGATGGGGTCGGCGTCAGGCGGGCGGTCGAGGAGTTCGATTCTGGTCGAGTCGTCGGCAGCCCATGAAATCTCCATACGAACGCCCAGCCGTCCCAGGAGCTTGCCGAGCCAGGGCCGAAGCTGTTCGCCGGCGGCGATCGCGTAGGGAATGGCGTTCAGGCTCGAACGCAGCCGGGGTGCGACCTCGACCCTCGGCAAGCCAGCCAGCGCGGGAACCAGCGTCGGCCGACCGTCGCCGCCGGCGGCCAGCGACAGGGCGCCGCCGACGATCTCGCCCAGTCCGGCGTCGCGAAACGCCCCCCAGACAGGAACATCCGAGAGGTAGCTGAATACGTCCATCAGGCGCAACCGGTACACGAGAGACTGTGCGCCCGCTGCGCCGGCGGTCACCCGGGCGATGACGGAGGGCCACGCGCGAACGACGGTGTCCTGCGCCCGCGACGCCTCCGCGCCTGATCGGGTTTCCGACGTGTCGGCTGACGCTTCGGGTGCGAGCCGCACGAGCCGCAGACCCACGTTGACGCCCGGCAGAAAGCCGTTGCCCGATGCGGCGCGGAACGCGTCCATGGGAGTGCGACCCAGACGCGTCGCGTCCACCGTTGCGTGCCCGAACCAACCGCCGGTTCGAAACTCCGAGAGGGAGCAATCGAGCACGCGCACTTGCCGGCCGTAGTCGTCCAGCCGATCGAGAAACGCTGCGTAGCGAGGGATCATGGACTGCGCCCTGCCCGGGTTGGCCGGGCGCCGAAGCGTGCGTCGAGTTCCGGAGTCATCCCATCAGAGAAGGTTGAGATCACGGAGGTTCTGATCTGTCAACTGTGCTTTATCTCTACCCCGCTAATCGTCTGAAACGGCGCCATGAACCGCTCGTCGTTAACGAGAAAAGGGAATTTTCCCTCTGTTATGTGCGTCAATATAGCCATGTTGCCCTCCTGTCTAGAAATTTATGGAAGCGCCTTTTTCGGCATTCCGGTGGAGCTTCTGCAATTGCTTGTCCGTGGGCGGCTTCTTGCCGCTCAACCGCGCGTTCCACATGGCTTCGACCTCGCGGAGCGCGTCCTGGAACCCCAGCTTCTGCACGTCGAGAAGGCGCTCACCCTCGTGTTCGATGGCAACGCGCAACGTCAAAAGCGGATCCGCCCCATCGAGGAAATTCTCCTTGGCGACATGGAGACCTGTCATCGCCTGGTTGTACCTCTCCATGGCGTCGAAATCTCCTGCAGCCGCAATTGCCTTCTCCTGGTAGTATGCCATCCTGCGGTCGAGCTCCTCTACGAACGCCTGCTTGTCGATATGGGCGGGGACCTCGGTTCTTCGGTACACGTTGAATTCCTCCGCCCTCTCCACAGCGTCGAACAGTTTCCGGTGAGCCGTGGTTTCGAGATCGTTTATCGAGGCGCGGATGCTCGCGGCACGTTCCAGGTCACCGGCAAGTTCGGCCTGGTCGGCCAGCTCGAGCATCCGCGACCGAATGTCATTTGCGGCCATCCCGTCGAGAGTGGCGGGGTCGATGGAGGGGTCGAGTTGCCGCAGCAGGTCGCGCCCGTAATCGGTGATATCTTCCAGGGCCCGTTGCACGAAGCGAGAGATGCGGGCATCGAGCTGATTGGCATTTGCGGCGCTGTCGCTGAGCTGCCCGTCGGCTCGGCGGCTCATGGACCAGACGAAGTCGAAGTCCTCGAAGTTTTCCGGGACCGGGGCACGGTTGGACGAGTAGACACGCGGGATTTCGGGCGGGGTCACAACGGCATCGGGCGCCTTGGTGCGTGGTCTTGTGACGCCGGGACCGGCGAGGTAGTCGAAATCGGCATCGCTGAAGCTTTCGGTGTGGCGCGTCGTTCGGCCGAAGATCTGCTGCCAGCTCTCTCCTGCCGGGGCGAGCTTGAGCTTGTTGTAGTGCGTCTGGGCCGCGGCGGTCGACTGCGCGAAGGGGGTGCCGCCCGAAGGCGTGACGGCGTCGAAGGCGCCGTCGGCGCGGCGAATGAGATCCTCGGCCTCGGCCAGCGTCACGACCATACCGGTCGAGGTCCTGTAAGAGTCCCTGGTCCGGCGCCCTTCGCGCGCTATCGTCATCAACTCGTCGAACTGCCCTTCGTTGAGGAGCAGCCAGTTCACGAGCACCATGGGCAGGTCACGCACGTCGTAGAGTATTTCCTTGAAGCGCCCCCAGGCGCGCGAGAACACGCTCCGGTTTTCCGCCCAGGCGACGACTTCCCTCGCGGCTGCCAGGCTTTGGTCGGTCCATGTCCTGACCTGCGTCTCGAACGTGTCGAATATCGCGTCGGGCGGCATGTCGTAGATGCGAGCGTCGTCCGCCGAGCGCGCTACGGCGTCGTAGTCGGCCTCCAGCGCTTCGGTTCCCCTGATCAGGTCGTAGCCGCCGGGCGAGTTCGAACTCAGAACGTGGACGAGGCTCCGGTCGTAGTGGTCCGGGATCGACGGTCCGGCGAGGACATAGATGCCTTCCGGTTGCAGCAGCGCCCCGGCGTCCTCGTATTGCGACGAGGCGGCGGTGTCGAGCCCCCGCAAGTCCTCGTATGCCTTGTGGAGCGCGTCGGTGTCGCCCAGAAAGGTGCCCGCGGGCGGCAGGGGCGTCTGCCGGATCTCCCTGGGAACCGTCAGGTCGAACGACGCATATTCCAATCCATCGGGCAAATTCGGACCGGTGGCGGGGCCGGGCCGCCGGCGCGGCGGATTGTAGCTCGGTATGCGCATGAACTCCCGGTCTGGATCGAGCACACCGCCATTGAAGGTGCCCGAATGGCCGGCCTCCAGCAGGCGCTGCACCACCAGATCCCCAACCGAATCGATCGCTTCGATCTTCCCCGGGAGGCGCGCGCCCCCGAATTCCTCCGCATAGCGGGCATCGTCCAGGGTATCGGCGTAGCGCGCCAGGTTCAGTTCGTGGCTGATCAACGCCAACGGATCCTCACCCCGCTGGATCGCCTCGAGAGCCAACCCGAAAATGCGCTGCTTCTCCGCGGCGATCGCCGCCGCGTGCCGGCGCGCCTCCGGAGTGGCGGGCAGATTCTTGAGGAGGTCCTGGAGCACGGCCGCCTGGTCCTTGCGCAACTGGAACACCAAGGTGGTGCGATTCACGGCCGTGTCCAGAGGCGTGTCCGGTGGCTCGACGGGGCGGCCCGGCGCCCAGCGCCACGACTCGGTGAGGTCCGGATCGGCGTGCTGCGCGCCCGCCGCCGGCGGTGTGGCGTCAAGCGGCGCATCGGCCTGGCGATGGCCGGACGGCGCGTCCGGGTCGCGGAGGGTGAGGTCCACATCGGTCCTGGTCAGGTCCTCGATGTCCGCGTATTGCAGCCCGGAATCGGCCGTACCGGCGGCGGCGACGAACTCGCCCTGGCGGCCCTCACCCGCGTCCTCGAGCACGAGAACGTCGTCGAAGCCCGTGCCCTGGCGACCGTCCGTCCCCTCCGAGAGACGATGCGCCGCCAGGAATTCGTCCAGCGACTGGAGTTCGTCGAGCTGGAAGCCCTGGGCGTTGACCAGATTCTCGAACTTGCCGATCACCTCCAGGGAGAGCTGGGGGTAAATGGTGGCCCGGTTGGGGTACTGTCCCGTCGTGCCGGCTTGCGACTGGTACTTGACGTACTCGGCCTGGTCGCGCAGGAACGGACGCGGGTCCTCGCCGTTGGCGACCATGTCCTGGGCCTTCATGTACATGCCGATCTGATCCATCACCTGCTGCTGTTCGGCCGGATCCAGATACGGATGAATGTCCATCAGGCGGTCGATCTCCACCTGCAGCCCGGCGTGCAGCTCGTCCCGGTTCACACCGGCGGGGAGCTTCGGCGTGGGCATCGAGCGTATGGTGTCGGCCGCGCCCGAGGCCTGTTCCAGGATGCGCATGGCAGTCGCGTCGAATCCCATCAGCAGGCTTTCCAGTTCGACGACGCGCGCGATGTCGCCCGCCTGCCGTGCTTCCTCGATGGCCGCGACCATCGCCGCCCGGCGTGCGGACAGGCTCTCGATCTCGCCCAGGCGCCGCGCTTCCTCGGGGCTGGCGTAGCGCGCCAGCGCGGCCATCATCGCATCGGATTGGTCCAGAAGTTCGTTGTTGGCGCTGGTCAGAACGAGGTAGCTGCCGATGTTGGTGTCCACGCGGTCCGCCGCCCGTTTCGCCTCGAACGCCGAGTACGCCTCGTCGAAATCGAAACCATCCGGCATCAGGGCGAGGCGGACCTCCGCAAGCATCTCGTCGGCTTCGGCCATGGTTGCGGGGACGACGCCCGAGAACCCCTCGTCGGCCTGGGTCGCGGGCTCGTCGGCCTGCGGTGCGGAGCCGCCCAGCACGGTGAGCCAGTCGTCGGCGTCGTTCTGCCGCCGCCACTCCGCCAACTCGTCCGGAGTCATGGTGCGCGGGTCGGCCACGGGCCGCAACATCCCGGATACATCCGGGTCCGCGTCCGTCAGGCGGCGCAGCGTGTCCACGTCCTCGGCCCGCTGGGCGACATCGTCGATGTTCTGCGAAAGTTCCTCCAGGGAGCGCGCGACATCCGCCGCGTTTTCGAGACCGGCGGCGGTTTGCAGTTCCTCCAGGTGCCGCACGTTCTCCAGACTCGCCGCATCCGCGATAATACCTCCCTTGCGGAGCGTGGCAGCCGACGCAAGCGCCCTCCCGGCAAAGGCCAACATTGCGAGCGAGGCCAACGGTGGCGCCGGCGGCGGCGCCGGCGGCGGCGGGGGGGCCGCGGCGGCGCCGCCGCCGGGATTGAGCTGGCGGACACCGGTGGAGACGCGGTTCAAGGCCCAGAACCCGGTCGCGGTGGTCACGCGCACGTTACCGCTGAAAACCGCCATGCCCGCCAGGTGGACGGCGGCGCCGTACTCCCGCTCGAACATCTTGGCGTACCCTTCGGCCAGGATCCCGTCGGCGATCGCCGTTCCGAGCTTCTCTTCCATGCCGATGAGGTTGCCGGCCCACAGGTCCACGGCCGCGGTGAGGCGCACGCCTCCACCGCCCACCAGATCGTCGCTCATGCCGGCAAGCAGCAGCGAACCGTTGAGATGCTTCTCCTGCATCACGCCGGCCATGATGGCGCCGTACTCCTTGAACCGAAGGGTCGCACTGCCGCGGATGGTCGTGTCCGCGCGCGCCGCCGTTAGCTGACGCGTGCCCTCGACGTTCTCGTGCATGTTGCCGCCGACACGCAGCTTGTCCTCGCCGACGACGGCGTCGTTCATGCCCCCGAAACCGACCTCGATGCGGTCTTCTTCGCCGTTGCGTTCGGCGTCGTCCGCTGAAATCAACGTCAGGGCCTGCGCGCGCGTCTGCAGCGCAAACGCTTCCTCCGCAGCGTCAGGAGTCGTCTCTGTCATAGCCACTCCGAGCCATACACAATTGCAACTGCGTTTCGATTGCCGGTTCGGCGACGCTGCCCGATCCAGTCGCCACAGAACCTACACCCTGGTGCGATTGACTGCAACAGGCCAGCGCGCGAAGATTGGGCTCCGACACATCCTTGGGGACGTGGGCCATGGGTATCCACTACGGTGCGTTTCTGCGAATGGGGCATGCGGCGTCGACGGCCTTGCCCGTCGACACCTTTCGGATTACCGAGCAGTACAACTCGGGCTGGAACGGATACGCCATCCTGACCGCGCGTGATGAGTCGGATCCTCTCGGTATCGGTGCAATGTTCCACATGACCCTCGCGGCCGGCGTGGCGCCGGGCAGGATCGCGACATTGCTGCTCGCCTACGCCTCGCAAACGGATGAAGGCGAGGCCGCGGACCCGGTCGACAGCGACGCCGAACCGGCGCCTGCCGACGGCGCCGCCGAACCGCCCGCAGGATGGATCGTGCGCGCCTGGCCCTGTGTCGTTACCGGTATCGAGCCATTCAAGGCGCACGGCGCCGATGCCCTTCGCACCGCGAGCTGCGTGGTGCAGTTGGCGGACCCGGTGTCCTACCTTGCGTCGCGGCCGATTTGGGGCGCGTACCGGGGGTGTTCCCCGGGCGCCATGATCGGGGGGGCGCTTTCGATGGCGGCGGGCGGGGACGGCAAGCCCACGGTGGCGCCGGCGCTTCCCGGGCTCCCCATCGTCGATATTGCCGAACTGGTCCGGGACGAGCTCAAGGTGCTGCCTTATTCAATCGCCGCGGGGCAGTCGCTGGGACGGTGGATGGGCGAGGTGACGGGGTTGCTCGGCCTGCGGGTCCAGATGCTCGGCAGCGCGGAAGCACGAGTCGCGCTTACCGTTACGGACCAGGCGGCCAGCGGGACCCCGATCGACATGAGCCTGATGGAGGCTGTGGGCGCGGCGGAAGCGCCGAGCCCGACGGCATTGCACCTCAGTGCGGTCGCGGCGCATCCGCCTGCCGTCACGCGGGGTGGGCTGCTCGACGATCCTGCATTGGGGTCGTTTCGTTATCTTGATCGGCTCGGACCCATCGGCAGCGTGCATAGAGGCACCGGAATCGGTGTCGAGGAAGCGGTTCGCCGCGTGCATATGGAGCGGGAAGGCGTCAAGGCCGAGATGGTCATGCTTCAGGGCGACACGGGACAGCCCGGCAATCGTCCCGGGCGGCTCGTGAAGCTGGACCGGACATTCCTGGGCGTCGATACCTGGCAGCTTGCCAGGGTCACGCACGTTTTCTCGGGCCGGGTCTACGCCAACCAGTCCGTCCTGTTGCTCAGCGATGCCGCGTGGCATCCGCGTCCGCCTACGGCGCACCCGCTGCGGTTCGTGTCGGGCACCGTGGACGGCGGCGATCAGGTCACCCAGCAGGAGCCGGTCCCCCGTGACCGGCTCGGCCGCATCCCGGTTGCCCTTGCTTTCACTCCCACGCCGATGGGAGAGGAAGCCGCGGCGCTGCTCCTCGCGGACACGAACAAGGATATGCGCATAACCCTGGCCGACTTCTCGGAGGAGGACGTGCGCGGGTATGAAGACGAGGAACACTGGGACGAGGAGGCGCGCAAGTTCCAGGAAGGGGAGTATGACGATCCCTATCCGGGGCGCGATGACGGGGAACTCACCGAAGAGGAGTTGAACGAACGCAATCGCCTGAGCGAAAAACGCGCTGCCACGCGAAAGTACCTCGCCTACAAGGGCGTCAGGCAGCGCATCGAGCAGGACCGGGACAGCGACGGCTTTCTCACCTCGCGCGACTTCCTGATCTCGGACAGGCTGAAGGCTCTCATGGACGATCCCGCGACGCGGGCGGACCTCGAAGCCTGGTCCTCGTCGTACCGCGAAGGCGGACTTGATGCGCTGCAACGGGATTTCCCCGACGACTACCAGAACTGCCTTGCGAACCTCAGGGAGATCATCGAGTACGGCGCACTTTTCCACGGCGATTCGGGGCCTGCGCTGCCGGAGGATGCACAGAACCTGCCGGACAATCTGGAGGAGAAGCATCGGAGCGGCAGCCTGAGCAGCGAGAAAACGGCCTGGCGGGAAGCCCAGATCGCCGACGAGCAATGGCCTCCGCGCTTGCCCCTTGCCGTGATCGCCCCCATGGCCGGCAGCCTGCACGGCTTCATTCACGGGCACCGGCAAGGCGATATCTGTCGTGTCGCCATCCACAATCCGTTGTACGCCGAAGTCACGGGTTTCCAGTACCGCGCGAACCGGCAGATCAACAGCGACATCGTCGGGGCGACCGCCGGTTTGGTTGTGGAGCACAATCTCGGCGAGGCATGGTCGGGCGTGGTTTTCCAGCCCGCGCAGGATCTCGCGAAGGCTGACGCCGGGAAAATCGCGGGCAACGACGGTTGACAGCGCCTTCGCCGAAAACGTCCAAAAACAAGCGGAATCCACCCGTGGTGATACAAACGATACATATGGATATCGGTTGATACCCATTTATGTTGGCGCCATCTCGTTTCCGCGGGCCGTCGCATGTTGTAGTGTATTTTTTCGTGAACGCCCTGCGTGGACTGACCAAAGGAGGAACATGAAATGGCTAGGATTGTGGTGGAGATTCCAGACATCCCGGGTGAATCGGATTTGGAGGGCTACGACAAACACCTGGACGCCGTGGCCATACGAGAGACTCTGGAGATTCCGGTTTCCAAGGCGCGGGGCGGTGCGGTCGGCATGGGCGCCTCCAGCGGCGCGCACTCGGACATCATGCTGACCCGCGTGCGGGACCGTGGCAGCCCGAAGCTGGCCGAGGCGTGCTCTGCCGGGACGCTGCTCGGCAATATGATCATCCGGCTCTGCCGGAGCGTTGAAGGCGGGACGGATGTCTACATGACCTACACCCTGGGCAATGCCTACGTGTCGCGCTACGAAGTCGACACGGCCGACGAGCATGGACTTGCCTACATGCCCCACTTCGGGTCGCCGGGCAAACCTCTGGCCCCGTCGGCGTACGGTATCGCGTCATTGCTGGACGCGCCGCTGCCCGACAAGGCGCGCCAGTCTCCGCGGCCGATGATGGCGCAGCCGAGAGGCGTGGCCGGCACCAAGGACCTCGAGCGCGTGTGGTTCAATGCCGTGACGGTGCATTGGCACTACACGGGTAACGACCAGAACATTACCGGCGGCTGGCACATCAGGAAGGACCGGTCGTTGGTCTAGTGCCATTGCGGCAGGTCGACAGACGGCCTGAGACGAACCGGAACCGGAAACAGGAGTATTGAACGATGTCAGACATTTACGTGAAGTTCGCGGACATCCCCGGCGAGAGTACCAACGCGGCGTATGCAGACCAGATTTATTGCGTGTCCATGCGCCACGCCATCTCCCACGAGGTTCTCTCCACGGGAGCCCGCAAAGTGGGAACCTCCCGGCATGGGGCGATCGAGTTTACCCATGCCATCGACAAGGCGACTCCGAAGTTGCATCAGGCGGTGGCCAGCGGCAGCAAGTGCCAGGGCGAGGTGACGATCACCCGCATGCGTTCGGAAGGCGTTGCGGAGGAGATCACGCTTTATAACGTGTACGTCGTGCGCGTGGACGTCGACACGCCGCTGGACGGCGACACGATGCTTCCCGACAAAGAGGAGCCGCTTGAAACGTTCGCGCTCGAATACAGCAAGATCAAGTGGGATTACAAGTGGTACGAGGACGACGAAGCCAAGGGCAGCGCCACCGGCGGATGGGACACCCAGACACTTGAAAAGGTGTAGTGCGCGTGCCCGCCCTGGCGGCGAGCGCACCCCGCCGGCCGCGGCCCGCCGGGTTTCGCGAGGCGGCCGGCGGCCCGTCGCGGGGAGCATAGGGCGGCGCCGCTTCGGGGGTAGCATAGGCCGTTGTCCGAGGGCCGGCCTCTCGTCTTCCCCCAGGCGATAGGATTCGGGGCGCGGGCGCTCGCCGTCCCGGGGACGGGACACACGCTCTGCGCCTCGGCCTTTCTTGCCTTCCAGCTCGCCGATGGCAGCCCCCTGACCCCCGCCCAGTGGTACCAGGCGGTGGCAAGCAGCGCCGGACCCGATACCGTCCCGGATTCGGTGGCGCCGCTCCCGGGCGCGGAGATCCTGGTGCTGGGGAAACTGGACCCGGTTTCCGGCGAGCGTCGCGAGGCCCACCTGCGCTGCGGTCCGGTCGACAGGCGTTTCGTGCTTCAGGCGGACCCTGACGATCCGGCGGCGGCCATCGACCCGCGTGTTGAGAATGCCGTCTGGCACGAAGAGGACAATCCGCCCGGACGGGGAGGACCGGACGACGGCCGCATACCCCTGATCGTTACCGCCGGGGACCGCGAAACCCCGCTCTGGTTGGGGCCGACGCCGTTCGATCATGCCGCGCGCCTGCGCAGGGCCGGCGCCGCCACCGACAACCCCGCGGGAGGATGGCCTCCCGATGCACGGCCGGAGGTGTTGTACGAGGCGCATCCGGCGTTCTGGGCCGAAGCGCTGCACCCGGGCGACCCGCTGGAGTTCGAGGGCCTTGCCGGACCGGACGTCCGGACCCGGCTGCCTCCGTATCGCGTCACGATCACCTCCGGCCACGACGACACGGAATGGAGGGTGCAGGCGGGCACCCGCATCCACGGCGTAACGGTGGTACCCGGCGCCGGGGTCGGCGCCGTGTTCTATCGCGTCGGCATCCCGCTCGGCGGCGATCTTCTTGGCGAATCCGTCGTGGTCCTGGTCGCGGCTCTGGAGGATGTGGACAGCCCTGTGCGGGATGCGGACGAGTACATGGCCATCGCCGTGTACCGCTGGGACGATCCCGTGCGAATGCTTGACGACCGGCCGCTACTGCCGAAAGCGCTGGGGGCCGCGGTGACATTGCCCTTCGCGCTCCCGGAGGACGACGTGATGGCCGAGCGGCGGGCGGCCACGGAGGAATGGATCCGGAACGAAACCGGGTTGCCGGCCGGCAACCCGTTCGCGGCGCCGGAAGGAATGGACTTCCAGGCGCAGTTGGAGGAGGCCGCCACGCCCGAGGACGATGCAACGCCGCCCGATGCCAACGCGGTCGAGACCGTCGCCCTTGCGGCCCTGGCCGAAAGCAAGCGCCGTCATGGTGGAACGGGGTTCGACACCGAGGACATCGATCCCGACACGCCCCGCGAGCCGGTGCCGCGGGGCGACGGGATTGCAGGCGAAATCGAGTCGCGGCTCGCCGCGCCGTTCGCGGCGCCGCACGAGGTGGCGATGGCCGAGCAGATCGCTTCCGCCCAGGTCGGGACGCTGGACGCGGAGGAGGTGCTCGTCAAGCTTGCCGGCGCCCGCGCGGCGAATCCCTACCCGGTCCTGTTCTGGCCCGCACTCGACGACCGGGAGGGGCGGCGGTTCGGCGACGCGGTGGCAGAGCGCCTGGCGAAGGAAGACCTGAAGCCGCGTATCGACATTTCCTCGGCCGCGATCGGGGCCGGCGCCGACGGTTGCCGGATTGCCGGACGCCGGTTGGCCGATCTGCTTGCGGAGGAGACCACCTGGGAGGGCGTGGAGTTTTCCGCCTGCGATTTCGTCGGCGGAAGCTTCGCGAACGGGCGTTTCGAGAACTGCGCGTTCGATGGATGCACGTTCGACAGGGCAAACCTGTCGCGGGTCACGCTGTCGGGGAACCGGTTCATGGACTGCACCTTCAGGGACCTTCAGCTCATCGACCCGACCTGGATCAATTGCCGGTTCGACCGTTGCGTGATCGAGCGCGTGACAGCCGACAACGCCGCGATGCGGGACCTCGCCTTCGTCGACGGAAGGTGGCAGGACCTGTCCTGGACGGACGGCTTGCTCGTGGACCTTTCGTTCCGCGGCACGGCAATGCGCGATGTGTGCTTCGTGGAGACCCCCGCACCGAACCAACGGTTCGAAGACGTGTCGATGTACCGCGTGTGGGCGGTTTCCAAGGGATTTGCGGGCAGCGTCTTCGACGGGGTCGAGGCCGAGCAATGCGGGTTCCTGAAGGCTCATTTCGACGAAACCCGATTCCTGCGTTCGAGCTTCGTGGAGGTCGGCTTCACCGCTGCGATATTCAGCGACGCGAGGTTGGCGCCGGACTGCCGATTCGAACGCTGCAACTTCACCGGCGCCGTGTTCGCGAATTCCGAACTGGCGGGCGTGCGATTCCTCAACTGCGGAATGGCTCCCAGCGTTTGGCTTGGCACGAACGCGCCGGATGCGTGGTTCTTCGGGTCGTTGCTGCGCGGCGTGGATTTCGGCGATACCGTGCTGACCCGCGCCGTTTTCGCGGACGCGGACATCGATGGCGCCAGTTTCGACCCGGCGCAGACGATAGGAGCGGATTTTCGCGGCACGGTGCGGGCGGACCCCGGCGGTTGAAGTAGGCATCGGCGACTTGACATGATTCGCGCAAGGGCGCAGATTCCCTGTGAGGCTGTGCGCGATGGGTGCGCCAGATACTCGAAGGACGGCCCGAAACACGCGGAGGCAAAGTCCACCGGATTTGTTCGATTTCGTGTGAACGGCAGCGGCAGGGCAAGGGACCGCGGCAATGGATAACGGCGGCAACGGCAGCGCCAACGACGTTGACATATCGCGCCTGTTCAGGCGCGAAGGGATCGTCTCCGACGCCGACCTCCGCGTAGACGTGGCCCGCGAAATCTCGGCGATGATCCTCGGGGACGAGCGGGAAAGGCTCGTCAACAAGACCGTGCATGTGCGCGGCGGCAGCGCGGTGTCGGCCGGCAGCCGTGAGCGGCGCGTCGAAGGCAACCTCGTGAGCCATGTCCACACCGACAACGTGAACGCAGCGTCGAGACTCGACGAAACCGTCCTCGGCCGCGTCGACCTGCGGGCTCAAGTGGAGTCCGAGTCGATCGTCGGGGGCGCCTACATCAACATGATCACCGGCGGATTCATGCGTATGGCGGCCTGGGTGGACTACCTGGTCTGGGGCGGCTGGCTGGAGGCCGACGTCATCCGCATGGAGGTCGGCGCCGGCATGATCCGCTCCTACATGGGTTATGTCCATGCCGCCGGGGTCCGGGTGATGGCGGCGGCCACGCTGGTGGACGACTACTCCAATCGCACCGAGCTTTTCAGCGCCTGCACCGACAACACCACGGGCGACGACTACCTGATTGCGCCGGGCGGCGGCACCAGTCTGGAGACGTGAACGCGGTACCGGACATGAGGAGAGGATGACATGGCTTCGCAAGACACATCGTCGGCCGATACGGCGGTCGCTCCGGGATCGCAGCTGGCGCGACTGCTGGCGGCGGCGGAGCGCACCTATCCGCCGCCGCCGGAGGACACCGCGAAACCGCCCTGGAGCGACGAGCAGGATATCGAGATCAAGGCTGTCGGGGGCCTGTACAACCGCGAACGGCGCCGGATCATCGTGGCGGGGCACGAGTACAGGCGCGTCGTGGGTGGGCATAGGGACGCCGTGGTCACGGGCGACCACTCGACGACCATCGGCGGTGCGGCCGCGGTAAAAATAGGCCCGCAACCCGCGGATGACGCGGAGGGCGAAGGACAGGAGGAAGCCCCCCCGCAGCCCACGCTTTCGGCCCCCGGCAGAGACAGCCTGGTCGTGGATGGCAATGCCTCGATTTCGGGCCATGACCGCCGCGTCAGCATGGGTGGCATCTACAATCGCACCTGGGGGGGCGGAGTCATTCGCACGGCGGGTCTCGAGGGCGTGATTTGCGGCGGTGGATTTGTGCGGATGATCGCGGGTCCTGCGTTGCACCTCGCTCCGATCGTGTCCGGCGATGTCTACGGAGGCGGGCTGCACGCGTCGGCGGCGCGGCTCCACGCCGCCGGGTTTGGCTATCGGTCGGCGGAACTGGCCGCCTGGACGTGCGGGATTTACCTGCGTGCCACGGGTTGCACGTTTACGCCCGCGATCGCGTCCCCCAGCAAGACATACTCGAAGCGATCGTTGGCTGCCAAAATAGCCCGGATTGCCCTGGGGTTGTGTCCGCCCCTGGACATCATGATGGGGATTGGCGGACTTTTGCTGGTGCCCATCATGGCGATCGCCGCAAAGATTCAGGCGGCCCGCGGGGTGCCGAAAAAGCCGCCCAAGATGACGCCGCGATCCCTGGTGCGAACGGTCGGACTCAGAAACCAGACGACCGCCAAGGAACTGAATACCTGAGCCTGCGCCCATGATGACCTGCACTTTCGGTCCCGGCATGGCCAACGCGATCCCGGACGTGTGCATGACGCCTCCGTTTGCCATTCCCGCGCCGTTCCCCAACATCGGCATGAACGCGACGGCCGTACCGGCGTACTTCACGATCATGATCAACGGCATGCCGGAGCTCAACATGGGTTCCATGTACGCGATCACCAACGGCGACCAGGCCGGCGCGATGGGCGGGGTCGCCTCCGGCGTGATCATGGGGCCCGGGCGGCCGGTCAAGGGCTCCATGGTCGTGTTCGTCGGCGGCATGCCCTCCTGGCGCCTGATGGATCCGACAATTCAGAATATGAGCAACGCCCCCGGAATCACCATGGTACCGAGTCAAACCGTCAAGATCGTGCTGCGTTGACGGCGCATGCTGTGCAGGCCGGCTTCGCTGGCCCATGCGCAACGATTCCTGGCCGTTCACGGCACGATGAAAAACCTCTTTGCAATCCCGCGACACCTGATTCGCGCAAGACACTATCGGCTATTACGAAGCGAAGCATTTGACATGTATCGGCAGGTGACGTGCGCCTGAACGAAATGCGTAGTCCAATACTCTTCACCCTGCGTAGTTAACGTGACAATACCCTGGCGGTGGAGTTGTGGCTGATGCGTTGGGAGCGCAAGCGGGACGCGGTGCTCGGCGCAGCGTGCGCGCTCGCAGGCGCGCTGCTGATGCTGAACTCGCTGCTTGAATTCCTCTGGCCGGTGCCGTAGGCACGGCGATGTATACTCGGAAGCCTCGACTGGTGGAATCGGATTGCAACGATGATAGGGCTCGGGCTCCCGGCCGCTCTGGCGCTCATGGCGGCGGGCCTGTGTATTGTGGGCTGGGCGTTCTTCGCGTCCGACAGGTACCTGCACGGCGTGATGCGCGTGACATGCATCGGTCTGGGAGTTCTTCTGATCGGCGCCGGATTGGCGATCGTCGGCCGGTGATGACCGGCGAATCCCGGCGCCGGGCCCGTTCATGGGGAAAACGCGGTACACGCAACGCGGATCGGCACCCGTGCGCGTCACGCATCCGGCCGGACCGAGACGGGACATAGTCTCGGGCTCCGGTTCATGGACACTCTCAGCGCATTGAACGCCTGGCCGAGCAACCTGGTGGGGACCGCGCTCGCCGTCACGGGTTTTCTGCTTTGCGTCTGGGGGCTTTACGCCGCCGGACGGTACATGCGCGACACGCTGCGCGTGGCGTGCTTCGCGCTCGGAACGGTCATGTTCGTGGCCGGAATGGTGCTGGCGGTCTGGTGAGGGCGCCAGGGTTGACACCGATGGTGTTTGGCGCACATTTCGAATCCCATGATGGGAACCTACGGTGGGATGCTGGGAATCGTGCTGCTGGCGGTGGGCGTTTGCATGGCGCGAAAACGCTCGACAACGTAGCACTCACCCTTGTCGATCAGTCCACCGGCAAAGCAGTGCGTCAAGAACGTCGTTGAGGGGTGTAGCGGTTCACGTATCCGCACATCGTCATTACCTCTGTCATGCCGGCGATCCGAAGATCAGCCGGCACCCCCCCGGACACCGGCCGCCGTCCCGGTTACAAGCAGACTCGGTCTCTCGGCAGCGTTGGAGGCACCCCGATACAGCGGCCAAGGGTGGACGCTGTTAAGGACAACCGCACAGTTGCGATTGGTGACAAGTCAGATCTGAGAACTTTTCCGTTTGGTAGGGTCCCAACTGCCGTCGAATCCGCGGACATCGTCGTCGTGGATCAGGTCGAGCGGGTCCCCAAGCCAGGTCAGCTTGAGACGCAGATCGTTCGTTATGTTGCCTCTCAACTGGAAGTCTCCCTTTCTCGTCACGAAACTGGGCACAATCGGTGCCCCGGAAGAGAAGGTCAAGTCCTGGCGGTGTCCCAGAAGCGCTTGTATGGGGACGCTTCCGGTCTCCGCAACGGTGTTCCAGAGCGCCTCCACCAACGCCTGGATGCCCTGCAGGAGGGCCAGTCGGCGATCGGGCAGCGGTTTTTCCATGTGGAAGGACGCTTGGGCATGCCCCGCGGCGTGCACGCGGAAGCCACGCTGCAGGGCTAGTCCGTCCAGATGATTATCCCGGACATGAATCTGGTGAGTCAACATTGCCTGTCAATGAGTCGCGGCACGCCCATACATAACACATTGATTTGTAGAACATTTTAGTCCAACTGTCACGGCGATCCCGGCCCGTCTCGAACATGTGTTGTCAGGCTGCCGCGGTCGTCGCGAGCCTGACATCACCAAGTCCGCTGCAAGAGAATCCGCGCTTCGCCCGCTGATTCCATTGATGGCGGGTCCGCGTCCCTCACGTGAGATTTGGCTCCGTTTGAGCGATAATAGACACACAGTTAACACGCTTTAAGCACGCAATAGTAATGATTCGGCGAGATTTTCGGGGCAAGTACGCAAAATCGTGGACCAAGGTGCCAGTGACGCCGAATCCGGTCGCACGCCAACGCCCGTCTCGTTGACCTGACTCCGGCACCTCAGGAGTACAATTTCGATGGCCACTCAAAAGAAACGCGTCCCCGCCGACGTTCAGTTGTTCGACCCGGAAAAAGTCCGTCCATGGCGCTTCCACAACCGGGCTGGATCCGGCATGGACGACCTGTCAATCGATGCGCTCGCCGAGTCGATCAAGCGCAACGGGCAACAACAGCCCGGCCTCGCCCGCGGACTGCCCTCCGACGATACGCATTCGGTGGAGGCAATATTCGGCGTGCGTCGCCTGGAAGCCTGCCGAAGGGCCGGCGTTCGTTGGTGTGCCGAGGTCGGGGACGCTTCGCTCTCCGACGCACAGTGCGCCGCGCTGATGCACAGCGAGAACGCCTGGACCGAGGGCGTGTCTCCTCTGGAGAACGCCGTGCAGTGGCAAGCCATGCTGGACGAAGGCGTGTTTCCGACTCAGTCCGCACTGGCCGCCGAGATCGGCTGTCACCGGGGCACGGTGGCGCGGGCCGTGCGCACCTCCCGCGCGCTGTTCGGTGAGCAGTGGCTGGCGCGGCTGGTCCGCCCCGTCATGCACGAGTTTTCCGGTCGCGCGGCCGACCGGCTGGCCGATGCGTGCGCCAACGAATTGCGCCGGGAGGAGGCGCGCCGCCGGGCCGAGCACCTGTCCCCGGGGCAGGTGCCTGCCCAGTCCCTGTTCGATGCGCTGTTCGGTCGCACGTACCGGGCCCCCAGCTGGCAGACCGTGTTCGTCCGCCGCCGCGGCCAGGGTGGGGGCGGCGGTGCGGTGGCCGCGCGTATCCTGCGCAACGACGCGGGCGGCTGGTCAGTCACCGTGCAGGCGCACGAGCAGAGCCCGAGCGACCTGGCTGAGCTTGCCGAAAAGGTCGAGGCGCTGTTGCGGGACGAAACCGCCGAGGGCGCCGGCGTTCGTCTCGGTCGCAAGCTGGCCGACGCGCTCTCTCCGGAGGACGCCAGCAGCGCCGAACGCCTGTGGCTGGAGGGTTGCGTATGGGCCTGGGCGCGCACCATGGGTCTGGACTGGGATCGGTTGCGATGCGCCGTGGCCGCCGAGATACTCCGGACACAGCCAAAAGGCTGGCAGCAGGCCGTCGTCCAGGCGGCCGGGGAGCTGAACATGAATACGGGCGCCGAGTAGGGCCCGTCAACACTATCCGGGATGGCACTGTAGTGCCTGTGCCCGCGTACTGCCTTGCCGTACGACCTGTTTGTAGTGCACACACTACGAATGCGGTTCCAATTGATCAGCGACAACCAATCAATAGGTTATAAATTAAAGTGGCGCTTCCCCGGATTCAAAGCGGTTGGGCTTTGGCCCGACCCGCGCCGCGGTGGCGCGGCGCCGTCGAGGACCGTTTCGTCCTGCCCGAGGCGAGCTTGCCCGTGCGCGACCATGTTGAATTCTCCCACAGACTGGCGGTCGATTTTCGCGAAGCGGTAGAATCCGGCAATTGGACATGCGACCTACTCGGGGGTAACGGTCCCTGATCCGCAACATTGCGGGAGTATGCGTGAACCTGAACGTATTTCGTGAACGACCATACGATTTCGGAAGCCATATCGCGGTGATTGTCTTTCGACTCGCCGCGTGCTGTGCCCTGGCGGCGACAGCTTGTTCCGATTCGATCGACCCCGCAGCGCCGGGCGAGCACACCGCGCCCGTCGTCGTGCGCCCGGGCGCCTGGGCGCCGCCCACGCTGAGCGAAGCGGACATCCTGGCCGACCGGCTCCTGCAAAGGCAGAACGACCGCTTGCGGGTGGACGCGGCGCAAAGACGTGAACTCGCCGCTGAGATCCTCGCGGTCTTGTCCCGGATTCGATTTGCATATCCGGCAGTGGCGGACATCACTGCGCGACCGACGTACGCAATCGGGGAACTGATGCTCGCACTGGGGCCCCAGTTGTTCGAAAACGTCTACTCCCTTCTGGAGGACGGCGGCGACCGCATTGTGCTGCGCACCGGACAGGCGGACTTCGATTCGCTCAATGCACGGCTCGGCCTGTCGGTTGTCGTGCAGATTTTCCAGTTTTCCCGGACCGTCATCTTCTACTTCAACGAGTATCTGAACGTTTCTGCGGCGGCTCGGGCGTACGCCGCGATAGAAGGCGTCCAATACGCGGAGCCCAATGGCTACGTGGGAGACGGTTCCGATATTGACGCCGTGAAATCGGACGGGCGTTGGTACGTGGTCGCACGGCGCGCGTGGGGCGACTGCCCGGCCGGCTGTATCAACGAAGTGTTTGATTTCTTCATAGTCGACGGGGACAGCGTCGAGCGGATCGAGCGCTCACGGGCGATGGTCAGGGCCGAGTTCAGGGATCTTCTCCGGAGTCGCGGGTGGAATTAGCGGCACTTCGGGAAATGCCTCGAACTCGCTGAAGCGAAGTATGCGGCGCGACAACTCCACCCTGCTTTCGGCTTGACGCTGGCGTGCAGCCCCGGCGCAGCAGCTCGTCGATTTTCGGGGCTGGATGGCTGGCGGCGATCGCCTATGTCCCATTGCGCGCAGCTGATCGCTGCGCACTCCTTAATTCTTGTGCCGCGCGTTTCGGCCTGGTCCCGCAAATTGGCGAACGGGCGCTTGCCGCCGTGCCTGGATTTGAACGAACGGATCAGCGCACGCTCCAACGTACTCGGATCGCGTTGCCTGATTGGCTTCCAACACACCGACAGCCGGTTCGAATTCGTCAACTGTCAAATCAGCCTGCCTCCCCAGTGACCGACCGACTCACCTTGTCCAAACCGCAGCATCAGATCAATCCGTCGCCTCAGCGTTCCCTTGCTGAAACTGCCTGCCTGGCCGACATAAACGATACGGTGAACGCACTGCCGAGTCCATGTCCATCAGCCGTCGGGTGACGAACCGGATCATCTCCCTCAGTAAATCGACGTCGGCACCCTTCTCAGCCAGTTCGGCCAGTGCCATAGTGTGCTTGTTGGTAGTCATCGTGATGCTCCTGGTTTGCTTGATCTGCACAACCAAACTTACCAAGACTTACGGTGGCTGCCTCCTAAGGCTTCTACCCTTCGTACACGACTCATTGGGACACGATCCATCGATACGTCGCTCCACTGCCGTCGGCTTCGCCAACAGAGTGGACCGCGGCGCATCAACCGCCAAACCGCAATGTGTGCAGTCTTGCGTTGCCACAATTAAGAAATTTACGGTTGCCCGTAACACGTGAGTGTTTCACTCGAGAGATTCCACTGATTTCAGCGAAACGTTACCGTTGCGCGGATATTGGCGGGGATCACGCGGTCGCCGGTTCTCCTGAATTTTCCGCACTGTATCTGCGCGCTCTTCGTCGCTGAGTTCGTACCGCTTCACGCGGACAGCCTCACCACGTCAGCACTCGTGCGGGTTAGGTACTGCGCCCATACTGCCATGCCCTCACGACGCTCTGTGAGCCTGTCTGATTGGTCGTAGGCTGCCTGCGCTTCATTGGCTATCTTGTGCGCAAGCTGTTGCTCTATCGCCGCCTCAGACATGCGGGAGCGCTCCGTCGCCCAAACCCGAAAGCTCGTGCGGAATCCGTGAGCCGTGCATCCCAACTCAAGCGCCTTGCAGAGGGTCGGAAAAACATCGGCAGTGATGCTCGCGCCGTTGTCTCTTGGGAATACGAGTCCGGAGCCATTCGAGAGTTCGCGAGCCTCGCGCAGCACGTCAACGGCCCTGCCGCTCAATGGTTGGATATGAGCCTCACCAGCTTTCATTCGAGCGCCGGGAATCGTCCACGTTGCCGCGTCTAGGTCAATCTCGCTCCACGTCGCGCCGCGCACGTCGCCGGATCGTGCCGCCGTCAGTATCAACAACTCGAAAGCCAGCTTGACGGCTTGCGCTGCCTTGCTCTCGCGGATCGCGGAAAGCGCCGCCGGCACGTCGCTGAAATGCAGCGATGCAAGATGTTGTTTCTTTGCCCGTTGTTTCGGAAGTGCTGCGGTGACATCGCTCCGGGCCGGGTTGTCGGTGCGGTAGTTCTTTGCCACCGCCCAAGCCATGATGCGGCCAATGCGCTGGCGCACCCGCTTGGCCGTGGTCGGCTTTTCGTACCAGATGGCAGCGACGCACGAGAGCACGTCGTCGGAAGTCACCCGGTCAATTCGTTTGTTGCCGATTGTTGGGAAAACGTAGTCGCGCAGGCTTGAGCGCCACTGTTGTTCCGATTTGCCGTCACCCTTTCCGCGCCAGTCTTTTGACAAGAACTTGATTACATCGTCAGCGGCCTTCTTGAATGTCGGCACCCCACCAGATCGCGGATCGCGGCCAGCGTGAACGATCTTTGCGTTTTCGACGGCCTTCGCTCTGGCCTCGGCCAGAGTCACAAGCGGATACTTGCCTAGTCCTATGTTGGTTGGCTTGCTGCCGATCCTGAGCCGTTGCGTCCAAGACTTCGAGAGCCGCCCATTGCTCATGGGCTTGACGTTGAGCGCCAGCCCGTATCCGCCGCGCCCGTCGCCGTGGCGTCCGGGCTTGTTGACTGTCTCGCAAAACCGCGCCGTCAGTGTCGATCCTTTTCGCCTCATTTTGCTCGCTACTGTCGTGCCCGTTGTGTTTGTGGTTGTTACTTATGACACTATACCGGCGTATACTGCGGTAGACAAACATTTACAGAAAACGCGATAACGGCGGGGGGTTCGGGCCTATAAGCCATTGATCTAAAAGGATATTTGACGGACTCATTCTCCCTTGGTCGTAGGTTCGAGTCCTACCGGGCCCACCAAATCAAAACGTCATGGCAATCGCCTGATCGGCATGTTCGAACGCCGAGGCCATTCTCTCGATTGCCGGCCGGGCTAGTCCCAGCCGCTTGGCAACGTCGCGCCAGCGTCCGATACGTCCCGCCGCCTCTCTGGCAATACGGCGGGCGTCACTTGTCGAAAGATCGTAGTAAGGCGCCGTTTCCACGGCGAGTTCGATCGAGGCCTGAGTGTCGTCCAGATCGATTGCCGTTGAGAGAAAACGGGGCTTGAGGTCAGCCGGCATGGGGTTCAGGTCGTACGCGGGCGAGAGCACCCAACCTTCATTTCCCGCATAAAGAAAACCCTGGTTTCGCAGGTGGTCGTCCGTGTTGGATATCAATACGTTGAACGCAATGCGGCGCCAGAGCGCGGTCAGATCGTTCGCCGGGTGTGCGCCATGCCTTCGAATGTTATCGGCGATCTCCAGGTACGTGCGGGTTTCGCGATCGTCGGCGCCGAGCATGCTCATCGCGGAAAGGAAGGGTATGCGTCGCTTGCCCCTGCGGTCGAAGCGATTCAGCAGCAGGACTGCCATTCCATTTTGCGGAACAAGCCGCCATTTGGGAACTTCGATGCCGGTATCCGCGGCCAGCGTCAGCGCGAGCGCTTCCCAGCGGACCATGTCGAATGGGTCATCCTGCTTGGGGAATTTTGCGATTGCGAGTCCGCCGTGGGTGTCGAGTACGGAAGCCTTGGGCCGGGCGCCACCCAGTGACGAGCCGGGTGCCAGCAGGAGTGCGAGCGCTTCCTCGTCGTCCGTGTCCAGTCGATCGGCCGCGGCAAGCAGGCGCGGGAGTTCGATCAGCGGCGGCACGGGATCGCCGCTGGTCTCGCTCAGGAATGGACCTTCGGGCTCAGCCGAGAACCGAAGTGCGCCCTGGCGAGCGAAGTCGTTGACACGCAGCAGGTAATCGAGCTCGGTCAAAGAGGTGGGAGGGCGTTTTTCCGCACGCGCCACGCGCCGTTCCGCACGCGCCATCAAAGCCCGTCCCCAGCGATCGGGCGCAGAGTCTCCGAGCGCACCGAACAGCGCCCGGCCGGTCGGCGTGTGATGCGGTCCGGGACCAAGAATCAGCGCGGGTTCCAGAGCGAACCGCTCGGGGTGCGTGAGCCAGCGCTCGTCATAGCGAAACGAAGCGCTTTCCCGGCCGCGCCGCGATCGAGACCAGAGCTGCCCGACGGGGAGTGTCTCCCCACGGAGTTCGACATGAACGTAGATCTCCCGGTTCATCCTGGCTACGAGCGGGAGCGACGGATACGCTGCGGCAATAGTTCATCGGCAAGGTCCAGGCCCAAGTCGTCGTGGCGAACATCGGCCAGCTCGGCCAGACGGTCCAGAAGGCCGAGGATGAACAGGATAGT
>MKWU01001899.1_pt1 | contig 33814 bp, 31 predicted proteins | sample 809101 | NCBI WGS metagenome assembly MKWU01 (sample SAMN05860141, study PRJNA318959) | sponge metagenome | host: Aplysina aerophoba | place: Slovenia: Piran, Adriatic Sea, Gulf of Piran | collected 2013-05-07
CATGCTCGATGCGGGTCCTGAACGAGGTGTCCCCGGGAGCGCGGGCGTCCCGCCCGCCCGGGCCGGAAGCCCGCTTTGGACGACCCGCCGCGGGCCCACGATTGGTAAAGCGGGCGGGACGCCCGCGCTCCCAGGGGAGTCGGCGTCCTCCCCGCGGACCACTGCGACGCTGATGCCAGGACGCCCATGTCCCCGGGGGGTCGGCACCTGCCCCAGCGGTCCGGGCAGAATCGTCGCTAGCGCTTCAGCTCCTCCGACCGGTCCGTCGCCGGCGGCGGCGTGCGCGAGAGCGCCGAGATCTCCGCCCTCAACTCCGGGGTCATGTCGATCGCCAGCGAGTCGAGCGAGGTGCGAAGCTGCTCGACATTGCGTGCGCCGATGATCGGCGCGGTCACCGCCGGGTGCGCGCCGACCCAGGCGACGGCGGCGCTCACCGGATGCAACCCGCGCTCGGTGCAGAAGGCCGCGAACCGCGCCGCGACCTCGTGCATCCATTCATCCTCGTACCGGGCCGTGTACATCGTATTGGTGTGCAGCCGGCCCCGGTTGTCGCCACCGCCGGCATACTTCCCGGAGAGCAGGCCGCCGCCGGTGGGGCTGTAGGGAATCACCGAGATCTCGTGGGTCTTCGCCATCGGCAGGATCTCCACCTCGGCCTGGCGCTTCACCAGGTTGTACATCGGCTCGAGGACCTGGAGCCTCGCCCATCCGTGGCGTTCCTGGGCGGCGAGGGCCTCCATCGTCTGCCACGCGGAGTAGTTGCTGGCGGCGGGGTAGAGAACCTTCCCCGATCGCACGAGATCCTCGAGCCCGCGCATCTGCTCCTCGATGGGGGTGCGCGCGTCGAACTGGTGCAGGAACAGGATGTCCACCCGATCGGTGCCGAGCCGCTCCAGGCTCGCCTCCACCCCCCGGATGACGTGGCGGCGCGACGCGCCGCGGGCGTTGATGTCGTCGCCTTCCGGGTTGTAGCACTTGGTGGCGACGACCAGCTCGTCCCGATGCCCCTTGATCAGCCGGCCGAGGATGCGCTCGGACTGGCCGCCGCTGTAGTTGTTGGCGGTGTCGAAGAAGTTGATGCCCGCGTCGCGGCCTGCCGCGTACATCCGGGCCGAGGTCTCCTCGTCGGCGTCGCTGCCGAACTGCATCGTGCCGAAGCAGAGCTCCGAGACCTGCACGCCGGTCCTTCCGAGGGGTCGATACTCCATGTCCGTTCGCCTCCGTGTTCGGTAAGCCTTCGCCCGCCACGACGATGCCGCGCGCGGCATCGGGTCAATGCTCCGTCAAGCCGCCCCGGCCCCGATCGCTCGGCCCGCGCGGTGACCGTCCACCACCACCATCTCGATGTCCCGGGGCTGATAGGAGTCGCCGATCACGTGCAGTCGCCCGCGACGGCGACGCCACGGGCGCCGCTTCGGGTCAATGTTCCGTCAAGTCGTCTCCGCCCCGATCGCCCGGCCCGCGCGGTGGCCGTCCACCACCGCCATCTCGATGTCCCGGGGCTGATAGGCGTCGCCGATCACGTGCAGCTCCGCCACCCGGCCGTCGAGCGCGGCCGCGAGACCGTCCTCGGGGACGCCGCCGGATGCGAACACCACGGTGTCCACTCCCTCCATCGTCCTCGGCTGCCAGGAGATGACGTTGTACACATCCACCGATCCATCCTCGATCTCCCACACCCCGGTGAACGGGGTCAGCGTCACGTCCTTCGTGAGCAGGCGCTCCATCAGGTTGTGCCAGGCCGGCACCGGCATCTCGCAGCCGACGTAAGCGAGGCCGGTGACGATCTCCACCTTGCGGCCCATGTCCGCGACGAGCTCGGCGACGGTGGGGGCCTCCGCCCGGCCGAGGGTATCGATCACCAGCACGTTCTCCCCGATCGCGGCGTTGCCCTGGATCACCTCCCTCGCCGTCAGCACGTGGCGCCTGTCGTTGCCGATGACTTCGGGCCGAAACGCGCTCGACCCGGTCGCCACCACCACCGCATCGGGATTTTCCGCGAGGATGCCGTCGACCCCGGCCTCGGTGCGAAGCCGCACGTCGACCCCGAGCTTCGCGAGCTGGCGCTCGAAGAAGAGGATGATCTCCTCGAAGTTGTCGCGCGCCGGGGTCCGCATCACGAGGTTCACCTGGCCGCCGAGCCGCGCTCCGCGCTCGAACAGCACGACCTCGTGCCCGCGCTCGGCCGCGATGCGCGCGGCCTCCATCCCCGCCGGCCCCCCGCCGGCTACCACCACCTTGAGACGCTTCGCCGCCGGCGGCAGCACCGCCCACTCCCCCTCGCGGCCGGTCACCGGGTTGTAGATGCACCCCACCCCCATCCCGACGTAGATGTGCCCGACGCAGCTCTGGGTGCAGGCGATGCAGGTGCGGATGTCGGCGGTGCGCCCCTCGCGGGCCTTGTTCGGAAGATGCGGGTCGGCGATGAGCGCGCGCGCCATCCCGACGAGATCGGCGGTGCCCTCGGCGATGAACCGCTCCGCGACGGCGGGCGAGTCGAGCCGCCCGGTCCCGACCACCGGCAGCGACACGTACTCCTTGATGCCGCGCGGCAGGTGCGCGAACGCGCCGGGAGCGTAGTAGTGCGCGGGCCAGTGGGCGCGCCCGCTGCGCGGGGCCGGCACGATGCCCTGCCACATGTTGAAGTAGTCGACCCTGCCGTGCGCCTCCAGCAGGCGCGCGACCTGCTTGTAGTCGTCGAGCTTGAGGCCCCAGTCCTCCAGGTCGTCGTACATGCGCACCCCGAGGATGCGATCGGATCCCATGGCGTCGCGCAGTGCGTCCACCGTTTCGTAGATGAACGTCATCCGCTCCTCGAGCGTCCCGCCCCCGTAGCGGTCCTCGCGGCGGTTCGCCTGCGCGCTCAGGAAGTTGGGAAAGAGGTAGTCCATGCCGATGGAGAGCTCGACCCCGTCGAGGTCGCCCGCCGTCGCCCGCCGGGCCGCGGCCCGGAACTGATCGAGCGTCTCCTCGATCTCGGCGACGGTCATCGCGTGGGGGACGAGCTGCGGCGCGGAGAAGTCGGGCGGCGGCACCGCCGACGGCGCAATCGACGGCCGCTGGAGAAACGCGGCGCCGTCCGCGACCCGCCGTCCGCGATGCCCGAGCTGGGCGAGGAGCGGCACGTCGTGCGCGTGGGTCGCGGCCGCCATCCGCTGGTACATGGGCACGATGCGGTCGTCGTAGCTCGCGAGCGAGAGCGAGACGTCGCCGTCGTAGTGCGGCACGGTGTGCCCGGTCACCACGATGCCGACACCGCCCTTTGCCCGCTCACCGACGTAGTCCACGTAGCGTTGGGTCGGGAGGCCGTCACCGGTCTGGAAGTGCGCGGCGTGACCGGTGTTCATGATCCGGTTCTTCAGCGTGTACGGCCCGACGGCGATGGGGCTGAACAGGTGGGGGAACGGGTCTGACATGACGATTTTCTCCGGAACGCGAGCCGCGCTACGCCGCCGGGCGGCTCCGCCACCGCATCCACCGCACTGTCTCGTTGCCCCGCGCGGGCGCGCCCGGGACCAGCAGGGAAAGGGCGAGAGAGCCGGCCGCGATCCCGGCGCCGAGCAGGAAGACCGCGGTGCGGCCCTGCTCGCCCAGCACCCAGACCAGCCCGAGAACGGGCGGCAGACCTACCGCGGCGATGTGGTTGATGGTGAACGACACCCCCGCCGTCGAGGCGATCTCCGACGGGTCCGCGATCTTGCGGAAGTAGCTCTTGATCGCGATGGCGAGCGCGAAAAACATGTGGTCGACGATGTAGAGGCCCGCGGCCAGCCAGGCGGTCTGGACGAAGGCGTAGGCGGTGAACACCCCGATGAGGCCCACGTACTCGAAAATCAGCGCCGGGCGTTCGCCCCAGCGCACGATGAGCCGGCCCACCCGCGGCGCGACCCAGATGGAAATGAGGCAGTTGGCCAGGAAGAGCAGGGTGATGTCCTCGGCCCCGTAGCCGAAGGTCTCCACCATCATGAACGCGGCGAAGACGATGAAGATCTGGCGGCGTGCGCCGGAGAGGAACTCGAGCGCGTAGTACAGCCAGTACCGCCGGCGCAGCACGATGGACGTGGTCTGGTGCGCCGAGGTCCCGAAGTGGGGGAAGCCGAGCCGGCACAGCACCGCGATGCCGATGGTGAGGCCGCCGCCGACGAGAAAAACCTGGAGATAAGAGAGCTCCAGCATCGTCAGCGCGCCGAAGACCAGGCCGTAGGTCACGAGCGAGGCGAGCGAGGCGATCGCGGTCATGCGCCCGAGCACCACCGGCAGCTCGCGCGCGCTGGTCCACTGCATGGCGAGCGACTGCTCCATGGTCGCGAGGTAGTGGAAGCCCGTGGACATCAGCACCGTCGTGAAGTAGAGCCCCCAGACGCTCGGCAGGAAGCCGGCCATGGCGACCCCGACCCCCATCACCGCGAGTGACAGGATCGCGAACGTCTGCTGGCGCCACACCAGCAGCATGAAGACCACGGTGAACGCGAGGAACCCCGGCACCTCGCGCAGGCCCTGGAGTATCCCGATCTCCCTGCCCGTGAACCTCGCCTTCTCGACCACGAAGTTGTTGATCAGCACCGACCAGGTCTCGAAGGCGATCGGGATGGACGCGGCGAACAGGAGCAGCAGGATCTGCGGGCTGCGCCAGCCGTCCTTCAGCACTCCCGACCAGTCGTCGAGCAGGCCGAGGCGGTACCGGGTCTTCAGCGGTGTGGACATGGGGTCGAGTCGGCCAGGTGTTGCGCAACGCGTTCTCACTGCCTCCGGCGAACCACTGCGGCGACGACGGGACCGACAGGGACGGATTCGGGTCTGGCCCGCGGATGCTCGCGGACAGGGCTCGACGCGGTGCGCGGCCAGTCGTCCGAACGGTGCATTCCCGTTTGATGCGCGCCCGCGGCGTGGCGAACAATACACTAGCTCGAAGTTTCACCGATTCCCGAATCGGTGAAACACTCGCGCCAGTCCCGTTCACAAGGTGCCGCCCCACGCCATGCAAAACGCCACCCGCTTCCTCCTCGACGACTCCCACGCCGGTGTCGGTCGCTCCGACGCCCCCGCCGTGTTCCGGCTCCGCCAGCACTTTCCCCGCCCCGTGGAGCCGGACGTCGCGGCCGCGGTGCGGCGGGAGATGGCACCGATTCTCGCCGGTGTCGAGGCGGGCCAGCGCATCGCGGTGACCGGGTCGAGCCGGGGGATCGCCAACCTCGCGCTCGTGGTGCGTACCTGCGTGAGCGCGCTGCGCCAAATCGGGGCCGACCCCTTCGTGGTTCCGGCCATGGGCAGCCACGGCGGCGCGACCCCCGACGGGCAGGTTCGCGTCCTCGACGACACCAACGGCATCACCGAGGAGAGCGTGGGGTGCCGCATCGAGTCGAGCATGGAGGTCGTGCAGATCGGGACCACGGGCAGCGGTTTCCCGGTGTACCAGGACAGGCGCTGCCACGACGCGGACGGCGTGCTCGCGGTCAACCGGGTCAAGCCGCACACCGGCTTCACCGAACGGGTGGAGAGCGGCATCTGCAAGATGCTCGTGATCGGCATGGGCAAGCAGGCCGGCGCATCGAAGATCCACCACCAGGCGTTGCGCCTCGGAATGGGGCGGCTGGTGCTGGAGGCGACCCGCATCGTCGTCGAATCCGCCCGCCCGCGGCTCGTCGGCGCCATCGCGCTGGTGGAGAACGCGTTCAAGGAGACGGCGGTCGTCCAGGGACTGCCCGTCGGGAGCGGCGACGCGCTCATCGAGGCGGAGAGCGCGTTGCTCCAGCATGCCTACACCCTTCTCCCGCGCCTTCCGTTCGACGAGCTCGACGGGCTCATCGTCGACGAGATCGGCAAGAACGTGAGCGGGTCCGGGATGGACACCAACGTCATCGGGAAGAAGGAAGGACTGACCCGACCGCGGATCGGAGCCATCTACGTGCGCGGGCTCACCGAAGGGACCCACGGCAACGCGATCGGGCTCGGAAATGCCGACATCATGCCGCGGGCTCTGCTCCCGCACGTGGATCTCAATTCCACCTACATGAACGCGTTCACCGCCAAGCGCCTGTCCATCTGCAAGGTGCCGATGTTGGTGGAGAACGAGCTGCAGGCGGTGCAGGTGCTGCTCAACTTCCGCGCCGAGGAGGATCCGGCGTCATTGCGGCTCGCGTGGATCCGCAACACGTCGATGCTCGACGAGCTGTGGGCGTCGCAGGCGCTGCTCGGCGAAGCGCGCGCCAATCCGAACATCGAGGTGCTTTCCGAGCCCGCGCCCGTCGGATTCGACGAAGCGTTCGCGCTCACTGCGCCCTGAGTCCGCCACCGCGGGTGGCGGCGCCGGTGATTCCACGGATAGGCGGATGTGTCGGCGCTATTCGAGTGCGGTGCAGTCGATCTCGCACCTGAAGCCGCCGACGAGGGGCGAAAGGATGGTTCGGCGCGCCGGAAAATCGTCCGGAAAGAACTCGCGGTAGACCTTGTTCAGGCCCTCGTAGTCCTTCTCGTCGGCCAGGAAGACATTGACCCGCACCACCTTGTCGAGGGATGAGCCGGCCAGCTCCAGGACCTGGCGAAGGTTGTCCAGGGTGCGTCTCGCCTGGTCCTCGACAGGGCCGAGTACCGCCTCGCCGGTTTCGGGATCCAACGGCACGTATCCGGCGGTAAAGATGAACCCGTTGGCCCGCACCGCCGGAGAGACCGGCGCCTTCATGAACCGGCCCAGATCGAGCAGTTCAGGTGTCTGGATGATTTCCTTTCTCGGCATGGCGCTCTCCCCTGGCGGATGGCAAGAGATGGATCGGCGATGGTTCGCGGAGCTCGGGTCGCCGCTTTGCCGCGGACTCCGGCGGAACATCGTCCCACAAGTGCGTCTCGTCGATGCATGCCGACGAGCCTCGTCGCAAGGACGTGGGCATTCGATCACCTCACGTGATGCGCACCCGGGTGCCGCGGCTGTCGAAGGGTCGACGGCGCGATCCGGGGCGCACGGGGCTGGAGCATTCGCTCCGGCGCTCCATCCTTGACTTTGCTGCGGACGGCTCCCTAGATTGCGTCCTTCGGTGCGCCGGCTGCGGTCGGCCGTCGATTACCGCACACCGCCGAGGCAGGGGGCTTCGAGGCACCATGGATTTCCGGATCGAGACGGCGCCGCCCGAGCAGCGGCGGCCGAAGCCTGCGGACGAGAGCTCGCTCGGCTTCGGGAAGATCTACAGCGACCACATGTTCACCATGCGCTGGACCTCCGACGGCGGCTGGGGCGAACCGACGGTCAGACCGTTCGCCAACCTGGACCTGTCCCCCGCCTCGCTGGTTCTTCACTACGGCCAGACGATCTTCGAAGGACTGAAGGCGTACCGGAACCGCACGGGAACCGTGAACCTGTTCCGTGCGGCCGACAACGCGGCGCGATTCAACCGCTCCGCGGTGCGCCTCGACCTGCCGGAGGTCGACCCCGCCGTCTTCGCCGGAGCCATCGAGGCGCTGCTGGAGCTCGACCACGAATGGATTCCGCGCTCCCACGGGACGTCGCTGTACATCCGGCCCACCATGGTGGCGACCGAGCCCTACATCGGACTCAAGTCCACCCACGAGGCCCTCTTCTTCATCATCACCGGACCCGTGGGCGCCTATTACCCCGAGGGCTTCAACCCGGTGAAGATTACGGTGTCCGATCGGTACTCGCGGGCCGGACCGGGCGGGCTCGGGTCGGCCAAGACGGCTGCGAACTACGCCGCGAGCCTCAAGGCGGAGAAGGAGGCGCTCGCCCGCGGCTTCACCCAGGTCCTGTGGCTCGACGCGGCCGAGCGGCGGTACATCGAGGAAGTCGGCTCGATGAACATCCTGTTCAAGATTGCCGGAACCGTCGTGACGCCGCCGGTCGGCGAGACCATCCTCGCCGGCATCACCAAGGACTCGGTGCTGAACCTGCTCAGGCAGTGGGACGTGCCGGTGGAGGAACGCCCCATCACCATCGACGAGGTGCTGGACGCGCACGCGGACGGCAGTCTCGAGGAGGTGTTCGGGGCGGGGACCGCCGCGGTCATTTCCCCTGTCGGCTCGCTCGACTACAGGGGCCGCACGTTGCACGTCGCGAACGGCGGCACCGGGCCGTTCGCGGAGAGGCTCTTCGACGAGTTGATGGGTATCCAGTACGGAACCCGGCCTGACCCGTTCGGCTGGATTCACGAGGTGGCTCCTGCGGGCATGGGCGGAGCGGCAGCCGGGCGCGGCTGAGCCGCGGCCCGGACGCGAACGGGGTCGCGCGAGCAGGGGCTTGAGCAGCCGGCGTGTCGGGCGCATGGACGGCGCGAGTTCATCGATGCACTGATGAACTTCGGACTCAATCCGAAGTAGCTGCAGGTCCTGCGTCTGCCTGCGTCGGACGTTCACCGAGCTGCCCGAGACGCAATCGAACGGTGACATCGCAGCGCTGCTGCCGCTCCGGCTCGACTCCGCCGACCTCGCCTGAACTTCGCTCCGCGAGAACCCTTCCTCCCCGCGCGTCCATGTCGCGGCTCACGAGGCGCTTGCGACCGGTTGAACGGACAACCCTTGTTTCTGGAGCGGCTACAGGATGTATAAGCCCCCGGTGGCTTGGGAATGGGGTTAATCCGGGTTGTCCTCCGTGCCTGCGGGACAAAATTCGCCGAATTGCATTCGACTTCTGCATCGATGCCATCAATCGGGGCCGGAGGTCGCACAGAATTCGGAATTCGATGCAAGGAAAGGATTCTTGCGGAACGCGCTCGTTCCAGGGCGCTACCCGGTCGCGCGCGTATGCGTTCGTGCGGTGCCGCTGCCATGATCCCGGGCGACGACAACACGCGAAAGGATCCACTCGTGCGTATCCGTCTCACCGAGTGGGCACGTCGCGAGGGCATCGCAAGAATTACCGCCTACCGGATGCTCCGCCGAGGCATCCTCCCGGTGGTCAGCGAGCGTTCTCCGACCGGACGCTGGTACGTGCACGTGCCGGCGGATCGAGCAGGACGCACGGTGTTCTACGCCCGCGCGCCGTCGGGGCCCAGGCAGGTCGCCAGGCTCAATCGGCAGGTCGAGTCGCTTTCGAAGTGGGCACGGCACAGGAATCGATCGGATTTCGCGGTCGTGCGCGAAATCGCGAATCCGTACACGGAAAATCTTCCCAGGCTGGAGGCACTGGTCGCCGACCCGCACGTCGGCGAAATCGTCATCGACCATCCGTGGGTTGTGGGCGAGTTCCAGTTTCGACTCCTGGTGGCGGCTCTTTCATCGCAGGGCCGTACGTTGTCCGTAGCGAGTGGAACAAGGCACCGTAGCCGGGACCGGAACGCCGACCTGCAAAGCGCGATCACGCGGCTGTGTGTGCACCTCCACGGAAGAGATCTCGGGCTGGAGGCGGCCGGACTCGCCGTCACGCCTCCGGGACACGGGCCGGTCGGAGACCTGTGCGAGCGCACACCCCACCCTGGCGGGTACCGGGGAGGCAGTGACGCGGGTATCCGATCGGGACCTGCCTCCTGACGTACTCTCGTTGCCGGCGATGCCCGGCTGGTTCGACTGCGTTCAGGATCTCGCCAGGCTCGGTTTGTCGGTCATCGAGTTCTGGCCGCGCTCCCGGTTCGGCTCGACGTCGAGACCCAGGAACCGGCCGAGCTCGTCGGCGCCTCCCATGTACTTCCCGTCAATCCAGATCTGGGGGACGGTGATCGGCGTCTTGGGCCCGACGATGGGCTTGACCCGGCCGATCATCTCGTAGAGCGCACGCGGGTTCTTGACCACGTCGTGATACGTGTAGTCGATGCCGGCTTCGGCGAAGTACCCCTTCGCCCGCGCGCAGTGCGGACAGGTCACCTTGCCGTAGAGGTGGTTGCCAGACACGCCCGCGCGGTCCACGTGGGCGGCGATGATCGCCTCGGTGAGCACGCCGCGGTTCAGCGCGTGTCCCTGGCTGACGACCTTGCCCTCGACCATCACGATGGGCGCATGCCAGCCGCCCTTTGGAAGCGGCTTCCACCACTCGGTCAGCCACTCCCTGTTGTCGACGGCGACCGGGATGCCGTCGAGCTCGTTCTCGAGGGTGTCGTTGATGACGTCCACGGTGAGCGAGCATTCACCGCAGGGGATGTTGACCTTGAACGGCCCCCACTGCCCTGCCCAGCGGTACAGGGTCAACCGCACGGCCTGCGTCGTCATCGCACCTCTCCCGTGTTGCGTCTCGCGCGCCGGGACAAAAGTAAGCCCGCGGACCGAAAAGCGTCAATCGAAATCGGTTCCGGTGGCCTCCGGACGTGTTTCGGGCGGGCAGTCGACGGCAGTGCGGAAGTGGCCGGTAGCCCGCGCGGAGCGGTGATACGATGACCTCGAGGGCGAGGCGTCCCGCTCGCGCCGCCCATCCGCTGCCGAGTCCTTCCGGGTGACCCCATCGAACGGCCCGCGCGCCGCCACTGCGCGTCCCGACCAGCGACGCCATGCGACCGGCGTCGCGCTCGTGCTCACCGCCGGGGCGATGCTCAGCCTCGCGGGCGTCACCCTGCGTCACATCGAGTCCGCGAGCGGCTGGCAGATCCTCTTCTACCGCTCGCTGACCTTCTTCGTCGTGGTCACCCTCTACCTCGTGTTCCGCTATCGCGCCCGGGTGGTCCACGCGTTCGTCGCGACGGGACGGCCCGGCCTCGTGGTCGCCCTGAGCCTCGGCTTCGGATCGGCGTGCTACGTGTTCGCGCTGCTGCTGACCACGGTGGCCAACGCGCTCTTCATCATCAGCTCTGCCCCGTTCATGACCGCGGTCCTCGGCTGGATCGTGCTGCGCGAGCGGGTGCGGCCGCTGACGTGGGTCATGATGACCATCGCGCTCGCCGGAATCGCCATCATGATCGTCAACGGCATTCAGGGAGGCCGGCTGCTCGGCAACATCGTCGCGCTCGGTCCGCCGGTGAGCTTCGCGATCATGCTCGTGACGCTGCGCCTCGCCGGCGACCGCGACATGATCCCCGCCATCTGCCTCGCCGGCTTCGTCGGAGCGGCGCTCGGGTTCGCGATGGCGGACAGCCTGGTCCTCTCCCGCCACGACCTTGCGCTCTGCCTGTTTCTCGGCGTCGTGCAGTACACGGGTGGATTCGTGCTCATCACGCTGGGGGCGCGCTACCTCCCCGCCGCCGAGGTCGCGCTCCTCTCGCTGGCGGAGACCGTGCTCGCACCCATCTGGGTGTGGCTCGGGGTTGGAGAGGTTCCCGCCCTGCTCACCCTGGCGGGAGGCGCCATCGTGCTATCGGCGGTGGTTGCGCAGGCGGTGACGGGGATGCGCTCGCCGAAGGGGGGTTGAGCAGCGCTTGCGCGCGGCCGTGGTCGCGGCTCCCGTCGCGTTTCACGACCAGGCGGCGGGAAGTGCCGTGCGATTCGCGTGCCGCCCGCGGTTCAGCCGAGCGGTATCCCGTCCACCGGGCCGATGTCGTCCATGTCGGGGCCGAACGTCTCGCGGCCGCCGACGAAGGTGCGAAGCACGCCGATGTCCTTGAGCCGATCCTGCTCGCAGGCGAGCGGGTCGGTGTCGAGCACGACCATGTCGGCGAGCTTGCCGAGCTCCAGCGTCCCCTTGCGATGTTCCTCGAATCCGATGAGCGGGCCGGTCTGCGTGATCAGCCGCAGCGCCTCCTCGCGCCCGAGGCTGCTCTCGCCGAGGGCGCGCCCGCTGTCGGCGTCCCAGCGCGCGAGCGCCTCCCACATCGTCCACAGCATCGAGTAGGGCACGTTGTCCGACGACAGCGACACCGGCACCCCGGCATCGAGGAGCCGGCGGATCGGGATCGCGCGCTCGCCGATCTCGTGGAGGTTGAACCGGTCGCTCGCCATGTACATGAAGTTGGGGGTCACCGTGGCGATGACCCCGAGCCTCTTCATGCGCGCGATCTGGTCGTCGGTCGCCTCGATGACGTGGACCATCACCCAGCGCCGGTCACGGATGGACACTACCTCGTCGATGGCCTCGTAGGCGCGCAGCACCCGCTCGAGCTCGTAGCAGATGAGGCAGCTCAGCCGGATGCCGAGGCGGGCCGCGTGAATGCCGATCTGCACGAACCGGTCGTGGTCGAGCGAGTGGTAGAAGTGCCCGGCCCACGCCTCGTAGGGGTAGTCCTCGCCGATGATCGCGGCGGTCTTCTCGTTGGCGACGTCCACGCAGATCCCCTCGAATCGGAGCATGTCGTCGCCGCTTCCGCCGTGTCCGAGCCGTGTGGCCCACTCCTCGACCACCTGGGCGAGGCGGCGATCGTCGACCGACGCGCCGGGCACGCTCAGCGGGAGGTGCGAGCGCACCCGCAGGTCGCCGTCCTCGTACACCCGGCGGTAGGCGTCGAGGATGGCGGGCGTGAGGCCGTGCCCCTCGTAGATGCTCGTGGTGCCGGCGGCCGCGTAGGCCGCGGCGCCGAGCCGGCAACCCGCCACCCGGTCCTCGAAGGTGATGCGCGGGGCGCAGCGAAGCAGGGTGTACTCGATGACCGGCGCGTAGGAGCGATCGAGGAAGACCCCGGTCGGCTCGCCGTTGCCCTCGCGCAGGATCTCGACGTTGTACGGCGCCTTCGTGTCCGGCCCGATGCCCGCGAGCTCGAGCGCCTTCGTGTTGGCGATGCTGACGAACGGCCGGTGCACCCACCAGCCCCAGGGCACGCGGATGTACACCGGGTTGTCGGGCGACACGGCGTCGAGGTCGTGGCGGGGGGGGGAGCGGCCCTCCGCGAGCTGGTCGGGGCTGTGGATGTAGTTGAGCTTCGGGGTGCCGAGCGGCATGAATACCGCCCACTCGCCGGGCGGCGTCCGCTCGATCCCGAGGCGCACGCCTTCGACGACGTCCTTCACCGAGTGGCGCCCGGCGAGCGAGAAGCCGCCCCGCGCCTTCAGTCCCTCGCGGTCCATGTGGGCGTGGGAGTCGTAGAAGCCGGGGCACACCGTCGCGCCTTCGAGGTCGATCACGCGCGTCGCGTGGCCGCGCCCGGCGAGCACCTCGGAGGAGGGTCCGAGCGCCGAGACGACCGCGGCGGAGACCCCGACAGCCTCCGCCGTCCGCGATGTCGCGTCGAGGGTCAGAACGTGGCCGTTGTGCAGGATGAGCTCGTGCTCGCGCATGTCGGGAGTCTCCGGATTCGCGAACGGTGACGATAGCAGTCAGGTGCCGGGGCAGGCGACTACCTCGGCTCGGACTCGACTCGTCGAGAGCCTCGCGCCAGCGCACGCAGAGGACCTCGTTGACGTCCATGCTCGCCGGCTCGCGGCATTCGAAATACGGAACGCATTCCATATTTCGAATCGGAATCGGGAGTGGATTCCCGATTTCTTGTGGCGATCGAGACGCAGGCGCTGTGGGCTCGGGAAGCAGGCAAGCCTCGGTCCCGGGCCTTCCCCCTCGGCCCCGACTCACCGCGGCCCGAAGATCGCGGTCCCCACCCGCACCATCGTCGCTCCCTCCGCAATGGCCGCCTCCAGGTCACCGGTCATGCCCATCGACAGGGTGTCGAGCCCGAGCCCCTTCGCATTGAGGTCGTCGAGGATCTCGCGGAGCAGCCGGAAGGGGACGCGCTGGGTCGCGAAGTCCTCGGCGGTTCGGGGGATGGCCATGAGGCCGCGCAGCCGCAGCCCCGGCAGCTCGCTCACCATCCGGGCGAGCGGCTCCACGGTCGCCGGCGACACTCCCGACTTGGTGTCCTCGCCGCTCACGTTGACCTCGATGCAGACGTCGATCGGTCCGCGGGCGGCCGGGCGCTGGGCGGAGAGGCGGGTGGCGATCTTCTCGCGCTCGATGCCGTGGACCCAGTCGAAACGAGCCGCGATCGGCCGGGTCTTGTTCGACTGGACGGCGCCGATGAAGTGCCACGACACGCCCTGACCGGAGAGCGCCTCCACCTTGGTCATGGCGTCCTGGAGGTGGTTCTCGCCGAAGGCGCGCTGGCCGGCCGCGATCGCCGCCCGCACCGCCTCCGGGGGCTTGGTCTTGCTCACCGCGAGCAACGCCACCGAGCCCGCCGGGCGGCGGTAACGCCGCTCCAGCTCGCCGATTCGGGCGCGAACCGCGGTCAGTGCCGTTCCAACGTCATGCATCGTGATGTGCTCGGCGGCGTGTGCGGGAAGAGAGGATCCGGGGCTTCCGTGCAACGCGAAACATGCCATGAACCCGGGTTGTGGGGCATCGCCCCGCTGCCGAGACCCGACCCTCCCGCCCGTGTGTCGGCCGCGGCGCTCGCCGGACGGCGCATTGTCCTACATCGGCCGAGCCCTCGGCCAATTTCCGAGCCGTCGTGCGGACCGCACACTTGCGGGCGATCGGAAGTTCGGCACGAGGACGGAACGATGAATATCGGTGAGCTGCTCGAATTCGCGGTGAACAACGGCGCGTCCGACCTGCATCTTTCGGCCGGGCTTTCGCCGCTGGTTCGGATCGACGGCGACCTGCGGCGCATCGAGGCGCCGGCGCTCGACCACGAGGCGGTGCTCGATCTGGTCACCGGCGTCATGAACGACGCGCAACGCGAGGACTACGCAGAGCGCCTGGAGACCGACTTCTCGATCGAGATCTCCGGGCTCGCCCGGTTTCGCGTCAACGCGTTCAACCAGCACCGGGGCGCCGGCGCGGTGTTCCGCACCATCCCTTCAAGGGTGCTCTCGCTGGAGGAGCTCGGCGCGCCGGCGGTGTTCAGGGAGATCGCCGATACTCCGCGCGGCGTGGTGCTGGTCACCGGACCGACGGGGTCCGGCAAGTCGACCACGCTGGCCGCGATGATCGACCACAAGAACGGATCCGAATGCGGGCATATCCTCACCATCGAGGACCCGATCGAGTTCGTCCACCGCAGCCGGCAATGCCTCGTCACCCAGCGCGAGGTGCACCGGCACACGCACGGCTTCGACGAGGCGCTGCGCTCGGCGCTGCGCGAGGACCCGGACGTCATCCTCGTCGGCGAGATGCGCGACCTCGAGACCATCCGCCTCGCCCTGACCGCGGCCGAGACGGGCCACCTCGTGTTCGGGACCCTGCACACGAGCTCGGCCGCCAAGACCGTCGACCGCATCGTCGACGTGTTCCCTGCCGCCGAGAAGGACATGGTCCGGGCGATGCTTTCGGAGTCGCTGAGAGCGGTCATCTCCCAGACGCTTCTCAAGAAGAACGGCGGCGGTCGGGCCGCCGCGCACGAGGTCATGATCGGGACGCCGGCGATCCGGAACCTCATCCGGGAGAACCGGATCGCCCAGATGTACTCGGCGATCCAGACCGGGCAGCAGTTCGGCATGCGTACCCTCGACCAGGACCTTGCGGAGCTCGTGCGTAGCGGTGTGGTGTCGCGCGAAGCGGCGCGACAGGCGGCGGTGAACAGGGACGCGCTATAGCCCGCCTCCGGGCATCCGTGTTCGGACAAGGCGGGAATCCATTGGCTTTGCCGCTGGTCTTGATCCCTGTGCCCGTTAACCGATCACGGATGCGCCTGTGGGCGCAACGGGGCCCGGTCGAGCGTCGGGCAGGCCCCTCTCGGCACGTCCACGGGAGTCGGCTCCGCTCCGATCGAGGGCGAGGTCGCCAGCGTCGGCGAATATGTATTTGATGACCGAATTGTGACGCTAACTCATCCTGATGCGCTATCCTCGCAGCCCGTGTGTCGGACGCGCGACCTCCACGGGAAGGGAAACGCCGTGAAGATGTCTCGGGGCGAGTTCCTGCGATGGGAACACAAGGCGATTACCTTGCTCGGCATGTCCGGGGTCGGCAAGACGACTCTCGCGAACAAGCTCCCCAAGTCCAACTGGTTCCACTACTCCGGGGACTACCGTATCGGCACCAGGTATCTCGCCGAGCCGATCGTCGACAACGTGAAGCGCGCGGCGATGCAGGTGCCGTTCCTGCGCGGGCTGCTGTGCAGCGACTCCATCTACATCTCCAGCAACATCACCGTCCACAACCTGGAGCCGCTGTCGACCTTTCTCGGAAAGGTCGGAGATCCGGCGAAGGGCGGGCTCTCCTGCGAGGAGTTCCTCGCCCGCCAGCGGCTGCACCACGACGCGGAAGTCAACGCGATGCGCGACGTCGTCGAGTTCGTGCACAAGGCCCGCGACATCTACGGCTACGACCACTTCGTCAACGATGCGGGCGGCAGCGTCTGCGAGCTTGACGACCCGGAGACGATCGAGCTGCTCGCCGCCCATACGATGATCGTGTACATCCGCGCCGACGAGGGCATGGAACAGGAGCTCATCCGTCGCCAGAAGCCCCACCCGAAGCCGCTCTACTACAGCGAGGCGTTCTTTCGTCGCTCGCTCGCCCGGTACCTTCAGGCGGAAGGCCTCGGCGCCCCCGACGAAATCGATCCGGACCGGTTCGTGCGCTGGATCTTCCCGCGCCTCGTCGAACGCCGGCGGCCGCTGTACGAGAGCATCGCGTCCGCCCACGGATACACGGTCAGCGCCGCGGACACGGAGACGGTGCGTGACGAGCGGGATTTCGTCGATCTCGTCGCCCGCGCCATCGACGTCGAAGCCAGCGCGGTCGCCTGAGACCTCCGATGCCCCTCGTCGCCCACTCCGACCTGCCGAGCTTCGAGCGGCTGCGTGCCGACGGGCAGGAGGTGCTGACGCTGGAGCGCGCGAGCCGCCAGGACATCCGCGAGCTGCACGTCGGGCTGCTCAACATGATGCCGGACGCGGCGCTCGAGGCGACCGAGCGGCAGTTCATGCGGCTCGTCGGATCGTGCAACCGCATCGCCCAGATTTACGTGCATCCGTTCGCGATCGACGCGGAGGTACGGGGCCTGAAGGCGCGCGAGTACATCCGCCGCCACTACGAGTCGTTCGACGACGTCCGCGTCGCCGGCCTCGACGCTCTCATCATCTCCGGCGCCAATCCGGCCGAGCCGGAGATGGAGGACGAGCCGTTCTGGGACCCCCTGGTCGAGGTCATGGAGTGGGCGGCCGGGCACGTCTGCTCGGTGGTGTGTTCATGCCTCGCGACACACGCCTATCTGAGGCATTTCCATGGCGTCGCCCGCCGGCGCTGCCTCCCCGACAAGCGCTGGGGAGTGTACGAGCACCGCAACCTCGCCTCTCACCCGCTGATCGCCAATCTGAACACCCGCTTCGACGGGCCGCACTCGCACGTCTACGAGATGACCCGCGCGGACGTCGAGCCGGCCGGCGTGCAGGTGCTGAGCGAGAGCAAGGAGGCCGGGATCTACCTCGCGGTGAGCGCGGACGGCTTCCGTTTCGTGTTCTTCCAGGGCCACCCCGAGTACGACAGGGTGAGCCTCGCGAAGGAGTACAAGCGCGAGGTGACCCGCTTCGTCGCCGGTGAGCGCGACACGTATCCCGGGTATCCGGAGCGCTACTTCGGCCGCTGCGCTCGCGAGATGCTCGATCGCCACCGCGAGGGGGTGATGCGCGCGATGGCGCGCGGCGCGGTGCCGCCGGCGTTTCCGGACGCCGAGCTTGAACCGCGACTCGACAACACCTGGACGGACACCGGCAAGGCGATGTTCAACAACTGGCTGGGCCTCGTGTATCAGCTCACCGACGCCGACCGCCGGAAGCCGTTGATGACGAACCTCGATCCGGACGACCCATTGGGACTCAAGACCGCATGAACACTCGCACACGACGAACTGCGCAGATTCTCGCGTTCATCGCGCTCGTTGCGCTCGGCCCCGGCGCGGCGGCGGGCTCCAATCTCGCGGACGGGTATCCCGAGCCCGCGTGCGGAGAGCGGCCGGAAGTGCCCGAGCGTCCGGAGAATTTCGAGACCGAGGAGGCCATCGTCGAGTACAACGCGAAGGTCGAAGCCTACAACGCCTCGATGGAGCGTCTCGTCGAGTGCGTGAACGCGTACGTCGCCAACGCAGCGGCCGACATCGACCGGATCCGGGAACGTGCCCGCGAAGCGATTGATGGTCTGAACGAGCAGTGAGGGAGCACGCGCCGAGCTGCCGTGGGCTTGCCAGGGCAACCGTTGCGAACCGAAATTCACCCGGGAAGCCGCATTCGTTTTCGGTCAAGCTGCCCCGTAGCCCCGTAGCCCCGTAGCCCCGTAGACCCGTAGCCCCGTAGACCCGTAGCCCCGTAGGTCGGATCAGCCGAAGGCGCAATCCGACATCACCCCGCGCGTTGGGTGCCGCTCCCTGTCGGATTACGCTGCGCCAATGCGACCTACGGAATGTCCACGGAATCCTGAAGTCGACCGAGGCACTGCGGGCGTCTCGCGAACTCCGCGCGTCATCCAGCATGCCTCGGCGCGATACGGACGCGCCCTCACCGTCCTTCGGGAAGCCGACAGATGATCCCGTAGTGCTGCGGCTCGCGGTGAAGCGCCAGGTTGAAGATGTTGTCCTGGATTTCGCCGCACCGGTCGAGGTCGCAGTCGGCGACGATGACCTCGTCTGCGAGGGTCGTGCACATCGCCACGATCTCCCCGGTGGGCGCGACGATGCAGCTCTGGCCGATGAGGTCGCATCCCTCCTCTCGTCCCGCCTTCGCGACCCCCACCACCCAGGTGCCGTTCTGGTAGGCGCCGGCCTGCATCGAGAGATGGTTGTGGAAGTTCTGCAGGTGGTCGAGCTGCGGAGCGCGCGGATAGTGCACGGGCGTGTTGTAGCCGAGCAGCACGAGTTCGACTCCTTGCAACCCCATCACCCGGTACGTCTCCGGCCACCTCCTGTCGTTGCAGATGCACATCCCGACGCGTCCGTCGAACGCATCGAACACCGGGAACCCGAGGTCTCCCGGCTCGAAGTACGCCTTCTCCAGGTGCTGGAAGGGCCAGTCCGGCTCGTGGTTCGCGTGGCCGGGCAGATGCACCTTGCGGTACTTGCCGGCGATGCGGCCCGCCGTGTCGACCAGGATCGAGGTGTTGAAGCGCCGCTTCCGGTTGCCCTCGCGGACGACTTCGGCGTAGCCGAGATAGAAGCCCACCTCCAGCTCCCGCCCGAGCTCGAACAGCGGTGCGACCAGCGTGTTCGGCATCTCCTCCTCGTAGAAGACGTCGAGCTCCGCCTCGTCCTCCATCCACCAGCGGGGGAAGAAGGTGGTGAGCGCGAGCTCGGGGAACACCACGAGCCGGGCGCCTCGTGCGTGCGCCTCGCGCATCATCTCCATCATGCGGGCGACGGCCGACGCGCGCGGCTCGTCGCGGGCGATGGGGCCCATCTGGGCGGCTGCGACGCAAATCTCTCTGCTCATGGCATTCGTCTCCCGATCCCGTGCTGGGCATCCGTCGAAGGTGCAAGCGACATCGCGGCCCGGCAGTCGCGGGACAGCCGGTCATCGGCCACGCCGCATGCTCGTGTCGACGAGTGGCAGGCTCTCATCGTGGACGATCCCCGATGCGGGCGGCAAGTCGGTCCGTGTCGGGAGCTTCCGATCAATTTCGCCGCGGTTCCCGGAGCATGCGAGAAGGCGTCCACGGCCCGAGCACCTATACTTCGCGCACACGAGTCGGCCGGCCGGCCCGCCGGGTCCGGAACCGGATGCCAGGAGGACGTGGATGCAGCAGGCACACAGGATGTCGGTACTCGGCACCGAGACGGCGTTCGAGGTACTCGCCCGGGCCGAGGCGCTCGCGCGCACCGGACGCGACATCATCAACCTCGGGATCGGCCAGCCGGACTTCAAGACCCCGCCGCACATCGTCGAGGCGGGGGCGAAGGCGCTGCGCGACGGTCACCATGGCTATACCCCGTCGCCCGGAATCCCGCCGATTCGAGAGGCGGTCGCGGCGGACATCGCGTGTCACCGCGGGGTCGAAGTGCATCCCGACCGGATCGTCGTGGTCCCCGGCGGCAAGGTGACGATGTTCTTCGCGATGATGATGTTCGGCGAGCCGGGGGCGGAGATCCTCTACCCGAACCCGGGATTCCCCATCTACGAGTCCGCGATCCGCTTCAGCGGCGCCGAGGCGGTGCCGATCCCGCTGCTGGAGGACAAGGACTTCTCGTTCGACCCGGAAGAGGTGCTCTCGCTCGTCACCCCGCGCACCCGGCTCCTCATCGTCAACTCGCCGGCCAATCCGACGGGCGGCGCGATCCCGCGCGAGGCGCTGGACCGGCTCGTGGCCGGACTCGTCGAGCACCCGCACGTCGCAGTCCTGAGCGACGAGATTTACGCCCGCATGACCTACGACGGCCGTGAGCACACGAGCCTCCTGGGCTACCCCGAGATCGCCGATCGCCTGATCCTGCTCGACGGATGGAGCAAGACGTACGCGATGACCGGATGGCGTCTCGGCTACGCGGTATGGCCGGAATCGCTGGTCGAGGGCGCGACGCGGCTCGCGGTGAACTGCCACTCCTGCGTGAACGCCTCGGCGCAGTTCGCGGGCATCGCCGCGCTCGAAGGCCCGCAGGACAGCGTCGGGGAGATGGTCGCGGCGTTCGACGAGCGCAGGCAGGTGATCGTCGAAGGACTGAACGCGCTGCCCGGCGTCACATGCCGGCGGCCCGGCGGCGCGTTCTACGCGTTCCCGAACGTCGCCGGAACCGGAACGTCGAGCGACGAGCTCCAGCGACGTATGCTGGAAGAGGCCGGTATCGCGGTGATTTCCGGCACCAGCTTCGGCGCGTACGGGGAGGGGTACCTGCGGTTCTCGTACGCCAACAGCACCGAGAACATCCGACGTGCCCTCGAGCGGATGGGAGAAATGCTGTAGCGAGGCTTTGCTTCGGACCGGCGAGCCACGTGCGGGATTCCCGGGAGCGCGGGGTCGGTCTACTTGCGGCAGACAAGTAAACCGTCAACCGCCCGCAGTGGGCCGCAGGCCCACGGTTGTTCAAGCGGGCGGGACGCCCGCGCTCCCAGGGGTGCCTCGCAGCCGCGCAGACCGGGATAGCCGAAGGCGTAACCCGACATCAGACCGACCTCAGGCGACGCTCCACGTCGGATTACGCTGCGCTAATCCGACCTACGCAGGCTTGGCGCATTCGCGGGGATGATGGATTCTGTAGGTCGGATTAGCCGAAGGCGTAATCCGACGTTTGGCCCACACCACAGCCCATGTTTCCAAAGTGGGGGACGCGGGAGCGCGGCGGTGCCGGGGCGAAACCGGCTCTCAACTGCCCGATACGACCGACTCCTGAATCTCAGGGCCGTCGCTCGTAGCCTGTTCAATACGAGGGAAGTCGCGCTTTCTGAAAATCGCACCCACCGGACAGTCGTACTTCGCCGCGAGCGTCGCGCAACCCCCCGACTCCCTGTCCACGAGCGCCACGATCCCGACGATGTCGTATCCGGCGGCAACGAAGGCGTCGCACGCGGCCACGGTCGACGCGCCGGTGGTAACGACGTCGTCGACCACCATGATGGGCGTGCCTTTCGGGAGTTCGTTCTCGATCTTGTTCCCGGCCCCGTGCTTCTTCTGCTCCTTGCGAACGATGGAGCCCGAGACCAGCGGCTTCCCGGTCTCGAAGGCGCGCTGGATGACCGCGGCAACGATAAAGTCGGCGCCCATCGTGAGGCCGCCGATGGCTGTCGGAAATCGAGGCAGCTTGCCGGCCTCCTCGAGGAAAGCGTCGGCGATGAGGCTGAGGCACCTCCCGTCCAGCATGGCCTTCTTGCAGTCGAAATAGAAGGCGGACTGCCGCCCGGTGGTCAACGTGTACGAGCGGCCGACGGTCAGGCACTTCTCGTCCACCAGCAACCGCAGTTCTTCCCGTGCGGCGTTCATTGCCGTTCTCCCTCCTTCGCGTCCAGTCCGCGGCGTGACGGGTCCCCACGAGGCGTCGGGCACCATTCTAGCGATGCTGCGCCTCGGACTGACAGGCGTGTACGGGCGCGAACGGAACCTTCCTGGGAGCGCGGGCGTCCCGCCCGCCCTGGCCGGAGGCCAGAAATGGACAACCCGCCGCAGGCCCACGTTTGTTCAATGCGGGCGGGACGCCCGCGCTCCCAGGGAAGCCCTTCAGGGAAGCCCTTCAGGGAAGCCCTCCAGGGAAGCCTCGCGGAAAGCTTGGCTCAGGTTTCGAGTCGGACTACGCTGCGCAAATTCGATCTATGGGCCGTTCGAACCTCGGGCCGGCCAGCAGCCACGATTTGCATTCACTTGTTCGCGAACCCTCCGATGAACCTTGCCGCCTTCATGCGCCACGCCGCCGTCGCCGAGCCCGACCGCGAGGCGGTGTGTGTCGGCAACTCGTGCTGGGCGACGTACGGCAGGCTCGGGGCGCGCACCGCGGCCATCGCGGCGGCGCTCCGTGCGCGCGGCTGCACGCCGGGGTCCCGCGTCGGGATCGCGATGACCAACTGCCCGCAGTTCTTCGAGACGCTTTTCGGCGCGTGGCACGCGGGTCTGGTGGCGGTCCCGATCAACGCCAAGCTCCATCCGAACGAGTTCGCGTACATCCTGGACCACTCGGGGGCCAGGGTCTGCTTCGTCACCCCGGATCTGGTCGAGAGCATCGCGGGCCTCGCCGACGACATCGACACGCTGGACGCGGTCGTGAGCGTGGACGACTCCGAATACGAGGCGATGGCGATCGGTCCGGGCATGGACATGGCCCCCGCCGCGCCGACCGATCCCGCGTGGCTGTTCTACACGAGCGGAACCACCGGACGGCCAAAGGGGGCGACCCTGACCCACCGGGTGCTCATGGCCATGACCATGGCCTACTTCGCCGACATCGACCATGTGGAGCCCGGGGACACGCTCGTTCAGGCCGCGCCGGTCTCCCACGGCTCGGGGCTGTACTCGCTCTCGCACGTCGCCAGGGCGGCGTGCAACGTGATACCGGAAAGCGGGCACTTCACGCCGGACGAAATCTTCTCGATCGTGAACGCACGCAAGGGCGTGAGCTTCTTCGCCGCGCCGACCATGCTGACCCGCCTGATGAGCGCTCCCGGCGCCGGCGACGTGAACCTCGCGAACCTCAAGACCATCATGTACGGCGGCGGCCCGATGTACGTCGCGGATCTCCGCCGCGCGCTGGAGATGTGGGGGCCGCGGCTCTACCAGCTCTTCGCGCAGGGCGAGGCGCCGATGACGGTCACGGGGCTCTCCCAGAAGCATCACGCGATGGTCGATCACCCCCGCTACGACGACTGGCTGGCCTCCGTCGGCTTCCCGCGCACCGGTGTCGAAGTGCGGGTGGTGGGCGAGAACGACGCCGATCTCCCGCCCGGAGAGCCTGGGGAGATCCTCGCCCGGGGCGACATCGTCATGGCCGGGTACTGGCGCAACCCGCAAGCGACGGCCGAGACGCTTCGCGGCGGCTGGCTCCACATGGGCGATGCGGGCACTCTGGACGCCACCGGGTTCATCACGCTCAAGGACCGCATCAAGGACATGATCATCAGTGGCGGCAGCAACATCTATCCGCGCGAGATCGAGGAGGTGCTGCTGCGCCACGAGGCGGTGCTGGAGGCGTCGGTGGTCGGCCGCCCGCACCCCGAGTGGGGCGAGGAGGTGGTGGCGTTCGTCGTAGAGCGCGAGGGCATGCGCGTCGACGACGCCGCGCTCGACCGGCTCTGCCTCGACCGCATCGCGCGCTTCAAGCGGCCGAGGCGCTACGTACGCATCAATTCCCTGCCCAAGAACAACTACGGCAAGGTGCTCAAGACGGCGCTGCGCGAGCAGCTTGCCGCGCAAGGAGAATCTCCATGAGAGACGTATCGATCATCGGGGTGGGATCGACCCGCTTCGGCCGCCACGACGCCGTGGCGATCGACGATCTGACCGCGATTGCCGCCCGTGCCGCGCTGGCCGATGCCGGCATCGAGCCCGGGCGCATCGGCGCGCTCTACCTCGGCAACTTCGTCGCCGGGATGCTCACCGGCCAGGAGGTGCTGGCCGGGCTCGTGGGGGAGGCCATCGGGCTCGGCAGCGTCCCCTGCACGAAGGTGGAAGGCGCGTGCGCTTCCGGCGGAATCGCGTTTCGTCATGCGTGCCTCGCAGTGGGGGCGGGACTGACCGACGCCGCGATTGCGGTCGGGGTGGAGAAGATGACCCACGCCTCGAACCCGCGCATCACCGAGTCTCTGAACAGCGCGATGGACAACCGCGCCGACGCGCCCAGCGGGCTCACCTTCCCGGGCGTCTTCGGCATGGCGTATCGCATGCACGCGCAACGCTACGGCACCACCCGCGACCAGGTGTCGTCGGTGGTGATCAAGAACAAGGCGAACGGGCTCTCCAACCCGCTCGCGCAGATGGGCGCGAGCCTGACCGTGGACGACGTCCGGGAGTCGAAACCCATCGCGGATCCGTTGCGGCTCTACGACTGCTGTCCGGCCAGCGACGGGGCGGCGGCGGTGGTGGTCGTGGCGCGCGACACCGCGCGCGGCGACGACGGCGCGATCGACGTTCGCGCGTCGGTCCAGACCAGTGGTTCCGCCCGCATCGCCGGGCATCCCGATCTGTGCTCGTTCGACGCGACGGTCAACGCGGCTGCGCTCGCATTCGAGGATGCGGGTCTCGCCGCCGAGGATCTGGACTTCGTCGAGCTCCACGACTGCTTCTCCATCGCAGAAATCATCGACTCCGAGGATCTCGGCATCGTCCCGCGCGGCCAGGGCGGCGGCTGGGCGGGCGAGGGCCGCACCGCGCGCGGCGGCGACATGCCGATCAACACCAGCGGCGGCCTGCTCGCGAAGGGCCATCCGGTCGGGGCGACGGGCCTGAGCCAGCTCTACGAGGCCGTGCATCAGCTCCGCGGCGACCATCCGAACCAGGTGCGCGACGCACGGTTCGGCCTCACCCACAACCTCGGCGGCACCGGCGTGGCGTGCACCGTCAGCATTCTGGGCCGGCCCGATGCGTAAGGGCGGTCACGTCACCGTGGCGCGTTGCCCCCAGTGCGGCGCGGAGGACGGGAGCGCGCCCGAGCGTTGCCGGAGTTGCGGGAGCGACAGGCTGGAGCAGGTGGACGTGCCGGGCCGCGGCCGGCTCCTCTCGTGGACCGTGGTTCGCCGACCCTCCGGCCCATTCGCCCATCGCGACGCCTTCGCGGTCGCGCTGGTCGATCTCGACACGGGTCTGCGTCTCACCGGAAACCTCGAAGGCTGGGAGGACGATCCGCCGCTCGGCGTTGCCGTGCGCGTCGTCGGCGAGGTCGACGGAATCCCGCTCTTCGCACAGGAGTCTCCATGAGCGACGACATCCTCTACGAAGCGCACGGCCACGTGCGTCTCGTCACCCTGAACCGGCCGGAGAAGATGAACTCGCTCGACTTCGAGGCGAACGACGCGCTGGTCGAGCGCTGGAAGGAGTTCGGCGCCGATCCGGAGGCGCGGGTGGCGGTGGTCACCGGGGCGGGCGACCGGGCGTTCTGCGCGGGGGCGGATCTCAAGACCTACTCGATGCAGTTCGCTCGGACCCCGGCGCCCGAGTTCCGCCGCCGGTACACGAACGGTCCCGGCTTCGGTGGCATCACCCGCAACCTCGACATCTTCAAGCCCATCGTGGCCGCGGTGAACGGCTACGCGGTCTCCGGCGGGCTCGAGCTCGCGCTGGCGTGCGACATCCGCTTCTGCACCCCGAACGCGAAATTCGGGTTGCAGGAAGCGCAGTGGGGATTCCACGCCTGCGACGGCGGCCTCATCCGGCTCAAGGAGATCGTGGGGCTCGGCAATGCAATGGAGATGGTGCTCTCGGGCGATCTCTTCGACGCCGGGCACGCGTACCGAATCGGGCTCGTCAACCGAATCGTGGCGCAGGAGCGGTTGGTCGAGGAGACCCTCGCGTACGCCGAGAAGCTCGCCTCGCGCGCCCCGCTCGCGCAGCACCTCGCCAAGGAGGTGGTGCACCGTGCCCACGGGCTGCCGATGGACGAGGCGCTCAGGCTCGAGTCGATGTCGTTCCGCGACCTCGCGCACACGGAGGATTTCGCGGAGGGGAATGCGGCATTCCGCGAACGCAGGCCGGCGCGGTTCAAGGCCCGCTGAGGAACCTCCAGCCGCCACTTGTCACCGATCCGCGCCTGCAGCCGGGAATCGGTGACAGGTCGCGGCAGGGCCGGGAACGGATCCCGGAGGGTTCAGGTGGCCCCGTTGCGCCGCGAGTCGAGCACCCGCACCTGCTGCGGCGCGTCGATGGTGCGCACGATGTCGAGCCCGTTGTACGACTGCACGTCGAAGAATTTCAGGACGTAGTCGACGGCCTTCTCGGGATCGAAGTCCTTGCAGGAGTAGGCATCGAAAGAGAAGAAGTTCTCCTCGGTCCAGGTGTGGATGGCCGCGTGCGACTCGAGCCACACCGTCACCCCGGAGATGCCGGCCTCCTCGTTGTGCCGCTTGGCCAGATGCTGCTCCATCGCGTGGACGGCGTTCGCCTGGATTCCTTCGGCCTTGAGCGACTCCACGAAGCGGCTCAGCTCGCTGCCCGCAAACGGAAAGCGAGCCACCAGCGGCGGGTAGACCAGCGTCATGTCGATCGCCATCGAGAGACCCTCGAGCATGTGGTAGATGGCGGTGGTTTCGCTGATGCCGCGCGGGGTCGCGGTCTGGACGTCGAGCAGGATATGCCGGCCGACAAACCCTTCGGTGCGGCTGAGGTCCTGAACTGTGCTGACGACTTCGATGCTCATGTCCGCCTCCGCGCCGAGCGAAGTCCAGGGCCGGCCGAAAAAAAGTGCGCAAGAGTACCTGACAATCGCGTCGCGCGGGACGTTTCCGCGCCCGGTGAATACCCGCCCGTACGACCCGCTGCACGTCGGTGGGATGTTGATCGGCCGCGACCATGACCCGTACAATCGCGCGTCCGCTACCGGGGAGTGCGGCAAGGGCGTGCACGCACGCAATGCGTGCCGCGCGGGCTCGGCGGTGAGACCGGTCTGCCGGGGCGCGGTACGTGCTGTGCACACTGTCGAACGATCCGTCCGTTGATCAGCCGGGTCTTCTGGGTCCAGTGTCTGCTGACGGCGATGGCCGCCGCCGCCTCGATGCCGTTTGGCCGCGCCGCGGCGCTGTCGGCGCTGGTCGGGGGGATCAACAGCCTGGTGCCGACCGCGTACTTCGCGCACAAGGTGCTGCGTCGGTCCCGGGGAGCGAGAGGCGGACAGGCGCTCGGCATGTGGCTGCGCGCCGAGGTGGCGAAGATCGCGATCATCTGCGGCATGTTCGCCGCGGCGTTCGTACTGTTGCAGGACCTGGACATGGTGGCGTTGTTCGCCGGATTCATCGTGGTGCACATCGGGGGCGTGATCGCCTCGATGACCCTCGACTCCCGCGGCGGCGCCCGGGATTGACGCGGAACTGACCCGCTATTTCGGACGGACCCCTTCGAGCAGACCGGCCAATGGCAGCGCAGACCTCCACCGAATACATCCAGCACCATCTGCAGAACCTCGTGTTCGGGGTGCACCCGGAGAACGGCCTCGGCATTGCGCGGAGCGCGATGGAGGCCAGGGAGATGGGCTTCTGGGCCATTCACCTCGACACCATGCTGTGGTCCGTCGGCCTCGGGGCGCTCTTCCTGTGGGTGTTCCGCAAGGCGGCGCTCAAGGCGACGAGCGGAGTGCCGGCCCCGTTCCTGAACTTCGTCGAGTGGGTCATCGAGTTCATCGACAACAACGTCCGCGGGACCTTCACCGGCAAGAACGACCTGGTCGCGCCGATCGCGCTGACGCTCTTCGTGTGGATCCTGCTGATGAACACGATGGACCTCGTGCCGGTCGACTGGATCCCCCACCTCGCATACCTGCTCGGGGTGCCGTACATGAAGGTGGTGCCGACCACCGACCCGAACGCGACCTTCGGCATGTCGCTGTCGGTGTTCGCGCTCACCATCTACTACAGCATCAAGGTGAAGGGCCCCGGAGGGTTCTTCGGCGAGCTCGCGTTCCAGCCGTTCCCAAAGTTCCTGTTCCCCGTCAACCTGTTCCTCGAAGGCATCTCGCTTCTCTCCAAGCCGGTATCGCTCTCGCTTCGGCTGTTCGGAAACCTGTATGCCGGCGAGATGATCTTCATTCTCATCGCGCTGCTCTACAGCGGCGGATTCTGGTGGGGCCTGATGGGGGGAGCGCTGCAATGGGGGTGGGCGGTGTTCCACCTGCTCATCGTCACGTTGCAGGCGTTCATCTTCATGATCTTGACGATCGTGTACCTGGACATGGCGCACTCGCACCACTGATCGGTTTCGTACTTGGACTGAAATCTCGACAGGAGATTGAGAGATGGAAATAGCTCTGCTCTACATCGCCGGCGGACTCATGCTCGGTATCAGTGCGGCCGGGGCCGCGGTGGGCATTGGCATCCTCGCCGCCCGGTTCATCGAGGGCATCGCCCGCCAGCCCGAGATGCTCGGCATGCTGCGCACCCAGTTCTTCATCATGATGGGTCTGGTCGACGCGCTCCCGATCATCGGCATCGCCATCGGCCTCTACGTGCTGTTCGCGGTCGTGGGCGGCTGACGGCGCATCGGGCATACGCAGGAATCGAATCATGAACATCAACCTGACGCTGATTGGTCAGTCCATCGCGTTCGCGGTGTTCGTGTGGTTCTGCCTGAGGTACATCTGGCCACCGATCCTCAACGCGCTCGATGCGCGGCGCACCCGGATTGCGGACGGTCTCGCCGCCGCGGAGCAGGGGCTGCGGGCGAAGGAACAGGCGCAGTCTCAAATCGAGGGAGAGCTCACGGCCGCGAAGGAGCAGGCCCGCGAGATCATCTCGAATGCGCAGCGCCGTGCCGACGACATCGTCGAGGAGGCCAAGTCCGACGCCCGGGTCGAGGGCAACAAGCTCCTCGACGCGGCGAAGGCCGAGATCGACCAGCAGATCCACCAGGCACGGGAAGCGTTGCGCGGCGAAGTCGTTGCGCTCGCGGTCTCCGGCGCCGAGCAGGTGCTGATGCGCGAGGTCGACGCCGCCGCGCACGACGAAGCGCTCGGCAAGCTCGCCGCGCAGCTCTAGGCACCGGACGGAAGACGAACCGATGGCGGAAACAGGCGAGCTCGCACGGCCCTACGCGGTCGCCGCGTTCAAGCAGGCGGACGAGGAGGGCAAGCTCGGCGAATGGGCCGGGATGCTCGAGCTCCTCGCCGCGGTCGCGCGCGATGCGACCGTGAGCGGCCTCATCGCGAACCCGAGGGTGGACCGGGCCCGGCTTGTCGAGTTCTTCATCGACGTGTGCGGCGACCGGCTCTCCGACACCGGGCGCAACTTCGTCAAGGTGGTCGGAGAGTACGGGCGGTTCGCCCTGCTGCCGGACATCTCGCAGCGCTTCGCCGAGGAGCGCGCCGCCCGCGAAGGACGCAACCACGTCCACGTCACCAGCGCGTTCAAGCTCTCCAAGGCGCAGCGGGCCAGCATCGCAGCGGCGATGGAGAAGCGCCTCGGCTCGAAGGTGACGCTCGACTGCGTGGTCGACGACACGCTGATCGGCGGCGTCGTCATCCGCGCCGGCGACCTCGTCATCGACGCGTCGCTCAGGGGCCGGCTCGGGCAGCTCGCCCAGACGCTCGCGTAGCGTACGAATCGGAGCGCGCGGACGAATCCGCAGCGCCGGATTGCACCGGAAATCAGGTCAAGAGGTTCCAGATATGCAACTTACCGCGGCGGAAGTCAGCGATCTCATCAAGAAGAAGATCGAGAGCTTCGACGTGGGTGTCGAAGCGCGAACCGAGGGGACGATCGTCTCGCTCACCGACGGCATCGCGCGCATCCACGGTCTGTCCGACGTCATGCAGGGCGAGATGATCGAGTTCCCGGGCAACACCTTCGGGCTCGCGCTGAACCTCGAACGCGATTCGGTCGGCTCCGTCATCATGGGCGACTACGGTCACATTTCCGAGGGCGACACCGTCAAGTGCACGGGGCGCATCCTCGAGGTGCCGGTGGGGCGTGGGTTGCTCGGGCGCGTGGTGAACTCGCTGGGTCAGCCGATCGACGGCAAGGGGCCGATCGAGTCCGAGGGCACCTCGCCCATCGAGAAGGTGGCGCCGGGCGTCATCACCCGCCAGTCGGTGGGCCAGCCGGTGCAGACCGGGCTCAAGTCCATCGACGCGATGGTGCCGATCGGGCGCGGGCAGCGCGAGCTCATCATCGGCGACCGGCAGACCGGCAAGACCGCGGTCGCCATCGACACCATCATCAACCAGAAGGGCGGCGACATCATCTGCATCTACGTCGCCATCGGCCAGAAGAACTCCTCCATCGCCAACGTGGTGCGCAAGCTCGAGGAGCACGGGGCGATGGAGCACACCATCGTGGTCGCCGCCGCCGCCTCGGAATCCGCCGCGCTCCAGTACATCGCCCCGTACTCCGGGTGCACGATGGGCGAGTACTTCCGCGACCGGGGCGAGGACGCGCTCATCATCTACGACGACCTCACCAAGCAGGCGTGGGCGTACCGCCAGGTCTCGCTGCTGCTGCGCCGCCCGCCGGGACGCGAGGCGTATCCGGGCGACGTGTTCTATCTCCACTCCCGGTTGCTTGAGCGCGCGGCGCGGGTGAACCCGAAGTACATCGAGGAGGCGACCGGGGGCGAGGTCAAGGGCAAGACGGGATCGCTGACCGCGCTACCCATCATCGAGACCCAGGCCGGCGACGTGTCCGCGTTCGTCCCCACCAACGTCATCTCGATCACCGACGGCCAGATCTTCCTCGAGAGCGACCTCTTCAACGCGAACTTCCGCCCCGCCATCAACGCCGGCCTCTCGGTGTCGCGGGTGGGGGGCGCGGCGCAGACCGACATCGTCAAGCGGCTCGGCGGCGGCGTGCGGCTCGCGCTCGCGCAGTACCGCGAGCTCGCGGCGTTCGCGCAGTTCGCGTCCGACCTCGACGAGGCGACCCGGCGCCAGCTCGAGCGCGGCCAGCGCATCATGGAGGTGCTGAAGCAGCCTCAGTACACGCCGCTGTCCGTCGCCCACCAGGCGATGACCCTCTACGCGGTCGATCGCGGGTTCATGGACGACGTCGAGCTGGAGCGGGTGGGCGACTTCACCGATGCCCTCATGTCGTACATGGACTCGAACCGGTCGGGCCTGCTCGATCAGGTCAACCGCGATCCGAAGTGGGACGACGGGGTGGAGAAGCAGTTCAAGGACGCGGTCGAGGACTTCAAGGCGAACCACGCCTGGTAGTCGACCGAAGACCGTCGAGGATCGTCGACAACCGCCGAGAGCGAACCGAGCGAGCGACACATGGCCGGCGCCAAGGAAATCCGCACCAAGATCAAGAGCGTGCACAACACGCAGAAGATCACGCGCGCGATGGAGATGGTCGCGGCGAGCAAGATGCGCAAGGCGCAGGAACGCATGCGTCACGCACGTCCGTACGCGGAGAAGATGCGGAACGTGATTTCGCACGTCGGTGCCGCGAACACCGAGTACAAGCACCCGTTCCTCGTCACACGCGACGAAGTGAAGCGGGTCGGGTTCATCATCGTGTCGTCGGACCGGGGCTTGTGCGGGGGGTTGAACAACAACCTGTTCCGGACCGTGGTGCAGGAGCTCGACGAGTGGCGCTCGAAAGGCGTGGAGACGGACTTCTGCGTCATCGGAAACAAGGGCGGCGTGTTCTTCCGCCGCCTGGCGGTGAACCTGCTCGCCAGCACCACGCACATCGGCGACCAGCCGGGAATCGACGATCTCGTCGGCACCATCAAGGTCGTGCTCGACGCCTACTCGGCCGGCAACATCGACCGGCTGTTCTTCGTCTACAACCAGTTCGTCAACTCCATGACCCAGCGCCCGGTGGTCGAGCAGCTCCTGCCCCGCGAGCCGTCCGAGGCAGAGGAGGTCAAGCACTACTGGGACTACCTCTACGAGCCGGACGCGCGGGAAGTGCTGGACCGGCTCCTGACCCGCTACGTCGAGTCGCTGGTCTACCAGGGCGTGGTGGAGAACATCGCGTCGGAGCAGGCGGCGCGGATGGTGGCGATGAAGGCGGCGTCGGACAACGCCGGCGACCTCATCGACCAGTTGAATCTGCAGTACAACAAGGCGCGGCAGGCATCCATCACGCAGGAGCTGTCCGAGATTGTCGGCGGCGCGGCGGCGCTCTAGCGCGCATTGACTGATTGCCGGCCGGACCTGACACAGCACATACGAGAGTATTCGAGTCGAGGATTCGCTCATGAGCTCGGGAAACATCGTCGAAATCATCGGGGCCGTCGTGGACGTGCAGTTTCCACGCGCGTCGGTGCCCAAGGTCTACGATGCGCTCAAGGTCGACAACGGCCTGACGCTGGAGGTGCAGCAGCAGATCGGGGACGGGGTGGTGCGCACCATCGCGATGGGCTCGACGGACGGGCTGCAGCGCGGGGTCGGCGTCGACAACACCGGCGCGCCGATCTCGGTCCCCGTCGGGCCGAAAACCCTCGGGCGCATCATGGACGTGCTCGGCACTCCCGTAGACGGCGGCGGCGAGGTCGGCGCCGAGGAGCAGTGGGCCATCCACCGCAAGGCTCCGGGCTACGTCGACCAGGCTGCGGCGGTCGAGATCCTGGAGACCGGCATCAAGGTCATCGACCTCATCTGCCCCTTCAACAAGGGCGGCAAGATCGGGCTGTTCGGCGGCGCGGGCGTGGGCAAGACGGTCAGCCTGATGGAGCTCATCCGCAACATCGCCATCGAGCACGCTGGCTTCTCGGTGTTCGCCGGGGTGGGCGAGCGCACCCGAGAGGGCAACGACTTCTACCACGAGATGAAGGACTCGGGCGTGCTCGACAAGGTCGCCCTCGTGTACGGCCAGATGAACGAGCCCCCGGGCAACCGCCTGCGGGTCGGGCTGACCGGCCTCACCATGGCGGAGTTCTTCCGCGACGAGGGGCGCGACGTGCTGTTCTTCGTCGACAACATCTACCGCTACACCCTGGCCGGCGTCGAGTGCTCGGCGCTGCTCGGGCGGATGCCCTCGGCGGTCGGGTACCAGCCGACGCTCGCGGAGGAGATGGGGGTGCTGCAGGAGCGCATCACCTCGACGAAGACCGGCTCGATCACCTCCATTCAGGCCATCTACGTTCCGGCCGACGACCTCACCGACCCCTCCCCGGCGACGACCTTCGCCCACCTCGACGCGACGCTCGTGCTCTCGCGTCAGATCGCGGAGCTCGGCATCTACCCGGCGGTCGACCCGCTCGACTCGACGAGCCGCCAGCTCGACCCGCTCGTCATCGGCACCGAGCACTACGACGTGGCGCGCCGGGTGCAGGGCATCCTGCAGCGCTACAAGGAGCTGCGCGACATCATTGCGATTCTCGGCATGGACGAGCTGTCCGACGACGACAAGCTGGTGGTGGCGAGGGCGCGCAAGATCCAGCGCTTCCTCTCCCAGCCGTTCTTCGTCGCCGAGGTGTTCACCGGCTCGGCCGGCAAGTACGTGTCGCTCAAGGACACCATCGCCGGATTCAAGGCGATCGCGGACGGCGAGATGGACGAGTACCCCGAGCAGGCCTTCTACATGGTCGGCGACATCGAGGAAGTGAAGGAGAAGGCGAAGAGCGTGTGACGAGGTACCGTCCGCGGCTCGCGGCGCCACGCCGCGCGTCGACGGGGTTGCCGGCCCACGCGGAGACGAGAGATGGCATCCACGATCCGACTCGACATTGTCAGCGCCGAGCGCGAGCTGTTCTCGGGCGAGTGCGAGATGGTGGTCGCGCCCGGCGTGATGGGAGAGCTGGGCATCCTGCCCCGCCACACCCCACTCGTCACGCAGCTCAAGCCCGGGGAGGTGCGCGCGACGCTGCTGGGCGGCGAAGAGCAGTCGTTCTACGTGTCGGGCGGCATGCTGGAGATTCAGCCCCACGTCGTGACCGTGCTCTCCGACATCGGCCAGCGCGCGGAGGATCTCGACGAGGCGGCGGCGCTGGCGGCCCAGGAGCAGGCCGAGCGCATGCTCGCGGACCGGGCCGCGGACATCGACGAGGCGCGCGCGCGGGCCGAGCTCGCCCAGGCCGCGGCCCAGCTCCAGGCCATCC
>MKWU01001905.1_pt1 | contig 33737 bp, 24 predicted proteins | sample 809101 | NCBI WGS metagenome assembly MKWU01 (sample SAMN05860141, study PRJNA318959) | sponge metagenome | host: Aplysina aerophoba | place: Slovenia: Piran, Adriatic Sea, Gulf of Piran | collected 2013-05-07
TCCCATCCCGAACCCAGAAGTGAAACGGTGTATCGCCGATGGTAGTGTGGGGTCTCCCCATGTGAGAGTAGGTCACTGCCAGGCTTCTTTTTGAAGAGCCCTGACGTTCGCGTCGGGGCTTTTTTTTACCTGAAAAAAGGGGGGGCACGGTAGAATTATGGAATTTTTTGTGCGGAACACCTTTTGGTGGCGGCAAAAAAGAGACGGCTTTCAGGAAAGAAACATTCCGGCAAGTCGCGTTACTTGCGCACTGAGGGCTGCTGTTGTTGTCGCTATGAGTCTGGTAGGACTCGCAGCGGGTACTGGTGCGCATGCAGCTGTTCACTTGAACTCCGGCTGCTGGCTGAATGGCCACGAACTGCGCGGCAGAGTGCGGGTGGTGAGAGCCCTCGCCGATTTCAAAGTTCGCCGGGTGAAGGCTTTGGCTGACCTTCGTGTCCAGCATGTAAGGTCCTTGCCAAGCAGCTGCGGGCAATGGCAGTTTGTTGAAGCATTTGCCGATTTCACGATTAAGTTCGTTAGTGTCGGTGAAGACTTTACTATTAAAATGGTATCCAGTTTTCCTGGTTTGCCCTGATGGGAGGCTTCCGCTGTTTTGTTTGGCCGGCCTTCAATTGGCAAGAGCCTCCCTCTGTGGAGAAGCTTTGGATTCATGCAAGAAGCGCAGTCTGATTGCGCTGCTGATAGCACCAGTTTTGTTTCTTCCCATGCTGCCAGCGTCAAATGTCCGGTTTTCATGAACTGGAATTTCAGTGGTCTTTACCGCTGGTTGTCTTTATGAGCCGAGTGTCTTCTTGAGTTTTTTCCGCAACTTGAACGGGTTGTAACCCGTTCGGGTTTCGAGCTGGCGAGACACGCGGGAAATTCCCTTGCGCTTAAGCAGACGGTGGAGAGCGGAGCGTGAGGAATTCTCGTTAATGAACTCCGACTACTAGCAGCTCGTCCAAGGGAAGCCACAGGGTTGTGCGCAGGGCAGTGACCACTATTTCCTGAGCAGGTGTCAGCCTGGTCTGCAGCTGGTGGGCAGTATGCGAGTAATCGTCCACCGTATTGTGCCTCCTCCAGCACCGTATCGTGTCTTTTGAGACACCCAGTTCAACTGCCAGAGCCGAAGTGGGCAAAGGTGAAGACTGGATATAGGCACGACGGTGCGGAGTGGTCGTGGCGTTTTTGTGCTGTTGAATGTTCATGTTGATTGACTCCAGAATAGGTCTGTGATCTCACTCATTGTTGTGCGTCCTACAAATAATGCACGACGCGTGATGCACAGACATTCGTCCGGGACCTGACAGTTACAAAACAGTCTGCTGAGAACACACCTTGCATCTGCCCCTTCGATTTTCTTTCTTCCTGTCTGTACAAACTGATCTGAACGCAATGATCCAGCCAGCAATTTGAAGCCGAGGGTTCCCTGGATAAATTTTGCTCTTGCGACAGTGGCACAGCTGTTTCATTAAACTCGAGGTTGCGCCGGCAGACTTTTCACGCGCAGAAAATTGGCGATCAGTGAACTCCTTGCCGTTGTCAGTGAACAGGCTACTGTGATCGGGCAAGCCTTGTGCAAGACTGTCCGGAACGCTCTGGCGAACAAGGCAATTGTGTATTTCAGCCTGGCCTGTGTATGGTGGGCAGTATGCGAGTGCTCTTCCACTGTATCGCGCTTATTCCAGCGGAGCATCCTGTCTTTTGAGATGGCATGTTCAGTCGCCTGAGCCGAAATGGGAAAAGGTGAAGACTGGATGTGGGCACGACGGTGCAGTGGCCGCAGCGTTTTTGTGCAGTTGAATATTTGTGCTGATTAATGTCGGAGTGCATCTATGAGATCACGGATTCTGGCGCGTCCGACAAGCAGTGCATGACGTGTGATGGGTAGCTGTCATTCGGGATCTGGCACGCCTTGAATTCCGGAAGCATGTTGCTTTGGCTTTTCTGCCGCAGAGCTCTCCGTAAAGAGGCCCGCTGCAACGAGCAAATTTGACTTGGAGGAGTGTCTTTTTTGGGCATGCAGGTCCAGCGGCTGAGAGAAGACTGACAGCCATCAGTTTTTGCGCTCCGATCAGGTGTACACCGGCCCCGACTTTCAGGTCGAAGCGGATGCCAGACGTGCCTTATTGTTGAGTTTCCGCTTGGACCTCGAAGTCATCCTCGCGTAGTTTGACTGTTCCATCAGGCTGCTGTTTCCACAACTCTTTATGAATGACGCCCTTTGCTTTATTCATTTTCCAGTGGCTTGTAAGCAGAACCTGTTTGTCATCAAGCACTTCCAGTAGCGGATCAATGTACTCCACTTCTGCAAATCCATCCTGAATCAGGTTTTGCCAGAACGCCTGTATGTTCTGTGTCCCCGTGAATGTGCCGATGGGGCGGGCATGCATAACGGCATCGGGTTCGTATTGTGCTGCGCATCCGGCGGCATCCCCGGCATTAAAAGCCTCTTTCCATCTTTGGCTGGCCGTGTTGACGGCATCGATCAGCTGCTGGCTCACGCTCAAAGTTCCTCGTTGATTGGGTAGAGAGCGAACGCAGGATAACACAGCGGTCGAGATGTAAGGCTCTGTTTTTCAATCGATGTTTTTCTGGACGGGTAATGAAAGGTTTCCAGGCATCGAACCTGCGGCTACCAGCAGTTTTACGGTAAAGAGCTATCCTGGTAGTTTTCCCCACTGTGTCAGGAACCTTGTCACCTTGTTTTTGGAAGGCCTCTCTTCTGGGATGGTCTTTATTGGGCATCCAACTGTCTTTGCCCCGCATGGCAGAAGACGTCGGGCCGTTTTTCAGTCCTGTTGGACAGTGGTATGCACGCAGACGAAAGGGGTGCATGAACGTGCAGGCGTGTGCGAAATCCATTCTCGCTTCGGGCCTGAGCATGACACTCTCGTGGTAATGGACGGTGGATGTCCGCCTGATGCAGAGTCGACAGATGCTATGAATAGGCGTTCTCGTGTTTTTGCCTGGCCGGAATGCGGGAGGCCGGGTGTACGCGACAGGGGAAAAGTCGAACTTTTTGTAGTGCTTGCTGTCGGGTGGTTATTGGTCCTTGTTTTTTTCTTGCGGGTGATACCCGCTTTTGATGGAGGCAGAGCTGTCTCTACCTGTTTTCTGAGCCTGTGTTTTTACCCGGATGCCGATTGTGTGCTATGCCTGTCGTGGTTATGAAAAATGGCTGGGCGAAAGCTCTGTGCAGAGGGAGCGCGGTATTGTGTCCAGCCACTTTCCCCCGAACAGGCGAGCAACAGAGGGGGAGATAGAGTGGCATTCGTTGAGGGAGCTGGTGATCCTGTTTGGCGAACAGCACCCCAGTGTCGCAGGTTTGGCCGCGCACACATTTTTCTTGTGTGCGAGGGAAGCGGGTGCTGCGTGCGAGCGGTTTTTCTATCCTTGACGACGGCGTCGACGGCAAGTCGGGACGGTGGACAGACAATAGTCAAGGAGCGGGAGCATTGATGACATATTGCGCCCTGTGTATTGCAGTTTCTTTCTGTAAAATTCGTGATGTACTTCAGACAGGGCGTGGTGGTATGCGGTTGATGTTATATCGGGGGGGGGGCTTGCTTCTGGTTGCCTGTTTGTTGGCGGTGGGCGTCCAGGCCGGGCAGGAGGCCGGGCAGGAAAAAAACAGTATTCGCCTCGAACAGGTCAAGGAAGAGATCCAGAGGATGCAGTCGTTGCTCAAGTCAATTCGGGAGCAGCGCTCGGAGCTGGAGGCACAGCTGGAAAACAGCGAAAAAAAAATAAGCCGGGTACAGACGGAGCTTCGCCAGGTTGAGAAGAAGATACGCCAGGCACGGGAGGCAGAAAAAAAATACAGTACCCAGCGACAACGTCTGAAAAAGGACCGGGAGGTGCAGCAGGCCAAAGTGGCGCAGGCACTCAAGGCAGCTTACACGAGTGGTGTGTCTCCAGGAGTCAGGTTGATTCTGAATCAGGATACGCTGGAGCGTGTGGACCGCATGTTGATGTATTACAGTGCGTTCGCAGGAGCCCAGTCAGAAGCTTTGCAGGTGGTGGTGGAGTCTGATCGCAGACTGCAGGCGGTGGAAACGCGTATTGCCGATGTACACAAGCAGGGCAAGCTCCTGCGCAAAAGACTGCAGGACGAGGAAAAGGCCTTGCTGGATGAACAGCGCCGTCGCCAGAAAGTGGTTGCCCGACTGCATTCAACGGAAACGCGGGAGGGAGGCCGCCTGGAGCGCTTGCAGCAGGAACAACAGGAGCTGCATCAATTGATGGAATCGCTCGTTTCCATAGCAGGAGAGTCTGACTCCAGTCGAGCTTTTGGTCATATCAAGGGTAAAATGAGCTGGCCGGTCAGGGGAGCGGTTCTTCATCGTTACGGTGAGCTGCGCGAGGAAGGCAAGATGGTCTGGAGAGGGGTGTTCATCCAGGCGCCTCCCGGGCGTTTTGTCAAATCACCGCATTACGGTCAGGTGGTGTTTTCCGGATGGTTGAAAAGCTTCGGCCTTTTGATGATCGTTGACCATGGCAACGAATATATGACGCTGTACGCACATAACCAGAGTCTGTTGCGGTCGGAGGGCGACTGGGTTTTGCCCGGGGAAGACATAGCGCTGGTTGGCAACAGCGGCGGACAGTCGCGAGCTGGTTTGTATTTTGAGGTGCGTCACAAAGGAGAGCCGGCCGACCCCCTGGACTGGCTGGCGGCCTTGTCCCGGTCATGAAGTGTCTTTTCGGAAGAGTGCGGCCCATGCGGGAATGACCTGGCTGCTGTGAACGCGGTGCATTACGTTGTTTTCTTATGCTGTTCCTGTCAAGAAGGCGTTGTCCGTTTTCCCGCATCTGTCAAAATGCGCGCAAGGCGCAGTTGACCTGTTGCACAGAGTATTCCCGGATGCTTTCCCGTCAATGGCAGAGCACCGGAGGGCCGATTGCTGGTGCCTGATGCCGTGCTCTGTTGGGTATGCTGTCTGATAACATCAAGGACTTTGGGTTGAAATCTACACAGACTGTGCATTGTCACCGTTGCGGAAAGCCAATCACCGGTGAGTTTACGAAAGCCCTGGGGAGAACATGGCATAGATCCTGTTTTTTATGCTGCGGATGTCGCAAGCCGATTCTGGGGTCCTTTATACGAAAAGACGGGGAGGGATGGCATCCTGCCTGTTTCCAGAAAGCCTGGGTACCCAATTGTGCTGTGTGTAATGCGCCGCTGATGGGGGCCTGTCTTCAGGATTACTGGGGCAACCTGTTTTGTGAGTCCCATCAGGACTATGCCACCTGTGTCAGCTGCGGCCGTATCGTGTGCGGTCCCCTGACAGGGGGCGGCATCCGTTTTTCGGATGGTCTGACGGTCTGTCATTTGTGTACAGTGACCGGCGTCACTGATACAGGGCGGGCCATTCAGCTGGCAGGCGAGATGCGGGCGGTGCTGAAAGGGATGGGGCTGGATCTGTTTCAGGCGGAGACGCCTGTGCGGCTGGTTGACAGGGGTGATCTGCACAGCAAGAGTCGTCATAACTTCCATGCAGAGCACCCCCTGTTGGGGCTGGCTGTATGGAGTACATCGCTGGTCGGCAAGCGTGTGGTCTCGCGCGATTTTCAGGAGATTCTGATTCAATCGCATCTGTCGGAAGATCATTTTCGCACAGTGGTGCTGCACGAGCTGGGGCATGCCTGGGTTTTCTACAACAATCCGCTCGGACGGACCATTCCGTTACAGGTGGAAGAGGGGTTTTGCGTCCTGCTCGAGTACCTGTGGCTGAAAAAGCAGGGCACAAAAGACGCCCGTTATCGCATGAGTTTAATCGAGGGGAGCCAGGACCCCGTCTACGGAGTCGGCTTTCAGGGGGCACTACGGGCACTCAAGCGTCTGCCTCTACCGGTTCTGGCGCGTTACATTCTGGAAAAGAGGCGTTTTCCGTCGGCTCTGGGGGCTTTTTTCTATCATTGAGAGCACGCCAGAGACCGGCGTTCTTTCTACTGGCAATGGCCGGGGGGCGCGGGTTGGGCCTGTTTCAGCAGGCGATATCCCCGCAGCAGGCGGGTAGCGGTGGTGACCAGACATAAGGCACCGAAGCACCAGGCCAGAACCGGAAAGCCGGTGGGCCAGAGGCAGGCTGCACCAAAAAACAGCAGTGTTTCTGTCCCTTCCGTCAGCCCTTCGAGGTAGTAGAGCGATTTGGGGGGCTGTTCTGGTTGCAGCTGGTTTTTTGCTGCCATGCAGGCAAAGGCCAGAAAGCTGGTTCCGGTTCCTGTAAAACAGAATAAAAGAAAGGCCGCAGCCAGGGCGTTGGTTGCGGGCTGGGCCGCTGCGAAGCCAAGCACTATGGCGGCATAGAAGATGAAGTCGAGTGTAATATCCAGAAAACCTCCGGCATCGCTGGGGCTTGTTTGTCTGGCTATGGCTCCGTCGAGTCCGTCTGCTACCCGGTTGAGGAGTATCATCACCAAAGCGGCTGCGTAGTGCTGTTGTATCAGCAGTGGCAGGGCCAGGATGCCCATGCCAAAGCCGACCAGGGTGACTGTGTTCGCTGTTGTGTATTTTGACAGGCAGGAGGCTGGGGTTTTCAGCAGTTTCTGTGTGTAAACCTGGGTCCATCGGTCAAGCATCATTGGTTCTCCTTGTGTCCAGGCTGATCACGCGGCCGTGGCAGTCCTGTTCGTCATGGGTGACCAGAAGGGTCGGAATGCCTTTTCTCCGGGCCTGGTCGAATACAAACTGACGCACTTGCTGGCGCAGGCGGGCGTCGAGGCGGGAGAAAGGCTCGTCCAGCAAGAGTGCACGGGGCTCGGCGAGCAAAGTTCGCATGAGACTGACACGGGCGCGCTCGCCTCCTGACAGCTGGTCCGGGCGCGCTTGTCCCTGGCCGGGCAGCTGTGCGCGGTTGAGGGCGTCCTCTACACGCTGACGGCGTTCCTTGCCAGACAGGTGCCGGGGCAGGGCGAAGGCCAGGTTGCCGGCCACTGACATATGCGGAAAAAGAAGGTCATCCTGAAACATCAGGCCAATGGGGCGCTGGTGTGCAGGTCGGCCGTTTATCTGCTGGCCGTCTATGAAGATATGGCCCTGTGTGCTCAGGCTCTCGTGAGCTATGCCGCAGATGTAGGCCAGTAGCGAGGATTTTCCGCACCCGCTGGGTCCCATCAGGGAAACGATTTCTCCCGGTGCCACCGTCAGGGAGAATGAAGACAGGAGAACTTGTCCCGGTAGTGACAGACGGATGTCCTGTAGCAGCAAACTCATTGAGGAACTTCTCTCTTGTCCAGGGCCGGGAGTGTTCTGGCTTGTCTGGATGCTGTCTGAAAATAGAGTGTTTTGTCGCGTGCCTTCTCGATTCTCCCCATTGTTATGCGCTTCCTTTTGATTGACTGCAGCAGAGCATCACCATGGCCCCCATTCCGGCCAGGCAAGGCGTCAAGCCGCATTTTCCTTGTGAGCGGGACGAGTTTCGAGCGGTCGGCCTGTCCTGCGCTTGAGGGCTGCTGGCAGCAGTTTTGCCATGGCCATAATGGCCAACGGAGGCATCACCTGCACAAGGGCGTAAAGTGCCAGTAGTGAGCGGCTTCCCCCGCTGGAAAGCGCAACGGCTTCTGTTGTCAGGGTTTCAAAGCGTCCGGCACCGGGCATCAGTGTAGGCAGGTACAAGGCCGAGCTGATGGAGGCACCCAGCAAGGAGGATGTCAGCAGGCAAGGGAGCAGCATGGGCAGTTTGATGTACAGAAAGGTTCTGAGGCGTGAGCCCGATAGCAGATGGCCTGTTTGGCTGTAGCGCGCATCGTAGCTGCGCCAGCTTTGAGCGAGGCTGAGGTAGCAGTAAGGAAATACAAACAGGAGGTGGCAGCCGATGACCGTTGCCCAGAGGCCATCGATATTCAGAGAGATGAGCAGGGTTTGTATGCCGGGCATGAGGGCGATCTGTGGTATGAGCAGTGGAATATAAACCGTTATGGTGGTGGCCTTGCGCAGGCGGTCCGTTTGGTATTTCCCCAGTTCCAGCAGGGTGACGGCCAGCACCAGGGCGGCCAGTGTGCTGAGCAGGGCCAGCGTGAGTGTGGTTGACAAAGGTGTCTGGAGGCGGTGTACATGCCGACTCCACAGTTGCAGACTCCAGTCGCAAGGGAGCATATCCGGGAAGGGCCAGCGGGTAATAAAGGACCAGAGTGCAACCAGTAACAGGCAGCCCAGACTTGTGGCTGACAGGCCGGACCAGAGCCCGCGTCCGATCATGAATATCCAGTGAGGAAGGTGCCGCAGGCCCCCTGTTATCCAGGGTTGCAGACAGTAGGATACGCCTTTTTCCGCCGCCAGGTAACAGAGTACTGCGATGGCAGACAGAACAAGAAGGAGTGCCACAGCAGCCGCAGCGGGTGCCTGATACAGCAGGTCAGGGTCCTGATACCAGAGCAGAATCTGGACAGGTAGCGTGGGAGGCAGGCTGGGACCGGTCATCATGCTGATGTCAACGACAGAGATGGAATAGATCAGCACGGTCAGAACCGGCAGCCTCAAGGCGCGGTAGAGTGGTGTCCAGACTATTTTTACCCAGCACAGCGAAGGGCTGTATCCCAGTGATTGTCCCGTGACCAGCAGTTTTTCCACGGGAATCTGGCGGCAGGCGGATATAGCCATGAGTGCGAGAAAGGGGGCTTCTTTGAGGACAAGCGTAAAGATCAGACTCAACCCCCAGGCATCGTTGATGGTGGTGAGGTCTGGAGGTATTTCCCAGCCATTGATCGCTGCCAGCAAGCGACCGAGCACACCGGTGGGCGCCAGAAGGAAGCTTACGCCTGCCGCCAGGGCGGTGTGAGGAATGCAAAGCAAGGGGGGAAGGGTGAATTCTGCCAGGGTCCACAGCCGGGTTTTCCAGCAGCAGCACGCGAAGATCAGCACAAACAGGAGAGACAGTGCAGTGGAAGCGAGCCCTGTGATCAGGGTGACTGTCAGCATTTGTGTCAGGCCGGACAGGGATGTCAGGGTTGACCAGGCTGGCAGGGGGGACTGGTCAGCCACAGGGCTCCAGCCGAAAGCAGGCAGCAGCGAGGCCAGCAGTCCGGTCAGTCCGACGAGCGGGAGAATGGCGGCCGCCAGCATAGCCAACCTTGCTTTTGCTGGCTTGCTGGTCGTCCTGAAGAGCGGCAGGTGCGGAGTCATTGCGGGGCTGCGTGTGATTGCGTGTCGGTGAGCCTGTCAGCCAGCCTGATAGTGCTGCAGCCAGCTTTGCTTGAGCGCACGAGCCCAGGAAGGGTGCGGCTCCGGCAGGCCGGGGCCCAGTTTCTCGATATCGAGTCCGGCTGGATTGTGTGGCAGTTTGAGAAAGGCCTGGCGTTCGTGCGGTGGCAACCTGTCCAGGGACAGCACGGTCGGGTCCCCCCAGAGTTCGGGGTTGGCTTTACGTCTCTGGGCCCCGGGAGAGAGCAGGAAGTTGATGGTGACCAATGCGGCGGCACGGGAGCTGCTGTTTTTGGGGATGGCCAGGAAGTGCGTATTTCCCAGGGTTCCCGAAGCATGTGTATAGGTGGCGGTGCTGGCAGGCAGGGTGCCTTCGCGAATGGAGGCCGTTGCCTCCGCCGGATTGAAGGTGATGGCAATATCGAGAGCGCCGTCATTGAGAAGCGGTTTCATGGCCGAGGACGACAGCGGAAAACTGTGGCCGGCATGCCAGAGATAAGGGTGCAGTTTGTCCAGAAACGCCCAGAGTGGTTTTGTGATTTGTTTGAAGTCTTTGTCCCCCATGCTGGTGGGCTGCTGGAGGCGGGACGGATCCTTGATCAGCTCAGTCAACAGCTGCTCGAGAAAAGCTGTGCCCACAAAATCCGGGGGGGCAGGGTAAGTGAAGCGGCCGGGGTGCGTGCGACAGAACCTGAGTAGCTGCGCAGCGCTTTGCGGTGGATTTTCTATATGGTTTTTGTCGTACATGAAAACGAGGCGGGCCAGCCCCCAGGGTGCTTCTGCTCCCTCGGTCGGCATGCCGGCATCGTTCACCAGGCCTGGATTGGCTTGCGCATCGACAAAGCGCCAGTTGGGCAAGTCAGTGACAAAGGGGGCGTACAACAGTCCCTTGCTATACAGGGTGCGAAAGTTCTCGCCGTTGATCCAGAGGAGGTCAATAGCACCGCCGTGGCGACGCCGGGCACGACTCTCGGCTGTCATTCGGCTGATGACAGAGGAAATGTTGGTGACCTTGACGTGGTGCAGGCGTATTCCATAGTTTTTGTCCAGCTGCTGGCCGGCCCAGTAGAGGAAGTCGTTGACGCTTTCGCTCCCTCCCCAGGCGGTCATGTAGACTGTCTGGCCGCGCGCCTGCTCCAGAATCTTGTCCCAGTTGTGCTGTGCCAGTGCGGCAGAAGACAGCAGCAGCGCGAACATCATGGACAGCAGGCGTTGCAGGTTGAACGCAGGCCGGACGGGGAGGCAGAAGTGTGACTGTATCCTCATGGAAAAGCTTCTTTTCATTTCAGGTTGACGGCGCGCCGTATAATACACACACTTTCCGGTCCTTGGTATGGCGGCGCAGTGCTTCGGGGCTGGTGGCCGTCGGGCCGGGTATGTGGTGTATGAGCCGTCTTTCCCCCGTTGTTTCTGCACACCAATGGCAATGAAGCAACGAATAAAGCAACGAATGAAGCAATGAAGGTGGCAGAGGTGTGGCTCGGCCAAAGGACGGCACCCCGGTCTTTTCCACAGAATTTCCTGATGACCCATGAACCCGAAGCAGGGAGAACCCATGACTGATGCGCTGACTATTCGCCAGTTGCGCAAGACATACGACAACGGTAGCGAAGCTCTGAAAGGGATAGACCTGACAGTGGAGGCCGGTGATTTTTTTGCGCTGCTGGGACCCAACGGCGCAGGCAAGTCCACGACTATCGGGATTATCTGCTCGCTGGTCAGGAAAACATCGGGGCAGGTATCGGTTTTCGGGCATGATATCGACCGGGACCCGGTAGCGGCCCGATGTCGACTGGGCATAGTTCCCCAGGACATCAATTTCAGCCCTTTTGAAAAGGTGCAAGACATAGTGGTAACCCAGGCGGGTTACTACGGCGTTCCCGCCCGGGAAGCGCGTCGACGCAGTGAGTACTATCTCAGGCGGCTTGATTTGTGGGACAAGCGTGACAGTCCTTCCCGCATGCTGTCGGGGGGCATGAAAAGGCGTCTCATGATCGTGCGGGCACTGTTGCACGAGCCCGGTCTCCTCATCCTGGACGAGCCTACCGCCGGTGTGGACATTGAACTGCGGCGGAGTTTCTGGACCTTTATCAAGGAGATCAATCAGGCGGGCACCACGGTGATTCTGACCACGCACTATCTCGAAGAGGCGGAACAAATGTGCCGCAATATCGCGATCATCAATGAAGGTCGCATTGTGGAGAACACCCGGATGAAGGACCTGCTGAAAAAGTTGGACCGCGAAACTTTTTTTCTCGATATTCGTCGGCCACTGCCGGAAGGTGCCAAGTTCTCTGGCTACAGCGTGCAGGAGGTGGATGGCCACACACTGGAAGTGGAGGTCAACAAGAACCAGGGGCAAGGGCTCAACGAGCTTTTTCGTCAGCTCAATGATTACGGCGTGGGTGTTGTGAGCATGAGGAACAAGGCGAACCGTCTGGAAGAACTTTTCGTCGGCATGACAGCGGGGGACGACGGTGAGACGCAGGCCCGCAAGTCGGCCCCGTCAGCAGACTGATGGGGCCGCTTGTCAGACCTGAAACATGCCTGTGACTGAAACATGCCTGCAAACAGAACAAGGGGGAGACAATGCTGATGACACGCCAGGTTCGGGTGGCTTTCTGCACGATACTTGTGAAAGAAACACGCCGGTTTTTGCGCATATGGCCGCAGACGCTGGTGCCGCCAGCCGTCACGATGGTGTTGTACTTCGTTATTTTTGGCCGCGTGATTGGCAGTCGGGTTGGCGAGATGGGCGGCTTTGATTATACGACTTTCGTTGTGCCGGGCCTGGTGATGATGGCGGTAATCATGAATAGCTACGCCAACGTGGCATCGAGTTTTTACAGTGGCAAATTCCAGCGCAGTGTGGAGGAAATGCTGGTGGCGCCCGTGCCCGACTGGGTGATCCTGACCGGCTTTGTGTGCGGAGGGGTAGCGCGTGGACTGATGACGGCACTGATCGTTCTTCTGCTGTCACTGTTCTTCGTCAACTTCCATGTATACAGTATTTTTGCCACGTTTCTGGCTGTGTTCCTGACGGCCCTTATTTTTTCGTTGGGTGGCTTCATCAATGGCCTTTATGCGCAGCGTTTTGATGATATATCCATAGTCCCTACCTTTATACTGACCCCACTGACCTACCTTGGCGGTGTGTTCTATTCAGTGAAGGTTCTTGATCCTTTCTGGCAAGGGGTGTCGCACGTCAATCCTGTTTTTTATCAGGTCAGTGCGTTTCGCTATGGGCTGCTGGGATACTCCGATGTGAGCAGTCAGTCGGTTTCTATTTTGGTCATGGGGGCTATAGCTGTGATTCTGGTGCTGTTCGCCCTGCGTCTTCTGAAAACGGGAAAGGGGCTCAGGCATTGATGACAGATATCAGCCAGTCCCCACTGGGGCACTCCTGTCGCTACCTGAGCCAGTATGATCCGGCACTGCTGTGCCCGTTACCGCGTCAGCCAGGCCGGGCCTTGCTGATGGATCCGGAGGCTGGGCTCCCGTTTGTCGGGGTGGATATCTGGAATGCGATGGAGCTGTCGTGGCTGGACGCTCAGGGCAAGCCGGTGGTTATGGTTGGCTGCTTTGAGCTGCCTGCGCATTCGCCGCAGCTGATTGAATCCAAGTCTCTCAAGCTGTACCTCAACTCATTCAATCAGAGCCGTTTTTCCAGTTGTGAGGCGGTGCGACAGTGTCTGGCGCAGGATTTGTCGTTGGCGGCGGGAGCGGCCGTGCAGGTGACGTTGAAAAGCCTCGAGCGTGTGCGTCAGGAGGGGGTGCAGCAGGCGCCGGGCTTGTGTATCGACGCGATTGATATCCCGATTGATGTGTATGAGCCGCCTTCCCCTGACTTTCTGGCGGTGGAGGCAGGCCGCGTTGTCAGCGAGACGCTGCATAGCCACCTTCTGAAGTCAAACTGTCCGGTGACAGGGCAGCCTGATTGGGGGACGCTGGTCGTTGACTATACCGGCCCCCGGCTGGACAGGGCGGGGCTGCTGCGCTACCTGTGCTCTTTTCGCCAGCATCAGGACTTTCACGAGCACTGCATAGAACGCATCTTTGTGGATGTGCGTCGGCGGTGTGCTACGCAAAGGCTGAGTATTTCTGGCCACTATCTGCGGCGCGGCGGTCTGGATATCAATCCATGGCGAACCGATGGCGGACTGGATGCCCGGAACGCGCGTCTGGCCCGTCAGTAGATTTGTTAAAAAAGAAAGCTTGCAGGAAGCTGCGACGGGTGCGGGGACGCAGCAATCTTGCTGCCGGGTGCGGTGGCTCTCACCGGCTTCGGCAGTGTGAACTGACAAGCGCCCTGCTGCGAGCAGGCCGGGCCTTGCTGTTGTGGACTGTGTGGACGTGTTTTCGATGGTTGTCTGCGGGAGAGCCTGCCCAATTTTCTGGTCTGCATGCATCTCTGTTGCGCTAGTGTGCATCCTCTGTCTCGGAGGATGGCCTTGCTGTTGTGGACTGTGTGGATTTGTTTTCGATGGTTGTCTGCTGGCGAGTCTGTCCAACTTTCTGGTCAGTGGCGCGTTCCTTGTCCGCTAGCCCACTTCCTCTGTCTGACTGGTGTTATTTTCCCATTGGTTCAGGTGGTCGATCAGTGGGGTGATGACGACTTGTACACGCCATCCGTTGATGTGTGGAGGCAAGCAGAAGAAGCCATGTTCCAGGCGGGAGCGCAGTAGCGGGTTGAGCCAGGTGGATGCCTGCATCAGCTCGAGTGGCAGCTCCAGCTGGGAGGCGAGTTCCCGGCAGAACTGTTTTATTTTTACGGTCCAGGGTTGCACCGTCTTCGGGAGCAGGGAAGGCAGTGGCGGCAGAGGCGGCGTGGGTCGTTTGTGCCCCAGGCTGATTTGATGCAGGATCTCAGGCCCCAGTGTGCGTACTGTTTTTGCATTCATACCCGGCACTTTCTTCAGGCGCTGGAGGCTGTCAGGCTGTGTTTTGGCCAGATGCCACAGGGCATCGGCGGGGATCAGAAAGTTGCGGCTGATGTCGTTTTGCTGGGCCTGCTGCTCCCGCCACTGACACAGGACCTGGAGAATATGCTGTTGCTGGCGGTTGAGGTTGCGGGCATTTTTGACCCGCATCCAGGCAGTGGCAGGATCTGTGGACTTGATGCTGGCGATCACCTGCCGCTCGCAGTCCTCCCGGTGCCAGTGTTCGTATCCTTTGTTTTTCAGCGTGCGGGACAGGGGCGCGAGCAGCTGGGCCAGATAAAAGACGTCCTGGGCTGCGTAGTGGATCTGGTGGGGTGTCAGGGGTCTGGCCAGCCAGTCGGAGCGGGTTTCGTTTTTGGTCAGGTGAACGCCGAGCACTTCCGCGACGAGGCGCTGGTAACTGATGGAAAAGGCCAGGCCTGCGTAGGCGGCGGCCAGCTGGGTATCGAACAGGTTGACGGGCTGGGCCTGTACAAGGCGGTGAAATATTTCCAGGTCCTGGCTCATGGCGTGCATGATCTTTATGGTGTCCCGGCTCTCGAGGAGCCTGCGCAGGGGCTGCCAGCAGTTGATATGCATCGGGTCTATCAGCCAGACTTTTTCTCCTGCAGCGGCTTGAATAAGCCCTGTTTGCGGCCAGAATGTAGAAGTTCTTTTGAACTCTGTATCCATGGCCAGAGATGGCAGCTGGTGCCAGGCAACAGCGGCCTGGACCAGACTTTCATCGTCGGTAATCCAATGTATATGGGGTTGAGGCATGGAGGTCGAACAGCAAGGTGTTTTCTGTAATGGTCCGCCATTGTACGGACTCGTTGCCGGGGATGCCATTGCTGTCTGTGGGAGCGGGAGGCTGTTGTGCGCGCGTCTGTTGCAGGGAGGCAATGCGGTTTGCATTCGCGTCAAGGCTGAGGCCGCAGCGCGTGGCGGATCCTTGTCATGAAGGGAAGCACAGGCGCCGCCTGCTCTGGCTTGGGCGCAGCAAGGCGGTGTCTGCCCGGATGGCCCCTGGAGGTTGTGCGGCGGATCGGTTGCAGGGAAACAGGTTCTGTCGGACGTCTGCGACGACGGGAGCTGTGCTGCAAGGCCCTTCTGGAAGGCATGGTCGGTGGCTGCGTCAGAGTTTTCCTTGTTGAGTGCCTTGTTGAGTGATGATGAGAATGACTCAGACAGATACAGTTCAGCGCATCATGGATACGGCAGAGCGGTTGTTTGCGCAAGAAGGGTATTCGCAGACCTCGCTGCGTACTATCACCCGTTTGGCCGAGGTGAATCTGGCTGCGGTCAACTACCATTTTGGCTCGAAGGATACCTTGCTGCAGGCTGTTTGCTCCCGGTTTCTGACGCCGCTTCTGGCGCGTCTGGAGCAGACGCTGGCACCCATTGAAAGTGGCGTTGAGGAGGCTGACGTCCGGCAGCTGATTTCTGTTCTCTTGTCTGGCCTTGTGGCGGGACGTGCTCCCGGCGACCTGGGGCGAGATTCCTTTATACGTTTGCTGGCCTGGGCGTTTACACAAAAAGAGGACCATTTGATCCCGTACTTGTATGAGGTCTGTGGAGATATTCTGCCCAGGTATTTGCAGGCGGTGTCCAGTGCCGTTCCCGATCTTCCGCTGTCCGAGTTGCGTTGGCGCCTGCATTTTCTCATGGGAGCGATTTTTTTTACTGTTTCGCACTTTGACAGGGTGCGTACTTTTTTTGAGAGGGAGGCGAGGCAGGAGACTGTGACGCTGGACGGGGTGCTGGAAGAACTGGTGCCCGGACTGGCTGCCGATCTTTTACTCTCGCCTTCCCGTTGTGGATAAACCTGACTCTGTATGTCCATCATCGTAAACATAAAAGAACAGACCTTGACCTTGTCGGGGCGCCCATCCAGGCAGTGGTCAGTTTCCACTGCGCTAAGAGGAGCGGGGCAACAAGAGGGAAGCTTTCAGACGCCGCTGGGCTTGCATCGCATAAGGGCCCGCATAGGAGATGGATTCCCATCCCGTGCTGTTTTTGTCGGACGCCGTTTTACCGGAGAAGTCTGGACTGAACAGCTGCATCGCCAGTATCCGGAGCGCGACTGGATTCTGGGGCGGATTCTGTGGCTGTGTGGCTGTGAGCCCGGCTGGAACCGGCATGGCTCAGTCGACAGCCAGCGTCGCTATATCTACATACACGGCACTCCCGATTGCACGCCTGTGGGACGGCCGGAGTCCCTGGGTTGTATCAGGATGCACTGCGATGACCTGCTGGAGCTTTATGCTGTGGCCAGTGTGGGGATGGGTGTCAATATTGTGGCCGGTGGCGCGGCCGCCGCTGAGCAGGATGAGCGGGAGCGGATTGATAGTGTCGGGTGAAGCTGTTCTTGTTATAGATGTTGCGGGAGAGACCCTGTCGCCGGAGGAGCGTGCCCGCCTGGCGAGCCCGGTCGTCGCCGGTGTGATTCTGTTCGCCCGTAACTTTTCCAGCCGCAATCAGGTGGAAGATCTTGTTGCGGACATTCGTCGTGTAAATCCCTCTGTGCTGGTCATGGTGGATCAGGAAGGCGGGCGGGTGCAGCGTTTTTGTGGAGCGGGCTTTACGCGTTTGCCGTCCATGCGGGCGTTGAGACTTTATTGCGAGGAACAACCGGAGACAGGAGCCGATCTTGTCAAGGATACCGGTTGGCTGCTGGCAGCTGAGCTGAGATCAGCAGGCATTGATCTGGCTTTGTCTCCTGTTCTTGATCTGGACAGGGGTATCAGTGAGGTTATCGGTGATCGCGCTTTTTCTGGCAATCCGGAGCAGGTAGCTCAGCTGGCCGGTCTGTTGATTGCCGGTATGCATGAGGCGGGAATGGCCTCGGTGGGCAAGCACTTTCCAGGCCATGGCGGTGTTGCGCTCGACTCTCATACGGCTTGTCCTGTTGATGGTCGTGGCAGCGAGGAAATACAGCAGGATCTGTTGCCTTTCCAGTCGCTTCTGGATTCCGGTGGGCTGGATGCGGTCATGATGTCACATGTCGTCTATACGGCAAGGGACAGACATCCGGCAGGCTTTTCTTCCCTCTGGATCAACAGGGTGTTACGGGAGGAAATGGGTTTTGACGGCGCCCTGTTCAGCGATTGTTTGTCGATGGAGGCTGCCCGCCAGGCGGGTAGTGCGCAACAGCGCGTTGGCCGGGCGTTGGGTGCGGGATGTGATGCTGCGCTCTTGTGCAACAGTCCGTCAGATGTCGCACAAGTGATAGCGGCCCTCGAGAAGGGAGAAATCGTGCCGGGGCTTGATCAGACGGTGCGAGCCGGGCGACTTGCGCGTCTGCGGGGGAAGGCTGAGCGGGTGCACACCAGGAGTCTGCTGGAGTCGTCGCAGCGGCGTCAGGCTGTCAGGCAGGCTTTGCAGGAAAGTGGCTTATGGCAGCATGCGATGTGACAGCCCGGTTACGCTGCGCGCTGGTGGTTGCTCATGGCGAAAATGCGCCTGCTGCACGCGATCGGGAGATGGCACTTGCCAGTCAGCAGTACGCGACAAGAGCGATTCTGCCCAAAAGGCTGGCTTTTTGACAAAAAATACAGCAACTTACTAGACAGGCGTCAGGGCATGGTGTGCCGGCCTGTGGAGCGGTTTTATTGAAAGCTGCACTGAAGCAGGAACCACTGCCTCTTCGTAAGAAAGTCGCAACCGGATGGGCGTTCTCTCTGGTGTTGTTGTGTCAGTGAGGGCGGGTGTCAAACGCGGAGAAGAACCAGACAAGGGAAGACGACACAAGGTGGATGTGCTTATTGTTGAGGATGCCAGGGACCAGCGTTATCTCTTGGGCACCGTGATCAAGAAACTGGGGTATAGCGTTCATCAAGCGGCAGATGGTATCGAAGCCCTTGCCATTCTGGAAAAGAATTCGAGCATACATCTGGTGATCAGTGACTGGATGATGCCCGGTCTTGATGGTCTGGGATTATGCGAGGCTGTGCGCAGTGAGCGTTTTGACCGATACATCTACTTCATTCTGTTGACGGGAAAGAAAAATCGTCAGGACATGGTGGAGGCCTTGTCTCTGGGAGCCGATGATTTTCTGGGCAAGCCTGTTGACTTCCAGGAGTTGGAAGTGCGGCTGAAGTCAGGCTGCCGGGTGGTGTTGCTGGAACAGAAGCTGGAGCAGAAGAATCAGCAGCTGACGCGGACGCTCAAGGCCGTCGAGCAGGATATAGCAGCCGCAGCTCGCACCCAGGAGAGTTTTCTTCCTGCGCCGGCCGTTATTGATGGCGTGGGGTTTGAATGGCGCTTTCAGCCCAGCCGGGTGCTGGGCGGTGACATGTTTGGCTACCGTCCTCTTGGTGCGGACCATGTGATGTTTTACCAGCTGGACGTTGCCGGACACGGTATTTCGTCGGCGTTGTTTTCTTTTGCGTTGAACAAGTTTCTCATGGATACCGACAGTCTGCATTTTGTGACTGAGGCATCCGATGGCAAACAGGGAGACGGCAACAGGGTACCATCCCCCCGACGTGTACTGGAACGCTTGAACCGGCGTTTTCAGGGGACCCCCGAGGCCATGCTGTATTTCACTATTATTTACGGCGTGATCGAGAAAAGTTCAGGCCGTGTGACAGTGACCCATGCTGGTCATCCGCCGACTCTCTGGTTGCGCAAGCAAGGCGGAGAGCCGGTGATAGAAAGGATTGCGGATGCGGGCATCCCGGTAGGAATGGTTCCGGATGCCGGTTGGGAGAGCAGTGAGTTCCATATGGAACCGGGTGACAGGCTGTTTATGTATTCCGACGGTGTGACAGAGTGTGAAAATCCCGCAGGAGAAATGTGGAGCGAGGATCGCTTGCAGGCTTGCCTGCGAGCGGGGCAGGCTCTGCCGCTGTCGGAAATGACCAGCCAGGTATGGGAAAATCTGAGCCTGTGGCGCGGCGAGCAGGTTTTCGATGATGATGTGACTTGTCTTGTTCTGGAGTATCAGGGAGGAAATCATGCGATTCAGCAATCGACAGGATTCGGGAAAAACGGTAGTTGAGGTAACACAGGCGCGTCTTGATGCGAGTCTGGCGCAGCCTTTTCGTGATTATCTTTTTGAGCTGATCGAGCAGGGAGAGACGGACCTTGTCATTGACCTGTCCCAGGTAGACTTTATGGACAGCAGTGGGCTGGGGGTGATTGTTGCCGCGCTCAAGAAAGTGAGCGCCCAGGGCAGTATTGCCCTGGCAGAGCCAAGCAAGGCGGTCAATGATCTTTTTGATCTTACCTGCATGGATAAATTGTTCCCTATACACACCTCGGTAGCAGCGGCTCTGGGTGGGTTGAGTGGTGAGTGAAGCGGGGGGAGCGGACCATGGACAACAACGGCTGACGCTGGGCATTGACAGTCGGTTGTCTGATACAGTGCTGGTGGCTATGGCAGTGCGGGGTCTGTGCACCATGACTTCTTTGACGGCGGAGGACATCAACAGGGTTGAGCTGTGTGTTGTGGAAGCGGTCAATAATGCCATTGAGCACGCCTACGGCGGCAAAAGTGGCTTTCCCGTGACTGTGGAACTGGTTCTGTGTCCGCAAAGATCGCTGGAAATTGGTGTTGTCGATTGCGGTGAGGCTATGAGCTGGCCGCCTTCTGCCAAGCCGCAGGCGACCGAGGACATGGGTGTCTGGCTGACCTCGGGACGAGGGCTGTCGATCGTATCCCGGCTGATGGACGAGGTGCGTTACGAGTCTGACCAGGGACGCAATACGCTCTACATGGTACGGCGTCTGGGTTCCTGAGCAGCGGACAGCTTCACTGGTGTGATTTTCTGATACCGGCCCCGGATTTGGGTGCTGGCCTCCAGACAGCCTTGGGTTGTCGCAGGCCAGCACCCAGGCTTACGGGCGGGCGCACTCCGACCAGTCTCTGGACCACAAGCTGGCGCAGGTCTTGCACCTTGCTCTTCCTTTGATGACATCTATCCGCAGATGATGCTGCGGTTTTCTTCAGTGTGAACAGCGCAACAGCCAGTTGAAGCGGCTGAAAGCTGGCGCTTTTGTTTCTTTTTCCGGTTTTCCTGACGGCAATGATGGTGCCTGGTGGGACGGATCGCTGATCTGGGCGAAAAAAGACAATCCTCCCTGTTCTTGTCGTGTGTTTTTATCTTCTCCAGACAAACAAATGCGCTGAAGACTGTGTCGAATGCAAGCGTACGCGTCACAGAAGGCGGCCGGCACATGTTCACCGCCATGTCAGTGACGGCCGCTGCCTCTGAGCCAACTTCATCAACTTTGATTACACAGCGTTGTGAAAAGTCAGACACGCAAGCAGCTGGGAGCTGTTGTTGATTCTGGGCAAGGGCGTCTGCGATGCCCCGCTGCCGCAAGGCGCTGTGCAGATCAGTTGTGGAGTCAACGTGAAATTTGGGCAGGGAACGCTCTGTGATAGCGTCTGGTGCCCGGGGGGGCAGCAGGTGTTCAATAGCCTGCGCGACTTCCTGACGGCTGGGCTGTGTCAGACTGTCGTCTTTTTTCGCGACCACAAGCATGGTTGATTTTTCGTTGCTGTTGGGGATTGTTCGTAGGGCAACCTGAAGGTCTGAAGTGTTTCATTCTCCATAAATTCAAATTGCCCAGGAGATTTGAATTTTTTTCATGGTTGCACTTTGTGCGTTTCCCCTGTCGCAGTTGTGAACAACCTATGGCGTGTATCGCTGGCGTCGAAGGGGGCTTGCCACCGGGTTTTGAGATATTGGGTAGTGACGCTGACAAAGGCCTTGTCGGCATCGTGTTGTAGTTTGCCTTCGATCAGTCCATTTTTCGATCAATTCATTTGTAGTCTTTGTGGTCCTCTTGTTTTCGTCCGGGATGTTTACGGGGATATTGGCAAGGATCTGCTGTTTTATGCCCCGTTCACGGTAATGCTTCGCGAGTGCAGGTTTGTAGTCTGCCGTGCCAGAACCGAAGGCGCGATTCCCGTGAGAATAATTCAGCAAATCCCATGCAGCCTCGCGGGCCCAGGTTGAGCCAGGGCTGGAGATGGCTTGTGCCTCGTGGAAGCGGGTGTCGTCCGGTCGACGTCTTGTTGTGATGCAGCCTTGTTTAAATTGAGCTTGCCAGGAGCGTGACTCCCGGAGGCTGCGTTTGGCGCCGGCACGGGAACTTCTCCTGAGGCGAGGCGGTCCAAGATTACATGATGTCGTAACTGATGCAAAGCAAGGACGTGAGCCATGAACCCACCAAAAATGCGAGTGATGACAGCTGTTCTCTTGTTACTGCTGACGCACAGCCCATGGGCACTGGCAGTGTCGGTCCAGGATTGGCTGGCTTGGCCTTTCACTGATGTGGCGGGGTTTTTTGCAAGCGCGAGTGAGGCAGGGCGATCTGTGCCAGCCATGGATGCGTCCATAGGTAGTGGGCGGTGTCGGCCAGATGATCGTTGTTGTGGCAGCAGTGCTGTTGCAGAGCGTATGAGGGTCCGCCAAACGTTTGATGAGGTCGGTGATGAGACCATCAAGTGGACCCGTGTTCTGGTTGACGCGGTGGTGGAGGGGCATTTCCCTGACAGGCATGTATATGTGATTCCTGATGCGGATGAAGTTTTTCTGATAGCCGCCTTGTATAGCAAGCTGGGTGAGCAAGGCTTCCGGGATCATGTTGCCGTCATACCGGCCTCTTCTCTGGAGGCCTTGCTGGCCGGGACGGACAATCAGGATGACAAGGAAAGGCTGTTGTCCCGGTTTGTACCGGGTGATGATTTTATCAAGGGACGTACTCTCGTTGTCCTGCGAACGCTTGCGCACTCTGCCGATAAAGGTGAGCCGGTGGTGTCTGGTGATGATGTTGCAGGCGTGGCTGACAGGGTTTTGCGTCATATTGAGAGCCCGTCTGAGCCTGTGTGCTACGCCTTTGAGCTGGCTGACAGGAAGGGATTTGTGCACCACAGTGAGGTCACAGGTCTTACGCGCTACAGTCCTTTTTATCTCACGCCAGTGGATTACCACAGTCCGCTGTACTTCACGGCTGCGGATGCCGGGTCAGCAGGGGAGCCCCCCAGGCTTGCCTACAATCCGGCTTTTTCTGTTTTTCATGACTACTTCCAGCAACGCTTGACGCGCAGCGCAGCCGGTCCTGAATGGACATTGCAGCAGGAGCAGGACTGGATTCTCGAGGGCGAGCAGGCCCGGTCGCCTTTGGCTTGCCCGGCGGGAGTATTCTGATGAGAGTGATGAACAAACAGCAGGTTTGACCCTGTTCCTCAATTCCGGAACCAATATATCCCTTTGAGAGTCCACCACAGGACTGGCACCGACAGGTGACACAATGGACAAGGGGAAGAGGTCATGAATTACGGTACTCCATTTCCAGTGGGTAATCCTTACCGCGGTTCTATTGAGATGAGCATCGATCCAGTCTCTGGTGATGATCCGGGAAAGGAGAGGCAAGGTATTGTTGCCCACATTTACACGGACAATTTGCACATGCGCTCTGTTCAGGTTACAGGGGATGTCGAGCACTATAGCCAGCTTTTTGGCAGGCCTGAAAATATGAAGAATTATGGTTCTGGCCAACCTTGGGGATCCGATAAAGTTGAACAGCGAGTGAAAGGCTGGAGTGATCGTTGGAGAGATGGTAATCCCTTTAGTGGGTTTGCAATTTTTCAGCGTGATGTCAGTGAGGTTGTACAGGATTCTGAAGCATTCATTGGGCATGCAACTTTAGGATTGGGTGAGAGTAGGGCTTACGACGACAACACTGATGCTGGATATGCTGAGATAACCTATGTTATCGATCAAAAATTCTGGGGCAAGGGTTATGGTAAACAGGCGACGGCTGCCGTAGTTAATGGTGCGGCGCCAGAATACAAGAAGCAGGGCTTTAAAGTCGTTACTGGGTTTCAGGATGCTCCCCCGAAACCCTTACCTTTGGAATGGTTAACTGCAACAGCTTCGCCGGAAAATATGGGTTCCATCAAAATACTCACTGGTTTGGGATTTGAGTGCAAAGATATTGCAGAGAGGGTGTTTTTGGAGACGAAACTCGAGAGGGCGTATTTTGCCAGAACCGTCCCAATGTCCACTTGATAGAGATATCACGTGTTTCTCCTTTGCTGATAATACAGCCGGGGGACACCGGATGGATCCTGATGTTGCGGGGATGCAGCACCGCCGAACAACGCTGGTTTCAGGGTGAAAATCGGGGTTGGCTTTTGGCTGACGCGAGGTTGACTGTTTTCCTCACATTCCAGAAATCACAAGTGGTTGGAGGGTCAAGCTGAGGTTGCCTTTTTGAGGCTAAAACGATCACCCGGGTTGACTCTTTTGTTTGACCCAGTGCTGTCCCTGTAGAGTGCTGTCCCTGTAGCCTGGATAACGCGGCGGGAAAGAAGTTGCAGGGGCACAGGCGGGCGCGCGCTTTCCCCTTGTGTCAGTCCATTGTGCCGGAGCCGGACTCTGCCGGAATAGTCAGCAGCCCCGTGCATGCCCTCCCCCTGGTTCCGAACAGCAAGGACAGCCCGTCCTCACTGATGCGCAAGGGGGCTGTGACCGGCGTACCGACTGTTATGGCGACTTTTCTGACAAGTTGTCCCTCGCTGTCGGGTGCATAAAGGCAGAGGCCGCCCTGGATGCCGGTTGCCGTCAGACACCAGGCTGCGTCAGGTCCTGCCAGCAGGGCCAGGGGCGCGGGGGCGCCGTCTGGTGCCCGGTGATGCAGCTGCCATTGCCAGTGGTCATCAGCATCCTTGTGCCAGATGTCGAGCTGACGGGTGGAGGTCCGTAGCAGGGTGCGGCCGTTGTTTGACAGCTGAAGGCTTTCCAGACATGGGTCATCGGGGCTGATGGGTGCCTCCAGCTGCTCCCCCGGCTGCCAGCTGCCGTTTTCCTTTCTGTCCCACAACTGGATCTGATGCAGTGTCGGGGCCAGTGCCAGCTGTGCGCCATCGTGACGGAACGAAACCAGTGCACTCATGGCTCTGTGGCGGGGAGGGAGGGGAAGGGCGTTGCAGAGCGTCAGCTGATTCTCCAGGCTGTACTGCCGGTTGAGTGTCCACAGGGCCACCTGCCTGTCTTGATAGAGAGCCACCAGCAGGCGCCCATCGGCACAGCAGTCCAGGTGTTGCAGGGCGGAGGTATGGGGCGCGAGCACGGAGATCTGGCAGTCCCAGTCGTGCGGGCTGGACGAGCGAAGTCCTTTTTTCCAGATGTGGACTTCATGGGTGTAATAGCCAGGCTGGGTCGCGGGTATGGACCGGGGTAGCGCCAGCAAGGACTGCTGCGGCCGATACCGGGGGCAGAGAGCATCTCCTGTGTAGAACCAGGACAGCTGACGCTTCCAGCGCCGGTTGTTACCCCATGCGCTGAAAAACACCAGCAGGTGTACTGCCTTGCCTGCGTCGCGTCCTCTGGTCCATACGACCAGATCACCGCAGCCCATGGGCGCGACATCCAGAATGCTGTCAAGCGGGCTGTGCCATGTGTGGACGTTGTTCCAGCTGTGCGTAGCAGCGGCCCGCTTCCATACCCGAACAAGCCTGTTGCAACTGGTGAACAGGGTGGCCGGTTCAACAGGGCTGAAATGCAGTCTGCCGACAGTTGTACAGGAATCCGTGTGCTCCAGTTGCCAGCGATTGTCTTTCCAGCCATAAAGCAGCAACTTGGTGATATCGCTGTTGTGGTAGCGCCAGGCTGTTGCCAGCCAGCGGCTGCAGGGACTGAAGATGTAGTTGACTGCAGTGCCTTCGTGTGAGGGTACAGGAAGGGGAAGGAAAGCCAGCTCAAGGGCCAGCTGACGGGTGTGGCTGAGCTGTTGATGCAGACCGCAATGAATCAGCCCTGCCAGTAGATGACGCTCTTTGTGTTTCTTGCGCAGCAGGTTGTGTCGCGTCTCTGGTGTCAGCTGCTGGTGCGGGCCGAGCTGTTCGTGCAGCTGCACCAGCTGTTGGTGCTGGCGTTGCAGAACAGGCAACAGCAGGCTGTTACAGCGGGCCAGCCAGGGCTGGGTGCGCAGGTGGTAACCGGCTGGCAGCAAGGCGTTGTTTGGCGCCGGAGAAGGGCCCTGTTGCCCAAACCAGTCGCTCAGCTCGCGTCTGGCGGGCAGATAGGTGTGCCAGTGTCGACAGACCAGCGCGCACGGCATTTGCTCGGCGAATGACAGATGATCGAATATCATGAGCAGCAGCTCGGGGGGCAGGGTCTGGGCAAGGCCCGGCGCGGTGTCCAGGGCGTGGGGCGGACATTTTTTCCGGGCAGGGGCCAGGCCCTGGTCGCTGTCATGCGATGAGGCGCGGCGCTTTCGCCAGGAGGTGTCACTGTGCGCCGGTGCAGCACCGCCCTGGTGTGTTGAGAGTGTCGGTGGCAAGGGCGCGCGTCCGGTGGCGCTGGCCCGGTGCGGGGCGGTCAGTTGCATCAGAACGAGCCGCAGCGGGCTGGCCGCTGACGACAACTGCCCGCCAGGCAGCTGCGGGCTGCCCATGTGTACCAGAAACGACAGGCCGTCCGGGCTGCATTTGAGCCCGGTGACGGGGCCTTGCAGCGCGGCACCGGCTTTTTTTGTGTGTTGTCCCTGTGCATTGGCTCCATGAATCCAGAGGCGGCTTTCTTGCCAGAGTGCCGTTGCGCACAGGCGGTCACAGGACGGCAGCACCAGTGCATGGGGCATGAAGGCGTCTGACATATCTCTGGAACAGAGCACCTGCGGTTGCCAGACACCGGTTTCGCTTTTGCGCCAGATATCGACATAGTCCCTGGTGACTCTGGTCAGCTGTTGTCCATCAGCGCACCATTGGATGTAGTCGGTGTTATGTCTGTAGTGAGGTCCGTATATGAAGAGCAAGTCAAGATGGACAGACTCACGCTTGTCCCAGTGACCGGGGCTGCTCTCCACCCAGAAATCGACCAGGTCGCTCGCTGGTGTCACCACCAGCTGTTTGCCGTCCTGGTGGAAGAGGCGCTGCTCCTGCAGATGGTGCTGCTGGAGACTGAAAGCACAGGGTGTCAGGAGCCGCACTTCCAGCCTGTTCTTTTTCACCAATTGCCACAGCACCAGATGCTGGCTTGAGAGTAACCCCAGCAGGTAGCGACCATCGGGACTGTAGTGCAACGCGAGAGCATTTTGCATGTGTGCCATGACTGACCGCTGGCATGTCCATGGCCCCGTTTTTTTGCTGCTGAGGCTGTGCTGCCAGACGTCCAGCACACAGTAGGATTCAGGGGTCCATGTGGCGATGCTGACCTGATGCTGGTGCGCTGCCACCGCATAGACCCTGTCATAGCACCGCGATGAGTCGCATATCCAGGTTTGGCGGCTCTCCCGCTCGCGCAATGTCACAACGCGCCAGTGCAGGCGCGCCGGGCAGGAAGCGTCCTGTTCGCTAAAAACGGCGAGCAAATCCTTGTTGGAGCAGGGCACCAGCTGGGCTGTTGCCGCGAAGTTGTCATTCCCCGCTAAAACAGGAACCGCGTACCAGGCACCTGCGTCCTGGTGCCAGCTGAGGACCCGTCCTTTATCGTGACCGGTGAACAGTCGCGTCGGTTGGTCGTTACTGAACGCGAAGCAGGAAACCTTGTTTTGGGGGGCAGAGGCCTGGCTGGTGAGCGGCAGGAGTGTCTCGGGGTGCCAGCTGTCCTGTTGCCAGCCGTAGAGGCGCAGCAGGCAGCAGTCTGCTTCTGTATCCTGCTGTGCCATTGCCAGCCAGCGGCTGCAGGGGCTCCATTGTGCGCCGGTGATTGAATCATCGCCTGGCAGGAGGGTCGGCTGGAGTTCCAGATGCTCGGCTTCGGCCAGCTGTTGGTGCAGGCTGTACTGAACAAGCCCGGCCAAGGAATTCTGCGCTGTCTGAATGTGTTGCTGGGCGCGTGCGAGCAGTTCGGGCTCTTGTATCTGCCCTGCTTGTTCCTGTCGGTGCAGCAGCTCCTGATGCTGGCAGTCGAGCATCGGCAGGAGCGGGTTTTGCAGGGCGAGCAGCAAGGGGCGGATGCGCTGACTATAGCCGGCGAGCAGATGGCGACTGGCCTGGCGCTGCTCGAACGAACGGGCCGCCAGCCATTGGGTGATGTCTGTTCTGGTGCCGGGTATGTTGGCATGCCAGTGACGGCACACCAGGGCGCAGCTGTCGTGATTCGCGAGTGGGACATAATCGAAAATGCGACGCAGCAGTGCGCAGGGCAGCGTCTGGGCTGCTGTGTCCGGTGTTCGCAACAGAGGATATCCAGCGGTGGGCAACACGGCCGTGCTCCAGGCTGACCCCTGCGGATCCGGGCGCGGGGGCTGCTGTGAGGTGCCAGCCTGTTGTGGCGGCAGGGGGCGTGGGGGTGTGGCCATGGGTAGACCTCATCGCTGGTAGTGTTATTGATATTGGACACAGCAGCCGGCTCACAGTTCCGGGGGAGGCACAGATTCCAGGCAGCAGGGACGGGCCCTACCCCGGCAGATTGCCGGCCTGATGCTGGCAGCCTGGTTCGACACCAGGATCCAGCTGCCAGAAACTGGCCCCCTCCCAGCTTCCCGGTAGCAACGACAGCCCGTCCTCACTGGCGCACAAGGGGGGCATGGCAGGCGTCTCGAGAGTCATGCTGCCCTTGATGACGAGTTCCCCCTGGCTGTCGGGCGCATAAAGGCGGACTCTGCCTTGCGGGCCGGTTGCCGTCATACACGGGGTTGCCGTCACACACAGGGTTGCACCCGGTCCGGCCAGGAGTGCCAGAGGAGCCGGGCTGTTGGCTTCTACCCGGTGAAAGAGCCGCCGTTGCCAGCGGTTGTCTGCGTCCTTGTGCCAGATATCGATCTGACAGGCAGTGGTCCGTACCAGGGTGCGGCTGTTGCCCGACAGCTGAAGGCTTTCCAGACTCGTGTCGTGGGCTCCTGTAGGTGTGTGCAGGTGTCCATCCAGCTGCCAGCTGCCGCTCTCATTCCTCTTCCAGAACTGGATCTGGTGCATGCTGGCTGCCAGAGCCAGTTGTGTCCCATCGCGATGAAACTGGAGCAGTGTGCTCAGGGCTCGGTGCTGACGCAGGAGAGGAGCACGGGAGCAGAGCCAGAACAGGTCCCGGACCCGGTAGTCTTGCTGGAGTGTCCACAGGGCAATCTGCCGGTTTTCGTACAGGACCACCAGCAGGTGCCCGTCAGGGGAGCAATCCAGCTGGCGTATGGCGCAGGCCTGGGGCGGGAGTACAGAGGCCTGACAGGCCCAGTCATTCGGACTTGACGCATTCAGGCCCTTTTTCCAGATGTGCACTTCATTGGTGTATTGGCCGGGTTGTGCGGCGGGTGTGGACAGGGCCTGAGCCAGCCAGGAGTCCTCCGGTCGGCACAAGGTGAAGTGGGTATTGCCTGCATAGAGCCAGGCTACCGGGCGACCCCAGCGGCCGCTGGCAGCCAGCGGGCTGAAAAACAGCAGCTGCTGGATTTGTTCCCGGTCACGATTCTGCCTGGTACATACCACCAGATCACCGCATCCCATGGGGGCCAACTCCACGATATGGTGGAGGAGTTGAACGCCGGCACGGCAGCTGTAGACGCAGTCCCAGCTGTTGGTCGTGGCGTCGCGTTGCCATACCAGAATCTGGGTGCTGTTGTCATGGCCTGTGAACAGGGTCTGTGGCTCAGTCACACTGAAACGGAGGTGTGTAACGGGAGCCGCGGTGTGCAAGCGTTCCTGTTGCCAGCCACCGTTTCTCCAGCCGTAAAGGCGTAACAAGCTGTCACCTTCGCCAGGCAACAAACAGGCTGCGGCCAGCCAGCGGCCACAGGGACTGAAGGCACAGTTGGCCAAAGGGCCGGCCGGTGGTGGGGACAGGGGCGCTGGCCGCAGTGCCAGCTGGCGGGCACCGATGAGCTGCTGATGGAGGCTGTAGCGGATGGCGGCTGCCAGTAGATGACGCGCCTTGCGTTCCTTGTACCCTGTGTGGAGCCTTTCCAGGCAGCCTGGCAGTTGCTGGCCGAGCAGTGTCTGCAGGCGCAGCAGCTCCTGATGCTGGCGTTGCAATACTGGCAGCAGTCGACTTGCCTGGCACGCCAGCGCGCGGGGGATGCGCAGGCTGTAGCCGGCTGACAGCAAGGCGTTGTGTTGCTGTGTGGACGCGCCCTGGTGCTGCTGTAACCAGGCGGCCAGCTGTAGCCTGAAGCCCGGCAGGCAGGCTCGCCAGTGATGGCATACCAGTGCACATCCACCCTGTTCGGAGAGCGGCAGCTCATTGAATATCTGGTGCAGAAGCTCGGGGGGCAGCGTCTGGGCGTAGCAGGGCACTGTGTCATGCGTTTTGCTCCGCCCCCTTTTGGGGACGGGGAGCGCGTCTGGCAGGCGGTCATGTGGCGCCCTGTGGCGCTTTTTCTGAATGCGGCGGGCGCGCGGCCCCGGGCGTGGTGCCGGCTCAGCTGGCGCTGACAATGTAGACGGCGAGGGTTCGGACGACTCGCCTGTATCCCGCCGCTGTGGGCCAGTCAGTTGCAGCAGGTTGAGGCCGCGCAGGTTGACAGAGGGCGGCATGAGCGGCCCTGCCCATTGTGGCTCGGCCATTTCGACCAGCAGTGACAGACCATCCGGGCTGCACATCAGCCCCGTCGCCGGCCTGTCCAGCAGGCAACCGGCTTTCTTGACAAGGCACCGGTGCTGATTCTCCCCATGAATCCAGAGTCGACTTTCTTCCCAGAGCGCGGTGGCGCACAGGTTGTCACCGCAAGGCAGCAACATGGCCTGTGGTCTGGATGCGTCTGACTCACCCCTGGCGCATAGCATCCGTTGGTGCCAGATGCCTTGTTCATTTTTGTGCCAGATGTCCAGATAGTTCTCAGCGATCCGGATCAGGGTGTTGCCATCGGCACCCCATTTGAGGGAGCTGATGTCGTTATGGAATGGATCATGCCCGAAAGGCACAGCCACAAGGCTTGACTCACGGATCACCCAGCAACCGGGGCTGCTTTCCGCCCAGATGTTTATGCGGTCGTGGGAGGGGGGCAGCATCAGCTGTTTACCGTCCTTGTGAAAGAGGTCGTGCAGGCGCGAGCTGTGGGTGCCGAGGGCGCAGGGGGTATGGATGCGCAGCCGCAGCCGGTTGTCGTCATCCTGTTCCCACAGGGCGGCGTAGCGGTTGGCCAGCAGCCCCAGCAGGTGGCGGCCATCCGGACTGTAGTGCAGTTGCATGCTGTAGGCCAGGCCTTTGATGACTGACCGCTGGCATCCCCAGCCTCCTGGCAGGTCGGCGTTCAGGGCGCGTTGCCAGATGTCCAGCACCGTGCAGGATTCAAGGCTGGATGTGGCGATAACCACCTGATGCTGATGCGCGGCAATCGAGTACAGCTTGTCATAGGTTTTTGATGCCGTGCGTTGCCAGCGCGGCCCGCTGTCGTGCTGCTGGAGCGCGTGCGCGCGCCAGGAGGGGGACCATGAATAGTCATCGTACTCTTTGCAGACAACGAACAGATCGGTGCAGGTGGCGGGAATCAGTCGGAAGACCGAGAATTTTTCACTGCCTTCGAACACAAGGTTCGCGCACCAGACGTGTGAATCCGGGGGCTTGTGCCAGCAGAGCACCAGGCTGTCGTCGTGGCCTGTGAAAAGTCTGACAGGGGAGGCGTTGCTGAATGCGAGACAGTAGACGTAGGTGGCGATTCTGGCATGGGCAAGCTGGACTGGCTGCAGGGTTTCGGCTTGCCAGCGGCCCTGGTGCCAGGCATAGAGGTACAGGCAGGAGCGGGTCTGCCCGGACAGCACCTTTTGTGCCACGGCCAGCCAGCGGCTACAGGGACTGAACTGTGCGGCAGTGATAGAGCCAGCTGCGGCGGCAAGCGGCAGGGGTTGCAGCCCCAGCTGGTCGGTTGTGATCAGCTGCTGGTGCAGGGCGTACTGTATCAGCCCGGCACAAAAAGACTGTGCTGTCCGAGCCTGTGGCTGCCGTTGTTGTGTTTCCTGTTGTCGTTTGAGTTCCTGATATTGCCGCTCCAGCAGTGGCAGGAACGGACTGTTCAGGCGGGCCAACAACGGACGAATGCGACTGTCAAAACCCTCAAGCAGGAAGGGTGCCCGTTCACGCTGCTGGAGCGAACGTTCTCTCAGCCAGCGGGCGACAGTCTTTCTGGTGTCGGGCACATTGGCGCACCAATGGTGGCACACCAGCGCACAGGCAGCCTGGCAGGACAGCGGCAGGTAACAGAAGATCTGGCGCAGCACCCGGCCGGGCAGCCTGGCGGCGAGCGCGCGGCCAAAGGCCTGGAAAGGTGCGTCCACTGACGCGGGTTGTTGTCTGTCTGGCTCGCCAGCTGGCCTGCGGGATCCAGGTGAATGCGGTAGTGCGCTGACGGGGGAAGGGTGCATTGCTTTCCGACTGCTCCTGCTGTTTCTTTCATGACCTCGGACACAGTAGTGGCCTGCAGGTTCCAGCCGTCCGGGGCTGGTTATCCGTCTGGTCAGGTTTGTGAGGGACGAGGGCGCAGGGGAGTGCCAGCTGTTTGGCATGGCAGGGGAAAGAAGACAGAAGCCTGAGACCGGGTGTTTGTTGCTGGCGGCGGTTGTCCAGTATCAGCGGCGGCAAGCGGTTGTCCTGCTTTACCAGGATCGGGCTTGCCTGTATCAGGCTGGTCGGCTGGCCTGTGTTGCGGGAAGCTGCTGTGAGCCACCCCCGTGTATGACAGTTGGTCCATGGTTCGTTGATCACCCGTTCTGCTCACAAAGTCAGACAGCAGGGCCGGTGCGGGTTCCAGGCAATATCAACCCACTTTGTTGCCTGACCTGGAGGCGGTGGTCACAGTAGCTGGCACCAGCCTCGATGCCATGCCGCAGCCCGGTGGTTTTCACCCTGCTGTTCTTGCTGTTCTTGCTGTTCTTGCGCTGCTGCTCTTTCTCCGGAGACGGGCTCTGGAGCGCTGCCTTGCCTGTTCTCCTGTGGCGGAAGGCCCAGCTGCAGCAGGGTCGGTGGATTTGCGCGCGAGGCTACCAGCAGGGACAGCCCGTCCGGGCTCTGGCTGGCTATGAAGGCGTTGACGGGTATACAGGCTTTTCTTACGAACTGTCCCCGGCTGTCCAGACCGTGAATCCACAGGGACAGATGGGGATCCTGCACGACTGTGCAGACCAGCTCACCGGTAGGTAGCAGGCAGGCTGACGGCATAAAGCGAGATTGCTGTTCCCTCTTGCGCTCTAGCCGATGCTGCCAGTCACCGGTGGCGGTCTGGTGCCAGACGTCCAGACGCCAATGGCTCACCCGTACCAGTGTGCGACCACTGGATGACAGGAGCAGGTATCTGAGACTGTCGTCGGCTGGAGTCTCAGGATCCTCGGGGGGTTCCAGCAGCTGGGTGCACCGCCAGCGATCAGGAGTGTCCTCGTATAGCTGCACCTGGTTCCGGTAGCAGGGGAACGCCAGCTGTTTTCCATCATCGCGAAATGCGACCTGACGAAACAAGTGAGGCTGCAGCAGGTCCAGGTTTCCAGCAAAGGTCAGCTGTCTGTGCAGATGGCATTTTGCGTCCAGTGTCCACAGACAAGTCTGCCCGTTCCACAGGATGCCCAGCAGACACTGGCCGCCCGGACCGTAAAGCAACTCTTTTATTAGAACATCGCCGTGAGGAAGCTCTGACACTTGCGGTGCCCATCGCGCCGGCTGGCTTGTATCAAGCCCTTTGCGCCAGATTGCTATTCGATTGAAGCGATCGCCACAATCTGCGCACAGACAGAGCCAGCTCAGCGCCAGCTGCCATGATTTCCCTTCTTTTGCGATGAGCCAGGAATTGCTGAGAAACTCTTGTTGTGCGTCAGGCTTCCAGCCCTGCCCACCCCCTGTGTAGACGTAAAACTGGATACAGGAACGGCCTTCTGATGGGGGAACCTGGATCTGAGTGACCAGAGCGCCGTCAGCCATAGTGTTAAAAGTGATAGCGCGGGGGAAGGGGGCAAGACGGACCACAAGGGTCTGGTGCCAGTTGTTGGTGTCTGGCTCTCTGCGCCAGGCCAGGATATCCGGGCCATGGCAGCTGAACAGGGTGTCCTGAGGCGTAGAGGCAAAGGCGAAAGTTGCGACAGACGCTGTGCCACAAGAAACCAGAGTCTGTCGTTGCCAGAAGTTTTGTTCCCAGCCGTAGAGTCGCAGCACAACCGGACCCGTATCCTGAGGCCGGCAGCCTATCGCCAGCCAGCGGCTGCAAGGACTGAAACTATATGTTCCCACTGAGGTTGCATCGGGCCAGTCGATGGCCGCCGGGTGCAGGTTGAGCTGATCGGCCTGGGTCAGATGTTCCGTCAACCCCTGGTGTACCATGGCCGACAGCAGATCACAGGCTGCGAGCCCTTCGGCCAGTGGTTGTGTGTCCTGCTGCGCCTGGGCCCGTTCTTGTTCCTGCTGTTCCTGCTGTTCCTGCTGTTCCTGCTGCAGATGCATCAGTGCTGGCAAAAGGGGGCTGTTTACGGCTTGAAGAAAGGGGCGGATGCGGCTGCTGAAGCTGCGTCCCAAGCCTGGCTCTGCCTGGCATGACAGGGGAGCGTTTTTTTGCAACCACAGGGCCAGTCGCAAGCGCGGTGCAGGCAGACAGTCATGCCAGTGGCGGCACACCTGGGCGCATTGACTCTGGTCCGGGAACGGCAGGTAGCTGCATATCTTTTCCAGCACCACGAGGGGAAGATTCTGGGCACGGGACAGCACAGCGGTGGAGCTCTGGTCTCCCGTCAGGCTCCCGTATGTGCTGCCTTCTGGTGCTGGACTCCCGGGTGTGGAAGCCGTAACACAAGACCGCTCACCGACCGGGCGCGCGGACTGTGCCAT
>MKWU01001906.1_pt1 | contig 33719 bp, 30 predicted proteins | sample 809101 | NCBI WGS metagenome assembly MKWU01 (sample SAMN05860141, study PRJNA318959) | sponge metagenome | host: Aplysina aerophoba | place: Slovenia: Piran, Adriatic Sea, Gulf of Piran | collected 2013-05-07
GATCTTTCGGGAGAAGTGCCCGAGGAGCTTGTGCTTCGTGTTGAGAGAGCGGTGCTAAGAGACATAGCGGAAATGCTTAACATTAACCCCGAGTGGTTTGAGAACTACGGGGACCCCTATAACTTCGAGGACTGGCACGAGGGAGTCACGACGGATGATGATGGAAGAGTGACGGAGCTTGATCTCACCGGAGCAGAGATTCCGGAGAGCGTTTCCGAGCTTAAAAGGCTCAGGGAGATAATGATAACAAGTTCCGGGGGCGGAGGCTGCGCCCTGCGCCCCGAAGATAATTCTTCCGCGTTCAGCTTGTTTCTCCTCGCTCTTCTTGTCTTTGCGGCGCTGGGGAGAAAAAGAGCGCGGGACTGAGAATTTCCCGCCTGCCTGGAAACAAACGGCGGAACAGGGACAGGCCGGCGCAGGCTGGTTTTTTCGCTCATGCGGGAACCTGACCGGAACTCCTCGCCGCAAGGCCCCCGGAAGTCAGAGTTCCTCCCGTTTTCGCTGCGGAAGCCAAATCCTGAAAATCGCCGCATCGCAAAGGCCTCTTTTGACAGTCCACTTTTTTGGATGTTTAATCTAGTATATGACTTACACTCCTTTATACGAAACACACAAGAGTTTCGGGGCGAGGATGATCGATTTTGCCGGGTGGAAGCTCCCTCTTCAGTTCGAAGGTATAAGACAGGAACACATGGCGGTCAGGACTGCCTGCGGCCTTTTCGACGTAAGCCACATGGGAGAAATAGAGATCACTGGGCCCCAGGCTGAAGACCTCTGCCAGAGGCTTAACACCAACGACATGGTGACGCTTCGCGACGGCCGGGCCCGCTACGGTCTTTTCTGCTACTCTGACGGCGGGGCGGTTGACGATCTCATAACCTACAGGTTCTCGGCCGAGCATTTCCTTGTGTGTGTAAACGCGTCCAATACCGAGAAGGTCTACCGCTGGATCGGCGATAACTGCGAGGGACTTGACGTTGAGATAACCGATGCAAGCTCTGCCTACGCGCAGATCGCCGTTCAGGGACCCCGTTCTGTATCAGTAATGGAAAAGGCGCTTGGCGAGGAGAGCGTTCGGGATTTCCCGAGATTCTCTTTCAGGATTCTTGAGGGTGATGCGGCGGGGGTTATAGCGGCCAGAACGGGTTACACGGGTGAAGATGGCTTTGAACTGTTCGTGCCCGCGGGAGACGCGGTCGGGATCTGGGAGAAACTTTTTGAAAGCGGAAGCGAATTCGGGATTGCTCCTTGCGGTCTGGGAGCGCGCGACACGCTTAGGATAGAAGCCGGATATCCTCTTTACGGAAACGAACTGGATGAGAAAAAGACTCCGGTCGAGGCTGGCCTTAATAGATACGTGAAGATGGACAAAGGCGATTTTATAGGCAGAGATATACTCTTGGAGCAGATGGAGAGCGGAACGGCCAGAGAAACCATCGGTTTTAAGATGCTCGATAGGGGGGTTCCAAGACACGGTTACGGGGTAGTGAAGAACGGAAAAAAGATAGGAGAGGTTACAAGCGGCACCATGTCACCGGTTCTTGATATTGGTGTGGGCATTGCTTCGGTTGCCTCGGGTGAAATTAAGTACGGAGATGAGATAGGGATCGAGATCCGGGGAGATGTGAGAAAGGCGGTTTCTTCTGAATTTCCGCTTCATAAGGACGGTATGTCTTAATCAACGAACATATAAGGAGCATTTAGGTTATGAGTGTACCGAAAGACTTGAAATATACTGAGGAGCATGAGTGGGTGAGATTTGAAGAGGACAGGGCTGTGATCGGAATAACAGATTACGCGCAGGAAGCCTTGGGGGAGATAGTTTTTGTCGAACTGCCGGTTGAAGGGGCTGAAATTGTTCAGGGGGATTCCTTCGGTGCAGCGGAGTCGACAAAGGCGGTTTCTGAGCTTTTTGCTCCGGTCTCCGGGGAAATTGCCGAGGTAAACGATCTTCTCGTGGATTCTCCGGAACTTGTAAACGCCGACCCTTACGGCGACGGATGGATCGTAAAGATCCATACCGACGAACTTGACGAAAGTGAAGTCGAGAGTCTTCTTGATCCTTCCGGTTACGAAGAACTGATAGAAGACGAGGAAGATGCCTGATATGTTCCGGTGGTATGGATGGGGCAGGGCGTTTCACTTGATTTTTCGGGGAGAGTTGTGATTGCGAAACGAAAACGGCATTTATGAACGAGAGGATTTTTTCTCGGCGCGGCATATAGGTCCCACGCCCGAGGAAACACACGAGATGCTTTCGTGCACTGGGGCGGGGAGTCTTGAGGAACTGGTGCGGGAAACCATACCGGCTGACCTGCTTTCAGAGACCGAAATGGCCGTCCCCGCTGCCATGACCGAGAGCTCCTATCTTGACCATATAAGGGGTGTCGCGCGTCGGAACACCATGTTCAGGTCGTACATAGGTCTGGGTTACTACGACTGTGTGGTCCCGGCAGTCATATCAAGAAACATTCTCGAGAATCCAAGCTGGTACACCCAGTACACTCCTTACCAGGCGGAAATATCGCAGGGACGCCTTGAAGCCCTCCTTAACTTCCAGACGGTGATTTCGGAACTTACGGGGATGGATCTTTCAAACGCCTCGCTGCTCGATGAAGCAACGGCGGCTGCCGAGGCCATGGCCATGTTTCACAGGCTGAGCGGCGCGAAGCGGGAGAAGGCGGACGCCGACGGGTTTTTTGTTTCCCGAAGATGTTTTCCCCAGACCATCGATGTCCTGAAGGCCCGGGCCGAGCCCCTGGGAATAAGGGTTGTGGAGGGAGAGGAGGAGAAGGTCCCGCTTGACGGAAGTTTTTTCGGTGCGCTGGTGCAGTATCCGGACGCGTTCGGAGAAGTCAGGGATTACTCGGAATTCGTCAAGAGCGCTCACGGCCACGGCATCATGGTTGCGGTCGCGGCCGATCTGATGAGCCTCGTGCTGCTTACCCCTCCCGGGCGCTTCGGAGCCGACGCCGTCGTGGGAACTTCGCAGAGATTCGGGGTCCCGGTAGGCTACGGCGGTCCCCACGCTGGGTATTTCGCCACGAGAGACGATTTCAGAAGGCAGATCCCAGGGAGAATAATTGGGGTGTCTTTAGACAGGGACAAGAATCCCGCCTACAGGATGGCACTTCAGACCAGAGAACAGCACATAAGAAGAGAGAGGGCCACTTCCAATATATGCACCGCGCAATCCCTGCTCGCCATAATGTCCTCGATGTATGCGGTTTACCACGGTCCGGCCGGGCTGCGGCGCATTTCCGGGAGGATAAACACGCTTGCGAAGATGCTCGATCTGGGCTTTAAGGAAATGGGGCTTGCCCAGCTAAACGAGGTGTTTTTCGACACCCTTCTCGTGGATCTTTCCCCCTGCGGCGAAGAATCTTTTGAAACCCTTCGCGCAGAGGCGCTCAAAAGAAAAATCAACTTCAGATATCTTCCGGACCGCAAAGTCTGCATGTCACTTGACGAAACGGTAACCGAAGAAGATGTAGCCGAGATACTTTCGCTTTTTTCGGATTCCCTTGAACTCGGCGAAGAGGTATCCGTCACCGCGGACCGTGCTCGCGCCATTGGGTCCGTGCCCGAGAACCTTCTTAGGAAGGGTGATTTTCTTGCCCAGTCCGTTTTTAACCGCTACCATTCGGAAACCCTGATGCTCAGGTATATAAAAAGCCTCGAGGGCAGGGATCTTTCCTTGGCCCATTCCATGATTCCTCTCGGTTCCTGCACCATGAAGCTAAACGGTACGACCGAGATGGTACCAATAAGCTGGGAGGAATTTTCGAGAATCCACCCTTTTGCGCCCCGGGATCAGGCGGCGGGATACGCACAGGTGATTGGTGAACTCGAAAAGTATCTCTGCGAAATAACCGGGCTTCACGCCTGCTCGCTTCAGCCTAACTCGGGAGCCCAAGGAGAGTACGCGGGCCTTATGGTCATACGTAAGTACTTTGAAGAGAAAGGAGAAACTGAGAGGCGCGTGGTGCTGATTCCCTCTTCCGCGCATGGAACCAACCCCGCAAGCGCCCGCATGGCGGGTATGGACGTCGTGGTGGTAAAATGCCGGAAAAACGGGGATGTGGACATAGACGACCTTCGAAAGTGCTGCCGGAAAAACGAGGGGAAAGTGGCTTGCCTGATGATTACATATCCTTCGACTCACGGGGTGTTCGAGTCCGGAATAAGTGAGATATGCGACATAATTCACTCAAGTGGCGCGCAGGTGTACATGGACGGGGCAAATCTTAACGCACAGGTAGGTCTCTGTTTTCCCTCCCTAATTGGTGTTGACGTATGCCACATAAACCTGCACAAGACTTTCAGTATCCCCCATGGAGGCGGGGGGCCGGGAATGGGTCCCATATGCGTTGCACCCCACCTTGCCCCGCATCTTCCCGGGCACGCTGTTGTGGAGGGGGTAGGGGGTGAGAAGCCCTGCGGAGCGATATCTGCGGCTCCTTGGGGAAGTGCGAGCATATTGCTTATATCCTACGGATACATAAGGCTTCTTGGGCGGGACGGAATGAGCGAGGCATCACGGTACGCGATACTGAACGCCAATTACCTTAAGACCCGGCTCGGGCAGCACTACGATATTCTCTACGAGGGAGAAAACGGAAGGGTCGCCCATGAATTCATACTTGACCTGCGCGAGCTTGGGAAAAGTGCGGGAATAACCGTGGAAGACGTGGCCAAAAGACTCATGGATTACGGATTCCATGCGCCGACGATGTCGTGGCCGGTTACGGGAACCCTGATGGTGGAACCCACGGAGAGTGAATCCATGGAGGAAATGGACAGGTTCTGCGATGCGATGATAAAGATACGCGGGGAAATTCAGGAGATCATCGACGGCGGGGCGGATCCTTCGGATAACGTACTCAGAAATTCCCCCCACACGGTGCTGGATCTTGTGTCTTCCGACTGGGAACATCCCTACTCCCGCCGAAAGGCTTTCTTTCCGCTTCCTTACTTGAGGACCAGCAAGTTCTGGCCGTCGGTATCAAGAATAGACAACGCTTACGGTGACAGGAATCTGGTGTGCACGTGTCTTCCCCCCGAAGCTTACGCGGCGGAGGAGTAAGTACGGGGAACTTCAGATCTTTATCTCTATGTAGGAGTTTTTCTTGATGTCCTCAAGCCAAGAGGTTATGAACCGCTCAACTTTCTCCATGTAGAGCTGATGCTTTATGCGGTCTTTGTAACGGGAAACCGAGGACTCTCCTTCCTCGGTTCTTTCAAGAACCTTTACTATGTGGTAGCCGCGGGAGCTTTCTATCGGCCCTGCGATGCCGTTCACCTCGGTCTGCTCCACGGCATTTTCAATCTCGGGAACCAGGTCTCCCTTGACGAAATGTCCCAGCAGTCCGCCGCTTCGCGCCGATGATTCATCCATCGAGTACTTTCTGGCGAGTTCCGCGAAGGGCTCTCCGGATTTTGCGAGTTCCAGCACTTCTTCCGCTTTGGAGAGGGCGTTTTCCTCTTCCTTATTGATCAGTATGTGAGCAATCTTAGTCTGCCTTCCGTAAGTGCTGTCTTCTTCATAGTGTTCTCTGTGGTATTTCTCTATCTCTTCGTCCGTTACCGCTATGCTTCCCTGCGTGACCAGGTCAAGAAGCCTTCTTGAGAGTATCTGGTATTTCCACTGGCGGTAGAAGAGGTCTTCGGTCATATTCTGTTTTTTAAGCTCCTCGGCTATGGCTTCTTCATCGAGGTTAAGTGCTTCCTGCTGGTTCTTTACTATCGCTCTTACCTCTTCGTCGCTTATTGATATTTTCCTTGCGGCCGCTTGCTGATCGAGCAGGATACGATCTATCATGGCGGCGAGTACTTCGCGGACGTTTACTTCCACCTCAGGATTTACGACTACTTCCTTTAACTCCTGATTAAGTTCGCTGAGCGTTATTATCCTGTTGTTCACCACGGCCACCACTTTCTCCACGACCGCCGTCTGGGCGGGTATCGCCGTAAAAACCGTAAAAAGCGCTACAACCGCGAACCACCATGGTTTTCTCATCTAAAGTCTCCTTGCAAACCGTTTTTTCTCTACCGAATCAACCCCAAAACTATACTATACATGGGCTTGGGCCGGTTTTTCCACCTTTTCCACCGCGTTTATCAGCGCCTCGTACCTGTCCTCGGGTGGAAGGGGAATGCTGAGTTTTCTCTCCCGCCCGTGGGTTTTTTCGTCCGCGAGACTCAGAGTCGCCGTGTTCTCCCCTATTTCGGCCTTTTTTATTAGCCGCTCCCCGAGCGCGATTCTCAGTTCCGCAATGAGAACAAGCCGTTTCAGCGGATCGGGTATCGCACCGAATCTATCTTCGATTTCCCCGGCGATTTCTCTTGCTTCCCCGCGTTTTCCTGCCGACGATATTTTTTTGTAGTAAAAAAGCCTCTCTGAACCACTTTGGATGTAATGCTCGGGGATGAACGCGTCGTCCCGCGTTTTTATTTCCGGTCTGATTTCACGGATGTGGTCTTCGCCCCTTCTTTTGCTTTCAATTGTATCCCTTAGCAACTCGAGATAGAACTCAAGTCCTATATCCGCTATGTGTCCTGACTGTTTTTCTCCGAAAAGGGTACCGGCCCCCCTTATCTGGAGATCGGCCGTGGCGAGCTTGAATCCGCTTCCAAGGTCGGTGAGGCGAGAGAGCACCTCGAGTCTTTTTCTGGCATCCTCAGTGAGAGAGTTTATGGATGGTACGAGAAAATATGCATACGCTTTTCTGTCTGATCTTCCGACACGGCCCTTTAGCTGGTATAGATCCGCCAGGCCCATAGTATGGGCGTTGTTCACTATTATCGTGTTGGCTTTTGATATGTCGAGTCCGGATTCCACTATGGCGGTGGTTACGAGCAGGTCTATTTTTCCGTTGGTGAACTGTTCTATGGTTCTTGAGAGCCGCGTTTCGTTCATTCGACCGTGCGTTACCCCTATTGACAGTTTCGGCATGAGTTTTTGAAGAAGGTTCGCCTTCTCGAATATGTCCTCTATCCTGTTGTGTATGAAAAAAACCGTACCGTCTCTTGCAATCTCTTTTTCCACGGCCTCCTTTATCGTCGCGGTGTTGAACTGCTGAATGTACACTTCTACGGGCTGTCGTCCCTCGGGAGGGGTATTTATCACGCTTATGTCTCTTACGTCGGCAAGGGAAAGCTGCAGCGTCCTCGGGATGGGAGTTGCCGAGAGCGTTAGCACATCAACGGCGTTTTTCATCGACCTTATGGACTTTTTGTGATTTACCCCGAATTTCTGCTCCTCGTCTATTACTGCGAGTCCCAGGTTTTTCAGCTTTATTCTTTTTCCAAGAAGTTTGTGCGTTCCGATTATGACGTCAAGGGAACCGTCTTCAAGTCTATTCAGCATCTCTTTTTCTCTCTTACCCGTTGTGAATCGTGATAGTGTTCCGATGCTCACGGGGTAGTTTTTGAACCTAGAGAGAGCGGTCCGGTAGTGCTGGCTTGCGAGAAGGGTGGTGGGCGCGACCACCATGACCTGTTTTCCGTCAAGGCATGCCTTGAAAGCGGCCCGCAGGGCCACTTCGGTCTTTCCGAACCCGACGTCTCCGCAGATAAGCCTGTCCATGGCCTTTTCGGATTCCATGTCTGACATTACGTCCTCTATCGCCGCCGACTGATCCGGGGTCTCGCTCCAAGGAAACTCCATCTCGAATTCATTGAACATCTGATCCCTCGGGGAGAACTGAAAGCCTTTTCCGACTTTTCTCTCTGCGCAGAGATCCACAAGCTCGGTCGCAACTTCCTCCACGGCCCTTTTAACCCTGCCGACGGTTTTTTTCCAGCTCGCGCTTCCCAGCTTTTCGATCTTCGGCTCCCTTCCAGCTCCCATGTACTTCTGAACCAGTGCTAATTTCTCCACCGGGACGAATATCTTGTCTCCGTCTTTGTATTCGCACTCGAGAAAATCGCCCTGGCTGTTCTCAAAGGAAAGCCTTCTTAGTCCCCTGAAAATCCCTATTCCGAATTCCTTGTGAACTATGTGGTCCCCGGGCTTGAGCTGGCTGAACGAAGTGAGAAAAGCGGAGGGTACATCACTTCCTCCGAAGGCTGCGCCTCGGCTTTTGGCTTTCTCGACAAGGGTTTTTTCCGTAAGAAGGGCGATTTTGAAATCGTGGAGAACTGTGCTTTCAAAAATCTCTCCGACTACATGCACCATCCCCTTGCCTGGATGGCTCTCCGTAAGCTTGAGGAATTTTTCTCTTTCTGCCTGCGAAGTGAAAAAGACGAACACCTCGTAACCGTTTTTGATGAGTTCCTCTGCCTTGTCAATAAAGGCTTTGAGCGAAGGTTTCGAAAACGATATTTCTTCTGTGCTGAACTTAAGGCTGTTTTTTCCTCCGGTGCCTATACCCATCGCCCCCGGGTATGCCAGCCTTGATTCCCGGAGTTTTTCCGCAAGTTCTTTTTTCCCAAGGTATAGCCTTTCAAAGGGGGGGAGTGACTTTTCAAGTTTTCCCAGAGACTTTCTTCTCGCTTCGAATTTTTCCTCGAGTCTTAATAGCAGTGCTTCCTCGTCAAACCCGATTGGAAGGCTCACTATTAGATCCTCTTGCGGGTAATCGAGCACGCATTGCCGCGAGTCCCAGAAAAACGGCGTGAACCATTCCATTCCCCTGAAGTACGAGCCGCCCTCAAACGCTTCCAAAAGAGGTTCCACCTCGCTTGAGGTAAGCCCCTTCTTGTCGGCTCCGGCGAGAACCTGCCCGACCAGATCGTCTTTGTTTATTTGGCGGTAAACGGCGAAGGAAGCCGGGTTGATCACAGCTTTTTGCTTTTTTCCGATGGATTTCTGAGTTGCGGGAGAAAACTCCCGAAGCGAATTCACCCGGTCTGCGAAAAGTTCCACCCTGAGGGGCTTCCCCGATCCCGGGGAGAAAAGGTCCACTATAGAGCCCCGGATGCTCATGCCTCCCCTTTTTTCCGTGAAATCCACCTCGCTGTAACCGATTCCAAGGAGCCTTTGCACAAGTTCCTCCCGATCAAGCCGTGTCCCCTCTTCTATGGTGAAGCTCTCGGCCTTGAGGCTGCGGGGTGGAGCCAACACCTCGGCAAGTGCTGCCGCATCTGCGCAGAGCACCCCGGTTTGCTCCCATCTGAAAATAGAGTGAAGCCTCTCGGGTTCTGTGATTTCCGTTTTCTCGAAAAGGGAGCGGTTTTTCTCCATTCCTCTTGAGAGAAGAACAGGGATTTCCGTTCCTTTCAAAGAAGAGATGCTCCGCGCCGCATGGGCGCACTGCTCTCTTTGCTCGCAGACGTGAAGCACCCTTTTGCCAGGCGCCTTGGAGAGAAGCGCCAGAAGAAAATAGGTCGAGTTTCCGTAAAGACCCGCAAGATCAGTCGGTTTTCCGGGCGGGTGCGCAAGAAATTTCTCCACCAAGGGGCTTTTAAGGTGGGATGAAAGTTCAATCGTGGGGTTCTTACAGTTCACTTCTTGGGATCCGAGACATTTTCTCTCACAGTTCTCCGAGTATGAGAGATCCCATTTCTTCTGTTCCTACCCTTGTTTTTCCTTCCTCGTGTATGTCGGATGTGCGGTAGCCGTCGTCAAGGACCTTTCTTACGGCTTCTTCGACCTGCGTGGCGGCACCGTCCATGTCAAAAGAGTAGCGCAGCATCATGGCCATCGAGAGAATTGAAGCTATGGGATTTGCTATACCTTGGCCGGCGATGTCAGGGGCGCTTCCGTGAACCGGCTCGTATATAGCCCCTTTGTTACCGACGCTTGCCGAGGGCAACATGCCGAGAGAGCCGGTAAGCTGAGCTGCCTCATCGCTTATTATGTCGCCGAACATGTTCCCCGCCAGCATTACGTCGAAATCGGCGGGCCTTCTTATAAGCTGCATCGCCGCGTTGTCCACGTACAGATGCTCAAGGGTAACATCGGAGAAATGGCGATCGTGGAGTTCCGTTACCGTGTCTCTCCAGAGCACCATTGATTCGAGAACGTTGGATTTGTCTATGGAAGTGACTTTGTTTCTCCTTTTCCTGGCGATTTCAAAAGCCATTTTCGCCACCCGCTCTATCTCGGAAGTTGTGTAGCTAAGAGTGTTAAACGCCTTGCTCTCTTCTTCGCCCAGCTGTTCTGCTCCTCTCGGATGTCCGAAGTATATTCCGCTTGTAAGTTCCCTCACGACCATTATGTCGACCCCTTCAACGACTTCCCTTTTAAGCGTAGACGCGTCCGCAAGGGCAGCGTAAACAACCGCGGGTCTTAGGTTCGCGAAGGTGTCAAGCTGCTTTCTGAGTTCAAGGAGTCCTCTTTCGGGTTTGAGGTGGTGTTCAAGGTTCTCCCATTTCGGACCTCCGACGGCTCCCAGAAGCACCGCGTCGCTTTTCTTTGCTTTTTCTATGGCTTCTTCTGTTACTGGAACACCGTGCGCATCTATGGAGCATCCGCCGAGAAGATCGCTTTCAAGCGTGAATTCAATTCCGCTTTTCTCACCTACGGTCTTGAGTATTGACACGCTGATTTCGGTTACTTCGACTCCTATCCCATCTCCCGGGACTACTAGTATTTTAGGCAATGTCCGTTTTCCTCTGCATTTTCTGGTTTTTTCAGGGCATTAACCTACCTGAATGGCTGTTAATTCCGAACTCCCGCGGCCGCTTCGCAGGCATATGGGAATCAGGTTTGTTACCGGGCGACGCGGTTTATGAGCCTTCCAATTCCCTCGATTTCCACTTCCACTACGTCTCCCGGGCTCATGGGACTTATCCCGGAGGGGGTTCCGGTCGCTATTATGTCTCCTGGAAGAAGCGTCATCACCTTCGATATGAAACTTACGAGTTCAGGGACACTGAATATCAGATTTTTCGTGCTTGAGTTCTGCTTTACTTCGCCGTTTAGAAAAGTTTTTATGCGAAGGTCGGCGGGGTCGACTTCTGTCTCTATGAAAGGTCCGATCGGAGCGAACGTGTCAAAACCCTTGCCTCTTGTGAACTGTATGTCCTTTGCCTGGAGGTCTCTCGCGGTCACGTCGTTTATGCAGGTATATCCGAAGACGTATTCAAGCGCCTGGTCCCTTTCCACCATGTGGGCCTTTTCCCCTATCACGACCCCGAGCTCTCCTTCGTAATCGACCCTGCTCGACATGTGCGAGGGGTATTTTATATTTTCTCCGTGTGCTATGACCGTGGTGGAGGGCTTCATAAACAGCATGGGGTCTTCGGGAGGAGTTCTGTTCATCTCTCTTGCGTGATCTTCGTAGTTGAGCCCGACGGCTATGATTTTTGTCGGAAGACAGGGGGCAAGCGGCGCTATATCCGCGTAATCGTGATTTGTGTCCGTCACCGAGTATTTTCCGAAGATATCTCCTTTAATTTCAAAGACCGACCCGTCGATATATTCTCCGAACACCGGTTTTTCTTCTGTGTTTTTGAACCTGAGAAATTTCATCGCGCTTCGCTTAAATTTGGATTTATGTAAAAACCTGACAAGCCTTCATCTCATGTTGGAATACTAATTGCCAAGCAGAATACACAAATGGTGTGGAAACTAAAATCAACTGAAGAAAAACTTAGGAGGCCCCAAGCCGTATCTTGAGTCGCCATGCGTGGAATGAATACGAGATACTGTCTATTTCAGGTGTTTTTGCAGAAGGTCAAGCGCATCTGAAATTTCGCTCATATCCGGTAAATCACCATGGACCAAATTAGAAAACACGTTTGTATACGTGATATTCAAGGAATTGCGCCAAGTTTCAAAATTAGAAAATAGAGGTGCTTTTATTAGCGGTTCTTCAAAGTAATCGGAATGTTCAAATCCCCCTACTTTTTCATCCTCAATACACTTGTCACATAGCGACTTGAACTCATTGCTCGCGATAAAATCCTGATATTCGTCATGCCGTAAGATTAGGCATATATCATAAAGATGGCGGATACGGTTTGATAATCTGGCAATGGGATCATTGCTGTAACTATCCTTGATAACTCCGAGCATTTTTTCAATCAGTGTACGTTTTGGGGACAGTACTCTGATCGAGAAATTCTCAAGCCCGAACCGAGCGATTAAATCAGCCCTCTTTTTTCTAATCAGGTGTTCCGCGATAAGAGTTCGTATTTTCCGTATTTCAGATGGTTCGGGGTTGGCAAAGGCATTAATTTCAATTAGCAGTTCCCGGGGCACCTGTTCAAAACCACCGCTATCAATCTTGCAAGGATATTTGTAGACCGTTCTGCGGAATTTTGAACCCTTGGATTCCCGTTCGTCACCCTTAAGAGAAATGAGGTTTTGGGTAACGACATTTTCCACGTTTTTTAGCAATTTTTTCTTTGATTGTCTCCTTTTTCGCTGCTGCAGAGCACAGCCAAGTCAATATCTTCGGAAAAGCGGTCTATTAATCTATATGCTTTAGATAGAGATGTTCCTCCTTTAAAAACCACACTTTCTCTGTACGGAGATTCAGATAGAAGTTTAAGGGACATTGTTATCCAGTAATCTTTTTCGATGTAAGCATCCGGTATTCCAGCAGATTCTCCGGAGGCCTTTATCAGTTCATTGAAGATTTTATTGTCTTTGTGCAGATTCATTATCTAATGTTCCACTTTCTGGCCTCCGGCCACCGGGACTGATCCAGCTTCAGCTTATAAGTTGTTAAGGGGTTTAGGGATAGCACCAGACTGTCCGGCACGGATAGTTGCAACCTTGAAAAAAGCAGACAAACCAGCGCCCTGACTCTGGGAGGGTAGTAATCTTTCGCTAAAGATGCAAGCCGCAACTGCTCGAGGTCGGACAATTCTGATATGCGGCGGCGTATGATCTCCAGAGAGATATCTATATCCGAATCCTGTATCTTCCTTATGTCTTTCAGGGCGTCCAGATATTGCAGAAGCGGCACATCCTTTTCCTTTATAGGGATACGGCTCACAACCGTATCAACTCGGATCGTGCCGAATTCCTTTTTCTGGCTACTGCCTTTACAGGCAACGGTGACTACGCGGGACATCTGGGTCGTAAGTCCTAACCAGTTATAGAGATATGGGCCGGTTACATAGCCGCACAAACGGCCATCTTTATATAGCATTGAACGAATAATTTCTCCGTCTGAAGGCTTCATGGGGCCTAGAAGCCCCTTTTTAGATACATAGAAACGCCCCTTGGAAAAACGTTCAATTTTCCCATCTGAAACCATTCTATTTACCGTCTTGATAACTGCGCCCGGAGATTTTAAATAATCCGGCAGTTCTCGATAGCCAAATATCCTCCCAGCGGGCATTTTCTCAACGTTTTCCTGTACTGCCCTTGCAATGCTCATGTGAATCTCCTTGGCGTTAAAGTTACCTAAATCTTCAAAATATGCAAGTTTTTACTTCTAAAAACATGACATATTCTGAACCAAAGATTCCCAGTCTCTCTCTATCGCCAAGATTTGCTCGGCCACGAATTTAATAAATCACTTTTCTAAGAAAGAGTCCCTGAGGGGGAGCAGTGAAGACATTTTTTGTCTTCTGCCCCTCGGCGAGTATCTGCCCGAACCCTTTGGGGGAGAGTTTCCCCCTTCCAGTTTGCACGAGGGTCCCGGTTATCATTCTCACCATTCTTTTCAGAAACCCGTCCGCCTCTATTTCAATCAGTATTGTTCCTTCACGGGTTTTTTTGACCTGCACCCGTTTTACTGTGCGTACGGTGGTTTTCACCGTTATGTCGGCCGTGGCGAAAACGGAGAAATCCTGCGTTCCCTCAAGATATGCGGCGGCTTCTCTCATCTTTTTTGTATCAAGTTTCTCCTGGATGTTCCACACTCTGTTTCTCTGAAGTGCGGGGGGATGAGGCCTGTTGAAGATTCTGTATTCGTATACCTTGCTTCGGGAGCTGAACTGGGCGTGAAAGCCGTCTGGGACCTCTTGGGCCTTGATGATTGATATGTCCCGGGGAAGTGTGGAATTGAGCGCCTTTCGCAGGGTCTCGGGATCCATCTGTGATTCTGTGAAGAAATTTGCCACCTGGCCAATGGCGTGCACTCCTGCGTCCGTTCTGCCCGAACCCGTTATCTTCACATTCTCTCTGGTGATCTGCTGGATGGCGTCCTCTATCGTCTTCTGTACCGTCGGAAGATTCGCCTGACACTGCCAGCCGTGGTAGTCCGTGCCGTCATACTCGATAATTATCTTTACGTTTTTCATTTCCGTCTGCTTTTGCCTGCCATCAGGCGATCGGCTCTTGCTTTCTAAGCTCTATTCTCGGATCAAGTATGGCGTAGAGAAGGTCGACAATAAGGTTTGCTATTATGAGCAGAAGTGCGTAGACGATCGTTATTCCGAGTACAACGGAATAGTCCCTGTTTGCCACGGCAAAGACGAAAAACCTTCCCATTCCCGGTATCGCGAATATATGCTCAACGACAAAGGAACCCGTCACCAGGTAGGCGGTCAAGGGACCTAGCACCGTTACGACAGGGACAAGCGCGTTTCTCAGTATGTGCTTTGTGAATATCTTTGTTCTTCCAAGTCCTTTAGCCCTTGCGGTTCTTACGAAAAACTGACCCGACACGTCAAGCATGTTGGAGCGTACAAGTCTTGAGATATAGGCGAAAGGAGCCAGGCTCAGGGTCAGTGCCGGAAGGACGATGTGCTTTGGCTCTCCCCAGAGGGCGGCCGGCAGAACCCCCCACTTAACGGAGAAAAAATATATGAGTGCCGCCCCAACTACGAAGCTTGGAACCGATACCAGTGACGTGGAGATCAGCACGGAGGCAATGTCATGGATGCTTCTTGGAAACAGTGAGGAAATCATTCCGACCACTGTTCCCATGAAAAACGCTAGCACTAGGGACACCAACCCTAGCCCCATTGAGACCGGCAGCGTTTCCTTTATTATGTTGGTAACGGGTCTGTCGTTGTATTTGTAGGAAGGGCCGAAGTCACCGCGTGCCAAGCTCCCCATGTAGATGAGGTATTGCTTATGTAGCGGCTTATCCATGTGATATTTCTTTTCAATGTTTTCGAGTATGTGCGGGGGAATACTTTTCTCGGCGTCGAAAGGGCCCCCGGGAAGCACTCTGAGCAGAAAGAAGGTTATGCTCGCGACCACGAGGATTACGACTGCTCCGGTCAGTATTCGAAAACAGAGAAACTTAAGCATTACTCCACTCCCTGGACTTCATCCGCAGTCTTCGGTGCGTGCGCGATAAATATCCTAAACTCAGGAAAGATCTTTTCTTATGGCCAGGGTTCTTTTGGATGTCATACCCTTTTCGTCCTTGGCCACTATAGTGAAAAGATTCATTCCTTCCTCAAGAGTTAAGGGAAAAAGCAGAGGAACATGGTTTTTCCCCGGTGTAAAAAGCTTTACCTTGTCGTCTTTTTTCCAAACCGAGACGCTTTCTATGCGGTCAGTGTCCCTGACCGATCCTTCCACTGTTATCTTGGAAGCTCCAGTGGACATGGGGAAATCCGAAATCATGATGAAAGGGGGCTCTTCAAAGATTTCTTCAAGAACTGAAATCTCCTGCCAGGCGCCGTCGGTTCCGTTCTCATCCGACGGACCGTCGTAGCTTGCCCGAGCAACCCTGATGGCTTTTTCTTCAACCCAGCCTGCTAGAGAATTTTTCCCCTCAACCCGTATCCATCGCCCTGAAGTGCCGAGAACTTTTACCATGGAATTCTTCTGCGCCACAGCCACTGCGGGGGCTGCAGGGAAAGTTCCCCCAAGTATAGAGCTTGAGTCCTTGAACAGGGCAGTTTTTTTTGCGGAAGCGGGGAAAAACGGTTTTTCCTGCGCGGAGACAGGCAGGATTATTCTCTGTGTTTTTATTTCCCGGAAGTCCTCATCCATTACGAGAAGCTCAAATTCCGTTTCATCGCCTTCACCGCTCTGCCTGAAACGAAAAGGCGCGAGTCTAGTCTCCCCTGGACGGAAGTTCTCAATCTCCACTCTTCCTTTTTCAAGAAACACGTCGTTACCCGAAAGATTTTTAAGAGTTGCGACCGTTTTTTCAGATGTTCCGTCTCCGGTGTTTTTCAATTTTATGTTGAGTACTACCGTTTCTTCAAGTTCCGGATGGCCGTTTCCGTTTCCCTGGCTTCCAAATCTCCCGTCGTCCACTACTTCGTGGTTATGGGAATAGACGGGACGCTTGTCCGCCACGGTTTTTACGAGCAAGTTTTCTTCCGTAAAGGTTTTGTTCCCCGAACTCGTGAAAATGAGCTTAATACTATCCTCTCTGGTGGTGACCCATCTGGGAACGGAAAACTTGACTCTTGAACTCTTGCTCTGCCCGGGGAGCAGTTTCCCGAACAAAAGCTCTCCATCGCTGTAAATGCGGTTCTCACAGTCGGTAACGGCACTGAGCCTGTATATCGGGTCAGGGCTGGAATTTGTCACCTTTATCTCAAGAAAACTTTCTTCCCCGGCCCGGAAAACTGTTTTCGAGGGAACCGTTTGGAGCAATACGGAAGGCTTTTTTGTTTCACCGGCAGACCAGTCTATTCCCGTATTTTCAATCCGTGTTCTGATTTCTTCAAGCTGGGCGTTGGAAAAATCGGTAGCTGTTGCATACATCTGTTCCCGGGTTTCTGCCAGAAGCATCCTGCTTGAAAGTTTTACGTAAAAATCATTCTTCAGTTTCTCAAGTTTCTGAGCTTTCGTAAGCGATTCATCCGGCTGGATTTCATCCTCGTCTTCTTCTTGGGGTGCCAGACTCTCGTCGATGTACTTGATCGTGAATTCAGGGGTTGGCAGATCTGTTTCCTCCCCCCCGTTTTCTCTTTTTTCGGGCAAAGGGTTATAGACGACTTTATCTTGGGTTATCACTGATCCCTGAAGAAGAATGTCGGGAGTTATGCCGCTGTCCTGGATGGAGATGTTGCCCGGGGTAAGATACTTTGCTATTGTTAGTTTCAGCGCGGCACCATCTTCGAACTCGAAAACCTTCTGGACCGATCCCTTGCCGAAGGATCTTTTTCCTACCACAAGTGCTCTTTTGTTGTTTTTGAGCGCTCCGGCCACTATTTCTGACGCACTTGCGCTTCCTTGGTCCACAAGCACTACCACATTCCCCTTGTACTCAGGCTGCTTTGCCGTGGCTCTGTAGGTTTTAGCATAGTCCCTTGCTTTGGTTGTCATTATCGTTCCCGAGGAAAGGAAGAGGTCGGCTACTTTTTCTGCCTCTGAGAGAAGACCTCCGGGGTTTCCTCTGAGATCGAGGATTATTCCGTTAATCGGGTAAGAGCGGCTGCTTATCTCTTTTTTTAGATCCGAGGACGTGTTTTTCTGGAAATTTCTTATTCTCAGGTAAAGAATATCGTTTTCAAGGTCAAACCCTTCGACGCTTTCTATCTTTATCGTGTCTCTTACTATCGAAAATTTCCGGGGCTTGGAAAAATTTTTTCTCGAGATAAGAAGGTTTACCTTGGTTCCCTTCTTACCTCTTAGTTTCCCTACAGCTTCGAGAAGAGGCATGTTTATGGTTGACTCGTTTTCTATCTGTACGATCCGATCTTTGGTTTTTACCCCTGATCTGTAAGCCGGTGTGCCTTCTATTGGAGATATGACGGTCAACTGGCCATCTCTTATACCAACTACTATTCCGAGTCCTCCGAAACTTCCTTCGGTGTCTATGAGAAACTCCTTGTAGATATCCGGCGGAATCATTGCGGAGTGGGGGTCAAGGACCTTCAGCATGCTGTCCGATATGGAATATTCTATGTTCTTGACGATGCGGTCTTCGGTCCCTGTATTAGAAAGGACAAAAGACACGACTTGGCCCAGAGTGCTTGTGACGTCGTTTGGAGATGGCGACTCTTTTTCTTTGAATTTCTTTGCCTTCTCCTTTACGTGAACGGCGAAGACATTGCCCCGATCTTGCGGAAATTCCACCAGCACATCGTCAAGAAAGGTTTCAAGGCTGGAGACCGCTTTTTCAAGCATTTTCGCATGGTCGATCTTGCTTTTGTCCAGATAAAACTTGTTTACGTGCTTAAGGGTGTCCTCAGCGATTTTTATGCTCTGACTGTTGTATTTGCGGTCAAGGCTGACCGGTTCGGCGACAAGAAAAAAAGATAGGACGATAATGGTTCCCAAGGCAAGTGCCAAGTACCCGTTTTTGAGAAAGTTAGGGATTTTTTCAGACAATTCAGGTCACCGTCCCGGAAACTGTATTATCAATTATAAAGCAGATTATATCAAACCGCTTTGTTAAGGGATTGGCGGGGGAAAGAGAGAGAAAAACAAAAAATAACGGGCAGAGAGAATTGCTTATGATTCCCTCTGCCCGTTATTTGGTATATCAGCTAAAAATTATGAATCTTAGCCTGGTACTCCTCCGAGAGGATTCCACTTTTCTGTAAGCAGAAGCATTCCCGGTATCAGCAGAGTCACAATGGACTCTATTATGAACAGATAGGCTATCGGCTTACCAAGATCCTTGCCCTGCGAGAACGCAAAGAAGCAAAGAAGTACAAGCAAAGCCCAAGCCCAGCAGAAGTACGCAAAGTACGCAAGCCCAAGTGCCTGGAAATGAGCTCCGTACCATACGAACACTACCGTTGCGAAAAGACAGTACACTCCAAGCCCTTTCGCGTCGTGTCCGTGTACGAATACCGCGTAAACTATCAGGTATATCAATGCAAATACCGACACAAGCGCGGTAGCCGCCGTAAGACCAAGGGTGTGCAGCTTCCAAGCGGCAATCGCTATAAGAACGCCGACTCCAAGATTGAGCACGCCCACTTCTTTTGCTCCGGTTTTACCCAAAAGGGTCATTCCGTTCGCAAAGAACACGAACCCTACGAGCAGCAAAACGTAACCTAACAAAGCTTCTATTGGAACCATAACTAACCATACCTCCTGTATGAAATCATAACCGTTCCTTGCCCTCTACAATCAGGGCTTATTACAGGTTCTATCACAGATCGGCATTCAATGTCAAGCATAATTTTGGCCGAGGGCAATTCAGGCCTTTGTCTTAACTTATGAAGTAAACAACTTCTTATCATCATAAGTCAGCTCGATTTTTCGCTGTTTTAGGATCACCAGAGGCGGCTTATCTTCCCAGAATCGTTCTTGTATCTTAAAAACTGACAGTCTATCTTATTTTACTGTGACGCGATTAGCTCTTATTGACAGGCTATTCCGCGCAATTCGTCCTCGTCTTAATCCGGCTTTGGAAGCCCTCTCACAAGCGGAGAGCGATAGAGCTTGAGAGGCCAATTTTTCTTTTGGGATTTTGATAAAGTTTAAATAATGAAGTTCTTAACTTAGGGTTTTTATGGTATAATTGCCTTGTAAAAGATCGTTTTTGGCAAAGAAGGAGGAATGCTATGCCTGATGAAAAGACGAGTGAGGGAGTAAACCCGAATATCTGGATAAGACCGCCTGAGGAAAAAGCCACCAAGGACAGTATTACGGGTACTGCACTGGATTCGAAACCCGAAACGCTGCCGAGATACAAAACCTTTGATGTACTTACGTTAAGGATAAGCAGTGAAGATTTCGAATTTCTTCAAAAGCTCGAAAGAGAGATAATGAAAAACCGTTCCAAGGAAAACAGAAAGGAGAGAATAACAAAAAACAGCATTATGCGGGCAATGCTCGCCTGTCTTAAGAACGTAAAATTCGACAGGAAAGACATTCCAGACGAGAATGAGCTTCGGATCAGGATGATGAGAGGCCTAAAAGATCTCCCTCCTTGGCTGTTTTAACCCTTTCGCTTCATAATTTTAGCCCCAAATATTTTGTAAAATTCATGAGTTTACGGGTTGTTACTGAAGAAACCGAAAACTTTGCTTTAGGTATAGAAAAAAGTACTTGACAAAGGGGTTGGGAGTTTGATTAAATGTAAATCGGGTGAGGTTGCGTCTATTCGCATCCAACAGAACTACCAACATTTTATCGACAGGGGCAAGGGGGATGTTGGTGAGGTATGGAATGGGTGGTTAGTTTTGGCCCAAATCTACAGTTTAAGGAGGCTTATAATATGAGCCATAGTCATTTAAACGTCCCAACGAAGTACTGGGAGTTGACGAAAGAGGTCCCGCCCCCTCCAATAGAGCGGGATATCAAGTCATGGATCATAGCGAATCCGTCGGATCCGCTGTGGGACATAGACGTGCTGCCGCTGACATACACGGACAGCAGGTGGTCAGCATTTGTAGTAAGGTGCGACGAGGCAACTCGGAGCCGTCTGTGCCCGAATCCCCCGTTGCAGGTATGGGATGGCGAAAATGCAGACCTAGTAGAGTTTTGGTATGTGGATCATAAGAACACGATGTTAGGTCCATACCTTGAGTTTGGTGTAACAGTGTCGGCGTCATACACGGACCCGGACGGGAACGTGTGGAGAGCAGGATACTATCCGTATATGTATCTTACGGGAGATGCGCCAGTGGACGCAGGTCGTGTGCTTGGATTTCCAAAGAAGATGTCCTACATCAGATGTACGGTACATGGTGGAGAGAAGGGAACAGACTTCTTTGGATTTGCGATGAGTCGTAATGGTTACCTGATGCATAGCGCAACAGGTCAGTTTGACGACAAGCAGGTAACACCTCCGTACTTCTATGGGAAGACGGACTGGGGTAAGTTCAACATGAAGGTAATAACGCGTCCGGACGTATCGAGTTCGGAGTGGCAGCTGACGTATCTGCCATCGGCGTTGCCGCCTCCGTTTGACAGCATGATTCAGGGACACAGGTTCAAGATAAAGCCGGAGCATACCAGGACGGCTAGCGGAGACGCTATCAACTGGTTTATGCAGGCCACTCCGTTTGACAACATGGGAGCGGAAGTAAAGATTCAGGAAGTAACTGGATTGATTTCGTTTGTGTTCGATCTTGTAATACCGCCAGCGGTAGTACTATGGACGGAGACATACGAGAGGCCGGCAAGTTATCGTGGATATGCCACACCATACAAGTATGGATTGAGGCAGCAGTTCCCGATCAGTCAGGGTTCATAATATAGAGATAAAGTTAAGGAGGTAAAACCATAATGGGATTACATGCAAATGAGTACAGTTATCCTTGGCTGGATGAGGGAGAAGTTCCACCATTACCATTGGACAGGGACAGGATCCACATAATCAGTCAGGGCGTAGCGGACCCAGTGTTCGACTACGACATCATACCGCTTACGTACACAGAGAGCAGGTGGATGGCCTATGTGATAAGGGCAGACATCAGCGCAATGAAAGCGGTAGTTCCGGAACCTATAGAGGTTCAGGATGATGTAATAGAGTTTTGGTACGTAATACACAAGAACACGATGTTAGGTCCATACATGGAGATGGGCGTAACGTTCTCGGCGACAGTGGATGACGGGAGTGGGCACATATACAAAGCGGGATACTATCCGTACATGTATCTGTCGAACGACTCACCGATATTTGCTGGTAAGGAGCCATTCGGATTTCCGAAGAAAGCTGCTTACATAGCCGGGTATGAGCACGGTACCAACAACAACTATTTCAACCACTTGATGGAGCGCAGGGGTTATATACTGCACACGGCGAACGGGCGTTATTCTGACAGGCCGCTTTCAGCCAGGCCAACTTTCTACGGGAAGACGGACTGGGGAAGGATGAACTACAGGATAACAACTAGGCCGGATGTATCGAACAGCATCCATGAAGTAACGTATCTGCCGTCGGATCTGCCGCCGGGATTTGGAACGGGACACAGGTTCCAGCTGAATCCGGAGAGCGTGAGGACAGCCGTTACGGAGGATGTACGTTCGTGGTACATGTCAGGGACGCCATTTGACTACATGGGTGGTCAGATACCGGCGGCGGAGGTAGTAGGGTTGATAAGCTTCACGTTTAACCTGATCATACCGCCGGCGCAGACGATATGGACAAGGACGGTAGAGAGGGCCACAGAAGATATGGGCCATATAGTATACTCCACGCCGTTTGAGTACACGATGCGTCACAGGTTCCTGCTGCCGCAGTATAGCCAGGGATAATGGCGAAGAGCTGGTGTCGGAAGACACTGAGTTCTTGATGAGTAAGATGAAGAGGAGGGAAGCCGGTAACGGTTGTCCCTCCTCTTTTTTGTGCCTGAATTGATTTTTCCGTAAACATGCTTTCTAATATAAAGCGATGCCTTCCAGTACTCTTATAGTGTATGAGCCTTTGGATTCTTTCAGAGAAAAATCTGAATACTGGAGCAAGTATCTTAAGTTTTATGAGCGTTACTGGGGTGGTCCCACCTCTCCTTTCGGAATATGGTTCGGCAATGAGTACAGTGCGTTTCGCCAGGCACTCTCAGATCATCTTGATCTGCCCCACGAAGATTTGCCCGACTGTCTTTTCATGAAGGATGAAGCTGGCAACTATTTTGTTGCACCCACTTCTGATTCCCTTAACTGTTTCTCGTCTGAAAATGTTGTTCCGTTTGAGTGGTTTCTTCTTTTTTCCGAGGAGGGGAGGAAGAATTTTTATACTCACTGGGGTTTTAACTCAATTCATTACAATTCAACTCTTGAGCAGTCAAAAAGGAGACTGATCTCCTCGCGGGAAAAGATCGAAAAGACGCTGTCCGGAAAATCCGCTAATCCGCTTAAGGTTTTTCTGCGCAATCTCGACCGAAGTCTGGAAGACGTTAGAAAATGGCTTGTCCAGTTCGATTCACAAAGCTATCTGGTGCTTAATTACGGCGATATCTGCAATTACATACATCCCTACACGCTGAAAAATGAAAACAGCGTACCGGAAGTTGCGAAAATTCTGGATCTTATCTCGCTGTCGGACTTCGGCGAGGCTGAGCTTGCGCTTAAGGTGTTTTTTCAGAAATGGGAAGATATAGCAGGCAAGTGTGCCGGCGGTACTGAAGACTCCCGAATCCAGTGAAGACCTGCTCCCGACTGAGATGACCGCAAAACTCGAGAGTAAGAACATCGGAAGGGTGCTGGGAGTGCTTAGAGAAGAAGCCGCCGGATGGAACGTTCCCGTGGTTACGCTTACGGCCATTTCCTCAAAAAGTCCTTTCAGGGTACTTGTTTCCACCGTACTCAGTCTGAGAACCAAGGACGAGACCACGGCCAAGGCCTCCGCGAGACTTTTCCGCGAGGCCACAACTCCGCAGGCGGTGCTGGAGCTGGGGGAAAAAAAGGTAAGAGATCTCATATATCCCGTCGGTTTTTACAGGGTAAAAGCACAGAACATCATTGGGATGTGTGAAAAGCTGATAGACGAATATGACGGTCGGGTTCCGGACAGTATTGACGAGCTTTTAGAATTCCGCGGGGTCGGGAGAAAAACCGCCAATCTGGTTCTTTCTCTTGGGTACGGAAAGCCCGCTATCTGCGTTGATATTCACGTGCACAGGATTTCGAACAGATGGGGTTACGTGGATACCAAAAGTCCTTATGAAACCGAAATGGCTCTTCGGGAAAAACTGCCCCGCAGATACTGGATAGAGTATAATTCTCTCCTAGTCGCCCTAGGGCAGCAGATCTGCAGACCCTTATCTCCTCTTTGCAGCCGTTGTCCCGTGAGTGGTTACTGTCCAAAGAGGGGAGTTTCCAGAAGCAGGTAGAACCCCCCGACCGGTTTGACTCTGCCTGCATTATAACTATAATTGATTGCCAAATCTCTTTCCGGAAAACCCGTTGTCTCATACTGTCCTTTTTTATATTTTTTCTACGCTTGCGGTACTCGGGGCCGTTATGGTCGTGAGCCATAAAAATCCCGTTTCAAGCGCTATTTCGCTTGTTCTTACTCTTTTTTCCACTGCGGTGCTTTTCGTTCTTCTCCACGCCCATTTCATCGCGGCGATACAGATACTGATTTACGCAGGAGCGATAATGGTCCTCTTTCTCTTTACCGTCATGTTCCTCAATATAAGAGACAGCGAGCTCAGGTTTGACAGTATGAACATACCGAAGAGGATGACGTTTCTTTTCCTCTTTACCGTTGTTGTCGGATTCTTTGCCTCAAAGTTTTTCTCGTCTTCTCCAGTTGTTTTTCCGAAACTCGAGGATCCTGAGAATTTCGGTACCGTGGCCGAAGTGGGAAGATCACTTTTCAGTGATTATCTGCTCGCGTTTGAGCTTACCTCGGTTCTTGTGGTGATAGCCATGGTGGGCGTCCTGGTCATAGCCAAGGGGAAGGAGTCGTAAGATGGAAATTGCGGTTACTCACTACGTAGTTTTGGCTTGCGTGCTCTTCGCGATCGGGGTTTACGGGATAATTACCAGAAAAAACATACTGATCGTGCTTATGTGCCTTGAGCTCATGCTTAACTCCTGCAACCTGCTTTTCGTTGTTTTCTCAAGGCTCTACGAGGGCTCCACGGGACATGTGTTCGTTCTGATGTCAGTAACGGTGGCGGCGGCCGAGGTCGCGGTCGGCCTTGCGTTTGTCGTTTCGATTTACAGGCAGAAAGAGAGTCTTGACATCGATCTGCTGAAAATGCTTAGGGGTTAATTTATTCTCGGAGGTTTATCTGAGTGCTTGCTCTCATAGTTCTTGCGCCGCTTGCGGGGGCGATTTTCAACGGGCTTTTCTTCGCCACTGGACTCTGCGCGAAACTTACCGGGACCGGAAGACACACAACTGACAGAATCGTCGGGATGGTGGCTTGCGCGGCCGTTCTGGTCTCCGCTCTTTTGTCCACGCGTCTTTTCCTCGACCTTCTCTCGCAGAGCCCCGCGGGAGTCGAGCCGATTACGACCGAACTTTTCACCTGGATGCTCTCAGGCACCCTTAACGTCAGCTTCGAGTTCCTCTTTGATTCCCTCTCCGCCGTAATGGCCCTTGTAGTTACGTGGGTGGGATTTCTTATACATGTCTATTCGATTGGCTACATGCACCACGACCGCTGTTACGCGCGTTATTTCACTTACCTGAACATTTTCATTTTCTTCATGCTCGTTCTGGTCCTGGGCAACAACTTTCCCATGATGTTTGTCGGATGGGAGGGTGTAGGCCTTGCATCCTATCTGCTTATAGGGTTCTGGTATGAAGACTCGTTTAGGGTCTATGCGGGAAGAAAGGCTTTTGTCGTGAACAGAATAGGGGATTTCGGGTTTATCCTCGGCATCTTTCTTGTTTTTACCGTGTTCGGGTCGCTTAATTACCAAGATGTTTTCTCCCAGCTTGCCGACCCAGTTTTTGTTTCCGGGCTTTCACAGTCGCTTATGACCGCGATGGCGCTTCTTCTGTTTGTCGGTGCCGTCGGGAAATCGGCCCAGTTCCCACTTCACGTCTGGCTTCCGGACGCGATGGCAGGTCCGACCGCGGTGAGCGCCCTTATTCACGCCGCAACAATGGTTACCGCCGGGGTTTACATGTTGAGCCGTTGCTCGCCGCTTTTTGAGTTGAGTCCAGTGGCTTTGAACGTCGTTTTGATCGTGGCAGCGTTCACTGCGTTTTTCGCCGCTACCATAGCGATTACCCAGAACGACATAAAGAAGGTGCTTGCGTACTCGACTGTAAGTCAGCTGGGCTACATGATGATGGCTGCCGGTGCGGGGGCCTATGTGTTTTCAATATTTCATCTGGTTACTCACGCTTTTTTCAAGGCGCTTCTATTCCTCGGTGCGGGAAGCGTTATACATGCCATGGCCGGAGAGCAGGACATAAGGAAGATGGGGGGGCTTCGCGGGATGATTCCCGTAACGGCTGTTACTTTTCTGGTGGCGACGCTTGCAATTTCCGGCTTTCCTCTTCTTTCTGGGTTTTTCAGCAAGGATGAGATTCTGGCTTCGCTTTATAACGGCGGCCATACGTTTTTCTGGGCCGCGGGACTTATTACGGCCGTACTGACCGCTTTCTACATGACGAGACTCTACGTGCTTACCTTCGAGGGGACAGCAAGGATGGACTACAAGACGAAAAGCCGCGTGCACGAATCCCCGGCCGTAATGACCGTACCCCTTGTGATTCTTGCGGTTCTCTCCGTTTTTGGGGGTCTCCTTGGCGTGCCGGAATTCATGGGCGAGGAAGTGGGTTTTCATTACACGGATCTTATCAAGAAATTCCTTTCTTCTTCAGTGGTAGTACACTACGGCGCGGAACATGCCTACTCACATTATTTTGGCCACTGGACCCTTGTAGGGTTTTCGGTACTGGCAGCGTTTGTGGGAATAGCGGCTGGTGTTTTGATCTACTGTCGCAGGCGGGGAGAGACTGCAGCACCTCAAGGTAAAACGGCCGCAGCACTTAAAAGTGGATCCTTTAACAAGTGGTATGTTGATGAGATTTACGAGGCGCTTTTCGTCTCTCCGTTTAACTACATCTCGGGACTTTGCTCTGATTTTGACCGTTCCTTTATAGACAGCTCGCTTGACGGACTGAGCGATTTTGTAAGGAGCTTGTCAGGACGCCTGAGTGCGTTGCAGACAGGTCTGCTCAGGTATTACGTGGCGGCCATGGTAGGCGGAGTCGTCATAATAATAGTACTTCTTCTCATCTACAGTCCCACTTCTTAGTGAAGGGCAAAACTTTTTCCGCTCCGCTCCCAGTTCAGGAGTTTGTTTCCCCGAAATAAGCATATTGTTTGGGGCAAAATATTTTTCCTGACCCGCTTGACAAACAACTCCTAGTATAGGTATTGATTGTCCGGAATATCCGGGTAAATCCTGCCTGTCTTGCCTTTAACAAGTTGCATGTTTTGCTCATTTATGGATGATCCTGCTTTCATAAAGCACGATTGTTCATGTGGGTAGCTGCAAACCGGAGAGGGCGGATTCAGGTAAATTTGTCTATAGAGGCGTAAGCGATGATTGAAAAGGTGTTTAGAAGGAAAAAATTACTGATAGCGGTTTTGATTATAGCCGCCGCACTTTATTTTGTTCTCGGACGCTACGATGTCTCAGCTATGAAACCGCACCCGGCGATTGTGAATGAGATTTTTCACAGCATTGCCGAGAGGTCCATAAAAAGAAACTCCGCGAGTCTCACGGTTCCCTACGATGTTAAGGATAAGGACATGTATGTGAAGGGCTTTAGGGAATATGAGGAGATGTGCGTTCAGTGCCACGGGGCGCCCGGCGTCGAACCTTCGCCGACTGGTAAGGGCCTTTTCCCGCCTCCGCCCAAATTTCCTGAAGAAAATCTGTATGAGTATTCTCTAAAAGACATCTTCTGGGTCACAAAAAACGGGGTTCAGATGACCGGGATGCCCGCTTACGGACCCACGCACGAAGACAAGGCAATCTGGGCGATCGCCATATTCCTTGATAGGTCGAGAAATTTATCCGAAGCGGAATATAAAAAGCTCAGGGATAAATATTCTGATACGCATCATTAATTCGAGGATTATACCCAACCAAGAGAGAATTCCCGGTTCCTTTGTTTTGTCTGCTCTATCTAAATATGCTTTCTCAAGAAAACGGCCGAGAACAAGACAGACACTATCAAAAACAGGTTAAGCAAAGCACTTTGAGGCGTATTGGCGGTTGGGGCGATTGCGCACCCTTCGTCATCTTCTTTACAGTATTCGGCATCGTCCAGGTAAATTCCTGAACCGACGATACGCCAAGACGGAGGAACACCCAAAGCGGCAAACTCAGGTGGTGTTGCGTCTACCACCTCAATATAGCTTTTCTTTATGGAGAAGCCGGGGACTTCGTCTTTTTCAAGATAGTCCTCGTTGTTGTCCTCAAGAGTCTCGGGATGGTCCCAATGATATGTGACGAAGCCGTTATTCCCCACTGCCAAATCTGCAAGGTCTCCGCTTCCGTTCGTCACTGCATTGCGAAAAGCTTCCAGAATATTTGCTCCGTCGCACTGAATCGGGTCCGGGTCGGTTAATGAGACGCTTACTCCGTAGAGATGAAAATCGAGTCCGTTTAGAACAGCTAGACCCTCGTCTGGTTCCAGCATGAAGGGGTATATAGAACCCTCGCTGTAATCTCCTTTGCCGATACAGCCCGTTGTCCTGAGAGCTATCTGGACAGATACTTCTTCGAGTTCTTCCTCCGCAGACTGTATCTGTTCCGGTGTGCTACCCGGAACATCTCCTGTGGCAAGGAGGACGAGTTGAGGGTCCTCTCCGAATAGTTGCAACGCTATCTTGCCCTGGCGTTCCTTGAATTTCTCGGCAACTGCTTTTACATACTGTACAAGCAATTCTTCCTTCTCTTGCAGATTTTGCTCATCATCAACCTGCTTTGCGGTGACGGGAAGGCTGAACAGAGGGTCATTGCAGTTAGGATTGTCCCTCTCGATTAGATTGTAGTCATCCTTTGCGTGATGAAGACCCATTACATTGATTGTACGGCCACCGGCGGAGAAGACCTCCACGCCCATTGCACATACCGTTCTATCTTGTCCGTCATAGTGGTAATCTACGCATGTCGGGTTCTCGTTGTCGAGCAGGGTTTGCATGGTTCCGGTCGTCATGCCGTCCCTATCTCTAAACTCGAAAGAAGGGAGATATCTTTTGAAATGCAGGTCGGGATGCAATCCGTGGTTTACTATATATCCCTCGGGATTTACAAGTATGAAATAGACTTCGCCATTATTGAAGACCCCCTGTTCCCTCGTCCGTTGTGCCAATATTACTAATTCTTTGGCTTGCTCCGGGCGGCTACGGCTTGGGTCCTTTTGAATCAGGGCAATGTGCTCTGCAAAGTGAAGAGCCATTTTCTCTATGGAATCCGCATCTCCAACACCAACGTCTTCCGCGTTTATGTCAAGGTCTGGACTGTGGGAATAACCCCTGTATTCATGAGCGGATGTCTCAATCTGGAATGAAAAACCAACCGCAACCGAAAAAAACAGATACAAGAATATCTTGTATGTTTTAAACTTCATTATGATATTTCCCCTGTAGATTTGTTTATGTTTATTATTTTAATTTTTTCCATTACGGAGGGAATCGCTACCCTGCGGAAAATTAAGTATATTACCCATTAATTTCTCTATCCTGAACCGACCACTAAAGTCACTTGAAAAGAGTTTCTCTCTCTCTTCCAGTTGACTTTGTTCGAATACTGGTAATGATTACCACTTAGATAGCTATTTTATGGATATACAAAGTATACAATAACGTTATGCAGGTAAGCAGAACACTTGATTACGCCGTCAGATGCCTTATCCATATGGGAGGCAATCCGAAGTTTAAATTCAGCATGAAGCAGATATCTGAAACCCAGCACATTCCGCAGAACTACCTCGCCAAGGTAATGAGAAGGCTTGTTAACCGGGGAATACTCAGGTCGAAGGTAGGGCCCGAGGGCGGGTACATGCTCCGCAAGTCCCCGCATGAACTCAGCCTGAGAGAGGTATATGAAGCCATAGAGGGAGAGATAAGGATAGTCGACTGCATGGACGAAGACGGTCCCTGCGCCCTTTATGAAAACTGCGGGCAGCTTCCTCTCTGGGATAAGCTCAAGGTTTCCATGACAAGGATTCTTGAAGATACTACTATTGGGGATATGGTGGAAGAGACTCGGAGCGGCAGAAGTCATTAACAGGAGGACATTTTCTCAATGAGCGTTGATCTTGAAAAACTCGCCCAGGAGGAGTACAAGTACGGCTTCGTAACCGATGTCGAGCAGGAAATTGCTCCCAAGGGCCTAAACGAGGATGTCATCAGGATGATCTCCTCGAAAAAGAATGAACCTGAGTGGCTTCTCGAATGGCGCCTAGACGCCTATGAGCGCTGGAAGAAAATGAAAGAGCCCAGGTGGGCTTTTCTTAGGTATCCGAAGATAGATTTTAACGACATAAGTTATTATGCTGCGCCGAAAAGCAACCCGAGGCCAAAAAGCCTTGACGAGATCGACCCGGAGATAAAGGAGACCTACGACAAGCTCGGTATTCCGCTTGAGGAACAGAAGATGCTGGCGGGTGTCGCGGTCGACGCCGTTTTTGACAGCGTTTCCGTCTTCACCACTTTCAAGGAGAAACTTGCCGAGGAAGGGGTTATTTTCTGCTCCATATCCGAGGCGGTGGAAGAACATCCCGATCTTGTGCGCAAGTACCTGGGTTCGGTCGTGCCGCGGGGAGATAACTTCTATGCGGCTTTGAATTCCGCGGTCTTCACGGACGGTTCCTTCGTCTATGTCCCCAAGGGAGTAAGATGTCCAATGGAGCTTTCTACCTATTTCCGCATAAACGCGGAGAACACCGGACAGTTCGAAAGAACGCTTATAATCGCCGATGAGGGTAGCTACGTAAGCTATCTTGAAGGCTGCACGGCGCCCCAAAGGGACGAGAGCCAGCTCCACGCCGCGGTGGTTGAACTCGTAGCTCACAATGACGCCACCATAAAGTACTCGACGATACAGAACTGGTACCCGGGAGACAAGCAGGGCAAGGGTGGAATATACAATTTCGTAACAAAGCGGGGAAGATGCGTAGGCAGGAGTTCAAGGATTTCCTGGACGCAGGTTGAAACCGGTTCCGCTATCACCTGGAAGTACCCGAGCTGCGTTCTTGAAGGAGATAATTCGGTCGGGGAGTTTTACTCCGTTGCTCTTACCAACAGGCGTCAACAGGCCGACACCGGAACCAAGATGATTCACGTGGGGAAAAACACCAGCAGCACGATTATTTCCAAAGGTATTTCCGCGGGCGAGGGACAGAACATATACAGGGGACTTGTTGAAATTGGTAAAAATGCCGAGAAGGCGAGAAATTACACGCAGTGCGACTCAATGCTTATAGGGGATTGCTGCGGAGCACATACTTTTCCATATATAGAGGTCAGAAATTCCACGGCCCACATGGAGCACGAGGCTTCTACCTCTAAAATAGGCGAGGACCAGATGTTTTACTGTCGCCAGAGAGGGCTTTCCGCCGAAGACGCGGTTTCGCTCATAGTGAACGGTTTCTGCAAGGAAGTTTTCAAGGAGTTGCCGTTTGAGTTCGCGGTTGAAGCTGAAAAACTGCTGAGCGTAAGTCTTGAGGGAAGCGTGGGTTAATAAGAGTCCCGCCGCAATTCTGAAAAAAAGATTTTTAGGAGGAGCGAAACATGCTCGAGGTGAAAAACCTGCATGTGCAGGTAGATGACAAGGAAATACTGAAAGGAATGAACATTACTGTGGCGCCCGGGGAGGTTCACTCCATAATGGGCCCGAACGGTTCTGGAAAGAGCACCCTTGCCCAGGTTCTTGCAGGCAAGGAAACTTACGAAGTTACCGAAGGGGAGGTAACTTTTCAGGGTAAGGACCTTCTCGATCTTGAGCCCGAGGAAAGGGCGTGCGAGGGGATATTTCTGGCTTTCCAGTACCCTGTTGAGATCCCGGGGGTAGCGAACACCTATCTTCTTCGCGAGGCCCTTAATGCTAAAAGGGAGTACCGGGACGAAAAACCGCTTAAGCACATTGAGTTCGCAAAGCTTGCTAGGGAGAAAATGAAAGCGCTCGGTATTGACGAAGACCTTCTTAAAAGGTCCGTAAACGCCGGGTTCTCGGGCGGAGAGAAGAAAAGGAACGAGATATTCCAGATGCAGATACTCGAACCGACACTAGCGGTACTTGACGAGACGGATTCCGGTCTTGACATAGATGCGCTCAAGATAGTGGCAAACGGGGTGAATTCGATGAAGGATTCTGGACGTTCCTTTATAGTGATAACCCACTACCAGCGACTTCTTAACTATATAGTTCCCGATTTTGTCCACGTGATGGTTGATGGAAAAATCGTAAGATCGGGAGGAAAGGAACTTGCCTACGAGCTTGAGGAAAAAGGTTACGCCGGGTTTTAAGGCCTCAGGCAACCTGCAAGGAGCATAATACTATGGCTATTGTTTTTGACGGTACGCGCGAAAGTTACGTCGAGAGACTCTCTGAGTTTCTCGATAGCGGGCAAAAAGATGCCCCTGAGTGGATAACCACCCTTCGCCGTGAGGCGATTTCAGGATTCGCCAAACTAGGATTTCCGACGCTTTCTGACGAAGAGTGGAGATTCACCAATCTTGAGGTACTTCGAAGAGGTTCCTTTTCAATTGCCGAGAATGGAATCTCCGGGGTTTCTAAAAAATCCGTGGATTCCTACGGGTTTCCCGGGCTTGATTGCCTGAGACTTGTCTTTGTAAACGGTCGCTTCGCCTCTTCCCTTTCAGACACTAGAGATGCCGGGAAAGAGATACTGGTAAAAAGCCTGTCGGAGGCGATCTGTGAGCAAGGCGATCTTGTGAAGGACCACTTGGCGAGATACGCAGATTATGAAAAAGACGCATTTATTTCGCTTAACACATCCTATTTTGAAGACGGGGCGTTTGTTTACGTTCCCGACGGGACCGTCTTCGAAAAACCTGTACATGTTCTTCACGTATCGACAGATGAAGGCCATCCTTTATTCATAAATCCAAGAAATCTCATCATCGTCGGGCAAAATTCGGTCGCCAAGGTAATAGAACATTACGTGTCAGCATCCCAGAGCGTCTATTTCTCAAACGTGGTCACGGAGGTTGTCTGTGGAGAAAACGCGAATCTTGAGCACTACAGACTTGAGTTTGAAAGCCAGAAGGCATTTAATTTCTCCACACTTAGGGTAAATCAGCAGAAAAACAGCAACATCGCTTCCCACTCGGTTCTCTGCGGAGGGGCCATAGTGAGGAACAACGTTCATCCTGTCTTGGGTGGAGAAGGATGTAACTCCGACATTTACGGCCTTTTCATATCCGAGGGACGCCAGCACATGGATAACTTCATGCGGGTTGAGCACGCGAGTCCTCATTGCGACAGTCGCCAGTTCTATAACGGCGTACTTGATGGTCGTTCAAAGGGAGTTTTTCACGGAAGGATACTTGTTCACGAAGGCGCTGAGAAGACAGACGCGAAGCAGACCAACAGGAACCTTCTTCTCTCCGACACGGCCCAGATAGACACGAAGCCTCAGCTTGAAATATACAACGACGACGTAAAGTGCACCCATGGCGCTACGATCGGGCAGATGGATGAAGAGGCCCTTTTTTACCTGCGTTCAAGGGGGGTCTCAATGAGGCAGGCAAAAATAATAATGCTCCAGGCTTTTACTGCCGAGACCCTAGAGCATATGTCGATTGATTCCGTAAGAGAAGTTCTTGAGGGCGTGGTTATGAAATGGTTTGAACAAAGGCTCCAAAACGGCAAAGGGAAGTAGACTTATGTCTGATTACAAGAAAGTGGCAAAGGTTTCAGACATAGCTGAAGGAGAAGTGGAATCCTTTTTCGTCGAAGGAGATGTGATTGCCATATGCAGGGTAGAGGGGGATTTCTACGCCTTTCGGGATGAATGCACCCACCAGTGTTTTACTCTTTCAGACGGCGACCTCGAGGGAGAACGCATCACCTGCTGTTATCATGGGGCTGAGTTCAACGTCAAAACTGGAGAGGCTCTCTGCCTTCCGGCAGTCGAATCTCTGGAGACATACCCGGTAAAGATTGACGGGGATGACGTACTTATAAAGCTTGATGACTGACCGTCCCCGCTTTTTTAACCCGCTGGTTTGAATTTGGGCAGTGTGACCTCGTCGGTAACGTCATCGAAGCAGACCTGCACTTCCATCCCTATGGACACTTCATTCGGATCCACGTCAACCACGTTGGACATCATCTTAACCCCTTCATCCATCTCGATAAGGGCCACGACATAGGGAGGTTCACCCTTGTAGGCCTTCGAGGGTCCCATGTGGTGTATGGAAAAAGTCCACACCTTCCCCCGTTGCATATTCTCACTGAATTCGGACACCGATTCTCACTGAATTCGGACACCGATTCTCACTGAATTCGGACACCAATTCTCACTGAATTCGGACACCCGAATCTCTCTTTTTTCTTTCTTCAAAACATCAAGGAAAGCGTTTTGTTACCCTGCTTG
>MKWU01001908.1_pt1 | contig 33705 bp, 29 predicted proteins | sample 809101 | NCBI WGS metagenome assembly MKWU01 (sample SAMN05860141, study PRJNA318959) | sponge metagenome | host: Aplysina aerophoba | place: Slovenia: Piran, Adriatic Sea, Gulf of Piran | collected 2013-05-07
GCCGGCGGCGGGGCCGTGATGTCGGTGATGGTGGTGCCGCAGGCGGCCGGGCTCTACCACGGGGCGATCGCCCAGAGCAACTGGATTCACGGCTGGGACCGGCCGCTCGACGAGCCCGCCCCCCGCCGGGGGGCGGGCGGAGGGGCGGGCCCGCGGCTGGGAGACGGCCGAGGCGCAGGGCGTACGGGTGGCCGAGGCCCTTGGCGCGACGGGCGACGACGCGCTGGCCACGATGCGGGCCGCAAGCGCGGCCGAGGTCCTGGCGAACGCCGAAGCGGGGACCCCGTTCCTGGGCGCCGGCAACGTCTGGGCTCCCAACGTCGACGGTTGGGTCATCCCGGACGACCCGCTCGCGATGTACCGCACCGGGCGGCAGCACGACGTGCCGCTCATCACGGGCCTCAACGGCAACGAGGGGTCGCTGATGACGCAAGGCATGGACATCGCCGACGCGGAGGCATTCGCCGCCCACGTCCGCGACGTCTATCCCGACCTTGCCCCCGAGTTGCTGGCGCACTACGACACGTCGTCCCCCGAAGCGACGAAGGCGACCATGGACAAGCTGATCCATGACCTCTACTTCGCCGGCCCGGTGCGCGCCCACGCCGAGGCGCACGCCGGGGTGTCGTCGTCCGCGTGGCTCTACCACTTCACGCACGTGCCGCCGACGCCGTGGGGCGAAACGATGGGGTCGCACCACGCGGCGGAGCTGGTCTACGTCTTCGGCACCCTGACGCGAGACGAGCAGGGCGGCGAGAGCCCGCTCGGCCTCACGACGGTCGGCGCCTACACCGACACGGACATGCGGCTCTCGGAGACGATGCGAGGCTACTGGGTGCAGTTCGCGGCCACGGGCGACCCGAACCGGCCGGACCTGCCGGCATGGCCCGCCTTCACCCCGGAGACGGACCAGCACCTGGAGCTGAGCAGTGTCGTGGCGCCGGGGTCGGGCATCGACGTGGCCGGTGCCGCGCTCTGGGAGGCGCGGGAGGACCGCCGCCGCGACTGACGGCCGCCGCGGCGGCCATGTGGCGCGTTCGAGCAGCAGCGGAGACGGCGGTCCGGAGCGACGCGGATTATGACCAAGGCGGCCGACAGCAGCGGGGGCGCCACGCCTCCCCCGAAGCTCTATCGCGAGTTGGCCGACTGGTGGCCGTTGCTGTCGGCCCCGTCCGAGTACGCCGAGGAGGCGGCCTTCTACCAGCGCACCCTGCTGGAGCACTGTGAGCGGCCGGCACAGACGCTGCTCGAGCTCGGGAGCGGCGGCGGCAACAACGCCTCCCACCTCAAGGCGCGCTTCGACCTGACGCTGGTCGACCGCTCGCCCGACATGCTCCGGGTGAGCCGGGACCTCAACCCGGAGTGCGAGCACGTCGAGGGCGACATGCGTAGCGTCCGCCTCGGGCGGCAGTTCGACTGCGTCTTCGTGCACGACGCCGTCGTCTACATGACGACGGAGGCCGACCTCCGGCGAGCCATCGAGACGGCCTACGTGCACTGCAAGCCGGGCGGGGCCGCGCTCTTCGCACCCGATCACCTGCGGGAGAACTTCCACCCGCCGGTGACCGACTGCGGGGGCCACGACAGCGGCGGGCGCGGCTTGCGCTACCTGGAATGGACCTGGGACCCGGACCCGGGAGACACCACCTACACCGTCGATTACGTCTACCTGCTCCGCGACCGGGACGGCTCCACGCGGGTGGAGCGGGAGCAGCACGAGGAGGGCCTGTTCGGGCGGGGCGACTGGCTGCGTCTGACGGCCGCGGCGGGCTTCGAGCCTGCCGTCGTCCCCTTCGATCACTCCGAGCTCGAGCCGGGCACGTACGAGCTCTTCGTCTGCCGCAAGCCGGGCGCCGAATCCTCTCCCAGCGGGTCGTCGACCGGCTCCGCGTGATCCGGGGCCTGCGCGTCCGGGACGTGCGCGTCCGGGGCGTGCGCGTCCGAGGCGTGCGCGTCCGGGGCGTGCGCGTTCGGGGCCTGCGGGTTCGTGTCGGACGCCCCCGGCCCGGACCGGTCCAGCTCGGGCCAGGCCGCTTCGGCCTCAGCCGGAATCTCCTCGTCCGGTCCCAGTTCCGTCGGGCCCGCCTCGCCCCGGGCGACCGGCGGGCCCGGAGGCGGCGGCGCCGCCGCCTCGCGCCCGGAGCCGACCAGACCGAGCGCCCAGGCGACCGGCCGGGCGCTCAGGCCGGCCAGCACGACGGTGCCGGCGACAGTCAGGAAGACGAGCGCCTGCAGCGCTCCCCCTTCCGCGCCGCCCTCCGCGTCGAGCGTCCTGGCGGTCAGCGATGCCACGACCGCCGCGACCAGGCCCCGCGGGGCCACCCAGGACAGAAAGGCGCGATCGCGGCCGGCGAGCCCGAGACCCGCCGTCGCGGCCAGGACCCCGAAGGGCCGGACGATCAGCACCAGCCCGGCCACCACGACGAAGCCGCCGGTGCCAAGCGCGCGGACATCGTTCCACGACACGCTGGCGGCCAGCAGCAGTACGAGCGCTCCAACCAGCGCGACGGTCAGCGGGTTGGTGAACCCGAGTAGGTCGGGGTCGACGCGGGGACTGGAGTTGCCGAAGACGACGCCGGCCACGACGGCCGCGGTGAGGCCGCTCTGCGCCACCAGGAGGTCGCACAGCTCGAATGCCAGGATGACGGCGGTCAGCACGACGACGTTGTCGTAGCCGGCCGCCACCGCGACGCGGAAGCGAACCGCGCCGGCCAGGGCCAGTCCGACCACGATGCCGGCCAGCAGGCCGAACGCGATGCTGCCCGCGACCGCCACCGCCTCCGAGGCCAGGGCGCCGACCGCGGGCACCGTCACCGCCTGCAGCACGAACGCCGCCAGGAGCGCGCCTATCGGGTCGAGGAGCACGGCTTCGGCCTCGAGCAACGTCCGGACGCGCGGATGGAGCCCGATGCCGCGGAGCAGGGGACCAACCACCGTCTGCCCGGTGACGACCACCACGCTCCCGAAGAGGACCGCGGTGCGCCACTCCCAGCCGAGCACGAACCAGGCGAGGACCGCCGCCCCCGCCAGCGTGCCGAGGGCGCCGGCGGAGATGAGCCTCCAGATGGCGCTCTCCTGACGCCGCAGCCGCTCCAGGTCGAGGTTCAGTCCGCCCTGGAACAGGACCACCGCGACGCCGAACTCCACGAGAAGGGCGAGCCCCTCGCCGAGCGCCGCCGGATCGACCCAGCCGGCCACCTCCGGACCGAGGACCGCGCCTGCCGCGAGCAGCAGGACGATTCCCGGAAGACGCACCTGGGTCGCCAGCGACTGGGCCGCGGTCCCGGCCGCCAGGGCGAGGGCGAGGGTGAACGCGCTCGGCTGGAGGTCCACGTCAGATGGCACGCTACCACGGCGGCTTGGTAAGCTTCACGGGTCAACACGAAGCGGAAGGAGCCGGAAGCACGACATGGCAGCAGCAAACCACGGTTGGACGGCGGCGGCGCGCGCGATGCTCGTCACGGTGTGCACGACGGCTGCGGCCGTCGCCCTGACCGGTAGCGCGGCGGCGCAGGACTGGGCGCAGTGGCGCGGACCGCAGCGCGATGGCACGGTTTCCGGGTTCGACGTGCCCGCAACCTGGCCCGAGGGACTCACCGCGCAGTGGACGAGGGAGGTCGGCCTCGGCTACGCGACACCCCTGCTGATCGGCGAACGCCTGTACCTGTTCACCCGCGAGGGGAACGAAGAGGTGATGCAGGCGCTCGACGCGGCCAGCGGCGAGACGATCTGGCGCAGCGCCTACTCCGCCGCGTTCGAGATGAACCCGGCGACGAACCCGCACGGCCCGGGACCGAAATCGACCCCGGCCTACGCCGACGGCCGGCTCTTCACGTTCGGCATCAGCGGGATCGTCTCCGCCTTCGATGCTGCAACCGGCGAACGGCTGTGGCACAAGCCCGCCGGGCCGGTCGAACCGCTGTACCACACGGCGATGTCTCCCCTCGTGGTGGGCAACCTCGTCATCCTCCATGTGGGGGGGCACGACGCCGGCGCGCTGACGGCGTTCGACGCCGCCACCGGCGACGTCCGCTGGGCGCTGGAGGGCGACGGGCCAGCCTATGGATCGCCGCAACTGTACGAGATCGGCGGCACCCGTCAGGTCGTGACGCTCACGCAGACGCGCTACATCGGCGTCTCCGTCGAGACGGGGGCGCTGCTCTGGGAGCGCTCCTTCACGACGCCCTACGACACGACCTCGCAGACCCCGCTGCGCCACGGCGACATCGTGATCCAGACCGGCATGGAGGTCGGGATCACCGGCTTCCGGGTGACGCCGGCCGATGGGGGCTGGACCACGGAGGACGTCTGGCACACGGACGAGGTCACGCTGCACATGACCAACGGCGTCATCGCCGACGGCGTGCTGGTGGGGCTCTCCCAACGCAACAGCGGCCAGTACTTCGGGCTCGACCTCGACACGGGCGAGGTGCTCTGGACCAGCCCTCCGCGGCAGGCGGAGAACGCGGCGATCCTGCGCTCCGGCGAGACGATTCTCTCGCTGCAGGACGACGCGCAGCTCGTCGTGCTGCGCCACGGCAGGACCGAATTCGACCCGATCGCACGCTACGACGTCGCCGACAGCTCCACCTGGACGCAGCCGACCCTCGCGGGGAACCGGCTGTACGTCAAGGACATCGACACGCTGACGCTCTGGACGGTGGAGTGAGCGGCCGCGGCGGCGCGGGGAGGCCCGGCATCGCCGCCGCGCTGGTATGCGCCGCGGCGGTCGCCGGCCCCGCCTCCCTGTCCGGGCAGGCCGCCGCCGCGCAGGCCGCTGGTGCCGAGTCCGCCGGCGCGTAAGCCGCTGGTGACGGTCCGCCGAACCGGACCGTCATTCGGCGGTGCCGAGCCGGGCAGCGCTCGGACCGGGCCCACTGCCTGAACCGCCGGCTCCCGTCCGCGAGTGAAACTCGGCCCGCAGCACGTGCTTGCGGATCTTGCCCACGGCTGTCCGGGGCAGCTCGGCGCGGAACCGTACGAACTGCGGCACCCGGAAGCTGGCGAGCCGTTCCCGGCACCAGACCAGCACTTCGTCCTCGGTCAAGGCGACCGCGGGCACGTCACCCTCCGCGGCGCGCGGCACGACCACGGCCACGATGGCCTCGTCGCGCATCGCGTCGGGGACGCCGATGACCGCGCAGTCGAACACGCCGGGGTGCTCGCGGATGACCGCCTCGACCTCGCTGGCGGCGACGTTCTCCCCCGAGCGCTTGATCATGTCCTTCGCGCGGTCGACGAAGTGGTAGTAGCCGTCGTCGTCCTGGCGCGCGTTGTCGCCGCTCCACAGCCAGCCGTCGCGGAGGGTCTCGGCGGTGGCCTCCGGGTTCTTGTAGTAGCCCTTCATCAGCGAGAGCCCGGGCTCGCCGCGTACCACGATCTGGCCGATGTCGCCCCGCGCGACGGAACGGCCGTCCTCATCCACCAGCCGTGCGCTGTAGCCGGGCGCCGGAAGCCCCATCGACATGTTGCGGCGCTCGCCGTCGAGCGGATTGATGATCGGCGGACCCATCGTCTCCGTCATGCCCCAGAGCTGCACAAGAGGGGCGCCGAACCGCTCCTCCCATTCCGCGAGCTGGGCCGGCGTGACGCTCTGGGCGAAGATCACGGCGCGCAGTTCGTTCCGGGCGTGCTCGGGACGCCGGGGCTGGGCGAGCAGCATCCGGATCGGTGCTGCGAACAGACTGGAGACGGTGCACCGATGGGCGATTGCCTGGTCGAAGTAGCGGCTGGCGCTGAAGCGCGCCATCAGCGCGACGCTCGCCCCGGTCACGAGCGCGCTCATCGTCGAGTAGTACTGCGCGTTGCCGTGGAACAGCGGCAGCACCACGAGGTGCCGGTCGTCGGGTGTCAGGCCTACCGCCCGGGCCACCGTCTCGCCGGCGCAGATGTAGTTCGCATGGGTCACGAGCACGCCCTTCGGGCGCGCCGTTGTGCCGGACGTGTAGAGAATGGCGGCCTCGTCCGACGGCAGCGGCGCCGGTGCCTCCGGGGGTGTCTCGGGACACTCCGCCACCCGCCGGCCGAAGTCGACGTCCGGCAACGGAGCGCCGTTCCCACAGACGAGCACCTCCTCGACCCGCGGGCAGCGGCCGCGCGCCTGCCTGACGAGGTCGAACCGGGCGGCCTCGGTGAAGATCAGCCGGCTCTCGGAGTGCGCGACCAGATACTCGAGCTCCGACGCGGACGACCCCGTGTTGATGGGGACGATCACCGCCCCCAGCTTTGCGGCGCCGAACCAGAGCGACAGGAACTCCAGGGAGTTGGCGAGGAGCAGCGTGATGGTGTCGCCGCGGCCGACGCCGAGCCGCCCGAGCAGGTGGGCGGTCCGGTTCACCTCACTGTCGAGCTGACGATACGTACGCACGGTAACGCCCCCGACCAGATCGTCGAAGATGACGAACGTCGCGTCGGGCATCGTCCGGGACCGTGCCTCGAGCAACGCTCCGAGGGTCCGCGGTTCACCCGCGGTGAGCGAGTCGACCATGGGTCTCCATCCTCGCGGCGGGGATGTCCGCCTTCGCGCGGAGGCGGGCGCCGTCCGTCAGGCGCAACCGGTCGCGAGGGCCAGCGCACGGCACACGCGGTGCATCTTGGCTTCGCTGAGGGATCCGGCGTACCGGTGCAGCAGCCGTTGCTCTACGGTCTGGACGTGGTCGAGGTTGACGGCCGAGTCGTGTTTGAGCCCCTCGTCCACCCCGACAACCACCTCACTCGGCAACCCCCGGATCGTCGACGTTATCGGCGCCACCATCGCCGTGCGGAGCAACGGCAGCACTCGCTGGCGGGTCAGGATGAGCACGGGCCGCATCTTGTCGGGAGAACCGAACCGGTAGTGCCAGATCTCCCCTCGGCGAGGCCGTCCGCTCAGTGATCCGGCCATACGCCCTCGGCGGACCAGCCGTCGAACTCATCGTCCATGGACACGGCCCCGCGGTACCCCGCCTCGTATCGGCGATCCACCTGCTCGGCGTCCTTGCGCGCCAGAAAGTCGGCTGCGGCCTCCCGCAATACCGCCGAGCGCCCCCGGTCGCGAACCATGGGATGTCGATCGAGCCGCGCAAGGAGCGCTTCGTCGAAGGTTACCTGTATCGGCTTCATCCCCACATCATGCCACATGATCGATGTGGCGCATGAACCACATCGCGTGGGGGCCGGGCCGCCGTCGTCCTCACGGGAATCGGCTACGATGGAACCGTCCAGGCCGCCACGGGGGGACTCCGGCGTGGCTCTTCGGAGCGCCGGAAGAAGTCTGGCCGTGAGGCCGGAACGCAGCGCATGTCGTTGGATGCGATCAACAGTGGAGATTGACGCCTCGCGCAGGAAGCGCACCGGGTGAGGACCTTGCTCGACACCAACGTCCTGGTGTCCGATCAGTGGATCACTTCGCCCTCGACGGAGTCGTCGAGCATTTCCAGGTGGGGAATCTCGAGGGAGCGGATCTGCTGGATGGCGAGCACGAGCGCGTCGACGCCGGCGCGCGAGCCGCCCTCCGCCCGCAGATCGCGCAGCGCGGCCCGCAGAACGCGCAGCACCTGGGCCCGATCGAAGCGCTGCCCGGCGCAATGCTCGCAGAAGCTCATGGTCGTGTTCGCCTCCTGAGCGCCCGGCGAGAGGCCGTCGCCCTGCTGCGCCGGCGCGGAAACCGTCGCCTGCAGCTCCGTTCCCGCCGTCCCGTGGCGCAGGCCCCAAGCGTAGCCCATTTCCGGCCTGCCCTGCGCCGCGGATGCGCCCGGCCGGGCGCCGCTCCGTGGCGCTGCGCCGCACGTTTCGGTAGAGTGATGCACGACCGGGAGGATTCATGAGCCAATCGCTGCATCGGGCGCTCGCCGCCCTTCTCGCCGCCACAGTCTTCGCCCTCGTTCACACCCCGGCCGCAGCCCAGACCCGTGCGGGTGCTACGCCCCTGCGCGGCGTGCCCGCCGTGCCGCCGCCGGACCGCCCCGTCGTTCTCTACACGGCCGAGCAGCCGCGCATCCGCGTCGTGCCGGTCGCGACGGGGCTCGACCACCCGTGGGGCATGGCGTTCCGACAGAACGGCGACATCCTGGTGACCGAGCGCGACCGCGGCACGCTCCGCGTGATTCGCAACGGCCAGCTCCTCGACGAGGACATCCCGGGCGTGCCCGAGGTCTACACCGGCGTGCTCCTGGCGGGGCTCATGGACGTCACCGTCCACCCGGAGGACGACACCCTCGTCTATCTGACGTATTCGAAGGAACAGGAGAGGGACGGAAGGCGCGGCGCCACCGTCGCCCTCGCACGCGGCCGGCTCGACGCCGGTGCCGGAGCGCTGACCGAGGTCCGCGACATCTTCGTCGCCGACGGCTGGGGCGGGGGCATCGCCGCCTCGCGGCTGCAGTGGGCACCCGACGGCACGCTCTTCATGAGCGTCGGCGGCGCGTTCCAGTTCGCCCAGACCGGCCACTACGCCCAGGACGGGTCGACGCACTTCGGCAAGCTGCTGCGGCTGAACGACGACGGAGCGGCGCCCGACGACAACCCATTCGTCGGCGACCCCGACCACTTGCCGGAGATCTACTCGCTGGGGCACCGGAACCAGATCGGGCTCGCCTTCCACCCCGACACGGGTGAGCTCTGGGCCACCGAGCACGGGCCACAGGGAGGCGACGAGGCGAACATCATCCGGCCGGGCTCCAACTACGGGTGGCCGATTGCTTCCTACAGCCGGCAGTACTCCGGGCTCCCGGTGACCGACACCCCGTGGCTGCCCGAGTTCACCGGGCCGGAGGTCATCTGGTGGCCGTCCATCGGCCCGTCGGGCCTGACGTTCTACGACGGCGAGCACTTTCCGGCCTGGCGCGGCAACCTCTTCGTCGGGTCCATGACGGTCGGCCGGATGCCGAACACCGGCCACCTCGAGCGCATCGTCTTCAATCGGCGGGGCCAGGAGATCCGCCGCGAGTGGCTGCTCGCGGAACTCAAGCAGCGCGTGCGCGAGGTGCGGCAGGGCCCCGACGGCTACCTCTACGTGCTGACCGAGGAAGACGACGGCGTCCTGCTGCGGATCGAGCCGGCGCGGGCGATCACCGAGGCGCCGGGCTCCATCGTGCCGGCCGTGCGGCTCACCGAGGCGCGGGTGCCGCCGCTGGCGGAATCGGACTGGACGGCCGATCAGCGGGCGTTCGTCGAGCGGTACGAGGCCGACGGCCATTCGACGAACGTCGTCCGGACGCTGGCGCGCGTTCCGGCGCTGGGCGACCGCGTGCTGCCGTTCAACCACTACCTCGCGAGCGACTCGACGCTCTCCCCCCGGCACCGGACGATCCTGATCCTGCGGGCCTCGTGGCTGACGCAGAGCGGCAACATCTGGGCAACGCACGCGAGCCGTGCGGCCGAGGCAGGGCTGACGGCGGACGAAGTGCTGGGCATCGCGGTGGGTCCCGACCCCAACGCGGAGGGCGATCCCTTCGAGGAGACGCTGATAGCGCTGGCCGATCAACTGTTCCGGAACGCCGCGGTCACGGACCGGACGTGGGACGAGCTGTCCGCCCGCTACGGCACCCAGGAGATGCTCGACGCGGTGATGACGGTCGGGGACACCATCTCGGCCGCCATCCTCTTCAATACGCTCGGCATCCAGCCGGACGCTGCGGCGACGGCGCTCATTCCGACCGAGGACGTCGGCTATTCGGTCAACGTGCCCGACGCCGAGCCGCCGCTGGCCGAGCCGCGCGTAGCGCCGGTCGAGGGTGACGGTCTGCGGGTGACGCGCACCTTCCTGCGAAATCCGGCGATGTCGGCCGCGCGCAACCAGAACGAGCGCTACATCCTGGAGCCGGAGCGGTCCCGGCTCACTCCGCACGACCGGGAGCTGGTCATCCTGCGCATGGGCTGGAACTCGGGGGCGGTCTACGAGTGGGCCAAGCACGTCGGAAGCGTCGGTCGCGCGCGCGACCACGGCCTCGATCCGGTCTGGATCGCGCAGGGCCGCGACCAGACCGGTTGGAACGCACGGGAGCTCGCGCTCCTCGACGCCGCCAACGAGATGTTCCGCGACTCGATGATCTCCGACGAGACGTGGGAACGCCTGGCCGCGGAGTACGACACGCACCAGTTGATGAGCATCGCCGCGACCGCGGGGCGCTACCGCATGGTCTCGCTGGCGCTCAACGCCCTTGGCGTGCAGCCGCTACCGACCGACGAGCGGTTCCCGGTGCTCGAGGGGTACTGAGTCACTCCGGGGAACCGCACCCCCGCCCTCGGCCGGCGCCGCCCCCGGGACCGGGCGGCGCCGCAGAATGCCGGCGCACCTTCGCGACCTGGCACGCCGGTGCGGGCCCGGGTAGGATTGGGCGACGTTTCGGGAGGAGAGTGCATGCGACAGATGACGCGCACGAAACGCGTCCTGCTTTTCGGCGCGGCGCTAGCCCTCGCGGCCGGCGGCGCGGCCGGAAGCGCGGGCGCGCAGGAGCTGGGTCCCGGCGATGCCGCACCGGCCTTCGAGCTGCCGGGCAGCGACGGCCGGATCCACCGCCTGGAGGACTACCGCGGGACGACCGTCGTCCTGGCATGGTTCCCCAAGGCGTTCACCGGCGGCTGAACGGCCGAATGCAAGTCGCTGCGTGCATCCAGCGACCAGCTCAAGTCCTACGACATCGCCTACTTCATGGTGAGCGTCGATGACGAAGAAACCAACAAGGCTTTTGCGGAGTCGACCGAGGCGGACTTCCCCCTGCTGAGCGATCCGACCCGCGCCACCGCAGAGGCCTACGGCGTGCTGATGAGCTTCGGCGGCAGCTTCGGCAGCCTGGCCCAGCGCTGGACGTTCTACATCGGCCCCGACGGCAACATCCTCAAGGTCGACCGGCGCGTCAACCCCAGCAGGGCGGGCGAGGACGTGGTCGCCACCCTGGCGGAGCTGAACACCCCGAAGCGCTAGTCTGTCGCACCCTGTCCGGACCCTATCCCAACCACAGACGTCCCCCACACTCCCGTGGGTGGCGTCCGTCGTCTCCCTCCGAAGCCCAACCCCGGCCTCCAGACTCTGCGCTCGGGCGCGCCGGGCGGCAGCCCGAGCTATCCCAGCAGCGGCGAGCTCTGCATCGAACCGGTGGGGCGCGGCCCGCAGCGGCCGCTCCTCTTCCGTCCGTCTTCCATTCAGAACTGACAGGTTCTGACACCGGCAACCGTCATTCTTTGGACGTACGCGGCCCGACACACCGGGCCGCCCGCTGAATGCCGCTGGGTGACCGGCACGCCAGCCGGAAGACGCGCTACGCGTGCGTCCGATGCGGCAATCCGGCCAGGTGACCATCCCGGTCGCCGGCGCGACTTCCTGGAAGGAGGAAGCCACAATGCGGCGACTCGCAACGCTCGCTCTCGTTCTCGCTCTCGGCGCTCCGGCGGTGGCACTGGCGGACGAAGCCACGGGCATTCGTTCATCGGCGGAGCGGCTGATCGCGATGGCGGCGCTCCAACCGGGCGGCGGCGCTCAGCGCTCCATGCCCCGGACGTGGGCCGGGGTCGGTCTGATGGCGGGCGGGGTCGCCATGGCAGTCGCCGGGTCAGAATGCCGGGTGTCCGGAAGTTTCGCCACCTTCTCGCAGACCACGTTCCTCGGGTCCGTCAACCTCACCGGCCGCTCGCCAGTCCTCTCAGGCGATTGCCGTATGACCGACTTCACGATCACCGGCAACGTAGGATTCGACCCCCTTTCCCGACGGGCGAGCGACTACAACGTCAACGAGCTCCAACGCAGCATCAAGACTCACATCGAGTCCGATGTCCGCGGGGAGAAGGCACTGAAGGCCGGCACGCTCTACGGCGGTCTCGCCCTGGTTGGCGTTGGAGCTCTGATTGCGATCCTGTGGTCCGACGTTCCGGTGGCCGAGAGCGTCACGTTCACACCGCGGCCGGGCGGTGGTCAGGTCCGTGCATCGTTCCGATTCTGATTCCCCAGGGAGCCGGGGCCGCCCGGCTCCCAACCCCCGAGAGCGAAGGCTGCGACAGTACCGCGAACCCGATTTTCGGCCGCAATCGTGGATCGCTGGGTACGCTCATCACCCTTCGGCGCAACGCGGTGACAGCGCCGGCTGACCTCCATCGGGAAAGGAACGGAGTGAACATGAGGAGAATCGCACTGGCCCCCTATCTCGCACTCGGGCTCGCGTGCGTTGCCTCGCCATCCGAAGCGCAAACGAGATTCGCGATCTCGTACGACTTCGCCACCTTGCAGCATGGCGCGGGCAACGTAGACGGCGTCGCGGTCGATGCGGATACCCTAGTCTGGAAGGCACTGCGAATCGCCGCCCTGGCGGGATACACGTCGGGCGCTTCGAAGGGTACGCTCATCGACATCGGTGGCTCTCGCACCTTCGTCGGGGTTGGGCCACGGCTTCGGGTCGGCAGCGAGCGTGTCGAGGCGTTCGCTCACGCACTGTTGGGCACCCTACGCGCCGCTGCCGACGTGCGAGTGTTCGGAGGTACCGTCGGCGGTTCGCGGACCACCTTCGGCGAGCGCTACGGTGGCGGCGTCGATGTCGGCATCGGCGAACGCTGGATCACCCGCATCGGTGTCGACTACGACGGCGCGACCCACCTCACCATCGGATTCGGTGCCCGCTTCTGATGCGGCAGGCAGCCGAAACCAGTGCCCGGCGGCGTGGGGATCGCCCCGCCGCCGGGGCCGCGCGCGCGGGAACGACGGTCTACTCTCCCGGGAGTGCGATCAGCGCGTTTGCGCCCGCGACGCGCCTCCGTCAGACTGGCCTCGATGGCAAAGGCGAGCGCCTGGCGAACGTGTACGCCAATCGCACTCCCGGACGTGGAGGGAAGCGGCGAGGGCTCGACGTCGGTCCCGTGCGCGTGAGCGGGTGTTCATGTTCGATCGCACCTGGGACGCCACGGTCCGCAACGCGGCTTTCGAGTGGCTCAAGTCGCAGGTGGCCACGTACGGCGACGTGCTGCCCCGTACGCTGCTCGTCGAGGGTTTCCCACTTGACGGCGCGCGCGTTCCGCTCCTCTCACCCAAGGGCATCTTCAAGCCACGCGTGCTCCGCGATGCGCCGCTCTCGATCACGACGGCGCCCAACGGGCCGTACGACGATGCCTTCGGGCCCAACGATCTTCTGCGCTATCGGTACCGTGGTGAAGACCCGGAGCACCCGGACAACCGTGGCTTGCGGTTCGCCATGCAGGAGCGGCTCCCGCTGGTCTACCTGCACGGCCTGGTCCCAGGAAGATACGTTCCGGCCTGGCCCGTGTTCGTCGTCGGCGACCACCGCGACGGACTGACCTTCACCGTGGCGGTCGACGAGGAGCGTCATCGTTGGCCGGCCGCGCGGCAACCGGGGCCCGCCGTCCACGACGACGCGGAAGGCCCGCGGCGCCGGTACGCTACCGCCGCCGTCCGGCAGCGACTCCACCAACGGGCGTTTCGCGAGCGGGTGTTGGCTGCCTACCGGAACGAGTGCGCGTTCTGCAGATTCCGCCATGCCGAGCTGCTCGACGCGGCGCACATCGTGCCCGACACCGAGGCCGGAGAACCGGTGGTAACGAACGGTCTGGCCCTGTGCAAGCTCCACCACGCCGCCTTCGACCGCAACTTTCTGGGCGTCCGGCCTGACTACGTGGTCCAGGTGCGTCGGGATCTGCTGGACGAAGAAGACGGTCCCACCCTCGTGCACGGCATTCAAGCACTCCACGGCACACGGATCCGCGTTCCGCGGAGATCCATGCTCCAGCCGGACCGGCGGCGTCTGGAGATCCGCTACCAGACGTTTCGGAGCGCGTGAGCGTCGAGCGCCACGGATAGGCCAGGGCCAGCCCCCGCGCCGCAGGCACCGGACTTGCGTTCGGCATGCGTGGTGTCCGTTGAGTGGCTCACGGTCACCGACGATCGAAGTTCGGGCATAACCGTCGGAGCATAGCCGGTGGGCCCCGCACGGCCGTCGCGCGCGGCAGCGCCGTCACGCGACGAAGAGCCGCTTCACCGCACAGCGAAATCCGGGCAGCACGTCGCCTCCGCTCAACTCGCCACCCTCCCGAATGACCTGCATGTCCTGCGGCGAACGAAACACGCGGACCGTCCGCGTGGCCGGCTCGACGATCCAGACGAGGCGCGTTCCGGCCGAGAAGTAGTCGGCGATCCTGGCCTGGACGTCGGCCGCTCGATCGGACGGGGACGGAACCTCGACGGCGAGATCCGGCGCGAAGGGCCAGTACGACCTGGGGATGCCGGTCTTGGGGATGCGCGCGCCGGCCACGAAGGCGGCGTCCGGGGCGCGAACGACGTCGGGGGAACGCCGCAGAACGAAACGGTCTCGGCGCCGCAGCAGACGCCACCGTGGCGGAGTGCGTACTCCTGCAGCACGTAGGCCACTCGCGCCGTCACCACGCCGTGCTCCGCACCCGTCGGGGTCATGCGAACCAGGCTTCCCTCGACGAGCTCGTAGCGGTACCCGTCGTCGGGTCGCTCGAACAGCTCCTCGGCCGTCGTGGATGAATGCAAGAGCGATGTCGCCATCGACTGCGCTCCGTCAACGGGCCCTGGGTGCGCCCCCCGTGGGCCGCTTCCGTCCCCTCCCGGCACCTTCCCGGTGCGGCTCCGGCTCAGCTCGCCGGCACGGCCTCCATCAACAACACCAGCGCGCGCCGCAGCGCCTGCCCCCCGGCGCGGGCGCCGCGGTAGTGGCCCTGGCGCACGACGACGAGGTCGTGCGACGGGATGATCAGCGTCGTCTGGCCGCCCGCCCCCGACATGTAGTAGGCCTCGCGGGGCACCGGGAAAGTTCCCGTACCGTTGATCCAGAAGAAGCCGCCATAGATGGGCCGGCCGTCCGCCTCCCAGGCCGGCGCCACGGTGCTGACGAAATCGACGAATCCCTCCGGCAGGATGCGCTCGCCGTTCCAGACGCCGCCCTGCAGGTAGAGGTTGCCCAGCCGGGCCCAGTCGCGCGCCGGGGCCAGCTCGTAGCCCTGGAGCAGGTAGTTGCCGTAGGGGTCCGTCTCCAGCACCATGCCGCGGATGCCGATCCTGTCGAAGAGCTCCCGCTGCGGGAACGACAGGTACTCGTCGCCGCGACCCTCGACGCCGAGCCGGACGAGGTAGTTGGTCAGCACGGGGTCCGAGTTGCGGTAGCGGCCGATGGTGTTGGGCGGCCACTGCGGCGGCCGGGACGCCGCCCACGCGAACGAGTCGGCGCCCCCCGTGTAGACGTAGAGGTGGTCCGGGTAGCCGAGCGATAGGTCGAGGTCCGGGTCCGCGACCCCACGGAAGCGCAGCCCGCTCGACATGCGCAGGATGTCGGCGATGCGGATCTCTCGGCGGGGATCGCCGGAGGTCTGCCACTCCGGAACCGGGGCCGGCTGGTAGAGGTCGTAGACGCCCTGCTGGATCAGGACGCCCATGAGCGTCGCGGTGAGGCTCTTCCCCATCGACCAGCTCTCGAGCGGCGTGTGCATCGTGGTGCCCGGGCCGTAGCGCTCGCCGATGATGCGCCCCCGGTGGGTCACGACGAACGCGGCGGTCAGCCCCTCGGCCGGGTCGAAGGCGGCGTCGACCGCCTGCCGCACCTTGCCGGCGTCGATGCCGGCCGGGAGCGGCGCTTCGGGCAGCACATCGCCCATCGGCCACGGGGCGGTCGCCGGATCGGGCAGCGTGCTACGGATCTCGACCGGCTCGAAGAAGACGTCTTCCTCGCCCGGCGGCAGCGCTACGCAGCCGTGGTCGCCGTTGAACATCGCCGTCCGGACGACGCCGTCGGGCAGCGTCAGGTGGACGCGGCGCCGGTCGCGGTCGACCTCGCGCGCCGTGACTCGGCTGCGATGCTCGTACGGCCCGCTGAAGAAGCCGACGCTCTCCGCCGCGAAGTCCGCGTCGAGCCCGGTGACGAAGACGGCGGAGCAGAGCGTCTTGGCGAACCCGGCGGTGTGGTGCGACAGCGGGTCGCCCGGCGGTGCGACGTACTCCGTGTCGAGCTCCGCCGCCTCCGCGCGGGCGAGCATCTCGGCCAGCGAGGCGGCCGGCGGCTGCCCGGCCTCCGCTGCGGCGACTCCGAACGCCACCAGGACGACCATGCCGGCTCGGGCGGGGCGCCGGCGAGCAGGGCGACTGAAATCCGGCATTGCGCGCTCCTCCTCTTCGACGCCGACTCCGGCGCCGGGGCAGCCAGCCGACGGAGCTTCCCGTCCCGAACGGCGACTGGACGTTCACGAAGGAAAGATCTGACGCACGGCGCACCGAAACTCCGGGAGCACGTCGCCTCCCGTCAGTTCGCCGTCCTCCCCGATCATCTCCACCTCGCGCGGCGAGCGGTACACGTGGACCGTCCGCGTGGACGGCTCGACGATCCATACAAGCCGCGTTCCGGCGGCGAAGTAGTCGGCAATCTTGACATGGACGTCCGAGAGACGGTCCGTGGGCGAGATGACTTCCACGGCGAGGTCCGGCGCCAACGGCCAGTACGTGGTCGGGACGCCGGTATCGGGGATTCGATGCCGAGCGACGAAACCGACGTCCGGAGCGCGAACGCTGTCCGGATTGCGCCGCAGGACGAACCCGGGATCGGCCGCGCCGCAGACCCCGAGGTCGTGGGCATCGGCGTGCTCGTCCAGCAGGCGGGCGATTCGGGCGGCCACCGCGCTGTGTCTGGCACCGGAGGGCGTCATGCGAACGAGACCTCCGGCGACCAGCTCGTACCGCTGACCATCGTCCGGGCGTTCGAACAGTTCCTCGGCCGTCACGAGCGCGCGCGCAACAGGTGTCGCCATGCGGCTGGGACAGTTATAGCACGTCGTTGACGCCCGCCCGGCGGGCCGCGAGGCAGCCGGACGAGCCCCCGGGCCCGGTGCTACAATGCGGCCGATCGATGGGCCGCGCCGACGTGACGCCGGCCTTCACGCCAAGATAGGAGCCCAGCATGCTGCCAGCAGGTCGCCTGATTCCGACGTTCGGCGCCGTCGCCGCCCTGGTGCTCGGCGTCGCCGGCGCGGCCGGCGCTCAGGTCCTCGACGGGCCCGACCCCGCCCAGATGGAAGACGCGCCCGACCTGGGCTATCGGCCCGTCCCCCACGGCCTGCAGATCCCGGGCGGCATGGAGATGGGCGCGCCGTCGAGCGTCGGCTGGACCTCCACCAATCGGCTCCTCGTCTTCAACCGGGGACCGAATCCCCTGATGGAGTTCGAGCCGGACGGCACGTTCGTGCGCGCCTGGGGCCAGGGCCAGTACGACCGTCCGCACGGCATGCGCATCGACGGCGAAGGGCACATCTGGACCACCGACGTCAACGGGGACACGGTGCGGAAGATGAACCCGGAAGGCGACGTGCTTCTGACGATCGATTCCGACGACACACCCCTCATGAACGAGCCGACCGACCTCGCCATCGGCGTCGGGGGCGAGATCTTCGTGCTCGTCGGCCACGGCCGCGGCGACCCGCACGTGCTGAAGTTCGACCCCGAGGGCTCGCTGCTGCAGTCGTGGGGCGAGGCGGGGACCGGGCCGAGCGAGTTCGATACGCCGCACTCGATCGTCATCGATACCGACGGGATGGTCTACGTCGCCGACCGGCAGAACCGGCGGATCCAGATCTTCGACAGCGAGGGCAACTACATCAAGGAATGGGCGTACAAGGGGCTCCCCTGCGGGCTCTACATCCATTCCGACGGCACGATGTACATGGTCAGCGGCTTCGCGGGGGAGATCCTGCAGCTCGACGAGAACGGCAGGGCGGTCGGCGCCAACGGTCAGCCCGGCCGCGGCCTCGGGGAGTTCGGCGAGGCGCACTACATGACGATGACGCCCGACGGCGACGTCTACGTCGCGGACACCGTGCGGCCGGAGCTCCACAAGTACGTGAAGCAGTAGGTTGCACTCGATCTCAGTGCGGCGCCGCTCGCCACGGCCGAACGGCGCCGCTCCGCACCCACCGTCGGATCGACCGGCCCGCGGCGGTTGAGAACGCCGCGGGCGTCGCCCGGTTGCCTCCGGCAGCCCCGTCTTGCCCTTCGTAGGGAATCCACGCGCCGGTGCCCACGCATCGCCCACTGCGGCTCGAAGTAACGGATCTCGGACCCATTTCCCGGGCGTGCGTCGATCTGCGACCGTTGACCGTGTTCGTCGGGCCCAGCAACACAGGCAAGTCCTGGTTGGCGACGGTGGCGTACGCCTTGCACCGTCACTTCGCCGCCGGTCCGCGGGGGTGGCGCCTTCGGTTCCCGATGGGGTCTGAAGCGCCCGACCTTCCCGAGGGCGTCGACAAGGACCTCGCTCGCATCGCGGAACGGTTGATTACCTCGGCATCTCGGACCGCGAAGCCCGCGGAGCAGGGCTGCGCGCTCACGCCCGCGGTCTATGAGGCCATACGGTGGTATCTCGAACAGCACGGCGGGGCACTCGGCAAGGAAGTCGAGCGGTGCTTCGGCGTCGACGCCGGCAGCCATCTGGTCCGCCGAGAAGGGGCCGGGCGTGCGCGCATCCTGCTTCGACACGAGCTGGAAGGAGTCTCGTCACCGGCCGTGCACGAACTCACATACGGTGACGAGAGATGGACGTTGCGGTCGACCATCCCCGATGGCTGGCGGCTCTCGAGCAACCCATCCAGGGTGTTCCTCACTCCGGTCATGCTCGGTGGGCCGCCTTCCGAAGGCGACCGGACGTTCTGGACGATGGACGTCATCGCCGCGCTGGCGGATAGCGTCCTGCCGAGTCGTCACCGCGCGTACTACCTCCCTGCGGATCGGACCGGGCTGATGAACGCGCACAGTACTGTCGTGACCGCCCTCATCCAGAGCGCGACGATGGCCGGGATCCGCAGGGCCGACCCGCTGCCTCTGCTGTCCGGCGTGCGCGGTGACTTCCTCGAGCAACTGGTGGAGATGGTGTCCAAGCGCCAGAGACGCTCGCGACACGGACGGGAACATCTCCGCCGCGTCGGGAAGGGCATCGAAGACGGCATTCTAGGTGGCGCCGTGAAGGTCGGGGGCCTTCCCGGTCTCGCGTATCCGCACTTCACGTACCACCCTGGTGGATGGAAGGCTGGCCTTCCACTGGCGAACGCATCCTCCATGGTGTCGGAGCTCGCACCGGTCGTGTTGTACCTGCGTCATGTTGTTTTCCCGAACGACCTGCTGATCATCGATGAACCGGAATCGCACTTGCATCCGGCGATGCAGGTGGCGTTCACGCACCAGATCGCGGAGATTGCCCGGGCCGGCGTGCGAGTCATCGTGACCACGCACAGCGAGTGGGTGCTCGAGGCGCTCGGCAACGTCGTTGGTCGGGCAGAGCGAACGGATCGACCCAACCGAGAGTCCGGGCCCGTGCTCCTGGACGCCGGGGACGTCGGGGTGTGGTTGTTCGAGACGACCAATGGCGTCGGCAGTTCGACGGTGAAGGAGATCGCCCTCGACCCCGATACCGGCCTCTACCCATCCGGTTTCGACGCCGTCGCGATGGCGCTGCACAACGAGTGGGCTGAGGCCGCAGACGCGCGCGGGGATGCGAAGTGACCGGCTTCGCGCATTCGGTTCGCCCCAAGATCGCGCATGCCGCCTGCTTGGTCGACAGAATCGACAAGGGCGGTTGCGGCGTGTCCCTGATCGATGCTCCCCGACCACGTCTCGTGATCGACCTCGACAAGACCGGGGCTCCGTTGGGGAAGTCTCAGACCAAGTGCGACTTCCTCCTATTCGCGGACCCCGACTTGGTGATTGCGATTGAGATCAAGGCCGGCGCCCCGAACATCGCCCAAGCCAGGAAGCAACTCCAGGCCGGCGCCAACGCGGCCGAGGGGCTTGCCCCTCGGGATCTCCGCGTTACGTTCCAGCCCGTCCTGGCATCCAAGAGCCTGCGACGCGACAAGCAGATCGAACTGCGGCAGGCGACCGTGGAGTTTCGGAAGCGCCGGGAGAAGATCCGGCGCGTGGCGTGCGGCGCGCCGCTGACCGACGCGCTCGGCGCCCCGTGAGGTACCGCTCGTCGCCCTGCCCGCAGCCTCTACCGGCGACTCGCAGGTTCCTCCAGCGCGGCCACCTGCCGCCAGTCGCGCCCCAGGTCGAACCCGAGTGTGGTGTCGGCGCCGAGCGCCTCCAGCACGACCGCGGTCTCCTCGTGGCGATAGAAGGAGCCGGCGCGGTACTCGCCCTTGGCGGCGATCATCCAGGGGGTCTGGCCGCGGCCGTTGATGACGTCCATCTCAGCGCCCTGCTCCACGAGGTAGGGGGCGATGACCGTGCCGCCCATGTAGACCGCCCCGTGCAGCGGGGTCTGGCCGAAGTCGTTGACGGCGTTGACGTCGAGGCCCAACTCCAGGCAGAGCCTGGTCGCGGCGAGCGCGCGCTGCTGCAACGTCTCGTAGTAGGCCGGGTAGGAGCGCAGCCCGTACTTGTCCGCGCCCTCGACGTAGTCGGCCCCCGCGGCGACCATCAACGCCGTCGTGCCGTCGTCGCCCGTCAGGAACGGGTCGGCCCCGGCATCGACCAGGATCCGCATGCTCGCGACGTCGCCGAAGCTCGCGGCGAGGAGGAAGGGTGTCGACCCGACGGTGGTCGGCGTCAGTCCGTTGTCCTGCCGAATGCGGCGCGAGACGAGCGGGAGCGGCTTCTCGAGGCGGGCGTTCGGGTCCGCGCCGGCGGCGATCAGCGCGGCAACGACGTCCGGCAGCTCCTGCTGCACGGCGGAGTGCAGCGGCGTCCGGCCCGCGCCGCCGTGGTTCGGGTCGGCGCCGCGCTCGAGGAGGAAGCGCGCCACGTCGGCGTGCCCGCTGTCGACGGCGACCAGCAGGGCGGAAGCCTCGCTCCCCACCCGGAAGAGCACGCGCGCATTGGTATCGCCGGCGATCCCCTCCGGCGCGGCCTCCTCGACGTCCGCACCGGCCGCGAGCAGCAGGCGGGCCACCTCGACGTTGCCCTGCTGGGCGGCGAAGAGCAGCGGCGTAAAGCCGTTCGCGGAGCGGGTCGTCGCGCCGCCGCCCACCTCGAGCAGCACGGCCGCCGCCTGCGTGTGGTTCTCCGCCACCGCCCACATGAGCGCGGTCTGACCGCGCAGCACCTCGGCCGCGGTCGGGTCGGCGCCGGCGGCGAGCAGCAGGCGGACGACGCCGGCGTCGCCGACGCGGGCCGCGGTCATCAGCGGCGTGACCCCACTCGCCGTCGCGGCGTTCGGGTCGGCCTCCGCCGCGAGCAGCAGGCCGACCATCGCCTCGCTCGCGTTCAGGCAGGCCAGCGCCAGCGGTGTCACGCCGTGGTCGTCGGTCGCGTCGACGCCGGCGCCGGCGCGGATCAGCAACGCGGCGACGTCTGCGAGGTCGCGGTGCGCAGCCCAGTGGAGCGCCGTGGCGCCATCGCCGTGCGGCTCGTTGACGTCTGCGCCGTCGGCCAGAAGCCGCTCTATGCGCAGGCGGTCCTCGGTCTTGACCGCGTCGATGAGGGCCGGCTCCGCGGCGCCGGCCGCGGCGGCAGTCGCCATGGATCCCCCCACCAGCAGGGCGACGAGCATCGGACGGATGCGCATGGGTGCTCCTTTCGCGCGGCGCGCTGCTACGGGGAACTCGGCCCGTTCAGCGCTTCAGCGTGTCCGACACCGTCGGGCACGGCAACTTGACACTGTCGAAGTGGCGTCATGATAATTCAGCGTTCCCATGCCACGCCACGCTGCGGCGCGTCGCTCGCGACGGCCGGGGTCATTGCGCCTCCTGCCCGTGGCGCTGGCCGTGGCGGCCGTGTTCGCGGCGTCCGTGCCCCTCGCGGCACAGGAGGCGGGGCCGGCCGACCCCGCCGCGGAGCACCGTCAGCTCCTCAACCGCTACTGCGTCGGCTGCCACAACGACCGTACGCTGACCGCCAGCCTGACCCTTCAAGACCTCGACGTCGCCGCCGCCGGCGTGGACGCGCACGAGACGGAGGTCTGGGAAAAGGTCATCCGCAAGCTCGCCACCCGGTCGATGCCGCCCGCCGGCCGGCCCCGTCCCGACGACGCCACGTACACGGCCCTCGCCGATTGGCTCGCGGGGCGCATCGACTCCGCCGCCGCCGCAACGCCCCGCCCCTCGCGCGCCCCCACCCCGCCCCTCGCCGCTTGCCTCGCGGGCCGCATCGACCCCGCCGCGGCCGAACGGCCCAACCCCGGACGGCGCCACGCCGTGCACCGGTTGAACCGGGCGGAGTACGCGAACGTGATTCGCGATCTGCTGGCGCTCGAGATCGACGAGCGGACCCTGCTGCCGCCGGACGACTCTGGCTTCGGGTTCGACAACATCGCGGACGTGCTCTCCGTGTCGCCGATGCTCACCGAGCGCTATCTGGCCGCGTCGCGCAAGATCGCCCGGCTTGCCGTCGGCGACCCGGGGCTGCGGCCGACGACGGAGGTCTTCGCCGTCGACAAGAACCTGCGTCAGGACGGGCGGGTCAGCGACGATCTGCCGTTCAACTCGCGCGGCGGGCTGGCCATCCGCCACTACTTCCCGGTCGACGGCGAGTACGTGGTCACGGTCCACCTCCTGCGCACCTACGACGGCCGGGTCCGCGGGATGCTGGAGCCGCATCAGCTCGAGGTGCGCCTCGACGGTGCGCTCGTCGAGTCGCTGACCGTCGGCGGTCCGCTCCTCGGCCCCGACGGACTTCCCGAGCGACGGGACCTTCGCAACGTGCCGGACGACGGCCAGGAGGTGCGCTTCGCGGCGCCCGCAGGCCCGGCGACGCTGGCCGTGAGCTTCGTCGACCAGCGCGCGTACCGCGAAGGAATGCGACGCCCCGACTACCGCGTGACCAGCTACGAGTACGCCGGCGACCAGACGACTCCTCCCGGGATCGGGAGCATCGACGTGAGCGGCCCCTACCGCGTCACCGGGCGCGGCGACACCCCGAGCCGGCGGCGGATCTTCACGTGCCGCCCGGAGACGGAAGCCGACGAGACGCCCTGCGCCACCGAGATAGTGTCGCGCCTCGCGCGGCGGGCCTTCCGCCGGCCGGTGACCGGGCGTGACGTGGAGATGCTGCTGGGCTTCTATGAGCAGGGGCGCCGGCGCGCGGCTCCCGGCGCGGGCACCGCTCCCGGCTCGGGCGGCGCTCCCGGCTCGGGCGGCGCTCCCGGCTCGGCCGAGGCTCCCGGCACCGGTGACTTCGACGCCGGCATCGAGATGGCGCTGCGCCGCATCCTGGTCAGCCCCGACTTCCTCTTCCGGCGCGAGACCGACCCCGTCGACACAGGCCCCGGCGAGCCGTATGCCGTCAGCGACCTCGAACTTGCCTCGCGGCTGTCGTTCTTCCTCTGGAGCAGCATCCCGGACGACGAGCTGCTCGCCGCGGCCGAGCAGGGCCGCCTGCGCGATCCGGAGGTGCTGGGCGCCCAGGTCCGGCGCATGCTCGCCGACCCACGGACGCGCGCCCTGGTCGACAACTTCGGCGGCCAGTGGCTGTACCTGCGCAACATGCCGCTCGTGACGCCGGACCCGCAGGCGTTCCCCGACTTCGACACCAACCTGCGCGAGGCGATGGCGCGGGAGATGACGCTCTTCCTCGACAGCCAGATCCGCGAGGACCGCAGCGTGCTCGACCTGCTGACCGCGGACTACACGTTCGTCAACGAGCGCCTCGCCGAGCACTACGGGATGCCGAACGTCTACGGCAACCACTTCCGCCGCGTCCGCCTCGACGGGTCGGACGCCGTCCGCCGGGGCCTGCTCGGCAAGGGGAGCCTGCTGACGGTCACCTCCTACGCCCACCGCACGTCGCCCGTGCTGCGCGGCAAGTGGCTGCTGGAGAACATCCTCGGCACGCCGCCCCCCCCTCCCCCGCCGGACGTCCCGGCGCTCGAGGAGAACGACGAGCCGGGAGTCGCGCCGCGCTCCGTGCGCGAACGGCTGGAGCAGCACCGCGCCAATCCGGTCTGCGCGAGTTGCCATCGCATCATGGACCCGCTCGGGTTCGCGCTCGAGAACTTCGACGGCATCGGCCGCTGGCGCAACGTGGCGGTGGACGGGACGCCCGTCGACGCCAGCGGCACGTTGACGGACGGCTCGGCGGTCGACGGCCCGGCCACGCTGCGACGCGCTCTGGTGCACCGCGAGAAGAACTTCGCCACCACGGTGGCGGAGAAGCTGCTCACCTACTCCGTCGGGCGCGGCGTCGAGTCGTTCGACGCACCGGCCGTCCGCGGCATCGTGGCGGCTGCGGCCGCCGGCGACTACCGCTGGTCGGCCCTCGTCGAAGGGATCGTCCGGAGCACGCCGTTTCAGATGAGGAGATCCGCAGAGCCATGATCATCACCAAGCACTCGCTTCCCCGCCGCACGTTCCTGCGCGGCGTCGGCGCCTCGCTGGCTCTGCCCCTGCTCGACAGCATGGTGCCCGCGTTCGCCGCGGTCCGCAACTCCGCCGCGAAGCCGGCGGCGCGGCTGTTCACCGGCTACGTGCCGAACGGCGTGATCATGGATCGGTGGACGCCGGGCGCGGAGGGCGCGCTGACGGACCTCCCGCCGACGCTCGCTCCGCTCTCCCCGTTCAAGGATCGCCTCCTGGTCGTGAGCGGCCTCGCCGACGCCCCGGCGTTCCCGCTGCCCGGCGAAGGGACCGGCGACCACGTGCGGGCCGCGGCCACGTTCCTGACCGGCGTCCACCCGAAGAAGACCGACGGGCCCGACATCCGCTGCGGCACGTCGATGGACCAGATTGCGGCCGGCGTGCTCGGCGCGGACAGCGTGCTGCCATCGCTCGAGCTCGCCATCGACCCGAACGAGCTGATCGGCGCTTGCGAGGCCGGTTGGAGCTGCGCCTACGCCAACACGCTCTCCTGGCGCAATCCGACCACCCCGCTGCCGATGGAGAACCAGCCTCGCGCGGTGTTCGAGCGGCTGTTCGGCGACACCGACGACACGACCCCCGAGGCGCGGCTGGCGCGCTTCCGCGAGGACCGCAGCATCCTCGACTCGCTGGTCCACGAGGTGGCCGACTTCGAGCGGACGCTCGGCCCCGGCGACCGGACGAAGGTGACGCAGTACCTCGACGCCATCCGCGACATCGAGCGGCGCATCCAGTTCGCGGAGGCGCAGAGCGACCGGGAGCTGCCGGAGCTGGCGCGGCCGACGGGCGGCATCCCGGACACGTTCGCCGAGCACGCCCGCCTGATGCTCGACCTGCAGGTGCTGGCGTTCCAGGCCGACATGACTCGCGTGGGCACGTTCATGCTGTCGCGGGAGGTGAGCCCGCGCACCTATCCCGATCTCGGGATCCCAGACCCCCACCACGGCCTGTCGCACCATCAGAACCGGCCGGAACAGATGGCCAAGCTGGCGAAGGTGAACCGCCACCACATCGACCAGCTCGCCTACTTCATGGCGCAGCTCGACGCCACTCCGGACGGTGACGGCAGCCTCCTCGACCACGTGGTCATCCAGTACGGCTGCGGGATCAGCGACGGCAACCAGCACCTCCACGTCAACCTGCCGGTCCTGGTGGCGGGCGGCGGCGCAGGCCGGCTCCGGGGCGGCCGCCACATGCGCGTCGCCGAGGAGACACCGCTCACGAACCTGCAGGTCGCCCTGCTGGAGAAGCTGGACGTGCCGATCGAGACGCTGGGCGACAGCACCGGCGTCGTCGAGCACCTGTCGGGGGTCTGACCCATCGAAGGCACCCCCGCAGAGCCTCCGCCGCGCGGTCGCACTTCCCGCGGAGCCGAGCCTGCTCGGCGCGGAGGGTGGCCGGGACCGCGCCGAGCCTCGGTTGCGCGCGCGCCGACCGGAGCGCCGCCGTGACCGCGGCCGATCGTCCGGTGATGATCGAGGCCGACGGCCTCACCCGGCGCTACGGCGATGCCGTCGTCGTCGACCGCCTCAGCCTGCGGGTCCGCGCCGGCGAGCTGGTCGTACTGCTCGGTGGGTCGGGATCGGGCAAGACCACCACCCTCAAGATGATCAACCGGCTCATCGAGCCCACCGCGGGCTCGGTGCGCCTCGACGGCGTCGACACGGCGGATCTGCCGCCGCACGAGCTTCGGAGGCGGATCGGCTACGTGTTCCAGCGGATCGGGCTCTTCCCCCACATGACGGTGGGCGAGAACGTGGCGGTGACGACGGTGCTGCTCGGCTGGGCCCCGGAGCGGATCGCCGCGCGCGTGGACGAGCTGCTCGCGCTGGTGGAGCTCGACCCGGAAATGCGGGAGCGCCATCCGCAGGAGCTGTCCGGCGGACAGCAGCAGCGAGTGGGAGTGGCGCGCGCGCTCGCGGCGGAGCCCCGCGTGATGCTGCTCGACGAGCCGTTCGGCGCACTCGACCCGGTCACTCGCGAGCGTTTGCAGCAGTCATTCCTGCGCATCCGCGCAGCGCTCGACCTGACGACCGTCTTCGTGACCCACGACATGACCGAGGCACTGACCCTCGCCGACCGCATCGGGGTGATGCACGACGGGCGGCTGCTCCAGGTGGGCACGCCGAGCGACCTGCTGACCCGTCCGGCCGATCGGTACGTCCGCCGGTTGATGGACACCCCGCGGCGCCAGGCGGCCGTCATCGACGCCCTGGCCGGCGCAGCGACCGCGGAGGCCGGGGCATGAGCGAGCTGCTGGCGCTGCTCCCCGGCTACCTGACAGCGCACCTGCAGTTGACGCTGCTCGCGCTGCTGCTCAGCATCGGCGTCAGCGTGCCCCTCGGCATCGCGGCCACCCGGCTCGTCTGGCTCGAGCAGCCGTCCCTGGCTCTCGCCGGCGTCATCCAGACGGTGCCGAGTCTGGCGCTGCTGGCGGTGATGGTCCCCGTGCTCGCCGCCCTGGACCTCCAGAGCATCGGGTTCCTGCCCGCCATCGTGGGTCTGACGCTGTACGGCGTCCTTCCCGTGCTGCGCAACACCGTGATCGGCATCCGAGGCGTCGACCCCGCCCTGACCGAGGCGGCGCGCGGGGTCGGCATGACGCCGCGGCAGCAGCTCCTGATGGTGGAGCTGCCACTGGCGATGCCGGTCGTCGTCGGCGGCGTGCGCACCGCCACGGTCTGGGTGGTGGGGATCGCCACGCTGTCGACGCCGGTGGGGGCGACCAGCCTGGGCAACTACATCTTCAGCGGGCTGCAGACCCGCAACTACGAATCGGTGATCGTCGGGTGCATCGCCGCGGCCGGCCTGGCCATGCTGCTCGACGGCCTGGTCCGGGCGATCGAGGTCGGGCTGGCCCGCCGCCGCCGCGGCCGGCTCGTCGCGGCGCCGGCCGCCGTCGGCCCCCTCTCCCGCTACGCCGGCGCCCCCCCCGCCGCCCCGCCGCCGGGCGGCCCGGCGCGGGCCGCCGCCCCGGTGCTGGGCGACCGGGAGCGGCCGATCGTGATCGGCACCAAGAGCTTCACCGAGCAGTACGTCCTCGGTGCCGTGATCACCGGCTGGATCGAGCACGAGACCAGCCGGCCGACGTCGCTCCTGCAGTCGCTCGGCTCGCTCGTGGCGTTCGATGCGCTCGACGCCGGAGAGATCGACGTCTACGTCGACTACACCGGCACGCTGTGGGCCAACGAGATGGGACGCGGGGACGTCCGCGCCGGCCGCGCGGAGACGCTGCGCGGGGTCCGCGAGTTCCTCGAGGCCGACCACGGCATGACGCTGGCAGCCACGCTCGGGTTCGAGAACACGTACGCCCTCGCGGTGCGCGCCGCCGACGCCGAGCGCCTCGACCTGCGCACCATCGGCGACCTGGTGCCCCACGCGCCCCGCCTCGCCATCGGCGCCGACGTGGAGTTCTTCGCCCGTCCGGAGTGGCCGGCCGTCCGCGACACCTACGGCCTCGACTTCCGCGAGCAGCGCGCGATGGATGCGTCGCTCATGTACCAGGCGGCCGCGACGAACGAGGTGGACGTCATCTCCGCCTATACGACCGATGGGCGGATCGCGGCGTACGACTTGCACGTCCTCGAGGACGACCGCGGCGCGATTCCGCCCTATGACGCCATCCTGCTGGCCGGCGCCCGGCTCGCCCGCGAGGCGCCGGACGTGCTCGACGCCCTGGCGCGACTCGGCGGGGCGATCGACGCGGATCGGATGCGGGCCCTCAATCTGCGCGTCGACGAGCGTGGCGAGGACCCGGGGACGGTGGGCGCGTCGCTCGTTCGCGAGCTCGCGGGCCGTGCCCCCGCCGCGCACCGCAACGCGCCACCCACGCGACCCGGCGCGCCCTGATCCCTGCGCCCGCAGGGGTAGAGTTACGGGTATGGCAATTCTGGATTTCCTGGGCCTTACGGGCGTCGGCAGCGGGGTCTCCGGCGGCGCATCGCCCGAGGCCGACGCCATCCGCCACATCGTCGCCGAGCTCGAGGCGCTGCCGGAAGACCGCGCGCGCTACCTCGCCGCGTTCTCGTACGTGCTCGGACGCGCCGCCCACGCAGACTCGGACGTCAGCCCGGAGGAAACGCGCAAGATGGAGGAGATCGTCCGCGTCCTCGGGCATCTCCCCGAGCCGCAGGCCGTGCTCGTCGTGGAGATGGCCAAGCACCAGGTTCGGCTGTTCGGGGGCGACCAGAACTACCTGGTGACGCGCCGCTTCCGCGACCTGTCGACTTCGGAGCAGCGGATCGAGCTCCTGGAATGCGTGTTCGCGGTATCGGCGGCCGACGCGTCGATTACCGTGGCCGAGGAGAGCGAGGCCCGCCGCATATCGCAGGAGCTCGGGCTCGACCACACGGAGTTCGTCCGCGCCCGTGCCGCCTACGTCGAGCACCTCGAGGCGCTGCGCGCATTCCGCCGGCAGCGCACGGGCGCCCCACCCGATGTGTCCGGCGCGGCGGAAAGCTGAGCGCGCCGCGTTGGCTCACGCTCACGCCTTGCGGCCGTACCCCGTCGGGTTGGCATCGAGCATCACGGCCACCCACCGGAACTCGGTCGTGTTCTCGAGCGCGATCTTGACGACCATCGTCAACGGCACCGAGAAGAGCATCCCGACCGGCCCCCAGACCCAGCCCCAGAACACCAGGGACATGAACACGACCAGCGTGGACAGGCCCAGGCGTCGCCCCATCAGCGTCGGCTCGACGAAGTTGCCGAAGACCACGTTGACTGCCACGTAGCCGCCGGCGATGACGGCGGCGCCGACCGGGCTGACCTCGGGCTGGATGAGCGCGAGGAGGACCGCCGGGACCGCCGCGAAGATCGACCCCAGCGTGGGGATGAAGTTGAAGGCGAAGGCGAGCACGCCCCAGAGCTGCGGCGCGTCGAGCCCGACCATCCACACCCACACCCCGATGAACAGGCCGGTCGCCGTGCTCACGGCGGTCTTGATCACGAGATACTGCTGAACCTGCGCCGCCATGCGCGCCAGGTGCCGGAGATGCTCGCCCTCGTCGCCGAAGGCGGCAGCCAGCTTGGCGTTGAAGCCGGCCGCCTCGAACAGGATGAAGATCACCAGCAGCAGCACGAGGAACGCATTGGAGAGCAGCGCCCCGACCGCGCGGAGAGCGTTCCCCACGAGCGTGCCGGCGAGGTTGAAGGAGGGGATCACCATCGATTGCAGATCCACCGCCGGCAATCCGACCTGCTCGGTGAAGTTCTGGATGTCGCCGGCGAGGGCGAGAAACGGCGCGCGATACGACGGCACGACGCGCGCGAGCTGATTGACCGACTGGCCGGCGACCGTTACCAGGATGGCGACGAGCGCAGCGGCGAACAGGATGGTGGCCAGCACCGCGAGGGGACGCGGCACGCGCAGCCGCTGCAGCCAGTTCATGAACGGGACGTTGACCACCCCGAGAAAGACGGCGATCAGGAACGGCTGGATCAGCGAGGCGGCGGCCTGGAGGCCGGCCACGACGACGACGAAGGCGGCCGCCGCGACCAGCAGTTGCGTGCCGGCTCCCCGTCGCATGCGGCCCTCCCCGCTCATGACACGTCGAACAGCGTCAGCGCGAACTGCGACTCGGGCTCGACCCACTGCTCGCGGCAGGCAAAGCCGGCGCGCTCGCCGAGGGCCGCGATCTGCGCCCGTTCGTACTTGTGCGAGCTCTCCGTCCAGATCGCCTCGCCGGCCGCCAGCCGCACGCAGCACCCCGCGCGCGGGAGGCAGACCGTCTGCTCCGTTCGGCTGACGAGATACGTCTCGACCCGGGAGGCTCTCGCGTTCCAGACGGCGTGGTAGTCGAACTGCGACAGATCGAAGTCGGCATCGAGCTCGCGGTTGAGCCGCACGAGCAGGTTGGCATTGAACGCCGCGGTCACGCCGAGCGGGTCGTCGTAGGCCAGGATCAGATCCGCCTCGCTCTTGACCAGATCGGCGCCGAGCAGCAGCAGATCCCCCGGCCGGAGACGCGCCCGAATGTCGCGCAGAAAGCGATCCGACTCGGCCGGACCGAGGTTGCCGATGTTCGAGCCCAGGAAGAGCGCGAGGCACGGCCGGTCGCCGTCGACCTCCCGGACGGCCTCCCGGAGCCCCTCGAGGTACGCTGCCGCGTGGCAGCGGACGGACACCCGCGGATAGGCGCCGAGCGTGCGGGACGACAGATCGAGCGCGGTCGGTGAGATGTCGACGAGGTGCGTCTCGACGCGCGCGCCGCGTTCGACCAGCGCATCGATCAGGATGGCGAGCTTCTCGCCGCTGCCGCCCCCGAGCTCGATGATGGACGCTTCGTCGCCGAGAAGCCCGGCGATCGTCGCCCGCTCGCGCTCCAGCAGCGCCCGCTCGCCGCGGGTGATGCGGTACCACGGCAGCTCGCAGATCGCCTCGAAGAGCTGCGAGCCCAGCGCGTCGTAGAGGTACTTCGACGGAAGCCGCTTCGCGGGCCGCGTCAGTCCGGCGACGACCTCGGCGGCCAGCTCGTCGACCCCGGCCGCCAGGACGGGGGCGTCAGGCGACGACGGCATGGCGTTCAGTCGACGTCACGCACGCACCGGAACGCGGCGTACACATAGGGATAGCCCGGGCGGAACCAGTTGCGAAAGCTGCGGCGCACGAGGTCCCGGCCGGTCGCCGGAGACGCACCCTTGAGCACGTAGTGCTCCCCGTCGAAGAAGTCGGCGGAGTACTCCGGATAGGACGCCATGCTCTCGAAACCGGGGAATCCCTCGAACGGCGTCGACGTCCACTCCCAGCCGTTGCCCACAAGATCCTGCACGCCCCACGCGCTCGCTCCCGCGGGGTACGACCCGATCGGCACCGGGTCCCAGTGGCGGAAGTCGAAGTTGCCGCGCGTCGCGTCGGGCGGCGCCGCGCCCCAGGGATGCGGTCGCTCGGAACCGTCCGGGGCGCCGTACGCGGCGCGATGGAACTCCGCTTCCGTGGGCAGCCGAAGGCCCTTCCAGCGAGCGTAGGCCGCGGCCTCGTCGTGGGTGACGAAGACCGGCCAGTCCGGCGGTAGGGGGAGAGTCTCGAAGAAGCCGCGCCAGAGCCAGTCGGCGCCCGACCGCTCCCAGAAGAGCGGGTGGTCGCGTCCTGTCCCCCGCTGCCGCGCCCAGGCGCCCGGCGACCAGAGCTCGGGCACGGCGTAGCCGCCCGCCTCGACGAAAGCCCGGTAGTCCTGGTTGGTCACGTTGTGCGCGTCGATCTCGAAGGCCGCGACATCGACGACGTGGAGCGGGAACTCGTTGTCCCAACCGAAGCGGATGGCTTCCCGTTCGGCGCCGAGCGTCGCCCGGCCCGCCGGGATGCGCATCATCGCGGCCTCGCCGCGGGAGGCGGCGGGCGCGCCGGGAGCGGGCGCGCCGGGAGCGGGCGACCGCTCGGGACGGGTCTTGCGCGCGCCATCGAAACGATGCCACATGTAGAGCAGCGTCTCCTGGTGGAGCACCTCGTGCTCCATCATGGTGTACAGCCCCTGCCCGCGCCGCAGGACCGGGTTGGCGTCGCCCACGACGGGGGCCGACTCGAGGGCGTCGACCACCGCGGCGTCGACCCGGCGGCCGTAGTCCTGCACCTCGTCGCGGCTCGGCCAGCGGTCGATGGCCCTGGCGTCGGCGGCGGCCTGGTCTCCCGGATCGATGCCGCGGGCGAAGAGCACCTCGAACTCGGGATTGATGCCGGGGTGGTCGAGACCCTTCTTGAGGAAGCTGTTGACCGTGAAGGCCGGAATGTGGCCCTCGTAGAACACGACCGGGTGGCGCAGCGCGATCGGCCGCTCGTAGTAGGTGTCGGCGGCGAGCAGGTCGAAGATGGAATGCGTGCGACGCCGGTGGGCGTGGTACGAATCAATCGCCTGCCGCCGATCGACGTTCCCGGCGTCCGGCTCCCGGTTGAGCTGTCCCATCTCGCCTGTCCCGCTCCTGCCCGGCCGGACGAGCAACGAGCCCGTCCTCGTGTCTGGATGCCACGTCGGGCCGGTCCGCAGCCCGACCGCGGATCATCGTACCAGAACTCCTCGCGGGCCGTCCGGGGGCCGCGGCCCACGACGGCCGGTATGCTACGCTGATTGGGTTCCGGTGCCGGACAGAGCGCGGTCGCGCTCCGCCCGCCCGCGCGAAAGTGGCGGAATGGCAGACGCGCCGGATTTAGGATCCGGTAGCCGCAAGGCTGTGGGGGTTCGAGTCCCCCCTTTCGCACCAGCGCCACAGGGTTGCCCAACGCTCGCGTCAGCGATCGGCGCGGGACCCGGACCGCTCCATCGGCCCGGACCCGCCGACGATCCGCCCCTGAAGCCATGAAGACGGAGGTCACGCACGTCGGAGGCAGCCGCAAGGAACTGCGGGTGGAGCTCCCGGCGGAGACGGTCGGCGGGGCGGTGGATCGGGCGGCGCAACGGTACGGACGCTCCGTCAAGGTCGCCGGCTTCCGGCCCGGCAAGGTGCCGCGGGCGGTGGTGCGCAAGCGGTTCCGGGAGGAGATCCTGCGAGCGGTAGCGGAGGACCTGGTCCCCCGCGCGGTGGACGACGCCCTGAAGGCGCACGAGCTCGAGCCGGTCGCGACTCCGGAGATTCGGGACGTGGAGGTCGACGAGGGGAAGCCGCTCACCTTCACCGCCCTGGTCGAGGTGGTGCCGCCGGTCGACCCGGGCACCTACGACGCGTTCGTGCTCCGGCAGCAGCCGCCGGCGGCGATCGACGACGAGGCGGTCGACCGTGAGATCGAGCAGCTCCGCGTGCGCGTTGCGCGATCGGAACCGGTCGAGGAAAGGGGCGCCGAGACCGGCGACACGGTGACGCTCGACCTCGAACGCCGGCTGCGGCGCAGCGACGGCACCGAGTCCGCCCCGGAGCGGCACGTCAGCGTCACGGTGGAGATCGGGAGCCCCGACAACCCGCCCGGGTTCGACGACCACCTGCGCGGCACGGCGGCGGGGGCGACGCGGGACTTCGCTCTCCCCGCGCCGCAGCCGGACGACAGCCCGGAAGCTCCGGCGGCCGAGGCGCACTACTCGGTCGAGGTCCGGGGCGTGCATCGCCGGATACTGCCGGAGCTCGACGACGACTTTGCCAAGGACCTCGGCGAGTTCGACGATCTCACGGCCCTGCGCGCGCGGATCCGATCCGATCTCGAGCGGGAGGCCCGCGACGCCGCGACGCGCGCCGTGCGGGCCGACCTCCTGCGCCAGCTCGCTTCGCGGGTGACGGGCGACGTGCCGGGCGCGCTCGTCGCGGCGGGGGGCGCGCCCCCGGCCGCGGCGGCGCGGGCCGTGCGGGCCGCCCTCCTGCGCCAGCTCGCTTCGCGGGGGACGGGCGACGTGCCGGGCGCGCTCGTCGCGGCGGAGGTCGAGCGGCGGGTGGCGCAGCTCGTCCGCCAGATGCTCCGCCAGCGCATAGATCCCCGGCGCGCGAAGGTCGACTGGGACGCCTTCCGCGACCAGCAGCGCGACTCCG